>JAABUN010004118.1_pt1 | contig 20595 bp, 19 predicted proteins | sample 5559311 | NCBI WGS metagenome assembly JAABUN01 (sample SAMN10711877, study PRJNA513370) | rock metagenome | isolation source: Antarctica rocks | place: Antarctica: Victoria Land, Siegfried Peak sud
CGGAGATCTTGAGCGCCTGCTCCGCAGCCAGTGAAGGGGAGTTCAGCCCCGTCGAGATGTAGCGGCCGTCGCAGCCGCCCTGCTTGATCAGGGCGAGCGCCTCCTTCTGGCCGTCGGCCGATGCTGCTACGTAGACGTTCTTGTACTGGTCCTTGCCGTTGACCACGTTGTAGGCCCCCAGCGCCATCGAGTCGTTCAGCCCGAGGATGAGGTCGATGTTGGGGTTGCCGGCCAGCATGTTCTCGGCTGCCACCTGGCCCTTGTCCTGGGCGTAGTCGCCCGGCTGCTCGGCCTTGATCTCGTATTTCAGCCCGCCCTCGTCCAGGCCGTCGAGGAAGCCCTGGCGCCGGTTGGGTCCGACGAACTCATCGGTCGCTGGGCCGGTGAGGATCACCATCGAGATGCTCGTCTTGCCCGCGTCCAGGAACCGCTTGGCGGTGATCTTGCCGGACTCGCGACCGATGGTCAGGTTGTCGGACTGCACGCTGGTCATCCCGGTGCCGGGGACGCTGGTGTCGATGTAGGTCACCGGGATCTCGGAGGCGATCTGGGTCATCATCTCCTTCTGGCCCTTCACGCTGGTCGCGTTGACCACCAGCACGTCGGCGCCCTGGGCAATCATCGCCTGCATCTGGTTCATCTGGATGACCGGATCCTTGTTCGCCGCCTGGAAGAGCAGCTTGAAGCCCTGGTCCTTGGCGATCTGCTCCGACTGCACCTGCATGGCCGCGAAGTACGGAGCCTGCAGCTGCTGCTGCGCGAAGCCCACGACGACCTGGTCGACGCTGGACTTGATCCCGTTGGCCGGGCCCTGAGCAGGCTCGGAGCCCGGGTAGATCTGCCCGCAGGCGCTCATCATCATCAGCGCGGTAGCGGCGGCGACGACGCCGGCCGTCTTGCGCCGTGCGTTGCTCGTTCTCATCTGGGTCTCCATCAGGGGGTCGATCGGCTACTGGGCGGCGGGCGTGGTCGCGTCGCTCTTGCGCCGACGGGAGAACTGCACCGTGGCCAGCGTCACCGCGACCAGGATCAGCGCACCGCGGAACGCGTCCTGGAGGAAGGTCGAGACGTTGAGCAGGGAGAGCAGGTTGGCGATCACCGCGAAGATGATGGTGCCGACCACCGCCCCGAACACCTTGCCGTAGCCACCCGCCAGCCGGGCTCCACCGATGACGACGGCGGCGATGGCCTCCAGCTCCAGCAGGTTGCCGGCGGTCGAGGTGCCGCTGGCGAAGCGGGCGAGGAACATCCAGCCGCCCAGCCCGACGAGCAGGCCGGCCAGGATGTAGACCGACCACAGCGTGGCCTTGACGGGGATGCCCGAGCTGCGCGCGGCCTCGATGTTGGAGCCGATGGCGTAGACCCGGCGTCCCCAGACGGTGCGGTAGAGCAGGAAGGCGATCAGCACGACCATCGCGATCCAGATGATGGCCAGCACCGGGATCCCGAGGAAGGTGGCTTGTCCCAGCGCGGCGAAGTCCGACGACGCCCCGGGGTTGATCGGGATGCCGTTTCCGTAGGCGTAGACGAGGCCGCGAGCCAGGGCCAGCATGCCCAGGGTCACGATGAACGGCTCGAGGCCACGGAAGGCCACCAGCCAGCCGTTCACCGCACCGACGATGCCGCCGATCACGATGGCCACGACAAGGGCGAGCAGAACCGACGGGCCCCCGAACAGGCCGGCGGAGACCACGGCGGCGAGGCCCAGGGCCGCACCGACGCTGATGTCGATACCCCCGGTCAGCACCACGATCAGCTCGGCCAGCACCACGACGCCGATGATCGACATCTGCAGCAGCAGGTTGGTCAGGTTGGTGCCACCCCAGAAGATCGAGCCACGGGTGATCGTGGCGACCAGCAGCAGGGCCACCAGGATGTAGAGCGCGTACTGGCTCTTGAGCCAGTCCAGCACCGCGTTGCCGCGGTTCTCCTCCGCCGGCTCCTGGGAGGTGGGGGCGATCGCCGTAGAGGTCATGCGCGAGCTCCTGTTTCGTCGTTGATCAGGGAATCGTCGGGCTGTCGGGGGGTCAGTCGTCGCTGTGCAGGGCGGTGCGGATCAGCGCGTCGGTGTCGACGCCCTCGTCGTCGGGGTCGAACTCCCCGACGATCTTGCCGTTGCGCATCACCAAGATGCGGTGGCAGAGCGAGAGCAGCTCCTCGGCCTCGCTGGAGACCACCAGCACGCCCTTCCCGCGGGCTGCGACGCGGTGGATGATCTGGTAGATGTTCGCCCGCGCCCCGACGTCGATGCCCTTGGTGGGCTCGTCGAGGACGACGAAGTCGGGATCGGCCTCCAGCCACTTGGCCACGACGACCTTCTGCTGGTTGCCGCCGCTGAGCGAGCTGGTGTAGGTCTTCGGGCCGCCCTTGACCTGGAACTCACGGATCAGCTCCCCGATGCGCTTCTTCTCGCGCTTGGCGTCGACCACACCGCCCTTGGCCATCTGCGGCAGCACCACCAGGCTCATGTTCTCGCCGTTGTCGAAGTCCTTGACGAAGCCCTCCAGCCGACGGTCCTCGGTGAGGTAGGCGATGCCCTTCTTGAGGGCCGTGCCCGGGGAGTCCAGCACCACCTGCTGGCCGCGGACGGTGATCGTGCCCTCGACGGCGCGCTTCTGCCCCGTGATCGTGCGGGCCACCGAGGACCGGCCGCTGCCGACCAGTCCGTACAGGCCCAGGATCTCGCCGGGATTGACGTCGAACGAGACGCCTCTGGCGGTGCCGCCGTACAGGTCGCGGACCGAGACCACGGGCACGGTGTCGGTGAGGTCCACCTCGTCCGGTCGGTCCAGGGCCTTGAGAGCCTGCCCGATCATCAGCGTGGTGATCTCGTCCGGGTTGGTATCCGCCGTCGCGAGGACGTCGATCAGCTTGCCGTTGCGCAGGACCGCGATGCGGTCGCACATCGCGAAGACCTCGTTGAGGCGGTGCGAGACGAAGATGATCGATGTCCCGGCAGCCTTCTCCCGCGCGACCAGGTCCAGGATGTCCTTGAAGTGCTCCTCGCTGGTGGACGCCGTGGTCTCGTCCAAGATCATGATCTTGTGGGAGGTCACCGCCGCCCGGCTGAGCGACAGCATCTGCCGCTGACCGGGGCCGAGGTCAGCTGCCATCTGGCTGGTCCGCAGGTGCCCCAGACCGACGCCGCGGAGCACGTCGCGGGTGCGGGCGTCGTTGGTGTCTACCTTCTGTGACAGCGGGTTGATGTCCCGGCCAGCGCGGAGCTTGTACAGCCAGACGTTCTCCCCGACGGTGAAGTCGTCGATGATCAAGGGCTCCTGGTGCATCATCAGCACGCCGGCCTGCTCGGCCTCGGCGGCGTTGCGCACCGGGTGGTCGTAGCCCGTCACCGTGATCTCGCCGTCGGTCGGGGTCTGCACCCCGGCCAGCAGCTTGGCGAAGGTCGACTTGCCCGCACCGTTGGCGCCGCAGATCCCGAGGACTTCTCCGGCGTACCCCTCGAGGTCCACCCCGTCCAGTGCCTTGACGCCGGGGTAGTGCTTCTTGACCCCGACCGCCTTGAAGGCGAGCTCACCTGCCGGTGATCCCGCCGCCTCGTTCTCGCGCTCTATCGCTACCACCGCGCAGCTCCCTCGCTTGCCGTTCACCGGTGATTCAGCACACAGCTATGTCCGAGCAAAGTCAAGGACGTGCGCGCGCGACGAACAGAGTGTCGGAGTGCCGGCCGAGGAGGCCTCAGGACACGGCCCGCCCGGGTGGGCGTCCCTCGACCGCTGCGGCCATCCGGTCGACCGCCGCGCTCAGCACCTGCGTCGAGGTGGCGAAGTTGAGCCGGACGTAGCCCGCCCCCGCCGCCCCGAAGTCCGGTCCCGCGACCAGCGCGACCCGGGCACGCTCCAGGAAGAAGGCCGCCGGATCGACCGGCAGAGCGAGCGGGCGGCAGTCGACCCAGGCCAGGTAGGTCGATGCCGGGCGCCGGTGGACCACGGCGGGCAGCCGCTCGGCGAGCAGCCGCCCCACCAGTTGTCGCTGCGCGTCCAGGCCGGCGAGGTGCTCGACCAGCCAGTCCTGCCCGTCCCGCAGCGCCGCGGTGTGGGCGATCACCGCCAGCGAGCTGGCCCCGTGGCTCACGACCTCGGACATGGCCGCCAGCTCGGCGGCCGCGTCCGGTCCGGCGATGACGAGGGCCGCCTTCAGCCCGGCCAGGTTCCAGGCCTTGGAGGCCGAGAACAGGACGAACCCGCGCTCGGCGCCGGGCACGCTCAGGTACGGGGTGAAGCGCTCCCCCGGGTAGGTGAGCGGGGCGTGGATCTCGTCCGCCAGCACGCGCACCCCGGACCGCTCGGCGAGTGCGGCGACGGCAGCGAGCTCGGCGGCCGTGTGCACCGTGCCGGTGGGATTGTGGGGGTTGCTGAGCAGCAACGCGGCGCGGCGACCCCCGGCCGTGGCCTCGGCGGAGGCCCGCTCCAGCGCGTCGAGGTCCAGCCGGTCGTCCGGGCCGAGCGGCGCCTCGAGCACCCGGCGGCCGATGTGGCGGCTGAACCCGAAGAACGGCGGGTAGACCGGCGGCACCAGGATCACAGCATCCCCCGGCCCGGTCACCAGCCCCAGCACCTCCACGACCCCGGTCATCACGTCGGCCACCAGGGTCGTCGCCGCCGGGTCGGGTTCCCAGCCCCAGGCCCGCACCGCCGCCTCGCTGAAGGCCTCGGCGTAGCCCTGGCCCCACGGGTAGCCGGTGTCGCCCCGGTCGAGAGCCTGGACCAGGGCCGCCCGGACGGCTGGGGCCGGACGGACGTCCATCTCCGCCACCCACAGCGGCAGGACGTCCGGTGGGTGGGCCCGCCACTTGAGACTCTGTCGCTGGCGCAGCTCGGCCAGGGTCAGGGCGTCGAAGGGCTGGCGGGCCGACCGGGCGGTCAGTACTCCTCGGTCGCGCTGAGCACGAAGCCCACCACGAAGACCATCACGGTGGCGAACATCGCCACCATCCCGCCGACGACCGCCCGACCCGGCGTGGGGATGAGGTTGGCACCGTCGGTGGTCAGCAGCAGCACCACACCGACCGCGTACATCGCCAGCGCGAGCACCAGGCCGATCGCCAGGACGACGGATCGTCGCATCAGGGTCTCGCTTCCTCGGGGTGGCCCAGGCAGGACCGGGGCGGGCTGGATAGGCCGGCAGGACGGGCTCGGACCGGTGGCAGTGAGTCTAGCGACAGCGTGCCCGCCCCTCCCGTCGCCACCTCACCCGGGGCCCACCGCCATCCGGTTGATCAGCTCGTCGAGCGAGTCCTCGAACTCGTTGCCGAACACGTCCAGGGAGAGCTCGGGCGACAGCTCCATCAGCCGCGGGTAGGCGGCCAGGTCGTTGGTCTCGACGAACTCGATGTCGGTCGCCGTGGTCAGCCGGGGCTCCACGGCATAGGTAGAGGACTCCAGCAGCAGGTGGCCGAGCAGGAAGGTGGAGAACGTGCGGTAGATCATCACGCTGTCGCTGCCGCTGATGCCGTAGTGCCGGAGCCCCTGCAAGAAGCCCTCCACCCAACGCAGGCTGCGGAGTGGCGGGCGCAGCCAGAGCGCGGCCGGCGGGCGGCTGGCGACCAGCGGGAAGATCTTGGGGTGCTCCATGGCGATGGACCGCACCCCGTGGGCCATCTGCTGCAGGAACTCCTGCCAGGTGCCGGGCCGGTCCTGCTCCATGGTGGAGGTGTAGAGCTCGTCCATCACCGTCTCCACCACGCCGTCGAGCAGCTGGTCCCGCCCCGGGATGTAGCGGTACAGGGCCATCGCCTCGACGCCCAGCTCGGACCCCAGCCGACGCATGGTGAGCCGGTCGCGGCCGTGCGCGTCGATGAAGCGGACCGCCTCGCGCAGGATCAGCGGCCGGTCCAGCGGCCGGCGTCCGGCGGGTGTGAGGGCCCGCTCGGGTCCGGGGGCGGGCGGATCGCCGAGCACGCCGTCGGTGTCGACCGGCCTCTCGGGTACCTGCGGTGTCATAGGTCCTCGCCTGGTCTGACGGTTCGGCTCTCCACCGAACCGCGACCACCCCGACCCCGGACGTCCACCCTGGGTGTTTACACCGTAAACGGCTCGGCCTACAGTGGTCCAAGACGACGCGGTCACTTCTTCGGAGCATAGATCACCGCTCCGCGGCCCCCGGGTCACCGGCCTCGGCCGACCAGGTTGCACGCGCCGTCGGGAACCGCGCGAACCCGTCGTGCGGCCGTCGGAAGGAGCACCACATGAGCGGAATGGGCGACAAGATCAAGGGCAAGGCCGATGAGCTGAAGGGCCAGGCCAAGGAGAAGGTCGGCGACGCGACCGACAACCCCGACCTGCAGGCCGAGGGCCACGGCGACCAGGCCGCGGGCAACGCCAAGCAGGCCGTCGGCGAGGTCAAGGACGCAGCGAACGACCTCAAGCGCTGAGCCCGTGCCGGACCTGACCGGCACTTGAACGACCGAGGCCTCCCCGTCATCGACGGGGAGGCCTCGTACGTCGCCGCCGCGGCACCCTCAGCTGAGTGCGCCGCCGCCCGCCATCTGCTCGATGATCGCCGTGGTGGAGACCGACGGCGTCCGCGGTAGGTAGACGACGCGGCACACGTCGTCGAGGAAGTCGAACTTCCCGGCCCAGTCGTCGCCCATCGCGAGGATGGCGGCTCGGTGTTCGAGGACGTACTCGCGCTTGCGCTCCAGGCTTTCCTCGACGAACACGGCGTCCACGACCTGGAGGCTGGCGACGATCTCGATCCGCTCGTCCTGGTCGAAGACGGGGTTGCGGCCCTTCTTGGCGAAGTTCAGCGCGTCGGAGGAGACTCCGACCACCAACCGGTCACCCAGCGCCGCCGCGCGGTTCAGCACGCGGACGTGCCCGACGTGCAGCACGTCGAAGGTGCCGAAGGTGATCACGGTCGTCACAGCGCGGGCTCCTACGAGGGTGGGGAACACAATCCGGACACCCTAGTGGCCCGGCCACCGGGACCGCCCGACGGAGGTTGAGCGGGAGATGGCTCTGCTGTTCGACAGCTGGTCGTCAGGCTTCCTGCACCGCGACGGGCTGCACCCCACCCCCTGAGGCGGCCGCGACCCGGGGTGACACCGTAGGACCGACGTGCGGCAGGACGGCCGGCGTCCGTACCGGCTGAACCCTCGGAGGCCCGATGACCCAGCTCGCCAGCATGGGCGGCGACACCGCCGCCGACTTCGACTCCGGCCCGGGTGGTACGACCGTCGCCCCGCAGGCCTACACCCTCGGCGACGTCGACGGACCGCTGGACGCCGACACCCTCCGCCGCCTGGACGCCTGGTGGCGCGCGGCGAACTACCTCGCCGTCGGCCAGATCTACCTGACTGCCAACCCGCTGCTCCGCGAGCCGCTGCAGGCCGAGCACGTCAAGCCCCGGCTGCTGGGGCACTTCGGGACGGTGCCCGGGCTCAACCTGGTGCACGCCCACGCCAACCGGCTGATCCTCGAGCGGGGGCTCGACGCGGTCTTCGTGGCCGGGCCAGGCCACGGCGGCCCGGGCCCGAACGCCTGCGCGTGGCTGGAAGGTACCTACTCCGAGCTCTACAGCCACATCACCCGGGACGCGGACGGGATGGCGGCGTTCTTCCGCCAGTTCTCCTACCCGGGCGGCGTGCCCAGCCACTGCGCGCCCGAGACCCCCGGCTCGTTCCACGAGGGCGGGGAGCTGGGCTACTCACTGCTGCACGCCTTCGGGGCGGCGCTGGACAACCCGGACCTGACCGTCTTCTGCGTCGTCGGCGACGGCGAGGCCGAGACCGGGCCGCTGGCCACCAGCTGGCACGGCAACAAGTTCATCAACCCCGCCCGGGACGGGGCGGTGCTGCCGATCCTGGCCCTGAACGAGTTCAAGATCGCGAACCCGACGATCCTCGCGCGGATCCCCCAGGACGAGCTCGAGCAGCTGATGCGCGGCTACGGCTACGCGCCCCGCTTCGTCACCGGCAGCGACCCGGCGGTGGTCCATCAGGCGATGGCCGCGGCGATGCGGGACTGCCTGGACGAGATCGCCGACCTCCAGCAGGCCGCCCGCGCAACCGACGGCGACGTCGTCCGCCGACCCTGGCCGATGATCGTGCTGCGGACGCCGAAGGGCTGGACGTGCCCGCCGGTCGTCGACGGCGTCCAGGTCGAAGGGACGTTCCGCGCCCACCAGGTGCCGCTGCCCGCCGCTCGGACCGACGAGGAGCACCGCCGGGTCCTCGAGGCCTGGCTGCAGTCCTACCGGCCCGAGGAGCTGTTCACCGACGCCGGCGAGCCGGTCCCGGAGCTCCTGGAGCTGAACCCTAGCGGCGACGTGCGGATGAGCGCCAACCCCGTCGCCAACGGCGGCCAGCTGCTCCGCGACCTCCGGCTGCCGGACTGGCGGGAGTCCGGTGTCGAGGTCGCCCAGCCCGGGGCCACCTCGCACGAGGCGACCCGGGTGCTCGGCGGGTGGTTGGCGGAGGTGACCCGGCTCAACCCGGCCAGCTTCCTCACCTTCGCCCCCGACGAGCTGGCCAGCAACCGGCTGCAGGACATCCTCGAGGTCACCGGCCGCAACTGGCAGGCCGAGGTCGGGGAGTTCGACGAGGCCCTGGACCAGCAGGGCCGGGCGGTCGAGGTGCTCAGCGAGCACATGTGCCAGGGACTGCTCGAGGGCTACCTGCTGACCGGACGGCACGGGCTCTTCACCTGCTACGAGGCCTTCATCCACATCGTCGACTCGATGTTCAACCAGCACGCCAAGTGGCTGGAGGCCAGCTCGCACGTGCCGTGGCGTCGCCCCATCGCCAGCTTCAACTACCTGCTGTCCTCCCACGTCTGGCGCCAGGACCACAACGGCGCCACCCACCAGGACCCGGGCTTCCTCGACGTGGTGATGAACAAGAAGCCCGGGATCGTGCGGGTCTACCTGCCGCCGGACGCCAACACGCTGCTCTCGACCTACGACCACTGCCTGCGCTCGCGGCAGTACGTCAACGTCGTGGTTGCGGGCAAGCAGCCTCAGGCGGACTGGCTGGGCATCGAGGATGCTGCCCTGCACTGCGCCCGCGGGGCCGGCATCTGGGCGTGGGCCGGGAACCGCGACGAGCTGGGCACCGATCCCGACGTGGTGCTGGCCTGCGCGGGCGAGATCCCGACGCTGGAGACGCTCGCCGCGGCCGCGATCCTGCGGGAGCGGCTGCCGGACCTCGGCGTCCGGGTGGTCAACGTCGTCGACCTGATGCGGCTGCTGCCCGAGTCCGAGCACCCCCACGGGCTACCGGACTCCGAGTTCGACACCCTGTTCACCGCCGACCGACCCGTGATCTTCGCCTTCCACGGCTACCCGTGGCTGATCCACCGGCTGACCTACCGGCGGACCAACCACGCCCAGTTGCACGTCCGCGGGTACAAGGAGAACGGCACCACGACGACGCCGTTCGACATGGTCATGCTGAACGACCTCGATCGCTACCACCTGGTGATCGACGTCATCGACCGGGTGCCCGCGCTACGCTCCCGGGCGGCTGGACTGCGGCAGGAGATGGTCGACACCCGGCTGCGGGCCCGGACCTGGACGCGCGATCACGGGGTCGACCTGCCCGAGGTCGCGGAGTGGGCCTGGCCGGGCTGATCCTCCGACACCCATGCCGTGTGGTCGCGGGCGCGTCAGCGGGACCGAAACCCCACCCCCAAGGCGGAGGTCTCGCCTCAGCGCCCAGCGGCCCCCAGCTCGAGGAGCACGGCGGCCAGCTGGTCGAGGCCGTGCTCCAGCTGCTCCTCGGTGATCACCAACGGCGGGGCCAGCCGCAGCGTCGAGCCGTGGGTGTCCTTGGCCAGCACGTGCCGCCGGGCCAGCGCCTCGCAGACCTGGCGGCCGGTGCCCAGCGCCGGGTCGACGTCCACCCCGGCCCACAGCCCCCGGACGCGCACGGCGACCAGGCCGTGGCCGACCATCCGCTCCAGCCGGGTGCGCATCCGCTCCCCCAGCCGGGTGGCCCGCTGCTGGTACTCCCCCCCTGCCAACAGGTCCACGACTGCCTTGCCGACGGCGCAGGCCAGCGGGTTGCCACCGAAGGTGCTGCCGTGCTGGCCGGGCTGCAGCACGCCCAGCACGTCGCGGTCGGCGACGACGGCCGAGACCGGCACGATGCCGCCGCCGAGCGCCTTGCCCAGCAGGTAGACGTCAGGCACCACGCCCTCGTGCTCGCAGGCCAGCGTGGTGCCGGTGCGGCCAAGCCCGGACTGGATCTCGTCGGCGATGAACAGCACGTGGTGGCGGGTGGTGAGCTCGCGGACACCGGCCAGGTATCCGGGGGGCGGGATCCGGACGCCGGCCTCGCCCTGGATCGGCTCCAGCAGGACGGCCACCACGTCGTCGGTGACCGCGGCCTCCAGTGCGGCCAGGTCGCCGTAGGGGACGGTGACGAACCCGGGCGTGTAGGGGCCGAAGTGGTCGCGGGCCTCGGGGTCGTCGGAGAAGCTGATGATCGTCGTCGTCCGACCGTGGAAATTGCCGCCCGCGACGATGATCGTGGCCCGGCCGTCCGGCACGCCCTTGACCTCGTAGCCCCACTTGCGGGCCACCTTGATGCCCGACTCGACGGCCTCGGCGCCGGTGTTCATCGGCAGCACCATCTCCTTGCCCACCAGGGCGGCCAGTGCCTCGGCGAACGGCGCCAGCTGGTCGTGGTGGAAGGCGCGGGAGGTCAAGGTGATCCGGCTCAGCTGCTCCCGGGCGGCGGCCAGCAGGACCGGGTGCCCGTGGCCGAAGTTCGTGGCCGAGTAGGCCGCAAGGAAGTCCAGGTGGTCGACGCCGTCGACGTCGGTCACCACCGCCCCGGAGCCGCTGGAGACCACCACCTCCAACGGGTGGTAGTTGTGCGCGACGTGGGCGTCCTCGGTGACCAGCAGGTTCCCGGCAGCGGAGGTCGGGGCGGGGGCGGCGGTGGGCTCGTCGAGGATGGTCATCGCAGGGTCTCTTCTCCAGTGGTGGGGTGGGTGCGCGATCGGGGGGCGCGGATCTCCTGGGTGCAGCACTTCACGCTGCCCCCGCCGCGCAGCAGCTCGCCGAGATCCACCTCGACGGGTGCGTAGCCGGCCCGGGCCAGGGCGTCGGCCAGCTCGGTGGCGCCGGCCGGCACCCAGACGTTGAGGCCGTCGCTGACCGCGTTGAGTCCCAGGCAGGCGGCGTCGGCGTCGCTCGCGTGCACCGCGTCCGGGAACAGCGCGGCCAGCAGCTCCTGGCTGGCGGCGCTGAAGGCCGGGGGGTAGTAGGCGATGTGGTCGCTCTGGTCGTCCAGCACGGCCAGCGCGACGTCCAGGTGGTAGAAGTACGGATTGACCAGCTCGAGGCTGACCACCTCGCGGCCGGTCAGCCGGGCCAGCTCGGCGTGGGCCTCGAGGGTGGTCCGGTAGCCGTGGCCGGCCAGCACCCGGTCCGCCAGCACGGCGAAGTCGCCCTCGGCCTCGTTCACCGCACCGGGCAGGGTCACCACGGTGCGACCCGCCCCCCGCCGGTTGTGCCAGGCCCCGTGCAGCTCGGCCTCGGCCGCCCGCTGCGGCGCGGCGAACCGCGCCTGCAGCACCCGGCCGTCGAGGACGGTGGCGCCGTTGGCGGTGAAGACCATGTCCGGCAGGCCCTCGACCGGGTCGAGCAGGTCGACCCGGTGGCCGGCGGCCTGGTAGGCGCAGACCAGCGCGGCCCACTGGCTCAGGGCGCGGTCACGGTCCACCGGCAGCCCCGGATGCATCCACGGGTTGATCGCATAGCTGACCTCGAAGAAGGTGGGAGGGCACATCAGGTAGTGCCGTGGTGAGGATTTGCGCACGGCCCCTTCGAGCCGGCTCAGCACACTGGACGTCATGCCCGAATTGTAGATCCGGCCTTGCGCAACACCTGCCCAGCAATGTAGGAAATGTGGGTGCTTCCTTTGCGTCTAGACGACCTCGACCGCAAGATCATTGCTCGGCTGCTGGAGAACGGGCGGGAGAGCTTCGCCGCCCTCGGCGTCCGGATCGGGCTCTCCACCGCAGCGACCAAGCGGCGGGTCGACCGGCTGCGCTCTGAAGGGGTCATCCGGCGGTTCACCGCCGAGATCGAGCCGACCGCACTGGGCTGGACGATCGAGGCGTTCGTGGAGCTGTACTGCGAGGGACGGGTACCGCCCGACGGCATGCGTGAGCTGGCACTCAGCATCCCGGAGGTCAGCGAGGCCTACACCGTCACCGGCGAGGCCGACGGCATCCTGCTGGTCCGCGCCAGCGACGCCACCCACTTCGAGAAGGTGCTGGGGGTGATCCGCAACCACCCGGGTGTCAGTCGGACCCGCTCGGCCGTCGTCCTCTCCCACCTCTAGCCACGGATCGGTCGGTGGCCGGATTCCAGCGCAGGGGGCAGAGGTGGCAGGATCGGGCGAGGACCCGCCCCCGCGGGTCACGACGGAGACGAGCCGCGCCCGCGATGCGTTAGGTTCTGCGGGGCCCATCGGTCCCGCAGGCCTCACGACCGGGCGGCCTACGACGTGACGAAGCAGGGGACGAGAGACGCATGAGGTCGAGCCAGTGACTGAGACGAGCGCTGCGCCGCGCCGCATCCGCGTCACCGACTTCGCTGCCGCGAAGCAGGCGCAGCAGCGGTGGGCGATGCTCACCAGCTACGACCAGTACACCGCCGCCCTGTTCGACGAGGCCGGCGTGTGGAGCCTGCTGGTGGGCGACTCTGCGGCCAACAACGTCTACGGCTACGACTCGACCCTGCCGGTCACGGTCGATGAGCTGCTACCGCTGGTCCGCGCCGTCGTCCGCTCGACCCGCCGCGCCTTTGTCGTCGGCGACCTGCCCTTCGGCTCCTACGAGGCAGGCCCCGGTCAGGCCCTGCAGACCGCCATCCGCTTCATGAAGGAGGGCGGCTGCCACGCGGTGAAGTTCGAGGGCGGCGCCCGGGTGGCCGAGCAGGTGGCGAAGGTCAGCGACGCCGGCATCCCGGTGATGGCCCACATCGGCTTCACCCCGCAGAGCGAGCACCAGCTGGGCGGCTACCGCGTGCAGGGGCGTGGCGACAGCGCCGCCCGGCTGCTGGGCGACGCCCACGCCGTCGAGGAGGCCGGCGCCTTCGCCGTGGTGCTCGAGATGGTGCCGGGGGAGCTGGCCGCCCGGGTGACCGCGGAGCTGAGGATCCCCACGGTCGGGATCGGCGCCGGGCCCTCGTGCGACGCTCAGGTCTTGGTGTGGCAGGACATGCTGGGCCTGCGTCAGGGCAAGGTGACCCGCTTCGTCAAGCAGTACGCCGACCTCGCCTCGGTCATCTCCCAGGCGGCTTCGGCCTACGTCGCCGACGTCGCCGCGGGCAGCTTCCCGACCGAGGCGCACACGTTCGCCGACACCCCGTCCCCGCCGGCCACCGGTACGCCACCCCACCCGGGTGCGCCAGGAGCTCTCTCGTGATCGTCACCCACTCCCTCGCCGACTTCACCGCCGCCCGCGCCGACCTCGACGCCGACGCCCGCCGACGGGTCATCTTCGTCGCCACCATGGGGGCCCTGCACGCCGGCCACCGCGAGCTGATCCGGCTGGGGCGGGCCTCCGGTGACGCCGTCGTGGTCAGCATCTTCGTCAACCCGCTGCAGTTCGGCCCCGGAGAGGACTACGCGCGCTACCCGCGGCGGCTGGAGGACGACCTCAGCGTCTGCGCGGCCGAAGGCGTCGACCTCGTGCTGGTGCCCGCCGTGGCCGAGCTCTACCCGGCCGGCCGCCAGGTCACGGTGCACGGCGGAGCGATGGGCGCCCTGCTGGAGGGGCGCTCCCGGCCCGGCCACTTCGACGGCGTGCTGACTGTGGTGGCCAAGCTGTTCCACCTCGTCCGGCCGCAGGTGGCGCTGTTCGGTCAGAAGGACGCCCAGCAGCTGGCCATGATCCAGCGGATGGTCATCGACCTGAACCTGGACGTCGAGGTGCTGGGCGTGCCGACCGTCCGCGAGCCCGACGGTCTGGCCCTGTCCAGTCGCAACGTCTTCCTCTCGGCCAGCGAGCGTTCGCTGGCCACCAGCCTGTCGACGGCGCTGCAAAAAGCCGCCACCGCCGACAGCGTGCCGGCGGCCATGGTGGCAGCCAACGAGGTGCTGGACCGGGTCCAGTTCGAGCCCGACTTCACGCTGGACTACGCGGTGCTGGTGCACCCGACGACGTTCGCCGAGGTGCCGGCGGACCACACCGGCCCGGTGCGGATGCTGGTGGCCGCGATGGTGGGCGGCACCCGGCTGATCGACAACGCGCTGCTGGAGTTCCGCACTCCCCTGACCGGGCAGGAGACGGTCGAGCCGGTGGCCTGAGCCGCCCCGTCCCGACGACTGGCCCCGTGGATCTCGACGCAGCCGCCGAAGAGCTCTACGCGGGCTCCCCGGACGACTTCGTCGAGCGCCGGACGGCGCTGGTGGCGGAGGCCCGGGCGGCCCGGGACCGGCAGCTGGCGAAGGAGATCGCGGCGCTGCGCCGCCCGACCCGCACCGCCTGGCTGGTCAACCGGCTGGCCCGCGAGAACCCCGGGGAGGTGGCCACGCTGCTGGCGCTCGGGGCGGAGCTGGCCGACGCCCAGCGGCGGCGGTCCGGGGACGACCTGCGGAGGCTGTCCACCGAGCGGAGACAGCTGGTCGGGCGGTTGGCCCGCGACGCCGTTCGCAGGGGTGCAGCGGCGGGCTACGCCGCTGCCGACGCCGCCCTCGCGGAGGTGAGCCAGAGCCTGCAGGCCGCGCTCGCCGACCCGGCTGCCGCCGAGCTGCTGCGGCAGGGTCGGTTGACGGCTGCACTCAGCTACGGCGGGTTCGGGCCGTCGGACCTGCTGGAGTCGCTGGCCGCGTCGCTACCGGTCCCGGCGGAGGCCGACCCTGCGCGGGAGCCGGAGCCGGCGGAGCCGGCAGAGCCGGAGACGCCCGACCCGGCACGCGTCGAGCGGCAGCAGCGGGCCGACGCCGCCGAGTCCGCCTGGCAGCAGGCGAGCGCCGCCCTGGTCGACGCTGAGTCCGAAGCCGAGGCTGCGACGGCCCAGGCCGACGCGCTGGCCGACCGGATCGAGGCGCTGCAGGCCGAGCTAGCCCAGGCCGAGGCCGACGAGACCGCCGCCCGCACCGAGGCCAGGGCCGCCCGGCGCCGGGAGCAAGCCGCGAGCCGCGCGGCCCGGGAGGCTGCGCAGGACCGGGAGGAGGCCCGGACAGCACTCGACAGCTGAGCATCACTCAGGGTCACGCCACTCCTGGCGGGTCAGGTGGGAGCCGCCGGAGGCAGCCCCACACCCGTTGGGGTGCAGACCCGGCCCTCCCGATCTGGGAGGATTGGCGTGGGCACCAGGCATCGCCGGGTGCCTCTGCTACGCCCGCCGCATCCCGACGACAGGAGGAACCGATGACCGACGCCCCGCACGGCGCCGCCACCCGCTGCGCCGTGGTCTACAACCCGATCAAGGTCTCCGAGGGGTTCCGCGACCTGGTGATCGCCCGCACGTCGGCCGCCGGCTGGCCCGTGCCACTGTTCCTGGAGACGAGCGAGGCAGACCCCGGCCAGGGGATGGCCCGGCAGGCGCTGGACTCCGGGGTCGACCTCGTCGTCGCGGCCGGCGGGGACGGCACCATCCGGGTGGTCGCCGACACCCTGGCCGGTCGCGGCGTGACGATGGCGATCGTGCCGGCCGGCACCGGCAACCTGCTGGCCCGCAACCTCGACCTGCCGCTGGACGAGGCCGGGGCCCTGGACGTCCTCGTCGCCGGCCTGACCCGGCCTGTCGACCTGATCGAGCTGACCGTCGACGGCGGCCACCGGGAGCACTTCGCGGTGATGGCCGGGGTTGGCGTGGACGCGGTGATCATGGACGAGGTCGACCCGGAGCTGAAGAAGAAGGTCGGCCCGGCGGCCTACTTCGTCGCCGCGGGCAAAGCTCTCGGCCGGCTGCCGATGCCGATCGAGGTCACCGTCGATGGCGGCCGCCGGCACCGCCGCCGAGCGATGATGTGCCTGGTGGGCAATGTCGGCAAGCTGCCCGGTGGTCTGATCCTGATTCCCGACGCCGAGGTCGACGACGGCCACCTCGACGTCTACGTCGCCTCGCCGCACCGGCTCCGGCACTGGCTCAAGCTGGCCCTGCGGGTCATCACCCGCCGCGGGCAACGTGGCGACCAGGTGGACTCCTGGCAGGGCCGTCGGGTGGTCATCCGGCTGCGGCGCCCCGAGAGCTATCAGCTCGACGGAGATGTGGTGGGCGAGTGCCGCACCCTGGCTGCCGAGATCAAGCCCGGCGCCCTGGAGATCTGCATCCCGTGACCCCTGGTTTCGAGAACCCTGGACGCCGGGGATCGCCCCCGGCGTACGGGGCGGCCGGCGGATAAGCTCGCGCCGACCGTCCCCCGGCCCCAGGAGGCCCTGATGGGTTCCACCGTGCTCGTCACCGGCGCCTCCGGATTCGTCGGCTCCCACCTCGCCACCGCTCTGGTGCAAGCAGGCCACCACGTCAAGTCGATGACCCGGCAGCCCCAGACCTACGACGGTGCCGGAGAGCCCGTGCTGGCCGACGTCGCCGATCCCGCCGGCCTGGACCGGGCGATGGTCGACGTCGACGTCGCCTACTACCTCGTGCACTCCCTGGACAGCGAGGACTTCGTCGACCTCGACGCCCAGGCGGCGCGGAACTTCAGCGCCGCCGCCGCCCGAGCCGGGGTCGAGCGCATCGTCTACCTGGGCGGGCTTGGCCGGGAGGACCAGGACCTGTCCGAGCACCTGCGCTCCCGCCGCGACGTCGAGCGGCTGCTGGGCGAGGACGGTGTGCCGGTCACGGTGTTGCGGGCCGCCATCGTCATCGGCCACGGCGGTATCTCCTGGGAGATCACCCGCCAGCTGGTGGCGCACCTGCCCGCCATGCTGGTACCTCGCTGGGCGGCGACGAAGACCCAGCCGATCGCCCTGGCTGACGTCGTGCGCTACCTGGTCGGCGTGCTCGAGCCGGCGGAGGCGAAGGGCCGGGTCTTCGAGATCGGCGGCTCCGAGGTGCTGACCTACGCCGAGATGATGCAGCGGGTGGCGAAGCTGCACCACCGCCGGACGCTGCCGATGGTCACCGTGCCGCTGCTGACACCCCGCCTGTCCTCGCACTGGCTGGCCTTTGTCACCGACGTCGACACGAGGACCGCCCGCAACCTCATCGACTCGATGAGCAACGAGGTCGTGGTGCACGAGGACTCGATCCGCGGCCTCGTGCCGGGCGACCCGATGGACTACACCGCGGCGGTGAAGGCGGCCTACGCGGAGCGGGCGGCCGCCCTGGGTCAGCACCGGGGCGGCCCGGGCGAGGAGCACGCCGCACCGGTCCAAGACCAGCGCTCCCGCACCGCATGACCGAGACGCGGACCCGCTGGGTGGGCCGCGCCCTCGGCGTCGTCCGGCCCATCCTGATCGACAAGGTCGAGCGCGACCACGCGCAGTCCGACCGGGCCTTCCGCTACCGGCGGGTCGTGGTCGCCGTCACCCTGGTGTTGGGAGCGACCCTGCTGGGGCTGTCGTTCGCCACGGAGCAGGGCGACCCAGCCTTCTACGGGCTGACCTTCGGGCTGGCGGCGACCTGGGCGCTGGGCAGCCTCGCCTCCGGGCCGCTGCACCTCGGCCACATCGAGATCCTGGGGGCGCGCCGGCGTCCGATCGTGACGCCGATCCTGGTGGGGCTGGCCCTGGCCGCGGTCTTCGTCCTGGGCGGTCTGGTGACGCGCGAGATCCCGCCGCTGGCCGCCCTCACCGAGAGCGTGCTGGGCTACGCGCGGGCGGGGAACCTCTACCTGCTGCTGGTGATCACCCTGGTCAACGGGATCGCCGAGGAGCTCTTCTTCCGCGGGGCCCTGTTCGCCGCCATCGGCCGGAAGCGGCCGGTGCTGATCTCCACCGCTCTCTACGCGCTGGCGACCGTGGCCGGCGGCAACCCGCTGCTGGTGTTCGCCGCCGCCGTGCTGGGTGTCGTGGTCGGGCTGCAGCGGCGCGCTGGCGGCGGTGTGCTGGCGCCGATCCTGACCCACATCACCTGGTCGATGGCCATGCTGCTCGTGCTCCCGCGGATCTTCGCCGCCGGCTGAGCACAGGACGGCCTCAGGCGCCAGGAACTCAGCCGGCAAGCACCTGCTCACGCAGGATGTCGGCGTGCCCGCAGTGATGAGCCAGTTCGCGCAGGACCTGCAGGTACACCCAGCGCAGCGTGCGGGGCCCGGCCTGGTGGCCGGTCACGACGGTGTCCAGCGGCAGGTCGACGACCGCCGCCCGGGCCGCCGCGCATGCCTCCCGGTGGGCCGCGGTGACCGAGGCGACGGTGTCGTCATCGGCGAGACGGAAGGACTCGTCCGGGCTCTGCACCAGGCCCAGCACGCGACGGGGCGTGCCTGCGACGCACTCCTCGAACCACACCCGCTGCATCCACGTGACGTGCTTGAGCAGCCCCAGCATCGTCGTCGCCGACGGGACGAGTCGGCGGCGGGCCTGCTCCTCGGTGACGTTGTCGAGGGTGTCCTCGATAGCGTCGCGGTACTCCTCGACGAACGCGTCGAGCTGGCTGCGCTCGTGGTCCAGGAGCACGTCGAACGAGCTCATCAAAGTCCTCCCCTTCCGCAGGACGACGGTCAAGCGGGAATCGACGTAGGCGACCAGTCTCTCCCATCGTCTGGGTCAGGGTTGCCGTCGAGGATGACGATCTGCTGGTTGGCGCGGGGCAAGGCGACGCGGATGCTGGCTGAGAACGCGGCGCTCGTCACGGCTCTGCTCACCGGCGACGCCGACCTCGAGAAATCGAACTTGTGAGCGAATTTGTGTCAGTGGCGGTCTGTAGCGTTCTTTCCATGACCGTGACCGTGGATGCCCAGCGCGAGCATGCCTCGCTGGACGGTGACGCGGTGGCCGAGTGGCTGGGCGAGGTGCTGTCGGCGCTCGGCGGTCTCGCGTCGGGGACGGCCGGGGTGCCCGATGCGGACCGGATCGACCGGATCGGCCTGTTGGAGCAGGTCAAGGCGGCCGCGGGCGCGGCGCAGAGCGCGGAGATCGTAGGGGTTTGCTCGGTTGCAGGTGGCCGCCCAGCAGACGGCGGGCGCGAACTACCGCCGGCTCGGGCAGGGCATCGCCGAGCAGATCGGCCTGGCTACGGGAACCTCCGGCTGGCACGGAGCGCGGAAGCTCACCGTGGCGCGGGACCTGATTCAGGAACTGCCGCAGACCTTCGAGCTGCTCGCAGCGGGGCGGGTCAGCGAGCATGTGGCGCAGCTGGTGCTCACCGAGACGTCTCACCTCGATCCCGATGTCCGGCGTGCGGTGGACGGGCAGCTGGTCACACAGCACGTCGACGAGCTGGGGACCAAACAGGCCGCCGGGCTGGCCCGCAAGCTGGCGCAGGCGGCGGACCCGCAGGGGGCGGTGAAGCGGGCGCGCTACGCACGCGGAGAACGGCACGTCACCCTGCGCCCAGCGCCGGACACCATGACCTGGTTCGGGGCACTCCTTCCCGTCGAGGACGGCGTCCGGGCGTTTGCGGCGCTCACCCGGCAGACCGACACGTTGAAGACCCAAGGCGATGAACGCTCGCGCGGGCAGATCATGGCGGACACCGCCGTGGCTAGGCTCACCGGGCAAGACGTCGCCGACGAGCGGCCGGTCGAGCTCAACCTGACCGTGCCGCTGGAACACCTCTTGGACCCGGATGACCAGACCCCGGCCGAGATCCCTGGCCACGGGCCCATTCCGGCCGGGCTGGCCGATGAGATCATCGGCCGCGCCGGCGCGCAGGGTTGGTGGCGGCGGCTGTTCACGGCCCCCACCTGCGACGGTTCCGGACGGGTCGTGGTGGGCGGCGACCCCAGACGGCGGCGGTTCGACGGCTGGCTCGCGAAGCTGCTGGACCTGCGGGACGGCGGGACCTGCCGGGAGCCGTTCTGCGGCGCCGCCATCCGGCACTCCGATCACATCACGCCGTCCACGGACGGCGGCCTCACCGAGCCCGGTAATGGGCGAGGGGTCTGCGAACGGCACAACTACGCTCGCCAGCTCCCCGGCTGGAAGGTGGAGGTCCTCCGTCGGAACCACCACGGCGCCCCTGAGGTCATCGCGACCACCACCCCCACCGGCCACACCTACCTCAGTCGCGCCCCGAACCCGCCCTGAGCGAGATGGGCGGGCTCGCATCGTGCACTCCTTTCGCTGTTGCAACCATCAATGGAAGATGTTCCAGGTCGCTTCCAGGAGTGCGTGCAGAAACCGTACGGTCGGGTGACCTGAACGGGACGTCTGCGGTCCTTCGACGAGGACCGCGCACTCAGCGGCGGGTACGGCCGCAGGCGGCAGCGAGGCAGTGCCCGCAGCACCCTTGGCGGGGGAAGGCCGACGGTGACAGCTCTGGAACAACTCGTCCGCCCGACGGGCTTGTGCAACCGCCTGGTCGTGAAACACCCTTTCGGCGTGCGGTTGTACCTGTCCTCCTTTCGGCTGGGCCCTCATCAGCAGCGGCTGCTGCAGCTGCTGGGTGATGGTCGGCGCACGGCCCTGGTGATGAACGCTCTGGACGGGGTCCCGCAGAGTGTTCGGGCTGCCGGCCTGCGGCGGGACGTGGCGGAGCTCGAGGCGGCCGGTCTGGTCGTGA
>JAABUN010004119.1_pt1 | contig 20581 bp, 14 predicted proteins | sample 5559311 | NCBI WGS metagenome assembly JAABUN01 (sample SAMN10711877, study PRJNA513370) | rock metagenome | isolation source: Antarctica rocks | place: Antarctica: Victoria Land, Siegfried Peak sud
ATTGACTGGTCGAATCAATCCGGCGGGCTGAGCGCACCACCCTCCACGGATGCCGCAGCCTCACCGCGCACCGCTCTGATGGTGGAGGGGTGCGTTTCCTACAGCCAGCGGCGCCAGCGGAAGAACGAGGCCATCGCCAGCACGACGACCACCATCGTGCCGATCAGTACCCAGAAGGGAAGCGGGTTCGTGCCGTCGCCCGCGCCGGGAAGATGGACGTTCATGCCGTAGATGCTGGAGATCAGGTTCAGCGGCAGCAGGATCACCGACAGCACCGTGAGCAACTTGATGACTTGGTTGAGGCGGTGCGTGGTCAGCGAATCGGTGGTGGCACTGAGCGAGTCTATGACTTCCTTCGCGTCGTCGAGGATGTCGGCGATTTTGCCGATGCCGTCCACGAGGTCGCCGTAGTACGCCTCGATCTCCTCCTCGTCGGCCTGGTGGAAGAACGTCCGCACCCGCCGTTCGAGTACGTTGATGATCTGCACCTGCGGCTTGACGATGCGCCGCGTGGCGATGATGTCGCGGCGCACGGCGGCGATCTCCTCGATGGTGCGTCCGGCGTCCGGCGCGAAGATCATCTCGTCAATTTCCTCGATCTTCTGCGTGATGCGCCGCGTGATCGGCACGCAGTAGTCAATCAGGTGATCGAGGATGTTGTACAGGAGCCGTTCGCTCCCCTGCCGCAGCACCCGCTCGGTCAGCTCCGGCGACCGCTCCATCTCGTCGAAAAGGCGGCTAAGGGGCTTGATGCGCCCGTCGTGCAGCGTAATCACGTAGTCGCGCCCGATGAAAATGTCCACCTCGCTCGCGGTGGTGGTGCGGGCCACCTTGTTGTGTACCGGGAACTGCACCGCGAGGTAGAGATACTCGTCGTCCACGTCGAGTTTCGGGCGTTGCAGGTTGTCGAGTACGTCATCGAGATTCAACTCATGGAAGGGGAAATTCCCTCGCAGGTACGTGATCGTCTTCGCGGTCGGTCGCTCGATGTTGATCCAGCGCACGCCGTTGTACGCCACGGTGCCGACGCAATCGTTCTCGGTGGCGAGGGGCAGCGGGATGCGCGGACGCCCAAGCAGCGGCACGCGCATCGGGCGGTGCGCGTCGGTATTCGTGGCTCCCATTTTCGCCCCCTTACGCATTAGATTGCATATTAGAAAGAGACGGCGCGTGCCGTGCGACCCCTATTCTACCATCGGTACGCCATGTAAACGCGAGAGTGCGCCGGGGCCGGGGTGGTGGCATCCGTTGCTTCGCAAGAAGCCGACGCGGGATAGCGAATCGAGGCAAATTACACAAGAATCACTTGCAAAATATATTTCTTTCTACTGCACTCATATCACTAGGAACATGGGTGGGGAAACGGGCGGCACGCGGGCGCGACGCGGCGGGTAGCCCGGACGGGAGACACTACGATGGGCGGGCGCGGGGTGTGGGTGCGGGCGATGCGGGCGGCGCGGGCGGTGGGCGTCCTGCTGTTGGTCGGTGGGACGATGATGGCGTCTCCCGCTGCCGTCGCCGCCATTGCTCGCCCTCCCGTGTATTCGCTTGTGCAACGTCCCGCGCAGTATAGCGATTGCCGCCGCACCGTTTCGCGGGTGCGCGGGGTCGCAGGGTCGTGGAATGACGCGTGTGCCGTCCCTGTTGCACGCGACGGACGGCGGCACTGTTCGCCCCGCAACCGCCCGCAACCGCCTGCGGCTGTATACAGTTGTACAGGCTCACACGAAAGGGGCCGCATCCATGACCACATCCCCGACCGCGAACGCACGAAGCGCGACCCCGCAGGTGGACGCCGCTGCGAAGCGTGGCACGCTGATCGCCATGATTCTGGCGTCGGGCGTGGTCTTTCTCGACGGCACGGCGGTGAGCGTCGCGTTGCCCACCATCGGGCGCGACCTGAACGCGGGCCTCTCCGGGTTGCAGTGGATCGTCAACGGCTATGCCCTCACGCTCGCGGCCCTGCTCATCCTCGGCGGCAGTCTGGGGGATCACTACGGGCGCAAGCGGATGCTCATCGTCGGCCTCGTCGGGTTCGGGGTGGCGTCGGTGTTGTGCGGCGTTGCCCCGACCACGGAAGTCCTGATCGCGGCGCGGATGCTGCAAGGGGTGGCGGGTGCTTTGCTCGTGCCGGAGGGTCTCGCCATCCTCTCGGCGGTCTACACCGATGCGGCGGAGCGCGGGGCCGCCATCGGGGCATGGACGGGGTGGGGCGGCATCGTTGCGGTGTTCGGGCCGTTCTTGGGCGGGCTGTTCGTGGAGCGCGGCTTCTGGCGCGGGGTCTTCTTCCTCAACGTGCCGCTGATCGCCGTTGTGCTCTTTCTGGTTGCCCGCTACGTGCCGGAGACGCGGGACGCGGAAGCCCCGAAGCGGCTCGACTGGCTCGGTGCTGCCCTCGTGATCGTCGGCTTGGGCGGCATCGCCTATGGGCTGACCGAGGGGCCGAGCGTCGGCTGGTCGGCACCGCTCGTACTCGCGGGGCTGATCGGCGGGGTGGTCGCTCTCGTCGCCTTCGTGGTGGCGGAAGCGCGGGTGCCTGAGCCGATGGTGCCGCTCGGTTTATTCAGGAACGGCAACTTCACGGGGGCGAACCTCGCCACACTCGGCATGTACGCGGCCCTCGCGGGCGCAGGGTTCTTCGTGGTGATCTTCGTGCAGAACACGCTGCACTACCCCGCTATCGCCGCCGGGGCGGCACTCCTGCCCGTGTCGGCCCTGATGCTGCTGTTCGCCTCGCGCTTCGGCAAGCTCTCCGGGCGATACGGCCCGCGCCGCTTCATGGTGGCGGGGCCGGTGCTGGCGGGGTGCAGTTTCCTGCTGTTCCTGCTCGTGCGCCCCGGTGTCGGCTACTGGACGAGCATCTTCCCCGCCGCCCTGCTTCTGGGCGCGGGGCTGTGCGTCACCGTCGCCCCGCTGACGAGCACCGTGATGGGGGCGGTACCCGCGCACCAGAGCGGCATCGCCAGTGCCATCAACAACGTCGCCAGCCGCGTGGCGGGGCTGCTCGCGGTGGCGGGGCTTGGGGTGGTGGTGGCCCTCTCGTTCGTCGGTGGGCTGGAGGAGCGGTCCGGCGCGTTGCCGCCGGAAGCGCGAGCGGTCGTGCGCGAGGCGGGGCGGGTCGGCTCCGGGGCGGTCCCGGAAGGTACGCCCCCGGAAGTCGCCCGCGTCATCGAGGCGGCGTACACCGATGCCTTCCACCGGGCAATGCTCGCGTGCGCCGCCCTCGCTTTCGCCAGTGCCGCCATCGCCTTCGTCGCGGTGCGGGACGAGGGCAGTCGGCAGTAGTCGGCGGGGAACCCGCCGATTACTACGTGAGAGGTATGCCCGCCGCGAGCGTGATGAACACGGCGGCGACTTGTGCGGAGTTGAACAGACTGTGGAGCGCGATGGACACGACGACCGATTTGGTGCGCTCGTAGACCAACGCCAGTGCCACCCCGACCACGAAGATGCTCGCCAGAATCAGGCCAATCCCGTGGATAGTGGCGAAGATCAGCGCGTCGAGCGCGACCGCCCCCGCGATAGCCGCGACCGCTCCCGACGCGCCGAGGCGCGAACGCAGCCAGCCGTAGAGCATCCCCCGGAAGAACAATTCCTCCACCACGGGGGCGATGATCCCGGCACTGAGCAGGGCGCACACGAGGGCTACCCACGAGAAACCGCCGCCGCCCGTGATGCCCTCGATCTGCGGGTTGCGCCCCTGCCCGCCGAAGAACACCTGATTGATGACCCCGCTCACGGTCACGGCAACGAGCGTCATGACGATCCACACGGGGATCATCAGCCAGAAGGCGGCGGCGGGGGCGCGGCGCACGCCGAGGGCCGACCACGGCACGCGATACGTCGCCACGGTTCGCCACCAGACGAGCAGCAGGACCAGACCATAGATGACGGCACTACTGACGAGGTTGGCGATCAGGAACGCATCCCGCGAGAGACCGGAGCGCGTGGCGGTGTCCCGCGTGGAAGCGTCCGACATGGTGCCGGAGTTGGTGAAGCTGATCACCGCGATGATGATGAAGAAAAACCCCGCGAGGAGCAGGTCGTACCAGTGCCACGGCACGCGCTCCGGCCCGATGGTACTGCGGGCGTCGTCCTGCTGCGGGTTCGGCGAGTACGGCGGCACGTACCCGCCTTGTGGGTACCCATACGTCGGTTGCCCGTACGGTGCCTGCTGCCCGTAGGGCGATGGTGGTTGCCCGTACGTTCCCTGTCCGTATGCTCCCGGCGGGTACGCGGTCGGCGGCGGCGGCGGCGGCGAGAAAGTGGGCGTGCCACCTGCCGGGGGGGCGAATTGCTCCGGTTGTCCGTACGGCGGGTACGGGGGCGGCGGCGCGTACCGCCCGTTCCCGTACGGCGCGGCGGGCGGCGGTGCGCCATTGGGCGGCGGTTGCGGCGCGAACTGCCCCGGTTGCGGCGTAGCCTGCTCCGGGGGGAAACGCGGGTCATTCGGGGGGGCGGTGCTCACGGATTGGCTCCTTGCGTGGTTCGCGGGTCGCCACACGACGCCCCGTATAACGGGAGACACGCGCACCTATCATCGCACGTTGCGCGGCACGCAGGGGGGATGCCACGGTATACTAGCCGTCAGCCGTTAGCCGTCAGCCGTCAGCAAAATGCGGCGGTTGCGCAACTTCTGACGGCTGACGGCTAATGGCTAATGGCTGACGGCTGAGCGGAGCGACACATGCCGAGATTCGGGGCGCACACAAGCGTGGCGGGGGGGCTGTACCGCTGCATGGAGAGCGGGCAGGAGGCGGGTTGCGAGGTCGTGCAACTCTTCTCCAAGAGCGAACGGCAGTGGGTCGGCAAGCCGATCCTGCCGGAAGATACCGCGCAGTTCGCGGCGGTGCGGGAGCGCACGGGCGTGGAGCCGGTGATGATCCACGACAGCTACCTCATCAACCTGTCGTCGCCCAAAGACGACCTCTGGGAACGGAGCATCGCCGCCTTCCGCGAGGAGTTGGAGCGGGCGCGGTTCCTCGGTGTGCCGTTCCTGAACATGCACCCCGGTTCGCACGTCGGTTCGGGCGTGGAGGCGGGGCTGGAACGGATGGTCATCGCCCTCGACCGCGTGGGCGACGCGGGGGCGTACGAGGGCGTCACGGTGCTGCTGGAGACCACGGCAGGGCAGGGGACGAACCTCGGTTCGCGCTTCGAGGAGATCGGCTACCTGCTCGCGCAGACGCGCCACACCGATCATTTCGGCGTCTGCCTCGACACTTGCCACGTCTTCGCCGCCGGGTACGACCTGCGCACCCCCGAAGCCTACGCCGACACGATGGCGCAGTTCGACCGGCACATCGGCATCGGGAGGCTGAAGGCGTTGCACCTGAACGACGCCCTGCAACCCTTCGGCGACCGCAAGGACCGCCACGCGCACATCGGCGAGGGGCATATCGGGCGGGAAGGCTTCCGCGCCGTGGTGAACGACCCGCGCCTCGCTGCCTTGCCGATGGTGCTGGAAACCCCGAATGACGCCGAGAACGCCGGGTACCGCCAAGACCTCGCCACCCTCCGGGGGTTAGTGGAAAGTTCCGAGTTCCGAGTTCCGAGTTCTGGGAGCGCAGTGGCGAGCGACACTCCATGAGCGGCACTGACGCAACGTGGAACTCGGAACTCGGAACTCGGAACTCCCGCGATAGCGGCCCGGTGATGCTCGTCGGCGGCGAGCCATTCACGCAGCCGTTTGACCGCTTCCACCTGCGTTGGCTGCGCGAAGTGGCAGTCGGCAGCGAAGAAACGGTTTCTCCGCCGACCGCCGACCGCCGACCGCCGACTATCGTCTTTCTGGCCACCGCCGCCGAGATTTTCCCGAACGACGAGACGGTGGACGCGGCGTACCGACTGGGGCGCATGGGCCGCGTGCTGACGCTGCCCGCCCGCACGCGGATCGAGGCGGACGATGCGGACAGCGCGGCGGCGATCATGGCGGCAGACGTGGTCTATCTCGGTGACGGCGATTCGGGGCGCCTCGTGCGCACGCTCGTCGGTACGGCGGCGGGGGACGCGATCATCGCGGCGTGGCGCGGTGGGGCGACGCTGATCGCGGCGGGAGCGGGGGCGGCGGGGCTGTGCGCGGTCGTCCCTGCCCGCCCGGACGACGTTCCCGCCCGCGTCGGCGAGCCGTTCTTCCGCATCTTTCCCGGCTTCGGCCTGCTCCCCGGCATCGTCGTGCTGCCGCGCTACAACCGCACGCCCGCCGTGTGGCTGCGCCGCCTCAAGCAGTCGTTAGCGGATAGCCGTCAGCCGTTAGCCGTTGGTAAATCCTCGTCTTTGCTCACGGCTCACGGCTATCCGCTCACGGCTATCATGGGTGTTGACGACGTGACCGCCCTCGTGTGGCGCGGCGCGGCGTGGACGGTGGAGGGCTACGGGCGCGTCACCCTCGCGGACGCGGACGGCGAGCGGAGCTACGGCACGGGCGAGACGGTGCCGCTCCCAATCCCGGAGTAGCGTCCGCGCACCTTGCCGTCCTTTGCCCGCCGCCACATTTTCGGCTACGCTGGCGGAAGGAAAGTGCTGCGTGCTGCGTGCTGCGTGAAATGCAAATGCCTCCATCGTGGTGCATTTGTCTTTACGCAGCACGCAGCACGCAGCACGCAGGACGACGTGAGCGACCGAAGGGAGCGATGTGGTGGTCAAGATCACGGACGTGCGCACGGCGGAAATTCGCGGACACGGGTACAGCACGCTGGTGCGCATCTACACCGACGAGGGCATCGAGGGCAACGGCGAGTGCATCCACGGCGGCGAGGGCTGCCCGAATATGATCCACGCCCTAAAGCACTACATCATCGGCGAGGACCCGCGCAACGTGGACATGCTCTTCGAGAAGATGCGCCGCGCTCGCCTGTTCGACGGCGCGATGGCGGGGGCCACCGTGACGGCGATGACGGGCATCGAGATCGCCTTGTGGGATTTGGCGGGCAAGCTGATCGGCGTGCCGGTCTACCAACTGCTCGGCGGCAAGTTCCGCGACACCGTGCGCCTCTACTGCGACAGCCATGCGGGCAAGGACCACTCGCCTGAATCCGCCGCTGCACGGGCAAAGGAAGTGGTCGCCCTCGGCTTCGACGCGATCAAGTTCGACATTGACGAGACCGAACACGGCTTCCGCAACGACCGCTGGAACTGGAACGCTTCCGGCCCCGAAGTGCAGTGGATGGTGGATCGCGTCGCGGCGGTGCGCGAGGCCGTGGGGCCGAACATTGACATCGCCATTGACATGCACGGGCGGTACGACATCTCCAGCGGCATCAAGGTGGCGCGGGCGATGGAGCCGTTCGACCTGATGTGGCTCGAAGAACCCGTGCCGCCGGAGAACATCGCGGCGTTGCGCGAGGTCAAGGCGAACTCCCCCGTGCCGATCTGCTCCGGCGAGAACCTCTACCTGCGGTGGGGCTTCCGCGACCTCATAGAGCAGCAGGCGGTGGACATCATCATGCCCGACATCCCCAAGTGTGGCGGGCTTTCGGATTGCCGCAAGGTGGCGAACATGGCGGAGATTTACTACATCCAGTTCGCGCCGCACAATGTCTCCGGCCCCATCGGCACCGTGGCCTCGGCCCATGTCTGCGCCAGCGTGCCGAACTTCCTCGTTCTGGAGTGGCACTGGGTAGACTACGACGGCTGGAACGAGATGACGATGCAGGGCGATCAGATCATCCAGAACGGGCATGTCGTGCTGTCCGACAAACCCGGCCTCGGTATCGAGCCGAACGACGAGGTGCTGAAGCGGTTCGTGCGCCCCGGCACCACCTTTTTCGGCGAGTTCATCGAGTATCAGTCGCGGGGCCGTATGGTCACGCCGATCTTCCCCGGCTAGTCACGACGCACGGCGCATAACGAACAACGAACGGGAGGCGGCGAATATCGCGTTCGCCGCCCCGTGTCGCGTCACCGGGCTGGACGCAGGGTTGCTTTTCATAACGCATCATTAACGAGGCAAGTAGTTGTTTCGTTATTTCTTGTGGTGTGTGCTGTAAACAGAATAACAGATTCCCGGTTGCCGGGGCAGGACAGACCTGTCCGTGCGTGGAGGTTGGTCTCTATGCGCCTCGTCCGCCTGCTCCGCCGTATCCTCGCGCCGCTCGTCGCCCTCGCGCTCGTGCTGCCGTTGCCCGCCGCCTTCGCGGTGCGGGCGGCGACGATCACGGTGAACACCACCGCAGATACCATCGTGGGCGGGTCGTGCTCACTCCGAGGGGCGATCCAAGCGATCAATCTAGGAACCGCGCAGGGCGGTTGCCCCACCGGGATCGTGGGCGACACGATCATGTTCAACCTCCCCGCCGGGCCGCAGACCATTACCCTCGCCGGTAGCGAACTCCTGATTGACCAAAACATGACTATCGCGGGGCCGGGGGCGAATCTGCTCACGGTGAGCGGGAACAACGCCGTGCGCGTCTTCCGTCCGAGGTTCGCTGGCTTTGTAACGATTAGCGGCCTGACGGTCACGCGGGGGCGGGCCATAGACATCGGGGGAAGCATTTTGTCGAACGGCACATTGACGCTCAATGATTGTGTGGTGACGAATAATCGTGTGGCTGGCACCTCGAACACGCTAAACGGCGGGGCGGGCATCTTCAACGACGGCACGCTCGTGCTGAACCGCACGCTCGTGACGAGCAACATCGTGGAGGCAGGGAGCGGCACTGCCGTGAAGCGCGGCGGGGGCATCTACAACTACGACGGGAACTACAGCACGGTGCGTCTGACGCTGAACGCTAGCACCGTGAGCGACAATACGGGGGCGGTGGAGGGCGGCGGCATCGCCAGCATCAACCGCGCCACGGCAACGTTGAGCGGCAGCCAAGTGGATCGCAACAGTGTCACTTCATTCGGTGGGGGCATCGCCAGCATCGGCACCGGGACGCTCTCGCTCACCGACAGCACTGCGAACAGCAATATCGTCACCGCTGGTTCCGGCGGTGGTCTCTACACCACGACCGCCACAACCCTCACGCGGAGCCATGTGGATGATAACATCGCCGGCAGCTTCGGCGGCGGCATCCTCGAGGCTGGCTCACTCACGATCACGGACAGCAGCGTGAGCCGCAACCGCGCCCAGACTGCCTTCGGCGGCGGTATCTCGAACCAGTTTGACGGCATCCTGACGATCACGGGCAGCACCATCGCCGGGAACAGTGCACGCCTCTCCGGGGGCGGTGTGGACAACTTCGGCATGATGACGATGACGAACAGCACCGTTTCTGGCAACCGGGCCGAAGGCTCCGGCGGCGGCATGTGGATCAGCAACCGGGGAACGGTGACGGGCAGCACGATCAGCGGCAACACCGCCGACAATGGCGGCGGCGTCGCTCATGGCGGCAGTGCCTTCACGCTGGCGAATAGCACAATCAGCAGCAACACCGCGAACCTCTCCGGTGGCGGCCTTTCCGCTGGCGGAACATCGTTCACGATGCGCAGCATCACCGTGGCGGGCAACCGGGTGACGGGTGGCAACGGCGGTGGTATCGCTCATACCTTTGGCACCGTAGATATTGGCAATGCCTTGCTCACCGCGAACACCGCCTCCGGCAGCGGCCCCGATTACTTCTATAGTAGCGGCACCCGCACCGATCTGGGGTATAACTTCGTCGCCGCCTCTGCGGGCGTCGCGTGGACGGCACTGGGCGACATCACGGGCAATACCGATCCCGTTGTCGGGCCACTCACTGACAACAGCGGGCCAACGCCGACGCGCCCCTTGCTTTCCGGTAGCGTCGCTGTGGACGCTGGTGGCTCGACGCTTTGCGCCGACCCCCTCGTGGGGAACGTAGATCAGCGCGGCGTGATGCGCCCGCAAGGGGAAGCGTGCGACATCGGCGCGAGCGAGTACCAACCTGTGTCGCCCGCGCTCAGCGGCGTCCCCAATATCGGGACGGCGGGACAAAGCATCATGCTCACGGGAACGGGCTTCCAGCGCAATACCCGCGTCACGCTGGAGGGGCAGCCGGTACTGGTGCAGAGCGTGAGCGTGGACGGCACGCGGCTGAACGTGCGGTTGGTGGAACATGCGGCGGGCTACGCGACCTTCGTCCTCACGAACCCCGGCCCCAACCATACCGTGACCTTCACCCTCCGCTATGTGCCGCCAGCCGATCCGCCCCCCGCCACGCGCCCTGCCGCCCCGCCGCCTAACTCGATCCCGCCGATGCGCTCCCCCCTTGTGCGTGTGACGGCCCCCCCCGTGGCAGCAAGCACGCCCACGCCGCTCCCCGCCCCCGTGCGACGGGTGGGGCCGTAGGTCGAAGGCAGGAGGCGACGGGCGGTGGGCGGCAGCGAACCACATATATTGCCCGAACGGCCCCTGCCTGCCACGACAAGAGCAACGGGCGCGGTATACTCTCTGTGGGAGAGAACCGCGCCATGATGACCGGAACCGCCGCCGTGCCACACGAACACGACGCCGCGAACCCGCTGCTCGATGTGCCGCCCGCCGCCCTCGGCGTGCTGCGCGGCGAGCGGCGGAGCGGCCTGATCGCGTACCTGCTGCGCTGGCGGCACGACGCGACCTTGCGCGGCTACCTCGAAACGTGGCTCGACACCCAGACCGAGAAGAACGCGACGTTGCGGGCGCACTACGCCCACGCCCTGTTGCGCACGGGCGAGCCGGAAGCGGCACTCGCCATCCTCGATGCGCTGGACGAGGAACGCGGCCCCGCGCAGAGCCGCGCCGCGCTGCGTGCGGACGCCCTCGCCGCCCTCGGTCGGCACGACGCGCTGCTCGCCCTCGCCCCGGAGCCGGAAGACGACTCGCCCGCCCGCGCCCACGACTGGCTGCGCCACGGCGACGCTTTGCGTGCGGCGGGCGACTTCGAGGGGGCGGCGGACGCCTACGCGGCGGTGATCGCGGCGCAACCGGATGCGGTCTCGCCCGCCCTGCTGCGCCGTCTCGCCGCCCTCGCCCTCGCTGCGGGCGACGCGGCGGCGGCGCGGGGCCACCTCGAAACCCTGTTCGTGCGCACTCCCGACACCCGCCCCACCGTGGACGACTTGTGCCTCCTACACGACGCCGTGATCGCCCTCGACGACACCGCCGCCGCCCGCTCGCTCGGCGGGCAGATCGCGGCGCGGGAACGCGAGGAACGCGCCGCCCTGATCGCGTCGCTCGGCCTCGACCAACAGGCGGTAGCCGACGACGCGGAAGACATGCATGGTGGGACGGGCTTCAGCCCGTCACCCGACGACGGGCTGAAGTCCGGCCTACCCGAAATCGTTGCACCGACCGCAGAGTTGTCGCCCGAAGCCTATGCGGTCCTGCGCGACGATTTCGGGCTGGCGGACTTCCGACCCAATCAGGCGGCGACCATCGCCTATGCTCTGGCAGGGCAATCCGCCCTCGCGGTGATGCCCACGGGGGCGGGCAAGTCGCTCACGTATCAACTCCCCGCGACGCTGCTGCCCCACGCCACGCTCGTGGTCTCGCCGCTGATCGCCCTGATGCAGGATCAGGTGGCGAACCTGCCCCCCTCCCTGCGCGAACACGCCACCGCCATCAACAGCAGCCTCTCGGCGGGCGAGGTGCGCGACCGGCTGCGGGGAGTGGCGGCGGGGAAGTACAAACTGATCTACGTCGCCCCGGAGCGGCTGCGCAACCGCCCCTTCCTGCACGCGCTCGGACGGGCGGGCGTTTCCCTGTTCGTGGTGGACGAGGCGCACTGCGTGAGCATGTGGGGTTTGAGTTTCCGCCCGGACTATCTGTTCCTCGATGCCGCCATTCGCGCCCTCGACACCCCGCCCGTACTCGCGCTCACCGCGACCGCAGGGGCCGAGACGCAGGCGGAGATCGCCGCCCGCCTCGGCACCACCGAGCGCGTGCAGGCGAGCGTGTTCCGCCCGAACCTGCGTTTCGAGGTGCTGCACGCGGGCAACAAGGCGGCGAAGCGCGACGCCGTGCTCGCGCTCTGCACGAGCGTCGCGGGGCCGGTGATCGTCTACGCCCGCTCCCGCGATGCCTGCGAGGAGTTGGCGGCGTACCTGCGGCAACACCGCGTCTCCGCCGCGCACTACCACGCGCAGACGCCCAACCGCGCCGCTGTGCAGGAGCGGTTCATGGCGGGCGAGACGCGGGTACTCGTCGCCACCGTCGCCTTCGGGATGGGCGTGGACAAGGCCGACGTGCGGGCGATCATCCACTTTAACCTGCCGCAGTCGGTGGAAGCGTACTATCAGGAGGCGGGCCGTGCGGGGCGCGACGGGCAGCCCGCCCGCTGCATCCTGCTCTACTCCGCCAGCGACAAGACGCAGATGACGCGCTGGCTGAACGAGGGGGCCATCACCAAAGACCACCTGCGCCACCTCTACCGCGTGCTGCGCGGCATGGTGGGCGACGCACGCTACGGCATCGTCTCGCTCGACGATATCGGTCGCGCCGCCGCCCGCGTCAACAACGACGACACCTTCGCCCGCGTCGGTGTGAGCATGTTGGAGCGCGTCGGCCTCGTGCAGCGGCACTTCGACGTGCCACGGCAGATCGGCGTCACGCTGCGCGACGGGCAGACCGCGATGCTGCGTGACGGGCAAATGGGGGGGGGAGTCCCCGGCTTCGAGGCGTTCATCGCCGCCACGGGCCTGTACCTCGGCGAGACGGGCGAGTACGACCTGCTCGACCTCGCCGCCGCACTGGACGTGGCACCGGATGCGCTCGAAGCCTCCCTGTTGGAGTGGCAGGACGTGGGCCTCGTCTCCTACCGGGGCGACGGGCGCGACGCGCTGATCGAGATGCTCCCCGCCCCGGCGGAGGTGAGCACGCAGATAGACGACATGCTCCACGAATACGCGGCGCGGCAGGAGGCACGCATCGAGGCGATGTCCGCCTACGCCCGCTCCGCCACCTGCCGCCACCAGACCATCGCCGCGCACTTCGGGCAGTGGTTGGGCCGTTGCGGCACCGCCTGCGACCTCTGTTTGAGTCGGCAGTCGGCGGTCGGCAGTCGGCGGAGAACACGCGACGGGGTAGCGGCGGGCCTCGGCCTGCCGACCGATGTGAGTTCGAGCAGACCGAAACCCGCCGCACCGAAGCCCCCGCCCGTGCACGACGACGATCCCCGCCCCGATGCGTTGCGCGTCCTCGCGGGCGTCGCCGCGCTTCCATACCAGATGGGGCGAAGTGGTTTGGCGAAGACGCTACGCGGGGCATCGGACGCACCGCCGGGTGCGCAGCGATGCGCCGAATACGGAGCCTTGCAGGGGCGCACGGGCAAAGACGTGGAAACCCTGATCGAACAACTCGTGACGGACAGCTACCTCGACCGCGATGTTTCCACCGAACGCCGTTCGCTCTCGCTCTCGCGGGCGGGCCGCGACGCCCTGCACGACCCCGAACAGTTGCCGGAGTGGGCGCATCCCGCCGCGCACGACACCCCGGACGACCCCGATCCCGATGTGCTGATGGCCCTCAAAGCGTGGCGCACCGAGCAGGCACGGGCGAAAGACCTGCCGCCCCACTACATCCTCTCGCAGGCGACGCTCGAAGCCCTCGCCACCACGCGCCCGCGCACCGAGGCCGACCTGCTCCGCGTACGCGGCATCGGCCCGAAGACCGCCGAGCAGTACGGCGACGAATTGCTCGCCCTGCTCGCGTAACGCGAGTAATTGCTACTCTGCACCACTCAGCGTGTCTGTAACCGTTCAGACCACCCCCACGTCTTAACGTGCATACCTCATATGCAAGGTGTATCTATGTGTGCAAGAAAAATGAGTCAAATGGCGTATATACCGACCTTCTTTAAAACAGTATAATTTTAGTGTTGGTGTAGCACGGCGATTTTCATGGGCCGTTTCTCTATTTGCGGTAATGCGTGGGGGTGGGCAATGACACATGCGGCGGTAACGGCACGGCGGGCGATGACATGGGCGGTGCTGGCGGCGATGGTGGTAACGGCGATGGTGGTAGCCCCGGTGCCGGGGGTGCGGGCGGCGATCACCTACTACGTGGGCAACAGCGGGGACGCGAGCAATGTCAGCGCAGCGTGCCAGTTCAACGATTCTTCGAACGGCTGCTCCCTCCGCGAGGCGATTGGCCTCGCCAGCAGCGGCGACACGATCCGCTTTGCATCGTCGGTCACGACGATCACGCTCACGAGCGGCACGCTCGCGCTCACTAAGAACGTGACGATCACGGGGCCGACGAGCGGCACGCTCACGGTAACGCGTAGCGGCGGCACGCAGTTCGGCATCCTCACCGTGAACGGCGGCGTGACCGCGACCGTCAGCGGCCTCACCTTGAGTAACGGCAACCGGGCAGGCGTTTCCACGGGCGGCGGCGGCATCCTCAACAACGGCACGCTCACGCTGGCGCGGGTGACGGTAAGCGGCAACCGCAGCACGGGCCAGGGTGTCAACGGTATCGGCGGTGGCGGGGTCGTCAACACGAACACCGGCACCCTCACGCTCACCGACAGCACGGTAAGCGGCAACATCGCCGGGAACGGCAACACCGGCGACGGCGAAGGCACGAACGGCGGCGAAGGCGGCGGCATCGCCAACAGCGGCACGCTCAACCTCATTCGCAGCACAGTAAGCGGCAACGTCGCCGGGAACGGTGGCCCCGGTGGTCCCGGCGGCAACGGCGGCAGCGGCGGCGGCATCTTCAATAGCGGCACCGCCACGCTCGTCAACAGCACGATCAGCGGCAACACCGCCGGGAACGGCAGCGGGGGCAACGGCGGCGGGGGCGGCGGCACCGCCAATGCGGCGGGGTCGCTCGCGCTCACGAATGTCACCGTGAGCGGCAACGCGGCGGGGGCGGCGGGCAGCGGCGGCGGGGCGGGGCGCGGGGGCGGGGCGATCACGAGCGGCGACACGCTCTCCGTCGTCAACAGCATCCTGTCGGGCAACACGGGTACGGACATCTACGGAGATGGCGGCTCGACCATTGATGCCGGAAACAACCTCGTCGGCACCACGCTGGGGCTGATGTTCAACGCCACCGGCACGATCACGGGCGTCACGAACCCGCTGATCGCCGTGTTGGGGAACTACGGTGGCCCGACGCAGACGCGCCCGCCGTTGTCCGGTTCGCTCGCCATCAACGCGGGGAGCAACGCGGTGTGCGCCAGCACGGGAATCACGGGTGTGAATAACCTCGACCAGCGTGGCACCACGCGCCCGCAAGGGGCAACGTGCGACATCGGCGCGGTAGAGGCACCCGCAGCGGTGACGGTGAAGGACGCGGGCGACGGGGCGGCGGATATTGCCCGCTGCTACGCCCCGCCCGCGACGACATGCCGCCTGCGCGACGCCCTGCTCGCGGTAGCACCGGGCGGCACGATCACCTTCGCGCTGCCATCCGGCATCAACACGGTGACACTGACGGCGGCGAGCCTCACGTTCTTGCGGAATGTGACGATCACGGGGCCGGCGGGCGGCGTAACGATCACGCGCAGCACGGCGACGGGGACGCCTCAGTTCCGCATCCTCGTGGTGGACGCCGGCGTGACCGCCAGCATCAGCCGGGTGGCAATCACGGGGGGAGCCTCCATGGGCGAAGGTTCCGTCGGTGCCGCCGGCATCGTCAACCGTGGCACGCTCGCGCTCACGAACGTCACGGTGAGCGGCAACATCGTGACGGCTCCCGATAGGGACGGTGGCGGCATCTACAACTTCGGCGGCACGCTCACGGTGACGAACAGCACGGTGAGCGGCAACGCGGCGGGGAACGGTTTTGGCTACGGCGGCGGCATCGTCGTTAGTGGCGGCACGGCGACCTTGACGAACGTCACGGTGAGCGGCAACGCGGCGGGGGGCAGTGGGGGCTACGGCGGCGGCATCCTCGTTCTTGCCGGCACGGCGACCTTGACGAACGTCACGGTGAGCGGCAACACGGCGAGCGGCTACACGACGGATGCCAGTCCGGGTACCGGCGGTGGCATCTACGTTTTTGGCGGCACGGTCAATGTACGGGCAGCATCGTGGCGGGCAACGCCGCAGTGAGCAGCCCGAACATCTACGGCCCGTTCGCTGTAGACACCGACAACCTGACGAGCGGCGATCCGCTGCTGCGCCCGCTCGGTAACTACGGCGGTCTCACGCAGACGCGCCCGCCGTTGTCCGGTTCCCCTGCCGTGGACGGCGGCGGCGCGACCTGCCCCAACGCTCCGGCGACGGGGATGCCCCTCGCAGTTGACCAGATCGGCACAACGCGCCCGCAGGGGCCGCGCTGCGACATCGGGGCGACCGAATACGTGCCGGTGTCGCCCTCGCTCGGCAACGTGCCGCCGGTCGGCACGGCGGGGCAGGCGATCACGCTCACGGGTACGGGCTTCCAGCGCACCACGAGCGTCACGGTGGACGGTGTGGCGGCGACGGGCATCGCCGTCAATGCGGACGGCACGCGGCTCACGCTGGTGTTGCCCGCGCACGCGCCGGGGACGGTGCCATTCGTGGTAGCGAACCCCGGCGCGGGCAACAGCGTGACGACCACGATCACCTACGTCACCCCGAACGCGGCCCCGATGCCCACACGGGCGGTGCCGACGGCGGTGGTGCCGCCGACGGGCGCGACCGCGACGCCGCTCCCGGCGGCGGGGGGACCGGCGCGGGCAGTGCCGACGCTGCCCGCCCCGCCCGCAGGCGCGACGGCGACGCCGCTGCCGCTGCCCGCCCCCCCACGGCGGTAGCGCGAGGCGACGCAGCGCACGGCGCGAAGATACGGGGGAGGGATATATCCCTCCCCCATTCGCGTTGCCGCGCAATGGCCCTTGACGCGCACGAGGCGCGGGGTTATCATTCTCGTATACCCCTATAGGGTATCAAGAGAGGGAAACGGCGATGGAAACGACGATAGACGGCCCGGAGACCGACGCGCCCGCGAGCGCGAAGCCGCTACACGCGGGGCAGGACAAGGCCGCGCTCCTTGCGCGGTTGCGACGCATCGAGGGGCAGGTGCGCGGCGTGGCGCGGATGATCGAGGACGACCGCTACTGCCTCGACATCCTCACGCAGTTGCAGGCGATCACCGCCGCCACCGATAAGGTCGCGCAGCAGGTTCTGGAAGGACATATCCGGGGGTGCGTCGCGGACGCTATCCGGGACGACGGCGTAGACGGCGCGGACGGCGACGCTGCGATCCGCGAACTGATGACGGCACTCGGCAAGGCGATGAGCCGCTAACGGGGAACGTGCTGCGCCCTGCGTGGCATCGGGCAAGGGGAGCGAAATGACGATCACGACAAAGCCAGACACACAGATCGAAAACGTGCCGACCGACGAGGCCGTGCCGGACGCAGCACGCAGTCTGCGGCACACGGCACTTTCCCTCGCCGTGAGTGGCATGACGTGCGCCGCGTGCGTGGGCCGCGTGGAGCGCAAATTGAAGAAGGTGCCGGGGGTCTCCGAGGTCGGGATGAACCTCGCCACCGAGCGGGCGACGGTCACGTACGATCCCGACGCCACCGACGCCCCCGCCCTCGTCGCGGCGGTGCAGTCGGCGGGCTACGGGGCGGCGGTCGTCAATGCACCTACCCCCCCTGCCCCCCTCCCCACGGGGGAAGGGGGAGAAAACGCGAGTTCGGAACTCGACCTTCAGGTCGGGGGCATGACGTGCGCGGCGTGCGTGCGGCGGGTGGAGCGGGCCTTGACGAAGGTGCCGGGGGTGGAATCCGCCGCCGTCAACCTTGCCACGGAGCGGGCGAATGTGCGCTTCGGCGGCGCGACCACGGTGGATGACCTCCTTTCCGCCGTGGGGAAGGCGGGCTACACCGCCGCCCCGGTGGTGACGGACACGGGCGACGACGCGGCCCGCGAAGCCGCAGAGGACGCGGCGCGGCGGCACGAATTGCTGCGGCGGTGGCTCACGCTCGCCGTGGCGGTGGCCCTCACGCTGCCCGTGGTTTACATCGCCATGTTCCGCATGGACCTGCTCTACAAGGACGACATTCTGTTCGTGCTTACCGCCCCGATCTGGCTTATCGTCGGGTGGGGCTTCCACCGCTCCGCGATCAGGAACGCGCTGCACGGCGGCGTCAATATGGACACGCTCGTCTCGACGGGCAGCACGGTCGCCTTCGTGTACAGTGCGTGGGCGACCGTGGCGGGCCGCGAGACGTTCTACGACACCGTGGCGGTGATCCTCACCGCGATCTACCTCGGCAAGACGCTGGAGGCGGTCGCCAAGTCGCGGGCGAGCGACGCTATCCGCTCCCTGTCGCGGCTCGGTGCCAAAACCGCCCGCGTGGTGCGCGGCGGCGTGGAACGCGAGATTCCCGTGAAGCAGGTCGTGGTGGGCGACGTGGTGCTCGTGCGCCCCGGCGAGAAAATCCCCGTGGACGGCACCATCCTTGAGGGCCAAACCGCCGTTGACGAGGCGATGCTCACGGGCGAGAGCATCCCCGCCGAGAAGGGCGCGGGCGACGCCGTGACGGGGGCGACGATCAACGGTCACGGCGCGTTGCGCGTGCGGGCCACGGGCGTCGGGGCGAACAGCGAACTCGCCCGCATCATCCGCCATGTGGACGCGGCGCAGATCGCCCGCGCCCCCGTGCAGGACCTCGCGGATCGCATCTCGGCGGTCTTCGTCCCCGCGATCTTCGGCATCTCGGTGCTGACCTTCGTGGGCTGGCTGCTCGCGGGGCGGTCGCCGCTGGCGGCGGGGGTGGCGGCGGTGGCGGTACTCGTGGTCGCCTGCCCGTGCGCTCTGGGTCTCGCCACCCCCGCCGCCGTGATGGTGGCGAGCGGGCGTGGGGCGGCACACGGCATCCTGTTGCGCGGCGGCGAGTCCCTTGAGCGCGTGCGCGAGGTGGACACCGTAGTGTTCGACAAGACCGGCACCCTGACGATGGGCCAGCCCGCCGTCACCGACGTGTCCCCCGCCGACGGCTGGACGGACACCGACCTTGTGCGCCTCGTGGCGGCGGTCGAGCGCGGCTCGGAGCATCCCATCGCCCGCGCCCTCGTCCGCTACGCGGAACAGTCGGCAGAAAGCGCGACGGAACACGCGACGAATGTGCAGGCTCTCGCGGGCGGGGTGCAGGGGATCGTCGGGGAGCGGCACGTTCTCGTCGGCAACGCCCGGTTGCTGGGCGAGATGGGCTTCGACCTCTCGGTACTCGGTGCGCGGTATGCCGCTCTGTCGAGCGAGGCGAAGATGCCGATGTACGTGGCGGTGGACGGCGTGATCGCGGGCGTGATCGCGGTGGCGGACACCGTGAAGCCGGGTGCGGCGGCGGCGGTGCGCGGCCTCATCGGGCAGGGGATCACGCCCGTGATGCTGACAGGAGACAACGGGGCGACGGCGCGGGCGGTGGCGGCGCAAGTCGGCATCGAGCGCGTGATCGCGGGGGTGCGCCCTGCCGAGAAGGCGGACGAGATTCGCCACTTGCAGGCCGAGGGGCGGCGCGTGGCGATGGTGGGCGACGGCATTAACGATGCCCCCGCCCTCGCCGCCGCCCATGCGGGTGTGGCGATGGGTACGGGAACCGATGTGGCGATGGCGGCGGCGGACCTGACCCTCGTGCGCGGCGACCTGCGCGGCGTGGCGGAGGCCATTACCCTCGCCCGTGGCACGATGCGCACGATCCGGCAGAACCTCGGTTGGGCCTTCGGCTACAATCTGCTGCTCGTGCCGCTCGCCGCCTTCGGGCTGCTCGATCCGATCTTCGCCGCCGTGGCGATGGCCCTTTCGAGCGTCACGGTGCTGTCGAACTCGCTGCGCTTGCGCGGCACGCGGGGCGCGAATGTCGTCGCGGCGGCGGTGCTGCTCGTCGCCTTCACGGCGGTCGGCTTCGGGATGTACCGGGGCGTGAGCGGGCAGGGCGGCTTTCGCGTCGCGTCGTATGCGTGGGGGCCGAACGAGGTTCACATGGCGATGATCGGGCAACGCCGCACCGAGGCGGAGGTCCATGCGTTCAAGAACGGCGTCAAGGTCGTGCAGACCGGCACCACGATCACCTTCATCAACGACGACGAACACCCGCACAATGTCGTCAGTGGGCGGTGGGTGCCGATGGCGGGCGAACCGGGAGACACCCCCGCGCCCGCGCCGACCGGCACTCCCCGTTCCGGCGGCACGGGCAGCACGAGTGGCACGAGCGGCATGGGCGGCACGGCTACGGGCGGACACGATGACAGCGGCCTGCCCGACGACCATTCCCGCAACGCGCAACTCCGCGCCGAGGTGACGGACACGTTCAACAGCGGTATCCTCTATCCGGGGCAGCGATGGACGTTCACCTTCGCCACCCCCGGCTACTACACCTATATCTGCACGCTGGACCCCGGTATGGACGGCGTGATCGAAGTCAAGGGATAGTGGCTACGTGCCTACGTCGCTGAGTAGCCACGTAGCTACTGCCCACACAAGGAGGCATTCCATGGAAACCGTCACCCTCAAGGCACCGGACATCTCGTGCGAGCATTGCGTCGCCACCGTGCAGCGGACCGCGTTGCAGTTCCCCGGCGTGATGACCGCCGACGCGAACGTCACCTCGAAGATCGTCACCCTCACCTACGATCCTGCCCAGACCGCCCTCGGCGACATCGAGGCGGCATTGGAGGAGGAAGGCTACCCCACCCAGAAGCAGCCGGTAATCGCTGGCGCGTAATGTGCGAGCAGGTAGGCGGTGGCGGGATGCAT
>JAABUN010004120.1_pt1 | contig 20576 bp, 22 predicted proteins | sample 5559311 | NCBI WGS metagenome assembly JAABUN01 (sample SAMN10711877, study PRJNA513370) | rock metagenome | isolation source: Antarctica rocks | place: Antarctica: Victoria Land, Siegfried Peak sud
CCGGTGCGGCAACGACGTGGACGTCGCCATCGGCTTCAACTCGGCGCGCTGTGTCGCCGTCAAGGGCAAGGCCGGGGCAGTCATCACAGGCATGACCATATTATCCCCTGTTAAATCGCAGACACGACTAGGCGCGCCGACCTCTCCGCCGCCAATTCACAGACGGACCACTAGGTCTCGCCAACCGCTACGACGGCCTCCACCTGCCGGACGATGCCTTGACCGGCCGGAGACGGCCCAGAGCACACCAACGCGTCCGGGTGGCCCCGCCGCACCCCCTCGGTCACGCCTGGACGCCTTGGGTGTGCGCGGCGGCCGCCCGCGCGACCCTGCGCCACGCGGCGCCTGCGGTGGAGCCACGGCGGCGGGATCTGCGGTGAGGCGCATAGGGCCAGCCGGACGGGTGAGCGCCAGAGCGAGCGCTTCGGTGGCTGTGACGCGCTAGAAGGTGGACACTGAAGCTCACATCCGCGGGGTTAGCGCCGCACGTCAGACGGGGTGTCCCAGAGGGGCAGGCCGGCCGCCACCCACGCCGCGACTCCACCCTCCAGATCGGTAGCCCTGCTGAGTCCAACGGCCCGCAGGGAGGCCGCGGCCAAGCTGGAGCTGTAACCCTGGCGGCAGACAACAACGATCTGCATTTCGTAGCTCGTAGCCTCACGGATACGGTCCGGGCTCGCCGGGTCCAGACGCCACTCCAGGACCGTCCGGTCGATCACGAGAACACCCGGCATCTCGCCCTGCTCACGCCGCTGGACCTCCGTTCGGGTGTCGATCACCAAGGCACCCCGACTCATGGCGGCCAGGGTCTGCTCGGGCGAGAGTCGTTGCACACCAGCCCGGGACGCTGCCAACACCTCATCGATCGTCACACCGTAAGCATCCACCCTGCACCGTCGAGGCGACGCCACCGACCGCGGAGGTCACGTCACCGACCTTCTCCGATCTGGACGCGCTCGCGACTACGGCAGGTGAGTCCACGGACGTGGTGTGCGGAGCGGTCACCACATGATCCGGTGCTAGGCAGGTTAGGCGCTTCGTCAGCGCCAGGGACGATGGGCTGCGTTGGTCACAGGCGCTCCGTAGAGTGCCGGGCATGACGTTCAGCGCACCGGCCGGGCAGAGCACCAGCCGCGGCACACGGCCCGGCGGACACGTGTGGTTCCTGCTCCTGCCGATCCTGACGATGGGCCTGGCAACGTTCGTCCTGCCGCTGTGGGCAGGGCAGCGGGTCCGCAGTGGCCGGCAGCGTCAGGCGCAGCAGGCTGTGGTGCCTGGCTGGGCGGGCGTACAGCCGGAACGACCGAGCGTTCCGGTCAGCGAACCGACGCTGTTGAAGATCGCAGGTGCGCTGGCCGCCGGGACGGCGCTGGTCTTCATCCTGACGGGGTTGGCGCCGACCGACGAGACCGGTACGGCGACCGGTCCGCTGTCGGACGCGGCGGTCCTGCTCACGTTGGCGCAGCTGGTCGTCGGAGTCGTACTGGCGTTGCGCTGGCGCGGGCCGCTGTTCCCGCCGGTGGTGTCGGCGCGCATCGCAGCGTTGAACGCCTCGATGGCTCCGCCGGCCGTCGTGCAGGCGCAGGCCCGCCGGCAGCTGCGTGAGCAGTACCGGCAGCTGGCGCACAACGACCCCGCACTTGCCCGTGAGCTCGGAGTGGGCAGACCCGATCGACAGCGGGAGGTCGATGACGGAGGTCTACTGGACTTCAACGCGCTGTCAGCCGAGCATCTCGCGCAGGCCGCCGATCTGCCGGCTGAGCTCGCCTCGCAGGTCATTACGGTCCGGCAGCGGCACGGGGCGCTGCAGTCGGTCGACGAACTGGTGGTGTACACCGAGATGCCTGCGCCGGTCGCCGACCGGCTGCGCCCGTACGCCGTGTTCCTGTAGCTGCTGGCCGTTAGCGCGATCTTCTAGCATCTGGCCGAACCGCACATCGAACATGGCCGTCGTGCAGCAAGCCACATGAATGCCACCAGAACAGTGGACTGGGAGTACCAGCGCGTCCCCCACACCTGGTGCTGCGGACGTGTCAAACCTTAGGGCGTGGCCGCGCAACTCCCTGACAGAAGGGCAACCCCGCCCCGCATCCCCTGGAGGAACCGTGTCGCTCGACAACGACCCACCCCGCCCTGAGGGCGCGGCCCCGCCCGCACGCAGCGATCGGAGCCCGTGGAACTGGCTGCTGCTGCTGCCACTTGTCGTGACGCTCTACCCGCCGCTGTACAACCGGACGTCACCGGAGCTGGGCGGCATCCCGTTCTTTTACTGGTACCAGCTGGCCGTTATCTCGGTGGGCGTGCTCTGCACCTACCTCGTCTACCGCGCGTCGAAGCGCTGACGTGGACGGCATCAAGGGCACCGAGCTGGCGGTCTTCACAGTCCTGTTCGTCGCGGTTAGCGCGCTCGGCTTCCTCGCCAGCCGCTGGCGTCGCGCGGAGTCGCTCGACAGCCTCGACGAGTGGGGCCTGGGCGGGCGCAGCTTCGGCGGCTGGATCACCTGGTTTCTCATCGGCGGCGACCTCTACACCGCCTACACGTTCGTCGCGGTGCCCGCGCTGGTCTTCGGCGCCGGCGCGGTCGGCTTCTTCGCCGTCCCGTACACGATCGTTGTGTACCCGATTGTGTTTTTCGTGCTGGCGCGGATGTGGTCGGTGAGCCACGTGCACGGCTTCGTCACGCCGGCCGACTTCGTGCGGGCGCGCTCGGGCTCACCGACGCTGGCGCTGCTCATCGCCATCACGGGCATCGTCGCGACGATGCCGTACATCGCGCTGCAGCTCGTCGGCATCGAGGCGGTGCTGAAGGCGATGGGCGTGACCGGGCAGGTCCCGATCATCATCGCGTTCACCATCCTGGCGGCCTACACGTACAGCTCCGGGCTGCGTGCGCCGGCGCTCATCGCGTTCGTCAAGGACACGCTCATCTACATGGTGGTCCTGGTCGCCGTCGTCGTCATCCCCTACAAGCTCGGCGGATTCGACGTCATCTTCGAGGCAGCTGGCAAGAAGTTCGAGAGCACCCCGAACCCGGGTGACGGCATCGTGCTGGGCGGTCCGGCGCAGCTGCAGTACGCCACCCTCGCGCTCGGCTCGGCGCTCGTGCTGTTCCTCTACCCGCACTCGCTGACCGGCGTTTTCGCCGCCAAGAGCCGCGACACGGTGAAGAAGAACATGGCGGCTCTGCCGGCGTACACGCTCGTGCTCGGGCTGCTCGCGTTGCTCGGCTACATGGCTATCGCCGCCGGCGTGAAGCCCCTCGTCGACGAGAACGGCAAGCCGGACGGCAACACCGTCGTGCCGCTGCTGTTCGAGCAGCAGTTCCCCGACTGGTTCGCGGGCATCGCTTTCGCGGCATCGGCATCGGCATCGGCATCGGCGCGCTCGTGCCGGCCGCCATCATGTCGATCGCCGCAGCCAACCTGTGGACACGCAACATCTACAAGGAGTACCTCAACAAGGACGCCACCCCGAAGCAGGAGGCGCGCAGCAGCAAGCTGGCCTCGCTGGTCGTCAAGATCGGCGCCCTCGCGGCCATCCTGGCGCTCGACCCGCAGTTCTCCTTCGACCTGCAGCTCATCGGCGGGGTGCTCATCCTGCAGACGCTGCCCGCGGTGGCGCTCGGCCTCTACACCCGCTGGTTCCACGCCAAGGCGCTCATCGCCGGCTGGTGCGCTGGCATGGCGGTCGGCCTGTGGGCGCTTTACCAGATCCCGCAGAAGCTCTTCAACGCCGACGGCACGGTGACCCTCACCAAGGAGCACTTCGGCGGCTCGGCGTTCCCGCTGTCCGAGCTGGGCTTCGACACGAAGACGACTATCTACGTCGGCGCCATCGCGATCGGCGTCAACCTGCTGGTCTGTGTTCTCGGGACGCTCGCGATGCGGGGCCGGGTCGACGACGGGTTCGACCTGACCAGCCCGTTGGACTACACCGCCGAGCAGGGCGACCCGGGGGTCAGGGACCTAAAGGAGCTGGTGCACTAGCGCTCCGCGCGATCTCCGACGACCGTCCCGCGGCCAGCGGGGTGCGGTCGTCGGTCGTCCGGAGCCGGGGCGCTTACCAGGCGCTCCAGGCCAGGCGGGCCGCGACGGCCAGCGCGACCGCGGCGATGCCCCAGCGGAGCGGCCGGGCAGGGATGCGCCGGGCCAGTACGGCACCGATGGGTCCGCCGACGGTGCTGCCGACGGCGAGGACGAGAGCGGCGGTCCAGTCGACCGGCGCCGCGAACGCGTACACCGTGCCGGCGGCGCCGTTGGCCGCTACGGCGATGACGTTCTTGAGCGCGTTGATGCGGGTCAGCGACTGCGTGGTGAGCACGCCGAGGGCACCGATGAGCATCACGCCCTGCGCGGCGCCGAAGTAGCCGGAGTAGACGGCCACCGCACCGACCCCCGGTCCGGTCGCCCGCGAGGTGTGGCCGTCCGCCCGCCCGGCGAGGCGGATCACGAGCGGCTGGGCGAGGACGAGCAGACCGGCGGCCGCCACGAGCAACGGCACGATGACGTCGAAGGCCGCGCTCGGGAGGGCGAGCAGGGCGAGCGCACCGAGCAGGGAACCGGCGACCGCCCACGCGCACAGCCGCACGAGCAGCGCCCGCTGGCCGCGGAGCTCCTCCCGCATGCCGAGCGCACCGCTCACGCTCCCGGAGATGAGGCCGACGCAGTTCGTCACGTTGGCGCTGAGCGGCGGCAGTCCGAGGGCGAGCAGGGTCGGGAAGGTCAGCAGCGAGCCGGCTCCGGCGATCGTGTTGACCGTCCCGGCGACGAGGCCGGCGCCGGCGAGCAGCGCGATGGATGTGGCGTCCACTCAACTGCTCCCCGCCGGGTCGGAGGCGGCCCGGCTCGAGGGGCACGTCAGAGCGGCGAGCGCGGTGGTGAGGGGGACGGCGGTGACCAGGCCGATGCTGCTCACCAGCGTGCGCACGATCTCCTCCTCGACGACGCCGTTGGTGAGGGTGCCGACCAGTCCGCTGCCCGAAGGGGTGAAGACGACGAGCAGCGAGAGGGACGCACCGGCGTACGCCAGCAGCAGCGTGTTGACGAGCGACGCGACGTGGTCGCGGCCGGCCCGGTAGAGGTCGCGGACCGGCATGAAGGGGTCAGCGGCGCGGAGCTCGTGCACCGCCGACACCTGCGTGACGGTGACGTCGTCGAGGATGCCGAGCGTCCCGATGACGATCCCTGCGAGCAGGAGCCCCCGTAGGTCGAGCCCGCCGAAGACTGACTGGACAAACTTGAGCATGACCGCGGACCCCCCGACGTCCGCAGCGAGCACGGGGGGCCGGCCGTCCAGCAGCGCAGGCACCAGCCACCCGACGAACACGACGGTGCTGACGCCCAGTCCCACGAGGGAGAACAGCCCGCGGAGGCGACCGAGCGCCCCGGGGCGCTTCGTGCGCCTCGCGCACCGTGCCGCAGGTCGGTGACCATCGGCCCTGAGCGCCCAGGAGTCGAGGTCCAGGCGCCATCCTCCGTTGGCCCGCACCACGGCGTCACCTACACGGCAAAGACCCATCAGTAGCCCCATGTCGTCGAAGCCGAGGCGTCTGACCCGCAGCGAGCGCTCGCCGACAGGGGTCAATCGTGGCCTCGACCGCGAGGTCGAGAGAACGAGGCGGCCACGGTGGGATGGGCACGTGCCGGCAGCACTGGTCAAAAGCCCTCGGTCCTCGAAGCTTGTTCAGTCAGTGCCTACCCGCCCGTCAGTGGCTCGTTGGTCCACAGTTCTACGCAGGCGGCAAAACGGTTCACCGCTGCACCACGTCGGTGGCACTCTCCCACGATGGGCCGTGCCCATTTTTCGGTGCGACAGCAGCCCGCTGTCCGTGCCATGCGGAGATCGTGGCCACATCCGCTCATGACGGGCGCTTGTCGCACTACAGGGGGGCATTCGGCGTCCAGAGGCCGGTCGGCTTGCTTGGGCTCGTCGGTGCACTAGCTCACGGGTGGAAGCGGGCGAGTGCTTCTCCCTGTTGCTGCGTCAGCTGAGCACCGGTTGCGCGTTGCTGGGGAAGACCTCGGCGGCGGCCCAGTGCTCGTTGCGCACGCTGCACCCCTGGCCGCGGGGGCGTCGTAGGCGGAGTGAGGTCCACCGGCACCGGGTAGGGCCGACCCGTGGTCGTGGACAACGGGAGTCGAGTCGTCGCGGGCCGCTACCGCCTCCACGAGCAACTCGGGTCCGGCGGGATGGGCACGGTGTGGCGCGCCGAGGACTTCCTGCTGGGCCGTGATGTGGCCGTCAAGGAGGTCATCTTCCCTCCCGGTGTGTCGGCGGAGGAGCACGAGGTTCTGCGCGAGCGGACGCGCCGGGAGGCCCGTGCGGCCGCTCAGCTCGACCATCCAGGTGCAGTCACCGTCCACGATGTCGTTGAAGAGGGCGGGGCGACCTACCTCGTGATGCAGTACGTCCCGGCGAGGACCTTGTCCGAGGTCCTCCGCGAAGACGGTCCGCTGTCACCTCAGCGCACCGCCCAGGTGGGGATCGCCCTGCTCGACGCCCTGCGCGCCGCCCACGCGTGTGACATCGTCCACCGTGACGTGAAGCCGTCCAACGTGCTCATGTGTGAGTCCGGCGACGGGTCGCTGGGCCGCGTCGTCCTCACCGACTTCGGGATCGCCTCGTCGCCGGGGACTCGCGCCTGACGTCGACCGGTCTGCTGGTCGGCTCCCCGGGCTACATCTCGCCCGAGCGCGCCCGCGGCGATGTACCTGGACCTGGCTCCGACCTGTGTTCGCTGGGAGCGACGCTTTTCACGGCCGTGGAAGGCCTTCCGCCGTACGAGGCCGAGGACGCGATGGCGACGCTGACCGCTGTGATGGTCGGTCAGCACGCGCCGTACCTGCGTGCGGGCCCCCTGCAAGAGGTCCTCGCCGGTCTGCTCGACCGCGACCCTGACCGGCGGATGTCCGCCGACCAGGCTGCGCACGCCCTGGACGGCGTGGCCAGCGCCCCGGACCGCGAACCGGTGACGGCCCCGCTGCCTCCGGTGCCGGGCTCCGTCGACACGGGCGCCTCCGCCCGCACCGCGGTCCTGCACCTCGGACGGCCCCGCCGCATCGCCGAGCCGGCGGGGCCGGTCGCTCCCGCGCAGGGAGCCTCTTCGCCCCACCTCGCGGGGACGGTGGCCGCACCCGTCGCCGACCCCTCACCGAGGTCCCGGCGCTGGCGGCGGGGACGGCTCGCGGGGACCGCCCTCGCCCTCCTCGTCGCGTTGGGGGCGCTCGCCGCCTTTGCGAACGCGGTTGGCCTACTCCCGTCGACCGGACGCAGCCCGGCAGGGGGCTCGCAGCTGCCGGCGGCCCCCCCGCTGCTCCCGCCCCTTCCCGTGACGGCCACCCCGCCGGCTACGACCACGACGTCCGCCTTGCCGACTCGGAGCCTGACGCCGACGTTTCCCAAGGACGTCACCAGCCCGACGCAGGGCGGGGTCTACTTTGCGGTCTACCTCGCAGTGGTGAAGGAGGGCGGGAGCGACGAAGCGGCCAAGGTGGCCGAGAGTTCGGCGAAGGCGGTCGGTTACGAGACCGGCACAGGTGAGATCGACTGCGAGCAGGGCGCGCGAGCTGCGCTCAAGCTGGACAAGACCGCGGGCTACTCGGGCACAAGCATCTTCTTCGCCACCGCGGCGCAGGCGAAGCAGTTTGTCGACGCCTACGAGCCGGGTGTCGTCGGCACCGCGAAGATCATCGCCTATTGCCTCGACTGACCTACCGCACCCCACCCCTGCGGGGGTGTGCTCGCTTGGCTTCGCGGCTTCGGGGAGATCGGTCGGGTCGGGGTCGAGGGAACCGGCAGTTACGGCGCTGCCCTGGTCCGCGATCTGAGCGGTCAAGGCGTCACGGTCATCGAGGTGTCCCGACCCAACCGGTGGGTCCGCCGCCGACACGGCAAGACCGATGTCGTCGACGCGATCGCCGTTGCCCGGGCGGTCATGTCCGGCGAGGCCACCGCCACAGCCTGATCACGACCTGCGCAACCTTCCGCGTCGCTCCTGGCGACGACAGCCTGCCCGCCCTTACGCGCTTCGCGTTACGCGACCCGAAGTAGCGTCGTCGCGCTGCACGGCGTCGGCCCCGACACCGCCTCGACGCTGCTGATCACCGCCGGCGACAACCCCGACCGCCTCGTCAGCGAGCGGTCCTTCGCCGCTCTCACCGGCCGCAGCCCGATCCCAGCCAGCAGCGGCAAGACCCACCGGCACCGGCTCAACCGAGGCGGCGACCGTCAAGCCAACTCCGCGCTCTGGCGCATCGCCATCGTCCGGCTGGCCAGCGACGAACGCAGCCAGAAGTACGTCGCCAAACGCATGACCGAAGGCAGGAGCAAGATCGAGCGATCCGCTGCATCGAGCGCCACATCCCCGGCGAAGTCTTCGCCGCGCTAGCTCAGACCGCCGCCGCTTGACAGTAGGAGCAGCGGTTCTGCGCTACCCGCGCCGCGCCGGCGACAGTCCGAGGGACATCCCGGCCAACCCCCGCGGCTTCCCGGTCAAGGCAGCGGTGATGTCGAGCAGCGCCCTGCTTGCAGGCGCATCCGGGTCGGACAGCACGAGCGGTCGACCGCTGTCACCGCCTTCGCGCAGCCGCACGTCGATAGGCACCTGACCCAGCAGTGGCACGTCCGCCCCGAGCCGGGTGCTCAGCGAGCTCGCGACCGCAGCACCGCCACCCGAGCCGAACACGTCGATCTTCTCCTCGCAGTGCGGGCAGGCGAGATAGCTCATGTTCTCGACCACGCCGGCGATGCGCTGGTGGGTCTGCAGGGCGATGGACCCGGCCCGCTCGGCGACCTCCTGCGCCGCGAGCTGCGGCGTGGTCACCACCAGGATCTCGGCACTCGGGACGAGCTGCGCAACCGAGATGGCGACATCCCCCGTACCCGGTGGAAGGTCCATCAGCAGCACGTCCAGGTCGCCCCAGTAGACGTCGGCGAGGAACTGCTGCAAGGCGCGGTGCAGCATCGGCCCACGCCACACGACGGGCGTGTTGTCCTTGGTGAACATCCCGATCGAGATGACCTTCACGCCGTACGCCGAGGGAGGCATGATCATGGACTCGACCTGCGTCGGCCGGTGCTGCACACCGAGCATGCGGGGGATCGAGAAGCCGTAGATGTCGGCGTCGAGCACGCCAACGGACAGGCCCTGCTGCGCCATCGCGACGGCGAGGTTGACGGTGACGCTGGACTTCCCGACACCGCCCTTGCCTGAGGCGACGGCGAACACGCGGGTCAGGCTGCCGGGCAGGGCGAACGGGATGTCGCGCACCGGGTTGTCCCCGCGCAGCAACGTCTGCAGCGCCTGGCGCTGCTCGGCTGACATCACGTCGAGCTCGACCTCGACACGCGCCACCCCGGCGAGCTGACCCACCGCGGCGGTGATGTCCTTGGTCAGCGTCTCCTTCATCGGGCAGCCGCTGACGGTAAGGAAGATGGCGATCCGGGCGGTGCCGTCGGCGCCGACCGCGGCGGACTTAACCATCCCGAGCTCGGTCAGCGGACGGCGGATCTCCGGGTCGATCACGGTCGACAGCGCTGCGGTCAGCTGGTCGTCCGTGGGCAGGGCAGTGGTCAACGCAGTCCTTCACAGCGGGCCCGGCGGCGTTCGCACGAGCCCTGTCCATGCTACTTCCGCGGCACGGGGCAGCAGGGCGATTCGTGACCCGTTTCACCGGATCCGTCCATGTGACACCATGGGGGCATGCGCGTTCGCCCAGCACTGCTGCTGACCTGCTTGCTCGTCCTGCTCGCGACCGTGCTGCCCGGTCAGGCGGTGGAGCCGGCGCGGCCGTCGTTGGCTGCGATCTCCAACATCCAGGGCGTCGACTACAGCAACGTCTCCCGGCCGACCGCCGCGATCCTGCCCGACCTGCCTCGGCTGCAGAGCATCGGGGTCAACCACATCACGTTCTACGTCTACCTGTTCGTCGACGACCCGACCTCGTCGGAGGTGAAGCGCGGCCCGACGACGCCGACCGATCTCGAGCTGACAACGGCGATCGACCGGGCCCGCGCGATCGGCATGACGGTGACCGTCTCGCCGTTGCCGTTCTACGGCAAGGGCAACGTGTGGCGGGGCACCTTCGAGCCGCGAGACCCGGATGCCTTCTTTGACTCCTGGCGATTCTGGATCTCGCACTACGCAAAGCTGTCCGCGCAGCAGGACGTGGAGCTGTTCAGCATCGGCAGCGAGCAGAACAGCCTGCAGGAGTACACCGACCAGTGGCGTCGCACGGCCGCGGAGGCCCGCAAGTACTACTCCGGCCCGCTGACCTACATGTCGACCGAGCAGGAGTCGTTGAACTCGGTCGGCTTCTGGGACGCGCTCGACGTGGTCTCCGTCTCGCCGTACTTCGACATCTCCGATGCAGCCCGACCCACCTACGGTGAAGTGCGCGCGGTGTGGACGAACGGCGTGATGCCGCGACTGCGACAGATCGCCCAGGTGACCGGCAAGAAGGTGCTGATCGGCGAGACCGGCTTCGTCAACGCCGAGTACTTCGGCCGGGCGACCTACAACCCCACGCCGTCGACGACACCGGCCCCGGTGGCTCAGGCCGACGCCTACCAGGCAGTTCTCGACACCCTCGCGGCCACGCCGGACCGGTCCTCCTTCCTGCTCGGCATCAACTGGTGGGACTGGGACCCGTACAGCGTCAGCGTGGCCCAGCCGACCTACAGCCCGCGCGGCAAGCTGGCCGAGTGCGTGCTGGCCCGTACATGGGGGTCGGGCCTCGTCCGCACGTCGGCCGGTCTCCTGCCGTGTGGGACCCGCTGAGCCGCCGCACGCTCTGAGCGGCTCACTCCAGCGCGGCGATGGCCTCCGCTGTCGCGAGTACGCGCTGGGCGTTCTCGACGTGCAGGTTCTCGATCATCCGGCCGTCGACCGTGACGACGCCCCGGCCCTCGCGTCCGGCCTCCTCGAGTGCCGCGATCACGCGGGTGGCGTGCCCCACCTCGGCCTGCGTCGGCGCGAACGCGCGATTGGCCACGTCGACCTGCGCCGGGTGCACCAGCGTCTTGCCGTCGAAGCCGAGCTCCGCCCCCTGTCGGCACTCCGCCTCGAAACCGGTCAGGTCGCGCACGTCGTTGTAGACGCCGTCGAGGATGACCTTGCCGGCCTCGCGGGCGCCGAGCAGCGCAGTCGCGAGATGGGGGATTAGGGTCGCCCGACCAGGAGCCAGCGTTGCCCGCAGCTCCTTGGCGAGGTCGTTGGTGCCGAGCACCAGCACCTCGACCTGGTCGAAGCCGGCGATCGCCCGAATGTCGAACACTGCCACCGGCGTCTCGACCATGGCCCAGATCGGGATGTCGCCGATCAGCGCCGCCACCGCGCGCAGGTGCTCGACGCCTGACACCTTCGGCACGACGACAGCGGCCGGCGCTGCCGCGACGGCCGCGCGCAGGTCCGCCTCCCCCCAGGGCGTGTCCAGGCCGTTGCAGCGGATCGTCAGCTCGCGCCCGCCGTACTCCCCTGATTGCACGGCCTCGCACGCCTGCCTGCGGGCCAGCTCCTTGGCGTCCGGGGCGACCGCGTCCTCAAGGTCCAAGATGACCGCGTCAGCCGGGATGGTCCTGGCCTTCTCGAGCGCGCGGGCGTTGGAGGACGGCATGTAGAGGACCGACCGGCGCACCCTCACAGGTCGTACGACGCAGCCAGCGCCGGGTCGCGCGCCGCCAGCAAGGTCGCCAGCTCCAGCACAACGGTGCACTGCTTGTACGTCGCGTCGTCCTGCATCTTCCCGTCGATCATCACGGCGCCGCGACCGTCCTCGCCTATCTCTGTGACGACCCGCCGGGCCCAGGCGACCTCCTCGGGGTCGGGTGAGAAGACTTTGCGGGCGATGTCGATCTGCACCGGGTGCAGCGACCAGGCGCCGACGCAGCCCAGCAGGTAGGCGTTGCGGAACTGGTCCTCGCAGGCCTGCACGTCCGAGATGTCGCCGAACGGGCCGTAGTACGGGTAGATGCCGTGCATCGCGCAGGCGTCGACCATGCGCGCGACGGTGTAGTGCCAGAGGTCCTGCTGGAAGGTCGCGCGAGGCTCCGGGCCGGGGTCCTCGCGCACGAGGTAGCCGGGGTGTCCGCCGCCGACCCGGGTGGTCTTCATCCGACGGTTCGCGGCGAGATCGGCCGGGCCGAGGGACACGCCCTGCATCCGCGGGGAGGCTCCGCAGATCTCTTCCACCGAGGCCATCCCGCGGGCCGTCTCGAGTATGGCGTGCACCTGGAGCGGGCGGGAGAGCCCGGCTCTCGCCTCGAGCTGCGCGAGCAGTCGGTCGACGTAGTGGATGTCCTCGGGCCCCTCGACCTTCGGGACCATGATCACGTCGAGTCGCTCCCCGGCCTGCGTGACCAGCGTTGTCAGGTCGTCCAGCACCCACGGGCTCCCGAGGTCGTTGACCCGGGTCCACAGCTGCGCGTCACCGAGCTCGGCCGTCTGCGCCACCTCGACCAGCCCGGCCCGGGCGGCCTGCTTGTTGTCGGCCTGCACGGCGTCCTCGAGGTTGCCGAGCAGGACGTCGACCTTGGTCGCGAGAGCCGGGAGCTTCGCCACCATCTTGGGGTTCGACGGGTCGAAGAAGTGGATCATGCGCGACGGCCGCCACGGCACCTCCCGCAGCGGCTCGGGAGCCCCAACGGCGAGCGGGCGAAAGAAGTCCTTGGCACTGCGCACGCAGGACAGGTTATGCGGCAAAGGAGCGTGCGCGCGCAACTACTATCGGCCCGATGACGTCGGCCCTGACCCCTGCGGATCTGACGGCCTGGCGGACGTTCCTGCGCGCACACGCCACCGTCGTGCGCCGGCTCGAAGCGGAGCTGGTGGCCGAGCACGACTTGCCGCTCGCGTCCTACGACGTGCTGGTGCAGCTGTCCGAGGCGACTGACCGGCGCCTGCGGATGACCGAGCTGGCCGACCGGGTGCTGCTGTCGCGGTCCGGGCTGACCCGCCTGGCCGACCGGCTCGAGCGCGAGGGTCTGATCGAGCGGAAGGCCTGCCCCAGCGACGCCCGCGGCACCCTCGCCGTCCTCACTCCGGCGGGTCTGGCTAGGCTCCGGGCGGCGTGGCCGACGCACCGGCGCGGGGTCGCCGAACACGTGACTGGCCGGCTGTCCGCAGCCGAGCTCGTTCGGCTGCGCGAGCTGCTGACCAAGCTTCTCGACGAGCCGGAGTCTCCCGAGACCCTCCATTGAGCGAAGTCGAGGCGGCCCGGCGGGCCGTCGTCCGCGACGGGGTGGGGATCGGGATCGCCGTCGGGGCGTACGGCCTGTCCTTCGGGGCTGCGGCGATCACCGCCGGCCTGACCACCCTCCAGGCCTGCGCGCTGTCCCTGCTGCTGTTCACCGGCGCCTCGCAGTTCGCCCTCGTCGGTGTGCTGGGGGCGGGCGGCAGCGCTGTCGCGGCGGTGGCCGGCGCGCTGCTGCTCGGCACCCGGAACACCCTCTACGCCGTACGCCTGTCCTCGCTCCTGCCGGTGCGCGGACCGCGCCGGGCCTTTGCGGCGCAGCTCACCATCGACGAGTCCACCGCCGTCGCGACCGCGGCACCGGACGGGTTGGCGCCAACCGGGTTCTGGGTCACCGGCATCAGCGTCTACGTGCTGTGGAACCTCGCGACGCTGCTCGGGGCCCTCGGTGCGGCCCGGCTCGGCGACCCCGGCGTGCTGGGGCTCGACGCCGCGGTGCCTGCCGCCTTCCTGGCGCTGCTGGCCCCACAGGTGCGCGACCGGCAGCGGCTCGCCGTCGCCGTGGCCGGCGCCCTGGTGGCGCTGCTCGCCGTACCGATCACTCCGGCCGGTGTCCCGGTGCTGCTCGCCGGGCTCGCGGTCGTCCCGCTGCTGGTGCGCCGGTGATCTGGGCAGCGGTCCTGGCCGCCTCGCTGGGCTGCTTCCTGCTCAAGCTGCTCGGCTGGTCGGTGCCCGCCTCGTGGCTCGAGCGCGAGCGGCTGCAGCGTGCCGCGGTGCTGCTCCCGATACCACTGCTCGCCGGGCTCGTCATCGTGCAGGCGTTCGCCGGTGACCGGGAGCTGGTCGTGGACGCACGCGCGGCCGGGCTCGGCGTCGGGGCGGTACTCGTCCTGCTGCGGGCGCCGTTCCTGCTTGTCGTCGTCGCAGCCGCGGCGACGGCGGCCCTGCTCCGGGCGGTCTAGCTGCGCGCCGCTAGCTGACGGCGCGGCGGGTGCGGCTGACCAGCAGGCGCATCATCCGCTCCTCGAGCAGCAGCGGCTCGACCGGCTTGGCGAGAAAGTCGTCGGCACCCGCCCAGCGGGCGTCGCGCTCCACCTGCGCGCTCGAGTCTCCGGTGAGCAGCAGCAGCGGCACGGCCATGGTCCTCGGGTCGGCGCGAAGCAGCCGGATCAGCTCGACCCCGGACAGGTCTGGCAGCCCGTTGTCGACCAGCACGCCGTCGAATCCCCCGCTGCCGGCAAGGGCCAGCCCGTCGTCGGCGGAAAGGGCGCGTACGACCTCGGCGCTACCGGTCAGGGCGGCTTCGACAAAGGCGCAGACGCCAGGGTCGTCGTCGATGACGAGCAGTCGTGGCAACCTCTGGGCGGCCGGCGGGGCGACCGGCGGGCCGGCCACCGGGGTCCGGCACCACGGGCAGTTCCGCCACTCCGCATCGAGCTGTGCGTCACACCCGTCGCAGCGGTCACGGCCAACCGACGTCCCGTCGTACGGGCAGCACAGCATCCCGTCCGCGAGGGCCCGGGCGCAGGTCGGGCAGCGCGGACCGGACACCGTGTCGACGTGGGTGGCGCGCAGCACCTCCTCGTACGTCGTCTGCCCGCGGTGCGCGGCGGCAAGGGCGGAGGCGCGCAGCGTGAGCATGCCGTGGGCGCGGGCGGCTGCGCCGACGGCCGCCTCGGTCGGCGTGGTGAGCAGCACCTGACGCAGCTGCGCGGTGACGGGCAGAATCTCGAACACCCCAGTGCGCCCGCGGTATCCGGTGCCGCCGCACTCCGAGCAGCCCTTGCCGCGGCGGGGCGTTGCCGCGGCCAGGTCCGCCTCGCGCAGGCCGAGCAGCGACAGCGTGCGAGGTGACGGGACGTACGCCGCGGCGCACCCGGCGCAGGGCGTCCGGACCAGGCGCTGGGCGACCACGAGTGACAGGGAGGAGGCGACAAGGAAGGGCTCGACGCCCATGTCGACCAGCCGGGTGACGGCGGCGACGGCGTCGTTGGTGTGCAGGGTCGTCAACACGAGATGGCCGGTGAGCGAGGCCTGCAGGGCGAGCTCGGCGGTCTCGGTGTCACGGACCTCGCCGACCAGCACGACGTCGGGGTCCTGGCGCAGGACGCTGCGCAGGCCGCGGGCGAAGGTCAGCCCGGAGCGCTCGTGCACCTGCACCTGAGTGATGCCGGCGACCTGCACCTCGACCGGATCCTCGAGCGTGACGATGTTGCGGTCCGGCGTGCTGATCTGCTGGATTGCGGCGTAGAGGGTGTTGGTCTTGCCCGAGCCGGTCGGACCGGTCAGCAGGATCAGTCCCTGTGCCTGGGCCAACGTGGAGGTGAGCAGCTCGAGCTGTGTCGGATCCAGTCCGGTGCGGCCGAGCATGGGCACGTCGTCGGACCGGGGGAGCAGTCGGATGACGACCTTCTCGCCGTGCAGTGTTGGCAGGGTCGAGACGCGAGCCTCGACGACCTTGCCGTCGACGGTGAGCTTGGCGCGTCCGTCCTGAGGGCGGCGGCGCTCGGCGATGTCCAGGCCCGACACGATCTTCACCCGGCTGACCATCGCGGCCGAGGCGTTGCGTGGCACCGTCATGACGTCTCGCAGCAGGCCGTCCACCCGGTAGCGGATGCGCAGCTCACCGGCCTGCGGCTCGATGTGCACGTCACTGGCCCGGGCGCGTACGGCATCGGCCAGCACGACATCGACGAGGCGGACGATCGGCGCAGCCTCCACACCCTGCGCCGAGACCTCCTCGACCTCGTCCTCGGCGGCGTCCATCCCCTCGAACAGGGTGTGCACATCGGAGGAGTCCTCGGACAGGCTCCATGCCCGCGCCAGGTGGTCGCGGACCTGGCTCGCGGTCGCCACCAGCACGACCACCTCGCTGGCGCCGGTGTAGAGCTTGACGTCGTCGAGGGCCACGACGTTCGTGGGATCAGCTGTGGCCACGGTGATCCGCGCGCCGCCCCGCTCGGTCGAGACGATCAGCATGCCGGCCCGCTCGGCGACCGGCCGGGGCAGCAGCCGGACGGCCTCGGGCTGCGCCATGGTGCGGCCGAGGTCGACCAGCGGAAGGGCGAGGGCCTCGGCGAGGGCCTGCGCGACCTCCATCTCGGTCGCGAGGCCGCCGTCGACGACCAGGCTGCCGAGGCGCTTTCGCGGCCCGGCACCGCTGGCCTGCTGCCCACGCAGCAGCTCGCTGAGCTGGTCGCCCGTGAGCAGACCGTGGGCGACGAGCACCTCGCCGATCCTTCGCCGGTCGCGGCGAGGAACGGGCACGGTGTTGTCAGCGGCCAGGGTCATTCTCGGGGCATCGGCCCTGTTTGCGGGAACATGAAGGCCGGAGGGCCCAGGGATTGCCGCTAGGCCGGCTCGTCCTCACCGACGAACGGCTCGCTCAGGCCCTTCGCGGCGGCCGAGTCCTCGACCCGCTGCCCGGCCCGCCTCTTCTTGCGCTCTGCCCGCCGCTCGCGGTCCTCGCGCTTTCGGGTGGCGGCGTGGTCGTGCTGCGCCTGCTCCGCACCCATCGAGGTCTCGCGGGAGCGAGCGACCACCTCCTCGGTGACCTCGCGCAGCTGGTCGCGCAGGAAATCGCGGGTCGGCACCTCACCCAGCGCCTGGCGCAGACCGGCCACCTCCCGGCTGAGATAGGCGACGTCTGCCTGCAGCCGGTCGTTCTCGGCCCGGTCCTCCTCCTGCCGGATCCGGTCCCGGTCGGCCTGCCGGTTCTGCGCGAGCAGGATGAGCGGGGCGGCGTACGACGCCTGCAGCGACAGGATCAGCGTCAGCAGCGTGTAGTTGAGGGCACGCGGGTCGAACTGGAAGCGCTCGGGAGCGAAGGTGTTGAAGGTCAGCCAGAGGATGACGAGCGCAGTCAGGTAGACGAGAAACCTTGCTGTGCCGAGGAAGCGGGCAATCTGCTCGGACACCCGTCCGAAAGCGTCCGGGTCGTAGTGCGGCCGCGGCACCCCGCGGCGTGGATTCACTGGGGTGTCGAGCCGGACCTTGCGCGGCACGCGCTCAGCCATGCTGCGACCTCGTGTCCCGCCACCCCTGCGGCAGTCCGTGGTCGAGGACGTCGTCGACGGTCACCGCACCGAGCAGGCGCTGCTCGGAGTCGACCACCGGGACGGCGAGCAGGTTGTAGGACGCGAGGTGGCGCGTCACGACGCCGAGCGGGCAGTCGGGCGCGAGTGGATCGATGTCGGTGTCGACGACCGCTGAGATCAGCGCGGACGGCGGCTCGCGCAGCATCCGCTGGAAGTGCGCCGTCCCGAGATAGCGGCCGGTCGGTGTCTCGTAAGGCGGGCGGACGATGAAGACCTGAGCGGCGAGCGCCGGCGTCAGGTCGGCGTTGCGGATCCGGGCGAGCGCCTCGGCGACGGTGGCGTTGGGCGGCAGGATCACCGGCTCCGGTGTCATCAGGCCCCCTGCCGTGTCGTCGCTGTAGGCCAGCAGGCTGCGGACCGGTCCGGCCTCCTCGGGCTCCATCAGCTCCAACAAGCGCTCGGCCTCGTCGGTAGGCAGCTCACCGAGCAGGTCGGCGGCGTCATCGGGGGACATCGCCTCGAGCACATCGGCCGCACGCTCATCCTCGAGACCGCCGAGCAGCTCGACCTGCTCGTCCTCGCTCATCTCCTCGAGCACGTCGGCGAGGCGCTCGTCGTCGAGGGCGGCGGCGATCTCGGCGCGCCGCTTGCCCGACAGGTCGTGCATCACGCCCGCGAGGTCAGCCGGCCGCAGCTTCTCGAACACCGCGAGCAGGTTGGCTGCGCCCTGGCCGTCCTCGGGCAGGGAAAACCCGCTCACCTCGTCCCACGCGACCTGCAGCACCTCGCCTCGTCGCCGACTGCGCAGACCGGCGCCACTGCTCTTGCGCACGGCGACTCTGGTGACCAGCCAGTCGCCCGTACGAGCCCGCTCCATCGCCATGTCGAGCACGGTCACCTGCTCGCGGGTGGCGAGCAGCGTGACGTTGCGGTCCAAGAGCTCGGCCAGGACCAAGATCTCACCGGTTCGCGTCTCGAAGCGGCGCAGGCTGACCGTGCCGGTCGTGAGCACCACGGCTTCCGGGTCGATCGAGGTGACCCGGCCGATCGGGACGAAGATGCGACGGCGCGCCTGGATCTCGACCGCCAGGCCGAGCACGCGCGGCGCGTCGCGGCCGATCCGCAGGGCGACAACGACGTCGCGGACCCGGCCGACCTGGTCGCCGTTGGGATCGAAGACCGCAAGCCCGGCCACACGCGCGACGTAGACCCGGGTGGTGGTGCTCACGCGGCGGAGGCTACCGCCGGGGAGCCATGCGCTTCCGGTGACGCAACCGTCTCCTACGGTGACACGATGCCTTCCGTGAGCGTCCTCGACCGTTTCCGGCTCGACGACAAGGTGGTCGTCGTCACCGGCGCCTCCTCCGGGCTGGGGGTCGCCTTTGCGCAGGCCTTTGCCGAGGCGGGCGCCGACCTGGTGCTCGGAGCACGCCGGGTCGACCGCCTGCCGGAGACGGGCGAGCTGGTCGAGGCGGCCGGCCGGCGCTACGCCCACCTGCAGACCGACGTCACCGAGCCCGAGCAGTGCCAGGCGTTGATACACAAGGCGATCGAGGCGTTCGGCCGGGTCGACGTGCTGGTCAACAACGCCGGCCTGGGCTGGGCGAAGCCGGCCACCCGTGAGACGCCTGCGGAGTTCCTGCGCGTCCTTGATGTGAACCTCAACGGCGCGTACTGGATGGCACAGGCCTTCGGACGCGCCGCCACGTCCGGCGGCTCGATCCTCAACATCAGCAGCGTGCTCGGCCTGCACCCCGGCCCGCTGCCGCAGGCGGCGTACGCAGCATCGAAGGCCGGACTCATCGGCTTGACGCGGGACCTCGCCGCCCAGTGGACCGGCCGCAAGGGCATCCGGGTCAATGCCCTGGCGCCCGGCTACTTCCCGACCGAGATGACCGACGAGATGGATCCCAAGGAGGCCGAGTTCGTGAAGCTGGTGACACCGGCCGGCCGGCTGGGCGAGCCGATGGAGCTCGCCGCGGTCGGCGTCTTCCTGGCCAGCGACGCCGCGTCGTACATCAGCGGCGTCACGCTGCCGGTCGACGGCGGGATGACCATGCCGTGACGGACCTCGAGTACGACGTGGTCGATGTCTTCACCGACCGGCCCTTCACCGGCAACCCGCTCGCTGTGGTGCTCGGCGCGGACGACCTGGACACGCGGGCGCTGCAGGCGATCGCGAACGAGTTCCATCTGTCGGAGACCGCTTTCCCGATGAAGACGGCGCGCAAGGCGGACTACCGGCTGCGCATCTTCACGCCCCACCAGGAGCTGCCCTTCGCCGGCCACCCCTCGATCGGCGCGGCCTGGGTGCTCGCCCGGCGCGGCGTGGTCGCGCCTGGAACGGTCCTGCAGTCGTGCGGCGCCGGGGTCATGACGCTCGAGGTGGCCGCCGAGGGCGGTCCGGTGACGCTCAGCGGCGGTGCGCCGACCTACGGCTCGGCGCGAGAGGCCACCGGACTGCTGGTCGGCCTGGGCCTGCGCCAGACCGACCTGGCCGGCGTCCCTCGCGACGCGTCGTGCGGGCTCGGCTTCACCTACCTGCCGGTGGTGGCCGACGCGCTCTCCCGGATCGAGGTCGACCTCCCGGCGCTGCGCCGGCTCGGACTCGGTGACGCGGCCTTTGGCGGGCTGTCGGTGTTCGCCTGGGACGGCGGGGCGGCTCGCTGCCGGGTCTTCGCCTACGAGGCTGGCGTCGCGGAGGACCCGGCCACCGGATCGGCGGCCCTCGGCCTGGGGGTCTACCTGGTCGCCTCCCGCCTCCTCGACGGCGAGGGCTCGACGGCGTACTCCGTCGTCCAGGGTGTCGAGATGGGCCGGCCGTCCCGCCTGGACTGCGTCGTGACGGCGGCCCGCGGCGAGGCGGTGTCGACCCGGGTCAGCGGCGCGGTCGTGCCGGTCGCGACCGGCACGATCCGCCGGCCGTGAGCCGCGCGGGCGTGCCTGGCCAGCGGACCGGGCAGTGTGCTTCGATCACGACATGTCGCCCGTCGAGTTCCTCCTTGACCCGTTCTGGGTCGGCCGCCGCGGGGACCTGTTCGACCAGACCTATCCGTAGCACGGGTCGCCGGACCCAGCATCACGCCGTATCACCCCACCCCCTGACTCGAGGAGAGATGCATGACTGTCACCGATGAGCTGCTGGCCAACGCCGAGCAGTACGCCGCCAGCTTCGACAAGGCCGATCTGCCCATGCCGCCTGGCAAGTCGATCGCCGTGGTCGCCTGCATGGACGCGCGGCTGAACCCGTACGGCCTGCTCGGTCTGTCCGAGGGTGACGCGCACGTCATCCGCAACGCCGGCGGGGTCGTCACGCAGGACGAGCTGCGCTCGCTGGCGATCAGCCAGCGGC
>JAABUN010004121.1_pt1 | contig 20560 bp, 20 predicted proteins | sample 5559311 | NCBI WGS metagenome assembly JAABUN01 (sample SAMN10711877, study PRJNA513370) | rock metagenome | isolation source: Antarctica rocks | place: Antarctica: Victoria Land, Siegfried Peak sud
TTTCTTACAGAAACAATTTTTTTAAACTTAGGTCTTGACCTGAATTGCAATAAAATAAAAAAGCTATACAGCCAATGCTTAAATATTGGCTCTATGGCCGCTTAAAATATTACCGAACCATTGTCATTTATAAAAGGAAGATTATTTAAGTACAGAATAAAAATCCTTCCCTGGTAATCTTTAAACTGACTCACCAACCAGTAATACCCGCTTACATCATGTTTATTTTGGGCTGCCCAAATCCAAATCACTTCCTTACTATCATCTTCAAGTTTTCTCTTTAAGTCTGTAACTGCTTTGTTATCGTTTACATGCCCGTCACCTGCAATTCCATGATAATGTCCACTTTTCAAAATGTCCTTCCACCATTGCAAGCGGTTTTCAATCCCTTCTTCCGTGAAAATATTTTCAAGCGGACCAACAGCATAATCATCTTTAATCTCAACAATCTCGCCTTGAATTGTTTCATCAAGATCGAAACTTTTTCTTAATATTTCTACATCTGCATGTTGAAAAACTATGTGTATCATTCCCAACCCCTAAAGGGCACTTTATGTTAATAATTTAAAATTAATCCTCCCTCAATAGTTCAATCCCTTCGGCTTTGCATGGGATTATAAAATCTGTATCGTGAGAGGCTAATTTGGTTATGCTATGAATTTTACAGGTAGCCAATATTATTGCATCATTAGGAAGGAGATTATATGCAGCCATCAACCGAGGTGTCAATGAAAATAAATTCTCATCTGATGCAAGAAAAGAAAAAGCAAGTAAAAATCTATGATTAAAATGCTGATTAAATATATCTGCAATCTTACCCGACTTTTTCAACGACTTTGGAGAAGAATTTCCATTAATTGCTAAGAAATACAGTAAGTACTCACTAACAACAGTTTCATTAACAAAACAACTATTATTTTCATGGCTCATAATCCTATTTAGCAAAGTCAGTTTTGTTCCTTTAATATATTCGACTAATACAGAAGAGGCAATGAAAATTCTATTGGTAGTAAACATCATATTTATTGATTGGAAAATCCGGATATTTTGCTGAACCGGCGAACTGCTGTAATATTCTTAACCGATCTTCAACCGGCAATTCGCGAAACCTTTTCAACTCATCATCTTTTATATCATCATAATCTTCAGTTACTACAACTTTCAATTTTTTCCCTTCCAATTGTGCAGGAATATCCAAAACTACTTTACCGCCTTCAGATTTCGTGATATATTCAAGCTTTTCCATATCAACTATTTTCATCAAATTTACAACTAATACGCTGCTTCTGCTACAGCCTTTACCTTTGTTTTTATACCTGCTTTTGCATCAGCTTTTACTTCTGCCGTCGCTTCAGCCTGAGCTTCTTCAATAACAGGCTCTACTTCTTCTACAAGATCAAGTTCAACTTTAAGGTTATCAATAATGAACTCCTGGCGCTGAATAGTGTTTTTGCCCATGTAATATTCAAGCAACTGTTGAATATGCGTTTCAGGCAAAAGCATTACAGGCTGAAGTTTCATATCATCTCCAATAAACCGTGCAAACTCCTGCGGACTAATTTCACCTAATCCTTTAAACCTTGTTATTTCCGGTTTGTTACCTAACTTTTTAATGGCTTCCTGCTTTTCCTGTTCATCATAACAATAAATAGTTTCTTTCTTATCCCTTACCCTGAACAATGGCGTTTCTAAAATATGAAGATGACCATTCTTTACAAGGTCGGGAAAGAATTGCAAAAAGAATGTAAGCATTAACAGGCGAATATGCATCCCATCAACATCTGCATCAGTGGCTAAAACAACATTATTGTAACGGAGTCCTTCAAGGCCATCTTCAATATTTAACGCGTGCTGCAATAAATTAAACTCCTCATTTTCATAAACTACCTTTTTAGTAAGGCCAAAGCAATTTAAAGGTTTACCACGCAAACTAAATACTGCCTGCGAATCAACATTACGGCTTTTAGTAATAGAGCCGCTTGCACTGTCGCCTTCGGTAATAAAGATTGTTGATTGTGCTTTCTTTTCAACTATCTCCGCTTTGTTCTTTCCTTCGGCTTCGTCGTTGTAATGAAACTTGCAGTCGCGTAATTTTTTGTTATGAAGGTTTGCTTTTTTAGCTCTTTCGTTCGCGAGTTTTTTAATGCCTGCCAGTTCCTTTCTTTCACGCTCACTTTGTTCGATACGTTTGCGCAAAGCTTCGGCAGTTTGAGGATTTTTATGAAGGTAGTTGTCAAGTTCTTTACCTAAAAAATCCAGCATAAAGTTACGCATGGTTGGGCCGCCTTCAAACACCGTTAACGATCCAAGTTTTGTTTTCGTCTGACTTTCAAACACGGGTTCCTGTACACGAATTGAAAGGGCTGCACAGATGCTTCCACGAATGTCGGAAGCTTCATAATCTTTCTTATAAAAATCGCGAATTACTTTTACAAACGCCTCTCTAAAAGCCAACTGGTGTGTTCCGCCTTGTGTGGTGTATTGTCCGTTCACAAACGAATAAAGGTCTTCGCCGTAATCGTTGTTATGTGTAATGGCAACTTCAATATCCTCACCTTTTAAGTGAATGATAGGGTAACGGATTTCATCTGCGTTGGTGCGGCGTTGCAACAGATCGAGCAAGCCATTTTTGCTCACATATCTTTTGCCGTTATAGTTTATAACCAGTCCCGCATTTAAATAACAATAGTTCCATATCTGGTTTTCGAGATGGTCTGTTATGTAGTGAAAGTTCTTAAATATACTTTCATCAGGTGTAAAGTTTACCAATGTTCCGTTTGGTTCATCGGTTTGTTTTTCTTTATGATCTTTTATTAAAACACCCTTTTCAAATTCAGCGGTTTTTTGCCTGCCTTCGCGAAAAGCGGTTACCTTAAAATAACTGCTTAAGGCATTTACCGCTTTTGTACCTACACCGTTCAGTCCCACACTTTTTTGAAAAGCTTTGCTGTCGTACTTAGCGCCTGTATTAATTTTGCTAACCACATCAACCACTTTGCCTAAAGGAATTCCGCGGCCATAATCACGGATTGTTACCAATTTGTCTTCAATAGTAAGTTCAACATTTTTACCATAGCCCATTGTGTGTTCGTCAATACAGTTATCAATCACCTCTTTTACCAATACATAAATACCATCGTCGGGGCTGCTGCCGTCGCCGAGCTTACCAATGTACATACCAGGGCGAAGGCGAATATGTTCTCGCCAATCGAGGCTTTTAATACTTTCCTCATTGTAATCAAATAAATTCTTTTCTGCCATACTCTTTTAATTAAGGTGGAAGGTTTAAGGCATAAGGCATAGGGTGAAAGGAGAACATATTCAACCATTCAGTCCTCTTTCAAACCAACTTCACCAATTAACAAATCAGTCAATTTAAAATAAACCACTCCATCTATCTCAACATACAAATTTAAATTGTACATACTTCAATGCAAGTTTTGTTATAAACAAATCAACGTTAATTGTGGACAACGCTTTGCACTCAAAATACTTTTTCATCTATTTAAATTATAATCAATCTACTCATCCCCTATTCCAAAAATTTCATATTGGTTTATCTTTCCGCAAATACTTACAATGAAACTTCACTTTCTGCTTTTCATAGTCATTCTTTCACTAGAAACTTCTTATTCGCAGAAAAAACCTTCTGTACAAATTTTAACCACAGGCACAAATACAAGTTTACGAGGAATGAGTGTTCCGACAGAAACAGTTGTATGGGTAAGCGGCAGCAACGGAACTATTGGTAAGTCAACAGACGCGGGAAAAACCTGGCGATGGCTGATTGTTAAAGGTTATGAAAAAAGAGACTTCAGAGACATTGAAGCTTTTGACAGCAGCACTGCTATAATTATGGCTGTTGATAACCCTGCATACATTTTAAAAACTATTGACGGCGGCACAACCTGGAAAAAAGTCTTTGAGAAAAATATGACCGGGATGTTTTTAGATGCAATGGATTTTAAAAATAACAAAGAAGGAATTTGTATTGGTGACCCCTTAGCAATTGGTACAGAGGCCAGAAAGTTTTTTTATGTGATCAGAACTTATGATGGCGGTAACACATGGATAGAAATTCCGCCTGCTCAACTTGTACCTGCAGCAGGTGGCGAAGCAATTTTTTCAGCCAGCGGAACCAATATCTCTTTCCTCGATCATCCTGATTTTGAATACGCTTTTGTAACAGGTGGTTTGGTTTCCAATTTAATTATGATAGGAAGGCACGGCAAACCAAACAAAGCGGTTAATATACCTATACTTCAAAAAAAGGAAAGCGCCGGTACTTTTTCTATGGCAACTGATAAGCCTAAAAAGTTTTATTGCATTGGCGGAGATTATAAAATGCCAAAAGATAATCTCAACAATTTTTGCTTCTCTTTAAACGGTGGAGCTAAATGGAGAGTACCAGTTAAAGGCCGCCCTTGGGGTTATCGCAGTTGCATCAGAATAATAAAAAACAAAACAATGATAGCCTGCGGAACAAGCGGTGTTGATTTTGCTAAAAATGCTCAAAAACAATGGGAGAACATCTCTACCGAAAGTTTTAATGTGTGCATGTTTAGCAAAGGCGGAAAAGTTTATCTGGCAGGTGAAAAAGGGAAGATCGGAAGATTGATGTATTAGGTATTAGACATCTTTGCTAAAATTAAAAAAGAGGTTCAACCATAAAAAAATTTGCCAATTAAACTTTTCTCAATTGTGAGGGTCTTAAAAAATGAATAAGGTTTTTGTTGTTTTCTTCCATGATTTTGTTTAAAGTAGATGGTTTTTATGCAGCAGGGTGAATGAGGGTATTCCGAAGGGAGTACCCTTTTATTTTACCCCCACCCCTAAAGGGGAGTAAAAAAAATCCTAATAAGTATTGCAGTGTACCCTTTAGTTTTTAAAGGCAAAATATACTGCCCCTAAAATAAATGCAAAGCTTACAAGGTATTTCCAGTGAAAAGGCTCTTTAAGATAAAACACAGCAAAAAACGAAAATATAACAAGTGTAATTACTTCCTGCGTAACCTTTAATTGAAATCCGTTCATGCCGCTTTGGTAGCCTATCCTATTTGCGGGAACCATCAGCAGGTACTCAAAAAAAGCAACTGTCCAGCTAATAAGTACTGCCTTCCAGATTGGAATACCCTCAATTTTTAAAAACCCGTACCATGCAAACGTCATAAACATGTTAGAGCCGCATAAGAGAAGTATTGTTTTAATATTAATCATCATACCAAAGGGGATGTTTTTATTGAGATATTTAGTCTTTGTATTTTCTTTTTCTTATACGATCTTCAGGGGTTAAAGGTTCGGTACTATTTTTTCCGGTAATAAAAACAGCAGCGATAAAAAGGGCCATAAAAAAGAATATTGAAAAGAAAAGTTCGCTCCATTTCAGCCAATAACCAATAAACGTAAAAATGCATGCCTGCGAAGGATTGGAAGGATCGTAAATTACTGTAACCTTTTCGCCTGTTTTATGTGTAGTAAGAAACCACATATTGGTTTTATAATGAAGAGTTTCGCTGCCTGCCTTATAATCTACCACTAATTCGGGTTTGTTAAGTGCTGGTGAAAAACCTGCTTTAGTAACTACGCCTTCAATAAATTCGCCTTCAAAATAATCGGGTACACGGCTAAACAATATATAGCTTACAAAACAAACGAGATAAAGTATAATAACTGTTTTATACAAGAAAGAATATTGATTGTAATTAATGTTTGTGTACCTGCAAATGTATCTCTGTCCGCTATTTTAACGTTCATATTTTATAGGTCTCAGCTAACCATCTTCACTACCATCTCCTTCATCAGATCAGCGTCTGAAGTTCCTGCATCGTTCACTCCAATACTTTTTAAATTATATTCATGCAGTAGCAATAATATTTTTTCTATGCCCTGCAGTCCATAGGTTTTAGCAGCAGCAAGCCCGTCTTTAGCTGCATAAAAATTATTGCTGAAAAGTCCTTTTACGCCATTCTCGCTTTTATCATCCAAACCAAAGATCGAATAAACTTTGCTGAAGTATGAGTAAACAGCAGGCAGGATCATTTGAATGGGAGCCGCTTTAGGATTAGCATGGAAGTATTGTATAATTCGAATTGCTTTGGCTAAATCTTTTTTTGCAATGGCAGCCTGCAGTTCAAAAGCATTAAACTCTTTGCTGATGCCTACATACTTTTCAATATCATCTTCATCAATCTTTTTCTTAGTTCCTAAATTTATCCAAACTTTTTCAACTTCATTTTCCAAACGGTTAAGGTCATTGCCGATATGATCAATCAATAACTGTAAAGCTTGTGGAGTTATATCAAACCCTTTCGCAAGCACCATATCTTTTGTCCATTCGGGCAACTGGCTTTCGTAAATTTTTTTACTTTGAAAAAGTTCACCATGTTTTTTTACTGCTCTTGCAAAATTGGTTCTGCCATCAATCTTTTTGTCTTTATATGCTATCACAAAAACCGTTGATGCTAAAGGATTATTTACATAGCCTTCCAGTCTATCAATATCCTTCATGTGCTGGGCTTCTTTCAGCAGCACAACCTGTCTTTGGGCAAACATGGGGTAACGGCGACAGGCATTAATTACCAAAGTCCAGTCAGCATCCCGTCCATAAAACACTGTTAAGTTAAAGCTTGCTTCGGTTTCGGGTAAAATATTATGTTCGGCATATTCCACTATTTTATCAATAAAATAAGGCTCCTCTCCTTCTAACCAATACAAAGGCTTATATAAACCTTTCTTCCATTCTGCAATAATTTTTTCTGCCGGCATGTTTTAATGGTTGGGTTGCAAGATAGAAGGTAATTCAAAAGTAAAAATTCAAAAGTAAAAAGGTATTAAAGATATTAAGGCAACAGGCAGAAGGCGCCTAAACAAATCACAAACTGGGTGACAATTACAGCTACAAACACCAACGGACATTTTGATTTTTTACTTTTTACTTTTGACTTTTTGCATTTTGACTTTTTGCATTTTGAATTATTCAGCAATACTAATATTGTCTGCATCAATAAGCGGCAGGTTTTTAAACCGCTGAATTATCTGAGCTACCACCACCACATCTTTCTGGCAATAATTTACAATTCGCTTTATGTCATTTTCTTTATAATAAACGTCCTGCACCATACTTCCGTCAATGTCGTCTTTAGATGTTGGGATACCAAGCACATTAGCAAGCAAATTAAGTGATGTATAATTTTTATAATCGCCAAACTTCCACCACTGCATGGTATCTACCATGTTTATCTCCCAGGGCTTTGCACCATAAAGCTGAAGGTAAGGCGGTAAAGCAATTTGATGAATAACCATACGGCGGCACAAAAAAGGAATATCAAACTCCCGAATATTATGACCGGCAAACAGAAACCGACGTTTGTGTTTGTAAAACTTATTGGTAAGTTCCAGAAACTGCTTCAACAGTTCGCTCTCATTTGTATTACAAATGCTCTTTATTCTAAGACAAATGCCTTTTCCCTTGTCCTCGTAAAAATATCCTGTTGAAATACACACAATTTTTCCAAATTCTGCCATAATTCCTGCTCTTTTGCGGTAAGCATCTGCTTCATCTTCAATTTCTGGCACTGTTTTTGAAATTTTGTCAAAAAAAAGTTTCCGCTCTTCGGGTGGCAACAAATCATTTGCCGATTCCTGCGGAACGGTTTCAATGTCAATAAGCAACAAATCAAATATCGATTCAATATTATTCAAATTTTCAACCTTTAATACTCAAAATTTCTAACAAAAAACATCAGCTATGGCTTACGAATCTCAATCCTCTACCACCCCTTACACAAATCCAAGAAATAATAACGACAGCCGTAAAATTATATACGGTCTTTTGATTCTTGCTCTTTTAGGTACCTGGGGATATATTATTTGGGACAAAAGTAAATCTAATGAAACTATTACACACTTGCAGTCTGAGTATAGTAATGTGGACTCCTCGCGTAATGCAGTGCAGTCAGAATATAATGATGCCCTGTCTCGTTTGGATTCTGCTACCGGAAATAACACACAACTTCAAGGTGTTTTAGCCGAAAGAAAAAATGATATTGATCGTTTAAAAAGACAGATCACTACAATCACAAATAATAAAAATGCGACAGCGGCTGAACTTTCAAGAGCAAGAGGCCTTATCGGTCAATTGAACATGAAGATTGATGATATGTACACCGAAGTACTGCGATTGAGAGGAGAAAATCAAACACTTACCACTTCTAACCAAAGGTTACACGCAGAGAAACAACAGTTAAGCACTGAGAAATCTCAATTGGAAGAAAACGTATCTGCTACAGAATCTTCCCGCCGCGAAGTGGAAGATGTTGCTTCTACCTTACACGCAAGTAACTTAAATATCGTACCTATTAAAATTAAACACAGCGGTAAAGAAAAAGAAACAACTACTGCCAAAAGAGTTGATCTCCTTCGCATATCGTTTGATTTAGATGAGAACAGGATAGCCCCAAGCGGATCAAAAGAATTGTATGTAGCGGTAACTGCCCCTGATGGACGTCCTGTAACAATGGCTAATGGAAGCGGTACTTTTGATACACGTGAGGAAGGCACTAAAACTTATACTAACATAGTAACTGTTCCGTACGAGCAGGGAAAAAGAGCAACTGTTGGCTTCGATTGGAAGCAGGAAGGAAACTACCAGTTGGGTGAATATAAAATTGAAGTATATCACAACGGTTTTAAAATTGGTGAAGCAAAAAGAGCTTTGAAAAAAGGTGGTATTTTCGGGTAACCCTCACCCTCATTCCCTCTCCTTGCAAAGGAGAGGGAGGCCTCCACTTGCAGTTGGTCGCCCAACCAACTGCAAGCGATAACTTAAATGTCATTTTTAGAAGTATGATTATAATATAGCTCTTAACGAAGCTCTGCCAATATGTATCGTTCTTGTTTCTGCAGGTTTTCTTCCTTCGTATTCAAAGCTTAATTCGAGATTTTTTCCTAAGCGTTTGGTAAGATCGAGGTTCCATAAAAAGTTTTTGCCGGGCAGTAAAGCATCCAGCATTATGTAACTTATGGTAGTATTAGGCGTGCCGGTGTAAGTGATGTTGGTGAAAGTAAATTTTCCGGTAAGGCTTGTGTTGTTTACGGCATTATATTTCCCTTCCATATTCAAAGAGTTACTTACAGATCTTTCTCCGCCATAGATCACCTTATTCTGTTTTTTAGTAAACCCGTAGCTTGTTAACAACCTGTAATTAGTTCCCTTTGTATAAGTAAACCGGGGCTCGGTATTAACGGTTGTAAAATCATAATTCCGGTTAGCAAATTTTGGCGTGAACAAAGAGTTACTTCCGGCCTTTTGAATAATTTCAAAAGTATATTCGCGGGCAAAATTCCAACGACTTCTTAAAGTCCATTCTTTTAATTGCCTGCTTTCAAAACCATAAGTTAACAAAGCCTTATTATTGTTTATTGCATTGCTTACATCAACGCCCCATTTGGTACTGAAGCGATTATACGAAAGCGTATTGGCGAAAATATTATTTAAAGTTATGAGAGCAGTATCGTTGATTGATCCTTTAAAAGGATTAAACATAATGTTGCCCTGAGCCAATTCTTTTTTACCTGTTTGCAGCGAAGATTGAAGATTAAACCTGCCAAGAAAATTTCCAAACTTCTTGTTTTTAAAACTGTTGCTTATTGTTTTTGGATTTAAAGTAACGCTATAATTAAACTGCGTATAATTAGCTTTCACGTATTGATTGGTAGGTGTAAATACACGAATAAATTTTGCCTGGTCTGGAAATAACGCAATCTCAAATTCGTTTATCTGAGGGATGCCGTCGTTGTTGTAATCGTTCCATGCATATTCACCACGTCCTGCCGGAACTTCTATATAACTATAGTCCCGTCGTTGCTCCTGCCCTGCTCCAACTTCGTATAATACATTGCCTGTTACAAATCCCTTAAACTCATTGATCGCATATTCAGCACGACCTAAAAGCGTATTTTCAGGTTGAAGATTAGATAAAGATTTATTGATAACCTGCAACTGCCTGTACGTAACATTCAACCTGACCTGGTGATGATTATTTGCAAGCAACTCTGTGTTTAATGTTACATTATGACTGCGGTCTGCCTGTTCTAAATTCTTGCGGTAAGGTAATTTGTCTGTTCTTGTAAAATAGGTTATACCCCAATGGTTGTCTTTCGACTGGTCGGATTTTATAAAAGCCGAAATGGTATTAAAAGCAAAACTTAGCGGAGAAATACTATCTGTTCTTTTATCGTGAATTTCATTACGCTCTACCGCATAAGAAGCGCCAATTGAATAATTTCTTAACTGTGGTAATACTTTACTTATATCAATAGTTGGCCGAAGAAAATATCCTTTGCTTTGTAACGAATTGAAATTGGTAAGACTGAAAACATTTTTGAATTGCCAGCCTTTCATTTTTTGATCCTGCGTTAGTAATTGCCGAAAGCCCTTATAAGCATCACCTCGAATGTAGGCAGATGTTTGGTAGCGTATAGAGTTGTTGGCAGAGTCTGTAAGAGCTATATTAGCATACGGTAGATGCTCATCAGCTAACTGAGGTTGAAGTTCTAAACCCCAATCCCGGTAAAACTCTACTGATCGCAATCGTTCCAAGGGGCGAAAAGTTCTTTCAACAAATTCATACCCCGCAGCAGTGTTTAATTGCTTCAATTTGCCTTTGGTTCTTAACTGCATCAACCGGTTGAAGGTAAATTTTCCTGCAAAGCCTTTATCATCTCCTTTCTGCTTTGTTGAAAAAGTATTTACATCATAATTGCTTACCGCCATTTCTGTTGAAACCCTCGTTTTTGCATTAACATCATAAGTTGCAGCAACCGAAACAAGCTGTTGTTTTTTTGGCGTGATAAGATAAGTTGCAGGCTCAAAGTTTCCCTGTCGCTCACCGTTAACCGGCTGAACCCACCGGTAAACTTTTCCATTTGCCCCGTTAAAATCCGCAACATAATTACCGCGTTTATAGCCTACTTCAATAAATCCTAAATTATATTTCGCACTGTCTTTATTTGTTGAATAAACATAAATAGTATCGCTTACACCATTAAAAAGGGTATCTTTTTTAGCGTACAAAATCTGACTGACCGAAAACGTATCAAGCGAAGCTGCAGGGTAAAAAGCATTTTGAACACTATCGCCAATGTTATTTAAAAATTGCCGCTGTTTAAAATCGAGTGGTTGATTAATGGGGGAATTTTTGGCATCAGTATTACTGTATGCAGCCACGTTAATTTTGAGCTTTTTGTTTATGTTCACTTCATTACTTGCATATAAAAGGGAGTTTAGGAAGTTGCGGTCTGAATACTCAAACTCCACTTGTATTCTGCTGTCTTTTGTAATCATACGCCTGGGTGTAAATGCTATTTCGGCGGTATTATAATTTATCACATAATCCTGGTCTTCGCCGCGCTGCATTAATTGTCCATCAATAAAAACCCTTTCGGTGCCTGCAAGCACTATAAAAAAGAATTCCCTGTTAGCGCCCTGCAAACGGTAAGGCCCCTGGTTGCCCTCCTGCCCCTGAAAAACGTTACGCGTAAACTTTCCTTTTGCAATAGCGCCGCTTACCAATAATTTGTTGGTAGTATTTTTTGAAACTTTTGATTCATTTGCATAAGAAATACCCTGAAGCCGTTTATAAAAATTGAGGAAGTACAATTGGTTTTGACGAAGATCAATATCGCCCAAATTTACTTCCCAGCCGTGCTTTTTAAACTGAAGCCATACGCGGTCAAATTCATTTAATTGTTGTGTAGTACCATCAGGCTGAATGGGAATATTATTATCGGTAATGGCAGCGGCAACCTGAATGCTATCCCCCAATAATCCATTTAACTGCAAATTAAATTGTGAGTTAACCACCACATCCTGATTGTTGCCAAAGCTTAAAGCGCGGCCAAAGCTTCCGTTATAGTTCATAGTACCAAAGTCGAACAAACTGTTGGCACTTTGCTGCCGGTTATTTCTGTTGAAAACAGAAGGTTGTGCAATAAAATTATTCATCACACTATCATAAGTAAACCGTTTAGCAACAGCATTTAAACGGTAAGGCAAAACCCTGTACATAATCTCAACACTGTCAGAAGAAGGAGGTTTCTTCCATTTTAAAAACGCATCCACTTCATCTAAAGTATAGTACGAAGTATCTAATCCTTTAATAAAAAATGTTTGCGGCACAATGCTAAAACTGTCAATGCGCTGACTAAGTGAGGTTCCTATTTTTTTAGTACGTTGGTTAGAATACCTGTACGGCTGCGACAATGCCGCCGTGCATACAAACATTGCAGCTAATAAAACAGCTATATTTTTAGATATAAACAAGGGAGATAATGCGTACAATTTAAACCATAAAAGTACCGGAGTTTAAGGTTAATAGTTAGATAAAACAGGTAGTGAACTCTAAGTTACTCTGTTAACGGGAGCAAACACTTTTTTTATTGAAACTATTTTACTTTCATTTCAATTGAATCTTAGGAAATGATTTGAATTAGATATTATAATTAAAGCAACTTATGGTTAAAGAACTCCCCAATATGAAGAAGACTAAAAAGTGAAATTATAGCCACTAATGTCATTAGATTTGCCAAACCTTTTAAATTCTGCATCAAAAGAAATTGTTCATAAGCAAACCTTACAAATCAAACTGACCATGATAAATTTTAGAGTAGATAATTCACTTGCTTTAGTAACCGGTTGCAGCCGTGGAATTGGTATGGCAATGGCAGTTGCCTTGGCTGAGGCAGGTGCAGATATTATTGGCGTAAGCAACTCGATGCCTTCAACGGGAAGTGATGTTGAAAAAGCGGTGAATAAAACAGGCCGGAAATTCTACCCTTATAAATGTGATTTCTCTAACCGTGATAATTTATATGCTTTTATAAATGAGGTTAAAAGTAATCACCCTAAAATTGATATTCTTGTAAACAATGCCGGCCACATTTTACGTAAACCTGCTGCCGAACATCCTGACGAATATTGGGATACGATCATAAATATAAACCTGAATGCACAATTTATTATTACCCGCGAGATTGGTAAAAGAATGGTAGAGCAGAAAAAAGGCAAGATCATTTTCACTGCTTCCTTACTAAGTTTTCAGGGTGGTATTTTAGTGCCTGGTTATGCAGCAAGTAAAGGAGCTATATCTTCTTTATTAAAAGCATTTGCCAATGAATGGGCAGCACATGGAGTAAACGTAAATGGCGTAGCGCCAGGCTACATATCTACTGATAATACCGCACAATTAAGAGCGGATGAAAACAGAAGTACCGCTATTCTTTCCCGCATACCGGCAGCACGGTGGGGAACTCCTGAAGATATTGCAGGTACAACTGTTTTTCTTGCTTCGCCTGCATCCGATTATATTAATGGCACCATCATTACAGTTGATGGCGGATGGATGGGGAGATGATTTATTGAAGTCATTAAGTCATTAGGTCATTGAGTGAATGGTCAATGGTCAATGGACGACCTTAATAGTTAATGGGCTTTTGACCATCGCCAGTAACAGCATCTATAAAAAGCTTTAGCTTCAAAGGGTCTAATTCTCCTTCTGTTCTTACCCCACTGCATACGTCCACTCCAAAAGGCTTAACGGTTTTAATTGCTTCGTGCACATTTCCCGCATGCAGTCCGCCTGCAAGAAACACAGGTATATTAACAGCCTTTACTATTTCCCTGCTTATCTCCCAGTTATGCGTTAACCCTGTACCGCCAAGCACTTTTACAACTGCAGCCGGACTACCGCTGTCGAGCAATAAGGCGTCCACAAAAGGAGCTACTTCAAGTGCCTGCTCAAGGCTTATTTCATCTCTTACATGTATTACCTGCACCAGCTTTAGTGATGGTAAAGTGCGTTTTATTTCAATGTACGAGCCCTCGGTAAGTTCATCAACTATTTGCACCGTATTTGTTCCTGTTCTCTTTACATGAGCGATAATGTTATGGGTAGATTGTTCGCTTGTAAGCAAAAATGTAGCTATAGGCGGAGGAACCGACTTAGCAATATCAGCAATCAAAACATCATCAATAACACCAGGCCCGCTTGGCATGGCCCCTACAACACCTATAGCATCGGCGCCATATCTTATAGCCAGGTTTGCTTCCTCTTTTGAAGCGATGCAACAAATCTTTATTCTCGTTCTCATAATAGCTGTTTGTAAGGCTTACTCCACATTCATTGTATTTTCAAATCAGCCTATTTTTAAAATTAGCAGATGCTCAATTCCTTCTTCATCAGCCAATCGTTTTGCCGGTCGTTGCCAAGCATAAATACATGCTCGCCAAATTTTTCAAAGCCCCATCGTCTGTAAAATTGAATGGCTCTTTGGTTATGTTCCCAAACACCTAACCAAATTACATCTTTATTTCTTTCTCCGGCAATTTGAAGGCAATGTTCCATTAAGGCTTTACCTACACCGGCACCAATTTTTTCTTTTAATGCATACATTCTCGAAATTTCAATTGCATTAGAAGCGGCTAATTCAGGCGGGTTCTCCCCTTCAGAAAGCATTGCATATCCTGCAACGTTTTTTTTTATATAAGCAACCACAAAGGTGTTTCTTTTATCGCCTATTTCATTTTTTACAGTTTCTTCATTAAAGTTTGTTTTAAGAAAGTGTTCCATATCTTCCTTCGCATTGTGTGGATGAAAGGTATCGAAGAAAGTTTGCCAGCTTATATTCTTTATCAGTTTTATATCGTGCCCGGTAGCTTGCCGGATAGTTATTTGTTGCATCTGTAAAGTCTGAACCGGAGTTTATGAGATAAATGGGATTTGAGAGAAAAGTAGTTCATTAAATTGAGCATTAAAATTTATAGACCGAAGCTTTAGGGCGGCACACGGTTACGATTTATTTCTTCCCTTTAGAGGACGTAGCCTTCGGGTTCCATTCTAATACCTGCACCATTTGTGGGGCAACATTAGCCTTGCCTTCTGCATCTAACTGTTCAACCTTTTGAATAAATAGATTTAATATGCCTTTGTCTTTCCATAATTCGGTATCGTAAGATGGCTCCCAAGAGCCTACAGAAGTGGTGGTAAGATCAATAACTTTCCAGTTACCTTTACTTATATCGGTTGTTATTGCTGCCGATGCTTTACTACCCCGCTCCTCATCTCTGAAAATTAAAGCAGCAGAAAGAGTCTTTCCACTTTGCCAGGTAATAATTTGCGGTCTTGAAACAGGAATGGCTTTTGTGCCGCCGCCACTTAAACTAAAAGTTGTTTTACGAAAACCAAGGTTCCTGCTTATCCATTGCGATCCATCTTTATAAATGATGCGGTATTGGGGAACAAGCAAACCGGAGTCCCGCCAATAAGTTGCAATGTAAGGATGCCCGGCAGCATCAGCAACCATAGAGGTTTGATTGATGAGTTCGGACTTTTGAGGAACCTTAAAAGCATATTCTGCTGTTGAAGCTGAAACAGGTATCTGATATTTTTCTCCGGTGGATTTTTCCCATGTTTTACCATAATCTGTTGAGCGCGCATAACACATATCGTGATTGCTGGCAACATCAGGCGTTTCGCGCCAAACCCACGACAGATGAATAGTTCCTTTTGTATCAACACAAGCCTGCCAATAGGCGCTTCGCTGTCCTTGGCCATTTATCAGGTTACTATACAACTGCCTCCATTGCTTGGTACGAATGCTGTAACTGTTAATAACAAGATTACCCTGCCCCGAACCGCCGTCACGATATAAGAATATCAAATCTCCCGAAGGCAACTTATAAAATTCAGGATAGCTTACCTTGTTCTCCACTTTACCTGTCATTGGCATTTTATCTGTCAGCTCAAGCGAACCCGGTTGCGCACTTCTGCAATAGCGTAAAGGATTATTGTGGTGATCCCAAGCAAGATGCAAATAACCATTGCCATCAACCATCAAACTAATCATATTATGGGCATCAGCAGCATTGCCCTGGTATTGGCTCTTCCTGATTTCCCATTTGCCGGCGCCACTCCTTCTTTTACCAACTATTACATAGCGGTCATTATCGTAGAATGCGATATACTGCGTGTCTTTATAAGTAACTAAAGAGTTCTTACGGAAAACAACTGCATTCACAGAATTATTAGCCCAGCCCTCTGCTACTGATGTAACAGTCGTTTTTGGTGTCTCGCTCACTTGTGCCTTTAAAGTAAGTACAGATGAAATGAATATAGATAGCAACACTAATTTTAAGAGAGTATTATTTACCGTAACAATATTTTTTAATAACAGTGCCGAAGTGGAAAGTTGATTCATTATACCTCCTTTAAAACACAAATTATTTCTTTCTGTAATTATAATTAGCGAAACGAATAAAATTGCTCCAATCATAAGCGGTAAGATTATGTATGCCTTCGCGGTTATGATAACCTAACGGAGAATTGACGATGGGAGAATTGATTGCGGGCGGTTCAGCAGGAAGCCGGCTATGGATACCATAAAGAGCATAAACCTTTTCGGCATTTTTTAAAGAAAGATACGAGCCTTTAGGATCGGCCCAAAGATCTTTAGACGCACTTGTAACATATAAAGGTCGTGGTGCAATTAACGACAAAAGCATGTGCTGGTCAACGGGTAAGGCGTCTTCGTTATCATTATACTTTTTGTAGTTATTACAAAACCAATAAGGAAAATGGTCGTTGATCCTGGCTATTGTTTCGCCAAATCTTCTTCTCGATAAAGCAGCCCCCGTATTACCCGAGCAGTTAGAAATAACAATGGCAAACCGTTTATCTTCTGCTCCTGTCCACAATGCCGCTTTACCACCACGCGAATGTCCCACAACAGCTACCCTTTTAAAATCAATGTCATGGTCTTTTTCAAAATAATCCATTACGCGGCTTGCTGCCCATGCCCATGCGCCAATGGCTTTCATGCCATTCTCCATGTTTAATTGTTCAGGATACAATTGCAAAACGCCATTTTGGTAATTGTTCTTGTCATCGGGTGCAGCATCGCCTACATGAAAGGCAGCAATAGCATAGCCGCTGTCAATCAACATTTCGGCCGGCCAAAATTCGCTTTTAGTTGCCCTTGTGTCATCGGTATTATTTTTATCCCTGTTGTTGATTAACAGAAAAGCGGGTGCGGGCTTGTTACGCTTATTTGGTATAAATAATACAAGGTCAATTTTTACCGGCTTATTGTTTTTGATCACTTCTACCTGTACTTCCTTCAGGTGTGCTTTCCCATTCATTGCTGATGCATCTTCGTGTGTTATGGTAAACTTTATTTTATCATAAGCTTTAGGCATCTGGCCATAAACATTGTTCTCAAAAAGAGTGAGTATTTCGGGTCTTCTTACTTTTTCCCAGGCAGGTACTTTGGCTACATCAATACCCGATGAAGTTTTAAGCATGTCAGGCAATGTATATGCAGGAACTTTAGACTCATCATAATTTTGAGCTTGAGCCTTCAAAAGAAGAATGAAAAATACAGCAAACAATTTCAGTCTCTTTATAAAGCCTTTATAATTAAAATCCGACTCTATATACATAATCCATATTGTTTAAGCGATTTATTTTGCTGCAATCATAAAACTTCTATTGCCAGCAATGTTAGCGGCATTTTATATTATCTTTTCAATTACTTCTTGTGTGTCAGTGTCAATAATTAATAATCCTTCATCTGTGTCATTTAATTGACCTAACAATAAACCTTCGTTGCTCCAAATTGAAGTTTTCCCCGCACATTCATGACCATCACATTGTCCAACACAATTTGACATTAATACTGTCATCGAATATTTATTGGCAATGTCAGATAACCTGGTAAGCGCTTTGTCAATGCCATTCACAAATTTAGCCACACTTGCAATATATATTTCTGCTCCACTTTTAAAAGCGTTCTCTGTATGTTCAGGAACTGATAATTCATAACAGATGGCCAGTGCAATATTGGGTTTATTCCCTATTGAACCAACAGTACTTTGGCCGCTAACAAAAAAGGGTTCTTCGTCTGAGTGTAAATATTTTTTTGAATACAATTGTCTGGCTTTGTGTGGATGAATAAGAACCATACTTATGCAGACGCCTGCATTAGTTTTTGTTGGTACTCCAACTCCAATAGTTATCTGTTTAGTATCACTTATTTTTTGAAAAACCTCAAACCTGCTATCGTCTTGATTAGTTGCTAATTCTTTTGATAGTTCCGGTTCATAACCTGTTAATGATAATTCAGGAAAAATAACTGTTTCTGCTGCGTTAGAAACAGCGAGGTCTATTAATTTAATGTGACTATCAATATTACTTTGAATGTTGCCTTTGATGGGCCTTGTTTGTGCTACACAAATTTTCATTTTCTTGTTTGTTTCAATTGCCACTATTTAATTCTTACCGGCTTTTCAAAATCTTTTTCCATTTCATAAGGAAGAACCCATACCTCTCCTTTTTTGTTACAGAAGTATAATTTAGACTCGGATAATTTATCAGCATTACCATCAGCCCAAAACCCATAAAAATCATCATTAGCGAATAAAGGTCTGCGTGCATAAGAATGATTGCGCAAACTGTTTTGAGTAATGTTTTTTATCTTCTTCCAGGTAACACCTTCATCAATACTGTGCCATAAAGCCATTTCTCCGCCTGTTCCAAATTTTTGAGGTCCGGGGTCTGTAGGGCCTATAATTTGCCAACTATTATTATCAATATATAAAGAACCCATGTCGTAATTATGTGTTGACTCACATACTTTATAAAAATTCCATTGCCCGCTTTTCCAATGAATGATCATCCATTGGCGTGGATCGCCTTTTGGCCCGGGCTCAAAATGCCTGCTTACAACAGCAAGAATAACCGGATTTCCATCCTTATCGAAATTAAGGTCGTTTAGATATACTAACTTTCCCTCAGCTTCATAATCTTTTACCAGTGCTTCATTTCTTTTATCACTTAAGGGAGGTTGAATAGTTTTTCCTTCAATCGTCTTCCAGGTTTTACCCATATCGGTGGTTTGAAGAAGATAGATATTCGTGCGCTTATTTACATCACCACCAGGATGATAATTGAACACGGTTACCAACCTACCATCCTTTACATTCGATACCTGATAGTGGCCTCCCATTCCCGCCAGTTTATGTTCCGGTTCCCAAATTTTCCCATCTTTACTTGTAGTCCAGTAGAGTTCGCGACCTTTAGTATATTTTGTAAACAAATAAATGAAACCTTTGCCTTGCATCCACCAGGGTTGGGGATAGGTCATTTCGCCTTCCTTAATTTTTTCGAAACTATTTATTTGATAAGGACTGCGGCTTTTAAAAATAATTCCCGGACGTGTAGTATTCCTGCCGCTAACAAAAACCCAGATGTATCCATCCTCATCAATGGAAAGAGAAGCATTATCATGAGGATCATCTACGCCCGCTTTATCGTAAACTATCACAGGTTTTGGTACGACGTGTTTTTTATGATCGTAATAAGACAACATAATAAGCAAATGCCTTTCATCCTTTTTAGTAGTGCCACCATAAACGAAAAAAGTTTTATTAACCTTAGCTGAATAAATAGCTATTGGAATATGACTGGATGTATAAGTACCAAGTCCGCCGGAATATTTATCCCCGTACTCTGAAAACTGACCTAATGTAAACCAGATACCTTTATAGCCGTGAGCTGTTTTATTTTGAGCGTTTACATTGCATAGAAGAAATAGAAAACTTAACGATATAACTAACTTTGAAAATAGCACTTTCAATATCATAATTTATAGTAAATCGTTTTATAGTATATCGTTCTGTCCCGCTGCTTTACCAAACACACTTGTTAGCGATGAGCCTGTTCACGTGCTGCCTTAAAGTCCTCCATTGCTTTTCTTATTTCTTCAAAATATCGTTTCTTGTCTGTATTGTATAAATTGCTTAAATCTTCTCTTACTTTGCGCATAAAATCAACTGCTTTAAATTTTTTTTTAGTTATCGTCTCCATATGTTACTTCTTTAGGTGTTCTAAATATCAATGGTTGTGTAGCCAAATTTAAGATTAATTGAATTGTATTGTTAATGCGAAAGAAATTTACCATGTGCTTAAAGTTCCAGCTTACCAAACTGTCAACCTTTAAAATGGTCGCCACAGCAATATGGTGAGCGTCGGTTTCATATTTCGGCGTTAAAGCTCCTTCCTTAATATATTGTTGAGCAAGATTATCCTGCTCTTCAGTTAGATAAACGAGTTGCAGGTATTGTTCAGGTATTGACTGTGGCATTTCTCTCACCTCTAAGGGTGCTGATAGCAATTCGCGTAAAGTGACATCAGAAAGTACAATAGTAAATCTGCCTTGTCTTGCCTGTTGAAAGAAAGGAATTGTCCATTCTTCAAATTCCTCATCTTCGTGCCCGCCCCAAACTGAAGTATCTACATAAAATTTCATTTGTCGAACATAAAGAATAATGTCTATAATTTTTGGTAGTGTCTCAGTTTGAAATTATTTACTATCTTTAAGTCAATGGTTCGGTAATATTTTAAGCGGCCATAGAGCCAATATTTAAGCATTGGCTGTATAGCTTTTTTATTTTATTGCAATTCAGGTCAAGACCTAAGTTTAAAAAAATTGTTTCTGTAAGAAACTT
>JAABUN010004122.1_pt1 | contig 20551 bp, 21 predicted proteins | sample 5559311 | NCBI WGS metagenome assembly JAABUN01 (sample SAMN10711877, study PRJNA513370) | rock metagenome | isolation source: Antarctica rocks | place: Antarctica: Victoria Land, Siegfried Peak sud
AGCTCTTATTAATCGTGAGATAGAAATAGCAACCTATTTGCTAAATGACTTTTCTTTAAAGAAGATAGCCGTTGAGTTAGCAGTAAGCAAAAAAATAATAACAGCCCATGTGCAAAACATGATGCAAAAACTACACGCAGAAAACATGGAAGACCTCGTACGGTTACTAAAAGAAAAACAACGGAGCAGTGGTTTGAAGGTTTATTAGAAAATCTTTGAAATGCTTCATGTTATCACTAATTTGAAAATCATTACTTTTTAAATCCTATTCTTTCTCTATCGTTCCATTTTCTTTGTACTGCTTTTTCATCTAACAGGTTTTCCATTGCATCGTATATTTGATTTAGTTGGGCATCATGTTCGCCTAAACGTTCTTTTATTTCTTTTAGTTGTTCTTTAAAATCACTTGAGGTCAGCAAAACTTTTCGAACCTCAACAAATGCTCTCATAATAGCAATATTCATGTTTATCGCTTTATCTGAATTAAGAATACCGCTCAACATCGCAACACCTTGTTCTGTAAAGGCATAAGGTAGATATCTGGTACCACCCCGACCGTTTGAGGTTTCAGTTTGCAATCTCAAAGGGTTATTGCTTTTTTCTGAGGTTTCAATTTGAAACCTCAAAGCTTCATATTCTTCTTTTGTTAGCTGAAACATAAAATCTACTGGAAATCTTTTAATATTACGCTTAACAGCAAGGTTTAAAGCTTTGGTTTCAGTTTCATAGAGGATTGCCAAGTCCTTGTCAAGCATTACCCTTTCGCCTCTTATTTCATAAATCCGGTTTTGTATGCTTTGTATTATTTGCATAGAAATATTTTAAAAGTCGTGTTGTATTTTATTGGCCGTATCTCTTTTGGTTTGGTCACTTATTTAGCATATACCCGGGTAGTTTTCAGTTCCCGATGTCCTAACATTTTTGAAACAGTATAGATATCTGTGCCTTTAGAAAGCTGCAGGGTAGCAAACGTATTCCTGAAACTATGAAAGGTTATTTTCTTATTAATACCGGCATTCGTAATGCCGTTGAGAAAGTTGGTTATTATTAAAAACCGAATAAAAAAATACTGCTGGTCAATACTTTATAAATTGTTGTATTATTATATTACTAGTTTATTTTACCCTGTCACTTTCCGATACAGAATGTACTTATAACTGAGTACTAACGACTTATACAGTAGAGGTACAAATAAGGTACATTACTTCCCGGGAATTCCATTTTTATGATAGATGGGGCCGCTTTTATATATTTCCAGTGCTTTTAATTAATTTCAATATCTAAACAAAATTGCCATGATTGTTCAAACTCTTCTCAGCGAATTCGAATATGAAGTTGAAAATACACGAAAGTTACTTCGCGCCATTCCTGATAGTGCATTAGACTATAAACCTTCGCCTGTGTCGTGGACTACCGCGCAACTCGCCTCGCACATTGCCGAAGTATATAATTGGTTCGAAGATACCTTCAGTCTTGATGTAATGGATATGGCAGATTACAAATACGATAAAGGCGACATAAGCAAAGCTGCTAATATTGTTGCACGATTTGAAGAAAATGTGTTGATGGCCCGGGCAGCTATCAGGCGTTCGAAAGACGAAATGATGACGAAAGAATGGCAGATGGTAATGGGAGGTAGCGAGCCACTGTTTCCTCGTATGCCGAAAGCACAGGTGGTAAGAGGCTTCCTTTACAATCACCTATATCATCATCGTGGAGAGTTGGTTGTTTACCTACGCGCAACCGGCAATACACCTCCCGGTTTATATGGCCCTAACTACGAAGAAAGTATGGCAATGCGCCAGCATCAATCGCAGGCAGTTTCTTAAAATAAGTACGCCTTATAGATTAAAAGGTTATGCTTGCTGTTAGTGGTGTTATTGCATTTCGACCTTTTACAAGAAGCCTATGAGCAGAAAGATATATTGAATTACAGATTTTTTATGTTGTATTAAAAACAACACATGTCTGACTCTGCGTATTTTGCAAGTAATGGCAGGTTATCAATTTGCCTTCAGCTGCCTTATCACCTCCCTAAAACTCCCCCAACGCACTCTCCAAATTCTCCGCTAGCTCCTCGGCTAATACATCAAGGTCGGGAAGGTTATCTAAGTCAGCAAGTGACTTATCTTTTAGCCAGGTAATGTCTAACGATGTTTTATCACGCGTAATGATCTCTTCATAAGTAAACATCCTCCATCTTCCTTCAGCAGTGGTCTGCCTGGGATCCGAACCTTGGACCCATGTTTTTTTCCGCTTATGCCGGTTTCCCGGACTATAGCAATCACTGAACTCCTGCAGATCGCTCAGCTTCAAAGGGTTTTTCTTTAGCGTGTGGTGAAGTTGGTGCGATAGTCGTAGAACCAGACCTCTCTTAAACTTGCTAGGAGGCAATAAGAAAACGACGTAGGGTTTTATGTGCTCCTTATAGTCTCTCCAAAAGTCATCTGTTTTCAGAAAAAGAAAAACTCTTCCACCTGTTTGATTACCTATTATGCTTCTTTGTTCCGAGCCTACACCTTTTGCAAGCAGCACTGAACATTCTTCTGATCCTTTCGGTGCCACAAGTACCCACCTTTTTGTTTCATTTTGGGGAGTGTCTTCTAACAAAGTAAAATCAAGTTTTTCAGTATAAAACTTTATAGCATCATCGTAATCATCAACAATAAGGGCGATATGTACTATTTGCTGTTTCATTTATAGTTTATGACAGAGAAGTACGGCTCTTCACGTGTAAGTTCTTCAAACTTGTGCTATAATCGTTGCAACTTACCGGGCTTGAAGCCCCGCATTAAATCCCTTGCTTATATCGCAGCCCGTTCCACTGAACCAACAATACAATCACCTCGTTTTAAGCCAGCCATTTCTCTTGTTTGTATGCACGTTCAATACCCTGTACAATGAGCTGGCGCAACGCATCCCGTTCTATCAATTGTTAATCACTTCCTGTTCGAAACCTTTACAATCAAATTTTTTATCTTTCATAGTATCAAATTTAAGATTTGACATAGATTATTGAACCGCGTCCTGAACTGTATTTCTGGAAGACTTTCGGGGGCTTTAGATGTCGATTCTGCTCGTTTAGATTTTCTTAAGCTCCTTTTAGAGATCTTTCAGCTTCTTTTAGATGTTCGATTCTGGCGTTAAAGATCCACTTTGTATGGTTTTGGAGGTTTTGGAGGTTTTTGTGCTTAGAGGGGTTTGGGGTTTGGTGTAGTAAATGACGCTTTGAATGCCTGCTTGTCCTTGTTAACGCCTTTCATATTTAACTGTTCCCAAAGGTAAATAGAAGAAAAAGTAGCAAAGAAATTTTATTCTTCTACCATATCTACGTTACTACCTACCTGCTTTCTGCTTTTTGCGATCTTCTTTTTCTGCTTTAGATAAGTTACAACACCGGCAACTAACAAGAGAAAAGAAATAATAAAAAACAGACCGACAACAATAGTTGCATACCTTAAAGCAAGCAGTTCATTAATAGTTAAACCAGCAATGGAAAAATAAAGAGCGGTACGTAAAAAAGAAAGAAAGGTTCTTTGGTTTGCCATTACCGTTCTTTCTATAGCCAACCGTTCTCTAAGTATAAGGTCTTTATTAATTTTTGTTTGTTCCATGTAATAGCTCTATTCGAAGAAATTGCAAGAGGCATACCAATAATTAAAAGCCATTTTGAACCTCCTTGAATACCCCCTAAAGTAAAATGCCCATCCAATTAAAGTAAGGATCATTAATACTGCAATTTGCAAACGCGGATACGACCATATCCTAATCAACCCATATTGCAGGTTTAATAAAGGCAGCAGTGTAAGAAATACAAGCAAGACAGAAAAGCCAATAAGAATTTTTTTCATGCAGTTAATGGTAAGAGTGGCTAAGATAGCAAATGCAGCTTTAACTCTTAAGAGGGGTAATGCAGTTGTGGTACAAGCTGAAGTAACTCCGATTGATCATCGTTGCCCGGCCGAATGGCTGGCCGGGCGGACGTTGCATTTCGTTCATCGGCAGAATATGCATGATGCTTTTTAAATTATTGCACTTCGACCTCATCCTGCCGCTGTTGTGTGTTCTTCACCAACAGCCCTTTGTTCATCTATCGTTGCCGGTGAGGAACACCTGCGGAAAGCAAATCATGTTTCAAGTAGCAAAGAATCCCCAGCTTGCATCAAGCAATTCATTCAAATGCTTAAGAACCCGACTTTATCAATCCATAAATATTAAACGCAAGCAATAGCAAAGTCAGTATTATACCTAACACGCTTATTACGGGTATGCCCGAAATATTAAAAGGAATACGGAATGGACGTTTAATGTCTTTCTCTTTTCTTCTTAAAATTATCACCGATAGGTTAACCAATATAAAAGTGATAAATATGAACAGGTTGGCAATAAGGGCTACCACTTCTATCCTGCCTATCAAAGCGAAGCTGCACATAACAATAAGGATAAGTACCAATGCGGCAACAGGCGTATTTCTCTTCGGAGATATATAAGCAAACATGCTCATCGCTTTTGATTCTTTCCCGATATTTAGTAACACTCTTGAACTTCCTATCATATTAGAAAGTATTGTGTTTGACGTAGAAAAAAGTGCGATGATTGAAATTACTATCACCCCTGTTGATCCAAACCTGCTATTGACAATATCAGCCAACGGACTTCCCGATTTTGATAACTGCTGCCATGGTACAGCACTCACAGCACATATAGTTACAAGTGTATAAATAATCACGATAATTATGCTGCTGATAAATAAAGCACGTGGAATGTTCTTTTCGGGTTGTTCTGTTTCTTCAGCAAGTTTTACTATGTCTTCAAAGCCTATGTATGCGTAGAAGCTAAGTGAAGCAGCAGCAAAAAAACCAATTGCCCCCTTCTCAGGCATTTTAAAAAGGTTTACGTTACCTATTGTAGGAAAGGCGGTATAAATAACAAAGAATAAACCACCGGCTTCAATAAGTGTAAAAACAATGTTGACTACCGAGGATTGTTTCATACCCGAAACATTAATAAGAAAAATAAGACCGATAATTCCTAAAGAAGCAATCACGGTGGAGACGGGGAGCAACTGGGCAAAATAACCTGCAAAGCCAAGTGATACAGTTGCCCCGCTGATTATACCATTAGCCGATATAACAGAACCTAATACTACGCCAGTTGTTTTACCAAATGCCTTTTTTGCATATTCATATTCACCACCTGATTTAGGGAAGGCAGCACAAAGTTCGGCGTACGAGAATGCGGTGAACAGGGCTGTAACGGATGCCACTAAAAAAGAAAGCCAGGTAAGGTTTCCTCCCCAACCGGCTACCTTACCGACAAGTGTATAAATGCCTGCACCAAGTATTGACCCCACGCCGAAGAAAATACATTGACCAAGTCCTAATGTTCGTTTCAGTTGTGCCATGTGTTGAAAGCTAAATTATACAATTGGCAGGTATTAATGGAAAGGGCATAGGACTAAAAAATAGTTATGGTACAAGCTAAAGTAACTCCGATTAAACATCGTTGGGTCGCATTTCGTTCATCGGCAAATCTTTAATCAACTTTATTTGACTATTCAACGGCGCTGATGCAAGGAAGACACGCAAAGGCTTAAAAGAGACCCCGGCGGAGGCAGCGTTACATAGGTCACCAGGAAAATATAAAATTTATGATTTTTTATGACACCATCTTTAGCACAAAAACCTATTTTAGCCTTACATAATTCAATAAAATCTTTACTTATGAAAAGCATCTTCTTCGCTTGTTTCCTGATTATTAGTAGTGTAGCTATTGCCCAGGATAAAACATGCACATTATGGCTGGGCGACGTGTCTGAATCAAACAACAACATCAAACAGTTTGTTGAAAAACACCTGGAGGTACAAACCAAACTCTTGCCTGCTGAAACCAACAATATACAGGAGATGAGAGACGATAATGAGCTGGCGCAAATCAAAATATGGCTAAAGCCTAAAAAGATGCTGGTTAATGGCGCTATGACCACCGTTAATACCATCAGCTCTTTCAAAATCGTTTCCCTCTCCAATAAAATAGATGAGCTCTACACTGCACTTGTTAATAAGGTGCGGGCGTGTACCACCGAAACCACAACAATGAATACTTTGTTTGGAAATAATAAAATGTTTGTAGAAAGACACAGTGGTGGCTTTGGCAAAAAGGGCTTGCCAATGTCTATGCTTACGGTTACTGCCAAATGATTGCGAGAGGTTGCGGCTTGCAATCTGTTGCGCCGTTCCCCTTGTTGTTCGCGGTGTTGCGAAACAACGCTAAAATGTTTACAGGATAAATGAAAGCTTTTTTTGCAAAAGGAAAAAGTATTTAACGTAATCGACATAATGCACACCATCATCCCAAGTATATTGCAAAACGACCTGACTTTTAAAAACTACTCCATTAGTTGACTTTAGTAATAGTAACTTTTATGGTACAAGCTGAAGCAACTCCGATTGATCATTGTTCCGACGCACCATTGAAGGGTACGGCAGAGATTGAACCTTCATATGGTATTTCCTTAACAAGAAATGGTGTAAAGTCAAATCCGTTCTTTTCGCCAAACTTTGTTCCGGATAAAGGAATGTATATATCGGAACAGTTGGTTCTGAAACGATCATTTCGCTGTTTGAAATGAAGAGAAGGATTTGTAATAGTATTTGCAGGTATTGTAAAAAAGTAAAGCCTTCGAGTTCTACCATCGTTCAAAATCATGTGCAAGGTATTTTTGAACTTATCATTATGGGGTTCTAACCACCACCCATCATGCACACCAATAATGTTTGAGAATATAGTATTCGAACTTGTAAATGTTCCCGGTGTTGTAGAAGAAAGTTTAATCGCTTTGGATTTATTCATTTGATCTTTAATCAATATTTCTATTGTAGCGCTTTCTTCTGCAACCGAACGCTTTTCAATGACTTGGCTTTCCTCTTTTGAACCTTTATCATACTCCCCGTGGCATTGTTTACATAACACACGGATAGTTGATTCGATTGGTAGATGGGCATTTACAAATCTTTCCTCAAATTCATTAAGATCAATTTGTATAACATCGTCTTCAATAAATTCACTTAAGATATTCGCAATCAAAAGACTTCTACTCCTACCTTTTATATGTGCCGCATCAAGCGAATTTCTATTTCCACAATTTTCACACTTGCCTATTTGCTTTTTGTATTTCGCGGCTAAGAATGCCACCTTTAATCTTGCATACGGACCAATGAATTTCGTAAAGTCTTTTACTGTTCCTTCAAATTGAGCCATATTTAATTTGTTGGTAATTGATTTTTAATTGTGCCAAGTAGCTTGTTTACTGTATTTTCAACTGCCTAATCACCTCCCTAAAACTCCCCAACGCACTCTCTAAATTCTCCGCAATCTCCTCCGCCAGTACATCAGGGTCAGGAAGGTTATCTAAATCAGCAAGTGATTTATCTTTTAGCCACGTAATATCTAAAGATGTTTTATCACGGGCAATGATTTCATCGTAACCAAACTTCCTCCACCTCCCTTCAAGATTATCAACAGCATGATAAGTTTCAACACGCTTGTGCCTGTTGCCGGCATTATAGCAGCTAATGAACTCCTGCAGATCACTAAGCTTTAAGGGGTTCTTCTTAAGTGTGTGGTGAATGTTGGTTCGGTAGTCGTAGAACCAGATCTCTTTTGTCCACGGGTCTTTGCTCGAGGGTTTATTGTCGAAGAAGACAACATTTGCTTTTACGCCATTGGCATAAAAGATACCGGTAGGCAAACGAAGGATGGTATGGACATCTGTTGTTTCCAAAAGCTTCTTACGCACATTCTCACCAGCCCCGCCTTCAAACAATACATTATCCGGAACAACTACTGCACCTTTCCCTGTTGTCTTTAGCATCGAGCGGATGTGTTGAACGAAGTTCAGTTGCTTGTTGCTGGTGGTTGCCCAGAAGTCCTGTCGGTTGTAGGTAAGGTCTTCTTTTTCCTGTTCGCCTTCTTCGTTGGTAAAGGTCTGACTGCTCTTTTTACCAAACGGCGGATTGGCTAAAACATAGTCATAATAAACGCCCGAAGGAGCAATCAGGGCATCTGCCGGAGATATGCTGCTGTCGCTATCTATATCACCAATGTTGTGCAGGAACAGGTTCATTAGTGCAAGCCTTCTTGTGCTTGCAACTATGTCGTTACCGTAAAACGTATTGAACTTAAGGGACCGCTTTTCATCTTTATTCAGGTTATGATTGGCTACAATAAAATCTAAGCGGCTAAAAAGAAACCACCTGTACCGCATGCAGGGTCTGCAATGGTACGCATCGGTTCAGGACGAACACATTCTACCATTGCCCTTATCAGCGAACTTGGAGTAAAGTATTGACCTGCACCGCTCTTTGTATCTTCCACATTCTTCTCCAGCAAGCCCTCGTAGATATAGCCCTTTACATCTGCACCCATCATCACCCAGTTCTCCTTATCTATCAGGTCAATTAACTTGTACAGTTTGGCAGGGTCCTGTATCTTATTTTAGCTCTTGGTAAATATCTGCCCGAGCATGCCTTTCTCCTTACCCAACTCCCTAAGCAAGGTTGTGTAATGAACCTCCAGTTCTGCACCACGCAATGGCGTAAGGCTTTGCCAGTTGTATTCGTTCGGGATAGGCAGCTTACGACTGTAAGGAGGTTTGGTATATTCATCTGCCATTTTCAAAAACAGCAGGTAAGTAAGTTACTCCAAATAATCGCCATAGCCTACGCCGTCATCCCGAAGGGTATTGCAAAACGACCAGACTTTAGAAACTATTTGATTGGTTGACATTATAGTAAAAATAATTTTTATGGTACAAGCTGAAGTAACTCCGATTGATCATCGTTGCGTTGCGCATTTCGTTCATCGGTAGAATGTCCATTTTGCTTTTTGGATTCAAATTTATGCTATACCATAGTTCTTGGTCTTAACAAGCGCTTACTCATAAAAATCTTGATTTGAAGAACATTTTGTACAGGAGAAACATAGAACGTGGAAAACGTTTATGTGATCTAGTTTTTATAGCAAGTCATTGACTTCACGTAAATATTTGTCTCGTTTCTCCTCCCAATGTGAAGCATGGACGGGATTTAAATTGAAATACCTTTCGATTTCAATTTTGAAAGAATTGAGCTGGTCTTTGTCATTTATTCGAAAACCTAGGGAGTTCGGAAATACACCTTTCACATCTTCAAAATCAAATGGTGGGACTAAAATAGGTACTTGTTTATTTGACTTTATCCAAGTTGCTCCCATTTCACAAAGGCATACCGCGCTCTTGTAAAAATTCTCGCTTAAAATAAAAAGTGCAAACACTCTACCCTGTAATTCTGTTTTTAAACGTTCAAATATATTTTCCCCAAGTCTAACACCGTAAGCAGGATGAGATGAAAAAAATATCTGATCGTGCGGCACTCCAATGATTTGAAGCAAGTCAACTAAGGGTTGAACCTTTTCTTTATCAATAGCAGAATGACTAATGAAAATTTTTCTTTCTTCTGTGAATTGCCTTCTTTCTTTTAGAATAGCATCCGTAACATTTGCTCCTATTTCACCGTAAACTTTCACTGATAGCTTGCCTCTCCCAGAAATATTCCTAAGTCTTCTAATATTTTGTTCTACTTCGTCTTGCTTGCTACCCAAGGATGTATCAGTGATATTGTAAATAATAAATTTCTTAGGTCTATCTATATTTCTCTCTACTCCCTTAATCCGAATGCCTCGTTCACCTTTATTATATGCATCAACCAAAGAACTTATTTGCTCACTATTTAACGCGATAATATAATCATTATCTTCAGCGGAATGTTCAATATAAACATTATAAAACATAAATATTAATTAGTAGTGCTATAAGCACCATTTTAAAAATTTTACCGTTCAGTCGCTAGTACCCCTAATTGAGTTTCCACTTCCAAACCTCTAAAGCAATTTTTGCTAAATCCTGAGAACGCGTTTTTACAGCTAATAAATTCCAAGGCTCGATTCTGTTCTCAATTATATCCTTAGCTAGAGAACTTATTTTATTATAATTACCTTGTTTTACTATAAATGGATCTTGACCATTACTTGAATTCGCGATCCGACTATTCAATGACAAATTACCAATGGTATTTATCAAAAGAGGAAGATTGATATCTTTTGCATCATTGACGAGGTAAGCTTTCCAGTGATCATCAAGGGTTTGAGGGATTATATGCTCTATAGTATTCAATGTAGAATAGTCTGGTAATTCTCCATGTTTTTGGAGCTTCTTATCAATCTCTTGAAGCACTAAACGGGAAAAATTCAACTCTCGACTATTATAAATTTCCTTTTCTAAAAAAGCACTTTCAAATGCTTGGTCAGATACCCATAAACCCTCTTTTTGAACCTGACTTTGGAAAGCTTTTACTTTGTCAGGTTCCGTTATTACTATATCAAATAGTGGCGGAAAGAAGGTGTCGTATTTTGTGACTGGGAGTGTAGTAATCTTTCTGCGGACTAAAAGCACGTACACTTCATGTAAAAGATCCAAAGTATCTTCCAAACTAATTGTAGAATTTTCGTAAGACTTCAATAGAGCCATCAAAAATGGATTTATTGAGCTCATGTTTGTATTATTAATGGCTATGAGGATATTTTTAATCTTAACATTAGGATGATGATGTTTCAGAGGATTGTCAATAAAGTTGTAAACATTTGTATAGTCGAGAATTCTTTCTAAAACACCACGTGCCGTAGTTATTGAAAGCTTTCTATTTTTGACTTTGAAATGAACATACATTCTCCGATCTCTTCCAACTCTCTTTCTTTCACCAATTGAAAACAAATTTCTTAAGTAGTCTTCGAACTTATCATTCCCTATATTCCTCCGGGCTTTAAGCCACTTTTCGTTATGTAGCTTTTCATGATCATTATTCGTATCATCTGCAATAGGTTTAAATATAAAATTACACAGTAACTCAGACGCCGAAAGCGGCATCCCAGCATCGTTTAAACTTTCAAAGATAGCTTGAGCATCATCTTTTGCTTCATTCAGGGGTATCCAAACGATTTTTAAAGATCTCACTATAGCTTGATATAATTGATATAGTTGAGGTACATCATAAGTTCTTACTCTTTTATTAGCGAATTTTATAAACTCATCAATTTTATTATCATCTGGGTTGTAGAGTATTTGATCTTCAACGAAAGATGGAGTTGTAGGATTTTTATCAAATACAGCTTTGAATGTCGGGTACCTATCTCCTTTTGTACTAAATACTTTTAAGTGCAAATATTCATCTGTACTCGCAATAATATTGTTCTCCAATAGTAATGAAATATCATGTGCATATTTTGATGCTTCAGTTGCTAAATGAGCCTTAGCCTCAAAAGCTCGTTTGATTACTGAGAGTAGTAAATAAACAGTAGTAATTCGTTGTTGACCGTCTATGATTAAAAATCTCTTTAATGAAGGATGACTAGCAATTTTTTCCAACACTACTATCGGTCCAAAGAAATGTTCAGCGTCATCAAAATTTCCCCCTTGCACACTTTCAAAAACTTCTGTTTCAATATCTTCAAAAAGTTTCTTCCACTGCCTTTGCTCCCATGCATAACCACGTTGAAAGAAGGGGATTTCAAACCTTACCTGTCCTGTAAATAAATCCAAAAAATTCCTATTTAATACATTATCTGTAGGCATTTCTATTGTTTGGTTTTAATTATTTAAAATGTTTCCGTGACGATTTTTAGCCTGTTGATGTATTTAAAAGACTACCCTTTCTTTTGCACTGATGTCGTATTCGGGTATATATCCGACGAAGACACCCTTTTCTTCTGCTAATATTCTATTCATCACATTCATATTTAAAGGAATGACTGGGACAAAAATTAACTGCTCAAAAAGAGGATTTTTATAATTGCCGATATATTGATGCAAAAACTGTGTCCTTATACCCCTCGTTCTGTAAAATGACCGAAGTATATATATGTCCACTAAGAAGTGCACGGTGGGAAATGAGGAAATATTAAAAGACATAAGTAGAGACTCATCTATATCTGCTTCTAATCTTAGTAGTGTGTCATTTGGCACAACCGATTCGCCGTTTTGTATTTTTCCCTTTAATTCAACATATTCTCCGTTCCTCTCAAAAGGAAAATAATATTGATGCTCGAACAATTTCTTATCCCATTCATAGAAGCTGGGTCTTCCATTATGAAAAGGGACCGGGATAGGAATGAAATAAGAAAAATCTTGCGATTCAGTTTCAAGTTCAGAAGTAAAATTTAGCCCGAATTTATCATTATTAAATCCCCAGGCAAGATTGAAAATAGGAAGACGCATTATTAAAGAATTTTTCTTACGATGGCGGCATTTACGACTGATTGTGCCTTTAATGATTCAAACTTGTATTGATGGGAAAGATCAAGTAAAGCAAATGGAGCCATGATTAAATCTGTATTGAATAAAAATGTTGTCGTTTGTCTTGCATCTAACATCTGCCTCCATTTTTGAAGCACTAATTTTCGTCTACCCAGCACTTCTGTTTTAAGCTTCACTAATTCTGCATTATCAAAAGTGAACTCAAGGACTGAAGGATTTTTCCCGTGACGAGACCGAGCCCAGGCAGCTGCTAAACAAGGTTCCTCTCCCATATAGAAACCCCTGCCTAGTTCACCTCTGCCTAGGCTAACATCAACATCTGTTGGTGGTCCAAACATACGATTTGCAGAAGCTGTATTAGTCCCGTGAAATAATTGTTTCATTATCGATATTTTTCATCAGCAGTTAACTTTCCCTCAAATGCCTTCGTTAAAATACTTGTTTTAAAACCTTTCATATTTATAAATTATATAAATTTCCCCTCAAACGCTTTCTTTAAAATACTTTGTCTTAAAGCCTCTGACTGTTTTAGGCTGTTGGTTATTGTTTCTTCTATCTTATCACAAACACTAAGGCGGCTTTCTATTTCCTGAACGATTTGTTGTTGTTCTGATATGGTCGGTAAGGAAATTGAATGATTCTCTATAAATTGCTTAGGCACACGACGCAAACCTACAGCACCTGTCATTGCATGTTGTGCCTCATTTCTAAACCTATCCTGAACAACAAAATAGAAAAGAAATTTATTAAGCAATTGATCTGAACATCGCACAACGTGAAATTCAGATGAGCCATAACCAACACCATTTTTTAAATTATCAACAACTGCAATCTTACCATTTTCCATGCAAGGAGTAACCTTCGCAAATATTAAATCTCCATTTATAAAGGGAGTATAGCTTCCTCTTTGCGCTTCTTTTATTTTTTTTGTTTCGGTTAGATGAAATTTATTTATTATTTCTTCTACGAGCTTCATTGGAAGAAACTGTATTTCCAAATCTTCATCTATGCATTCCTTATTAGGAATTTTTGGATTTATAAAAGCAACCTCATTAATGCTTCTAATCTTCCATCCCGCCGGCAATTCCCCTTCCTTAACTTCCTTATTTGTTAGCTTTCCTTCAAAAGCCCATTTTAATACAGCTTGCCGATACACTTTTAATTGTTGTTGTGCAGTTTTTAATTCTTCAATGCCTTTATCTACTTCGCTGAATAGTTCTTCTATTCTTGAAACAATTTGTTGTTGTTTTTTAATTGGAGCAATTACAAAAGGAAGGTTTCGAAACTTTGTTTTGTTTAGAATTGGAAGAGTAGTTGCTGAAGCATTATCCTTAATCAGTTTTTGAAATACAGGACCTATAACTTGGTAATACACAAAACTGGGTTCAACATTTTCAGCAGGAATGATAGCATTGATTTGTTGATTAGAAGCCCCACCCTTTCGTATCAATCCCGTCTTACCTATTGTTGCACCAATACAGGTTACAAGGATTGAATTTTCTGGTAAATATCTTGCCTGTTTAATACCAGCTTCTGAAAGATTATCCTTAGCGATTCGAACGTTATAGCCTGCTTGTAAATCGGTGGGTTTATAAAATGGATAATCATTGTTATAAAAGACAGTATTCTGTTTTGAAGGAGTTGAACCGGTTTCAATTCTCCCTATAGAACTTATATCTACTATCTTCCAATCTTTTGGTAATTGATTATTCATAACAAAATTCCAAAAGTTTCGGTATAAGGAGTATGTATATCAACGTAGCTAAAGTGTAGCGGTTGTTGGGCATGAATAGCATTATACATCTTTCTGCCTTCAGTGTCTGAAGTTACAAAGGCATCTATTTTAGCATTCACATTTGCCTGTGCATACAGCTTTACATCATTAATGATAACTTTCCTCCCTAAAGAATGTAAAGCATCTTTGCGCGTTAGCAATACATTCATAAGCAGACCAGCATTTTCTGCATCCTTCATATTAAATGGAAGTACCTGCACCTGCTGCAACGGCAATTCCTCTGTGCTGCCCTGCACACAGTATTCAGCTATAGAAATGGTAGAAACAAATAAAGGAATTTGCTCCTCAAGAAAATATTTATAGTAACCCCTGGAATGTTCATGTAATGCCTCTGTTGGCAAAAGCAGCCTGATAAGAAAACTGGTATCGAGCAAAGCGCCTTTAAGCATCGAAGCCTCCTCGTAAGTTCCTTAACCAGTCAGTTGTGTCCTCAATTCCTGACCAACTCTTTTGTGCCTTCCGCTGCAGCCCTTGCAGATAATCCTCATTGTATAAAGCAGTATAATTAACCAGTTCAATAAAATGTAATGTTGATTTATCTGTTTCCCAGGTATCTGTATTTTGTTTTCCCAATACATGAATACCATACGTTTTATACAACAGATTGTCTTCACGTTGTTCTAAAAATTCCCTGGGAGTTTGTACAATAATAGTTCCTGCATCGGCAGTTAACAAATGAATATGAGATTTCTCTTTTCCTCCTAAACTTGTAATCTTTCCATAAAAATAAAAGTTTGCATCAACCCATAGAGAAGCTGTTCTGTGATAATTAGTTTCTGCAGTTATTTTTAAGGTAGCGCTATTATCAAGGGAAGTTTGTAATGAGAGAGAGTAGTTTTTTTGAAGGGCAATATTCTGCAATGTTTCAAAAGCCTTAGCTGTCGGTAAGTCTAAAAAATCTATAGACTTTTCGGTATTGACCTGGGCAATAATGGCATTAAAGCCAATAATGTATTGCATGGTGGTTTTAAAAATATGCTTTACCGAACCTTTCTGAATATCGTAGCTGATTGCAGGACGATTCTTTTTATCACCGGTGATCAATAAATTTTCTGCCTGCTCTAATATCTGTCGTATTTCAGCCACATCATAATTATCTGGTTCCAACGGTGTATTACCCTTAGTACCTGAAACGATTATTTCAATGTTGCCAATGTTATTCATTATACGAAGTTAATCTTCAAAATTTAAGCGACTAATTGTTCATTTAGTTCATTAATAATTCCATCCGTTTCTTCGCCAAACAGTTGCCACATTTTACCTAGCCCGCCTTGCTTGTTGAAAGGGTCTAGTTCAAAATCGTCTTTGTCAACATGAAACGAGTTGGCTATGTAATCCTTTATCATCCGTAGCCATTGTACCTGTTCTTCGGTGTACTTTAGTGTACCTGCCTGTTTCTTAAATATCCAGTCCTGAAAATTCTTGTCCACAGTTTTATCGAAACTGGTAAGGGTGGTATCGGCTCCGCTTATAGTACGCACTAACGATACCAGTGCGATGAGTTCGTTCTTTGGCTGCCCGTTTACTTTTTCGAGTTGTTCGTAAGCCCGCCATACATGCAACGGCGCCAATGTAGGCTTGCTGGTTTTAATTGCTTCGGCAAGATCGCGTATCATGGCATACGACAACTCACGCTGCTGGTATGGCTGCGCATAGAATATCTGCAATGCGATTATCTCCGTTTTGTGCGTTTCTATCCATGTGTTAAAATCGTGTATGATGCTTTCTGCCGCAGCCTTATTGTCCTTCACCCAGCCAATGTTCACAATCTCGTCTGGGTTAATGTGGTCTATAAACTGGTCGTATTTTTTACGAACATCTATTACATAGTTCCGCAGTTCCCAATCGTTAAAGATGGCGGTGGCGTCGTCGACGAGTTGTGAGTGGTGAGTTGTGAATAGTGAGTTTATTTGTTCCGGAGTTACGTTAGTGTTTTCAGCTTCCACCTTAAGCCTTAAACCTTCCACCGTATCGGGGTCGTAAGCGTTGAGCAATCCTTTCACTATCTGGTTGATAGTTTTGCCGTTTGCTTTTTCGCTAAAGGTTGCTTTCTCTTTATCGTTGATCTGTTTGTCTAAGCGTATTAAGCGGTTGGCAAGGGTGGTAAGCAGGTCTTCATCTTTGTTGCCCATAGTAATGTGTTCAAGCACTTCTTTTAAACTTAGGCCGGGCTTTTTCTCTAATGGTCTGCTGTCTGTCTTCTGGCTTTTTTCTACACCAATGGCATCTATAATTACAAAATGGTCTTTGGTAAATTTAGCAGCGGGTGTACCGGAGGTTCTTAGTTCTTCGAGGCTGCAGGTACGTGTGCCCCTGCCTTTCATTTGCTCGTAATAGCTGCGGCTTTTTACATCACGCATAAACAGCAAAACTTCCAGTGGTCGTATGTCGGTGCCTGTTGCGATCATGTCTACCGTAACAGCAATCCTTGGATAATAAGACATCCTGAATTGTTGCAGTACGGTTTTAGGGTCTTCCTTTTCTGGTCCTTCACTGGTGCGGTAGGTTATCTTTTTGCAGAACTTATTTTCTTCTGCAAATTCGCGGCGAACTATCTGGATGATGTCGTCAGCGTGGCTGTCGCTCTTGGCGAAGATGAGCATCTTTGGTACCTCAAATGTTCCGTCATCTGCTACTCTATCAGGAAACATAACAGGTAACTGATCCCTTACTGCCTGTATGATTAATTGAATTTGATTTACATTGACAACCTTATCGTCTAACTGCTTACTGCTGTATTCAACATCTTCATCCAGTTGGTTCCAGAACTTTTTGCGGGTTAGCTTTTCACGGGTATCGATGTATTCCCCAATAGAAATCTTTGATCCTTCTTTGGTGATTTTGGTTTCAACTTCAAAAACATTGTAAGGAACCAGCACGCCATCTTCCACGGCTTTTTTATAACCGTAGTCCGATACGATGTTCTTTTCAAAATAACCAAAGGTTCTGTTATCAGGAGTGGCAGTTAAGCCAATTTGAAAAGCATCGAAATAATCCAGTACCTGTTTCCATAAGTTGTAAATGCTTTGATGGCATTCATCAATAACAATGAAATCGAAGAATTCCATCGGTGTTCGTTCGTTGTACACAACCGGCATCGGTTCTTTCGGTTTCCATTTTTTTGAAGCAGGGTCTTCTTCTTCGTCGCGTTCATCTAACTCTGTTCCTTTTAAAATAGAATACAATCGTTGTATGGTAGAGATGTAAACCTGGCTATCGTGGGGGATGAAAGAACTGCTTAACCTTGTTACGCCATACAGTTCAGGAAAAAGGCGGTTATCATCCTGTGGCTGAAAGCGTTTAAATTCCTGTTCAGCCTGTTCGCCGAGGTTCCTTGTATTTACCAGAAACAAAATTCGCTTTGATCTTGCAAACTTTAATAAGCGATAGATACTGGTAATGGCAGTAAATGTTTTACCAGAACCCGTTGCCATTTGCACCAACGCCTTCGGTCGGTTTTCCCTGAACGACTTTTCTAAATTGGTAATGGCGGTAACCTGGCAGTCTCTTAGTCCATGTGGTTGCAAAGCGGGAATATCAAATACACCTGCTCTTAATGTTTTGGAGTCTCTCAACCAAAGCTCAAATGTCTCTGGACGATGGAATGTAAACACGGGACGTGAACGAGGTTTTGGATCACGGTAATCAGTAAAGCGGGTGAGTTCACCAGTGCTTTCATAAACAAAACGCAACGGTTCGTTATTCAGTAGTCTCAACTTTGCGTTTGCATAACCTTCTGCCTGGTCTTCGTGCATCGTAAGGCGTACGCCTTCTTCTTCACGCTTGGCTTCAATAACACCTACCGGCTTTTTATTTACAAAAAGAATATAATCAGCGGGACCAATATCGGTTTGGTACTCACGAACAGCAACACCAACACCTGCAGTAAGATTCAACTGCTTTTTTGATTGTACTAACCAACCTGATGCTAACAGCATCTTATCAATATTATCGCGGACAAGCTGCTCAGAGTTTTGGTTGGGTGCAATCAATGGTTGAACTTGAAGACTAAATATAAAGAAAATTACCGTTGTGATTAACAATTCTTATAAGGTTCATAGAGCAATTTCTCTTTGTTCATCTAAGCATTCAAAATTCTACAAACGCAACCTTTTCGATTGTCTTTGCTTTTTCTTTTTTTGAAACTGGTTTGGTAAATAATTATCCTGCTTAACCGGATTTAATAATTGCTAACAAGGAACTGTCCACTGCTTTTTTCATTTCATCAGCAACTCCTTTTTCCTCTGGTTTAGCAATGCTTATCTCTATCTTTTGAGCCTGCTGAATAGTTTGTTTTTCCTGAAAGCCTTCAAACTTTTCCATGATTGCTTTTGCACCATATTCTTTCCCGATGTTGCTTCCGTTAAACACAGTCTTATTAATGTGATCTATAAAAGTGTGCAGCTGGTTATGTTTTTGACAACAGGTGGGCAAGTGACCTGGTTTTATTATATCCTTTACAAACGGTTCACAGTTAATCTTCAACTCTTTATGTCTTTTCAAGCATATTTGTTCAAAGAACAATATTTATCCGGTTCCACCTGTGCTTCGTAACGCAATAACAACTTTACACTTAACACCGGATAGGAGAAGCATGGTTGAAATATTTTCACTATCATGCATAAGATGCCTGAAAAAAAACCTGCTTATACTCATCAACGACCGGCTATGGTAGCTATATATGCTGCGATTGCTGCCTTTCTTACCTACACCATGATATTTGGCTTTCGCAAGTCGTTTGCTGTCTGCATTTTTAATGGAGTGACTGTGTTCGGTATGAATTATAAAACCGTACTTGTGATTAGCCAGATGTTAGGTTACATGGCGGCAAAGTTCTATGGCATTAAATACATAAGCGAGTTGCGTAGGATTGGGAGAGGAAAGATCATTCTGCTGCTCGTTGGCATATCGTGGGTGTCGTGGTTGTTATTTGCCATTGTGCCGGTGCCTTACAATATTATTTTCTTGTCCGTTAATGGCTTTCCACTTGGCATGTTGTGGGGTGTTGTTTTCTCTTATGTAGAAGGTAGAAGAAGTACCGACTTTATAGGTGCCGCTTTAGCCGTTAGCTTCATCTTTGCTTCAGGTTTTGTAAAAACAGTTGGCGGGTGGTTGCTACTCGAACTGCAACTATCGGAGTTTTGGGTGCCGTTTGTTACGGGGCTGGTGTTTGCCCTGCCCCTGCTTGTTTTTGTATGGATGATGGAAAGAATTCCGGCGCCCGATGATCAGGATAAACTGGAAAGAATGGAAAGATTGCCGATGTCGGCAGAGAAGAGAAAGGATCTGATAAAAATGTTTTTGCCAGGTATCATCACCTGCATTCTCATCTACACATTCGTAACCATTTTCCGCGACATCAGGGATAACTTTAGCGCAGACATGTGGAAGGAAATGGGCTACCTGAACCAGCCGGTACTTTTCTCGAAGACAGAAACTCCCATCACCATTGTTATACTTATAGTTATCGGCAGCATGACTTTGCTCCGTAAAAATTTTACTGCATTTATGCTCAATCACCTGATTATCGTAGCAGGGTTTGTGTTGGCAGGTGTATGTACCTGGCTATTTAGCAAAAATGGTGTGCAACCGTTTTGGTGGATGACCTTAACAGGGCTCGGATTGTATATGGTTTACATTCCCTTCAATGCAGTTTTTTTTGAACGTATGATCTCGAGCTTCAGGTTTACCGGTAATGTTGGCTTTCTCATATACATCGCCGACTCATTCGGCTACCTGGGAAGTGTGGCTGTGTTGTTTAGCAAAGAAATCTTTAAAGTGCAGCTCAACTGGGTGCAGTTTTTCTCCAATAGCGTGATGGTGCTTTCTGTTGCGGGTGTGGTATTAACTGCTTATTCTGCTTTTTACTTTTGGCGAAAGGAGCGCCGGATGTTTGGCGTAGAAAAGGAGGAACGAATATCGTCTGCGGTAAATGGCGTTTAGGGGAGGCTGCCAAGTTTCGCTGCTATCCCATAGTCAAGAAAGGCTAATTGAAAGGATGGTTTAGCGACTTCATCGTCGTACGCTATGGTCTTACAATGGTTATGCTGCAGGGTTTGTTAGTCGCGGCGATGGCAATGGTTATAAGGCTGACGGATAAGTGAAAAGGATTTTGTGCTTCAGTATATAGATCGAAAAATAGGTGCAGTTTCTTCCAGCGGCCTTACTTGCTCACTATATTGTGCCCTTTCTTGACGATTGACTGGCTCTGTTCCTTCAGCCGCAGCACTTGCAACCTGGCTTGTTCCACAGATATCGGCAGCTTCTTTCGTTGTTGTGTCATAGTATTCAAAACCCCCATCTCGTTCTTCACCCATGAATCTCCTAAGTATCTCCGGGTAATGTTCTTCCATTTAGTGGTGGGTGATTTCATAAATTGCCTTGTAACTAACAATAAAGGTAAAGAAATT
>JAABUN010004123.1_pt1 | contig 20551 bp, 21 predicted proteins | sample 5559311 | NCBI WGS metagenome assembly JAABUN01 (sample SAMN10711877, study PRJNA513370) | rock metagenome | isolation source: Antarctica rocks | place: Antarctica: Victoria Land, Siegfried Peak sud
TCCCCGGCACCTCCCGGGTCAGGCTGCCCTCAGCTTCACCGCCATGCTGCGACAGGACGGCCGCGGTGGTCTTTCACCTCCGCTCGAATCGACAGCGCCTCACGGCGCACCGGATGATGGCCAAACCCGCGCTTGAACGTGGGTCGGGCCTGCTCCTTGTCGCTGTGCGCGGTCACCAACGTCGCATCCACGTCGACGATCACCGGCTGCTCGACAGTGCTGCGGTGATCCGGGGCCGACGAGCCGGCCAGGGACCACACCCGGGAACGAGCCGCCGCCCGGGCGGCGGCGATCGCGGACAGCGCCCGGGGCGCGTCGAGGGCCAGCGCGTCGATCGTGCGCGACACCGTCGGGTCCGAGGCCACCGGGCCGTAGACGCCCGGCTCGGCGCGCAACACCGCGACATCGGCCAGGCAGTCCCCGCCCAGCGCCAACGCGACCGCCAGATCCATCACCACCTTGGCCGGGTCGTGCGCCGCCATCGGCCTGCGCCACGACGCGAGGGCCTCGCTCAACCCCGTGTCCAACCCGGCCACCCGGATGGTCTCGGTCAGCGTTACCCCGCCGGCCTGGGACACCACCCCCGACCCGGCCGCGTCAGCGCGGACAGCCGGATAAAGCCCGGTACGCTTCTTCACCTGAAAGGTGCTCCTAGATCAGTGCGGATCCGGTCCTCGACAAGCCGAATTCTCCCTGCTCAGGAGCACTTTTCAGGCTCTACGACATGAAACGTGGTGACCGGCCTCGGACCCGTGTCGTGCGGTGAGTGTGCCAGGTGACGCCGCAGTGCAGCAGCAGCCGCAGCCGGTAGTTGGCGAAGTTGCGGAACCCGAAGCCGACCCTCTTGATCCTCTTCACGAGCAGGTTGACCGCCTCGGTCGGGCCGTTGGAGACACCGCCGGTGGTGAAGTAGGCGAGCAGCTGGGCTTCCCAGGCCGCGATGGTGCGGCCGAGCCGTTCGAGCTCGGGGACACCTGGCGTGGCGCAGGCCCAGTAGAACCTCTGCAGCCGGCGGCGGGCTCGATCGAGGTCGGGAGCGGCGTAGAGGTGCCGCAGCTCCTGGCAGGCGATGTAGGCGGCGGCCACCTCGCCATTCGGGTCGCCGGCGTCCAGGCCGGCGAGCAGCCGACCGTAAGCCTTGGCGGTCAGGTTCTCCGCGCCCCGAAGCAGCACCCGCCGGATGCGGTAGAGCGGGTCGCCCTGGTGGCCGCGATGACCGAGGGTCTCCTGCTGCACCCGGCGGCGGACGTCGTCGACGGCGCCCTGGGCGAGGCGCACCGCATGAAAGGCGTCCAGCACGACCGTGGCCGCCGGCAGTCCGCCGCGCAGCGCCCGCTCGTAGCCGCGAAACGGGTCGAGCGCGGCCACCCGCACCGAGGCGCACCAGTCGGGACCGCGGTCTTCGAGCCAGTCGCTAACCACCTTCCCGGTCCGGCCGGGCACGACGTCGAGCAGCCGGGCCGGGCCCCCGCCGGCCGGGCGCAGGTCGACCAGTCCGGTCACGTACGAGGTCGAGCTGACCGGGGTGGCGGCCAGGAACGCGGTCTCGTCGACCCCCAGCACGGCCACGGAGGTGTGCAGCCACTGACTGTCCAGCACCCGCTGGCCGTACTCCCAGACGGCACGCATGATCGTGCCCCAGCCGACCCCGAGGTCGGTGGCCACCGCGGCGACGTCGGCGCCGTCCTGGCCGACCCGCCGGCAGGCCTCGACCCGAGCCCGTTCGGTCAGCACCGCCCGCGGCCGGATCGCCGCCGACCGCTCGGACCAGGTGCGCTGGGCGCAGCGCGCCTCCACGCATCGCCAGATCCGCTTGAACCAGACCAACACGACCGGACGCCCGCCGGCGGGCAGATCGCGGACCCAGCGGGGCTTGCGGTCGTGCAACGTCGCCACCACCCCGCAGCCCGGGCAGCCGGTCACCGACTCGGTCGTCTCGATCAGCAGCTCCAGCTCGCCGGCGTACTCGGCCGCCGCAATCACCACGAACCCGGGCAGGCCGAGAGCCGCCGTCGCCGTGTCTGGGGCACCGCCGGTTGCGGGCAGCGCAGTACCGTGACGTTCCACCTGGGGTCTCCGTCCGTGAGTCTTGGTCGACTACGGATATTGAGGCCCCAGGCCTGTCTCCTACGTCAGGCTTGGGATCGTGTCGCGATCTTGGTTACCACGCTCAATGACGAAGAGCCACTTTTCAGTTGACCGACACGGTCACGCACCACGCCTCGGTGAAAGCGCCGGGCTAGACTGGAGTGACTATGGCAACGCAAGTTTTGGCGGTAGAAAACATCGAGGCGCCGCCGTTCCAGGCTTGAGTATCATTGAAGCCAGCAGTCGGCCAACCGCAGGGGCAATGGTAAGGCCAGTACGCTCGTGCCCCTGTGTCACCAACACGTCTGATAGCTCCTCCACACGTCCAACGACGGCTCGTCCATCCACCGCCGCCGGTCGAAAACAAGTCCATGTCACGTCTACTGGAATAGACGCTGCGCTCGGGATGAGCCTGGCAAGCCTTTGAAGCGAGAGCGCTACGTCGTGTTCACAAACTTCTCGTGAGGTCGCAGCCGAAGCTCCCCCACCCGTAACAAGCTTGCCTGTGGGCAGTTGCGTGACATTACCTCCTTCCGCGGCTATTACGCTCGACAAACGGAAGGGCGCCTCACCGGTCGCAAGCAAGTGACCCTTCCGGAAGACGGCAGTCCGACCACCAACCGGCATGCCATAACCCCCGGACGCAACTATTACGTGCTTCGGCCAAAAATCCCCCTGAGTCGTCCGCACGGCGGCAAGGCGCCCCCTATGGAGCCGCAAGGATAGGGCACCAAGGCCGGTAGCTGTGTGTGCGAGCTGAGAAGCAAGCCAAGAGGCTGCACGCAGCGGATTGACGTGCCCCTGCCTTGGTATCCAGACCGCTCGCCGGGCCACAACATGTGGTTCACACGCCTGCGTCTCACTCCTTGACAGGAGGCATGCGCCCGGAGGCAGGTTCCCACTGAGGTAGGCAGAGGGATCAAGTACGAGCCACGGAAGACGTCGCAGGCACGATGACCCCACCAACCACTCCGAGTAAATGCGCAGACTCTGCCTGGCCAAATCAACAAACTCAGCGCCGTCCGTCTCGAAGTGCAGCTCGGGACACAGCGAGCCTGCCGCCCGCCCGGAGGAACCGAGAGCCAGTCGCGAACCTGCCTCGATCAGGACGACGACCATCCCCGACTCTTCGCAGGCCTTAGCAGCGGCAAGGCCCTGGATGCCTCCACCAATCACGAGAACATCTGGCCTGCGCGGTAAATCGGACGGTACGCCAGGCACGAGCGCCAGAGTCTCATCGAGGGAAAGCTCAAGGCTCCAAACAGTCCGCCCAAGAGGACTGCGGACTTGCCCAGCGTCAAAAGCCAGTTCCACCTCCGAATAAGTCATTAGCTGCGCCCCTGCGGCCAAGGTCGTGCAACACCCGGCAGCGCGCTCCGGTCTACCTTTCCATTGCTTGTTAGAGGCATTTTGCTAACCCGCACCAGCTTTCGCGGCACCATGTGGGCGGGTAACAGTTCGCGCAACGAAGCACGGAAGGACATTTCGCTCTCGAAATGGACAGACGATTCAAACTCTAGCCAGCCGGTTAGCTGTCCGCCTCCGACATCCTCTTCGCATGTACACGCAGCAGCCTTTACTGCTTCGTGAGAGGCGAGATAATGCTCCACCTCATTTAGGCCAACTCGATACCCGCGAACCTTGACTTGGTCATCCTGACGACCACCGTAATAGAGGTTGCCGTCTACGTTATAGGCATAGTCACCCGACCGGTACCATATTTGACGCGTTTGTTGATCCAGAGCGAATCGCTCTTTGGTAAGCTTGTGACGGCCCAGGTAACCATAACTCAGGCCGAGACCGGCAACTTCAATTTCGCCTTCATCCGCATCATTGGCGCCTAGCCGCAGTTTTAGATGGGACAACGGACGCCCTATAGGTGTGCTTCCCGCCGAAGCCGAAGCCAAAACCTCATCCGTTAGTGCTACGTCTGTCACATGAACGGTAGTTTCAGTGATACCGTACATGTTGTGGATATCACAATGAGGTGCGTCGACATGTTGCCACCACTGCCTAATTGAGTGAGGGGCAATGCGGTCGCCTCCGAAGATGATGTAACGTAGGTCCGGTAAAGACTGCCCGTTATCGATCACGGCCCCAAGCAGACCCTCGAATGCAGATGGCACTTGATTGACAATCGTCACCCTGTGGCGCCGCATCGCATCGAGAAATAGCTCCGGGTCTAGAACGGTATCCTCGTCAAGCACGACCAGGCAACCACCGGTGGAGAAAGCTCCCCAGATCTCCCACACGCTGAAGTCAAAAGATAGCGAATGAAACAGGGTCCAGACGTCGCTTGGAGCGAAGCTGTAAACCAACGTCGCCGCGCGAAAAAGGGCCATTACCTGAGAGTGGCCAACAACCACGCCTTTAGGCTGGCCGGTCGAGCCAGACGTGTAAATGATGTACGCGGCATCCGCGGGAAGACTCTTCTGTTGAGTCTTTGGGGACAAGGCAGTGATTGCTGCGAGCTTGTCGCCACGGAGTTCATCATCGCGAACTAGCAATCGCAACCCAACGTCCTCGGCTACGTAGGACCGCCGTTCTTGCGGATACTTCGGATCAATCGGGACATAACAACAGCCGGCCCGCAGGATGCCCAGAACAGACACGACAGCCATCGGGGACCGTCGCATTGACAGCCCGACGGCCTCCCCAGGTCGGCCGCCGGCAGAACGGATCCGTCTTGCGATCTCGTCCGACATCAAGCCTACCTGCGAATAAGAATACGCGGCGCCCTCGGTTGCAGCAATGGCCGGCGCACCGGGCCGGAGGCGACGTTGGTGATCGAAAATGTCCACCAATGATTTCACTGGGCGAACTCCCCACCGACAAATGATAAAGTCGATGAAAGGAGCAACTCAAGTTCTCCAATGCGCTGGCGAAGCTGGGCTGGTTCGTCCGCTACCAGGGTGACGGTCCCTAGACGCGCTTCTGTGCCCACGTGCGGAGTCACCCGCTGCCCACGCCTCGTCTTAATATTCACACGGACGACCCCTGGAAGCGCCTGTAACGCGCGCGGGTCAGGGCCCCGTTCAACATGATGGCTGCCCACCGGCGCATGAAGAATATAGGCAAGCGCGTAACGCTTAAACTGTGGTACGGGAATGCTCGTGAGTCTGGTGGCAGTAGCAATCGAAGCACGTATGAGATCCGTATCTGAGGCCAATCGCATGAGTGAGTCGATAAAACCGCCCAAGCGTCCGTTGACTTCGATGACCGTCGGCATATCCGCAGTCAACATGAGCTCCGTTTGCGTTATACCGTGCTCGACTCCCAGCGCGGAAAGCGCCCGATCCGCCTCCGCAAACAAGCGCTCCCAATCTTGATGGGGCAAAAGGCTCGGGAGCAACAAGCCACCCTCCCGAAGAGGGCTAACAAGGGGCAGCCTATCTGTAACACAAAGGTGTTGATAGTTGCCGTCCTGAATGAATGTTTCAACGGAGGCGTAACCAGCAAGCCAGCTCCCATGTCTATCACGCGATCCCTTAAGGGGTACCTCCACAATCCAGGGACCGTTGACACCCTCGGCATGGGCTTCAGCGATGTGCTGAAGAAGCTGTGTTTCGGACAGTATGAGTCGCGCCCATGCACTCCCGGAAGCCTGGGACGGCTTGACAATCGCTGGCATGCCTACCTGTTTAACAGCGCGCGACAGGCCCTTCGTATCAGTCGTCATTCCCCGAGCGACGCTAACTCCTGCTTTCATGAGCCGGCGACGCTGGACCGCCTTGTCCGTTAGGGCACGCGCAGTCTCAGAGGAGTGGTAGGGAATCGCGAGTCGACTCGCAACCGCAGCCGCCCTTGGAATAGCCTTGTCACTAAAGGCCGCTACCCCATCAGGCTTCGTCGCTGATACAAGCCGGCTTAGCTCATCATCGCCAAGGGACCAGGCGGGAACAAAGCGCAGGCTGTTCACCCTAAGATCCACCAGTACCCGAGCCTCCGCATCGTCGCTGAGACAAAGGATGACCAACTCGTCTCCATCTGCTTCAGCCGCAGCAGCTAACTCCAAGGGGGACGCTGAACCTGGCGTATAGAACACCGCTACCCTTGCCATGGGCTCAGTTTCGACCGTCAGTTGCGGGATAGCCAGCTCCCATCCGCGCGGACTCTGGGAGGACGCGTCCCAGCCGCCGTACCGAGGGCACCGCCAGCACAACGCATTGAGCGGCTAGAACGATGATCCCGGCGCTAACCATCGTCAGCGTGCGCCCGAAGGCCACGACAACAAAGCCGACAGCAGAAAACCCCAGCGGACGCAAGGCAGTAGAGATTAACCAATCGTAACTTGACACCCGCGATATAGCGTTGGCAGGAATGTGCTCGTGTAGGCTCGTGAACCACATTGTGTTGGCGTGCGTCATGGCAAGGCCAAACAGAGCCGCAGGAACAAGTAAGGCCAGCAGGTTTGGCGCGGCGCCGAGTAGGATCAATACCGGGGCGCTAAGAGTTAGTGCGCCAAAGCCCCTGCGCAAGGGGCGCGAAACGTGACTTGACAGTGCCGCAACATCTCCCACCAGCGATCCGATCCCCACTGCAACCGAGATAATTGACCAGCCAACGGCGCCGGAAAGCGACGCCTTTGCTATAACTGGTCCCATCACAAAGAATGCAGGTAGCGCAACTAGCTGAAAGACCATAAAATTGACCAAACTGATCCAAACCCAACTCCGAATTCGGATTTCGTGCCAGCCCAGCGCCAATCCACGTAGCAGATTCTCGCCTGAAACGTGACGTGCTGCCGACGACTTTATTTTCAGCAATAGCAGCATACTTGCTAGGTACGTCAGTGCGTCTGCGAGAAGCGCTATACCTGGGCTTCCCAGGGAAATGACCAAGCCTGCAAAGAGGGGTCCTAAGATGCCCGAGCCCGAAATTGATAGCGACAAGAGCGCATTGCTCTCCTGCAACTGTGTGGGGTCAGCGGTCTCCTGAGTAAGTCCAAACGCGGCCGGCTCGAACAGCCCAGTTCCGGCGCCAACCAAACCCTGGAGCAGCGCGAGCAAGGCTAATGAGGGCCGAGCCTCAAGAAGCATGAGCCCGCTCGCGCCCTGGGCCAAAAACCGTACTGCGTCGCACGAGACCATTACCCGACTTCGGCAAAGTCGGTCAGCGAAAAGTCCCCCGATCGGCACAAGGACTATGAGGGTCACTGTCCTAGCTGCCAGCACAATGCCAAGAGTCGTGGCCGACTTGTACACGGCCAGGACGCCAAACGCGAGCGCGATTGGAGCGACGTTATCCCCAAACACAGATAAGCTATGAGCAATCCACTGTCGACGGAAATTGGGACGACGCAGTGGTGCTAATTGGTCGAGTTTCGTCATCGCAGCCTGTCTCGGTTCGAGACCCGCACCGCACCTGCAGCGCCGCCACTGACTTCAATGCCTAACTCAGCAAGCGCCTTCGTAAGAGACGCAGGATCAAAGACCATTCCCGGCGTCATAAGCCCCACGCCGCGACTGCTGTGCAGTAGCCCGTGGAGGGTTTGGTCGACTAACACTGCGCTGAGTGTTTCGGAATGCTCTCCGAAGACGGCAGCTCGCCAGGTGCGGCCCTCCCCATTCGAACCTTCGGCAGCTACTACAAAGTACCCCTTCTTCAAAGAGGACTCGTGTTGTGTCGTCACTTCATGGGGCTTTAGCCCCTGTCTGCCATGTCGAACCGCGTCCGAAACCCGGGCAAATGAATCGCGCGACAATATCCAGGCGGCGAGTGGACGAAGGACTGGGAACACGGGAGTCAAGAAGCGCAACGGCAGCAGGGCTGTAACGTCAATATAGGCGCGAACGTCGCCCGCGCAGGAGTGGACCGCGGCAAGCAAGGCTTCACCTGAGCCGAAGCGAACAACAGTCCGCCTTCCAAGAACCGGGAACGTGTATCGGCGGTTTGCCTGCACAAGCGGGGCTGAGACCTGGCGACCCTGCCTTCGTTCGAGATCCCGTGGGCGGCGCCGCCTACGGGAGGCCTTCAGGGAGTTGCCGACAACGTAACCCCCAGCAACGGCGTAGTAAAAGCGCAACTCAGCAAGTGGCTCCCGTGCGGTGCCCGCAAGAACCACAGCTAGGTAGTCTCCAAGGGCATAATCGAAGCCGCATGCCGGAATGATGGCTGCATCACCGGTCAGGAGGCCGTCGGCTGCAATCAGGGATCCGATCACTTCTTGCTCACCGCTCAGGTCGAGAAAGTGACAGGCGTTCCTATTAGCTGCCGCTGCTAGAGGAAGGGTTGCCGCCATCAGTGGCGCGCAGTTGACGCATGCATCGTTGGTGCGAAAAAGCGAATCCAGCTCAGCTACGTTCGAAGGCCCTATAACCATCCTAGATGGCGTTAACTGGGCGCTCAGACTAGCCAACTTGGCTCTATCTCGACCGACAAGCGTCAACTCCCAATGCCGCTCATTGAGGAGCCGAGCGACCTCGGTACCGAGCACACCGGTAGCGCCCCAAACTGCCACTCTCATGGCTATACAACTCCTTCTGCCGACCCGGCGTCGCCATGGAGCGCCGTTTCGTTCCCACCCAGCTTGACTGTGCGACCGGTCCGTGCCGATTCGTAGGCGGCCTCGATAACGGTAAGCGCGGGAAGCACACTTCGGGCGCTGCAACCTACCTCCACTCCAAAGGAAATGTTCGCGGCGACTTCTTCTAAGAGCCGCTTCGTGGCAACAAGACTGGCGCACCGCGGGTTCCGTCCCAGCACTGTGCGGCGGAGCCCCTTTGACGCATACGCAATGCCACCGGCGGCAAACTCGAGGTGTAGTCCGGCCTTCGCACCGCGTTCCTTCCCCACTCGAACTGCGGCTCGACCTCCGATAGATAATTCGAGGCACTCGTTTTCGGTGTCTGTTCGCACCTCCAAGTACCTTGTTCCAGCCGCGAACCTCCTGTTGATTACCACGTTCGCGAGGGAGCCATCACGAAAGACAATAGACGTCACACTGATCGCGTCGGTATCATCCTTGCCCAACCTGCCATCGGACTGGGCGGCGAACACAGATACCGGTGCACACCCGTGCAAGAAGAGCACGTAGTCGAAGACGTGAATTCCTCCCTCCAACATAGATCGGTTGCGTAGCTCCCGTCGCCAGCCGCTAGCCGCGTTCTCCGGTGGTTCGGTCGTAAGCTGCGTGGCCTGCGTGAGCAGCGGACGGCCGGCTCTGCCCGTTGATACACGCTGGGCAAGGGCACGTAGCGCAGGTTGGTATCGAAAGTGCACATTGACCGCTAGCTGCAGCCCGTTTGCCTCGGCGACCGCATGGAGGGCCGAGGCTTGCCCAACGCCGAGGGCTAATGGTTTCTCGCAAAGCACGTGGGCGGCGTTATTTAGGCCACATACCACATTCTCGACGTGCGTGGAAGGCGGCGTTGCGACGATGAGAAGATCCGGGGCAGCTGCATGCATCAGGTGTTCAGCGTTCTCGTATGCGCGAAGACCAGTCGCTTGATGAAAGCGTTGTCGCGCGCTTGGTTCTTCATCTGCGCCGCCTACTAGTATTAGGTGCGGAGCTGAACTGACGACAGCAGGTATATGAAGACCGAAGGCGACGCTTCCCAGACCAGCTATACCGACACGCATTTTAGACCTCCCTATCGAGGGTTCAGGCCAACTAGTAGCGCGCCACGTTCCGGCCGCGCGCACGACCCCTCACTGCACTCACGACCTTAGTCAAACTTGCCTCAAGGACCTTTGCTGGATCGAGGTGCATAGAAGGCGTCCTTTGAGAAGCGTAGGGAGGTCTAAGTGCACGCGCCGCCACGCCACTAAAAGTCGCTCTCGGCCGGTTTGCAGCCTCTTGCCACTGCAGGTGGCCCGGCGCATATTTGAAGAGGAGGGCGCGACGCTCGTGCCCACTTTCCCACGAGAGTGTTCCATGTGTTAAGGCCTCTGTGAAAATGACGGCATCGCCAGCGTTCAGTGGCACTTGGCTCACCAGGCCATTTTCGGAAATCTCACGACAACTTCGAGGCAACTTGAGACTACTCTTGTGGCTCGCCGGGATACAGCAAAAGCCGCCCGCTCCTAGCGGGACGTCCGTCAGGCTGTAACTGACCACAACCATTCCGTTGTGAAAATGGCCACCTTGAACGAGATAGTATTGTGCCGGGTCGAAGGGGTAGCCACCACCATGCAAAGGATTGGGGGGATTGCCCTTTCCGGCTGCCTGCCTTATTGCGTATTGATGGTCGAGTCTGAATCCTTGACCAACCAGCGCTCTAACATAAGGCAAAATTTTTGGCAGCGCGATTAGGTTGCGAGCGTGAGGCCCCCACTCGAGCAAGGGCAGGACCTTGGACGGTGATGTACTTGCGTTGAATGCCCCCAGCCCTACATGGGCATGAGAAGCAATGTCCTTCCCGCTGAGCGCTTCCGTCATCTCTTGGTTCAGACCCATGAGCTGTTCATCGGACAATGCCGAATGCACGATGACATAGCCATTGAGGTCAAACGTGTACCGCTCCGTAGCGTTCACACCCAAGTTCACCTCCTCTTGGTGTCCGATGCAGCCAACGGATCATTATGTGGCCAATTCCCAGCGCAGCTCCTATCCAGCAACAACAAAGGTGTAAGAGGTGCAAGGCCACGGCCTCGGGCAGGCGGGCTCCGCTCGTCATCGTCAGTAACGTCCTATAGAAACGCCAATGGGTAGCGCCTAGAACCGCGAGGACCGCCGGGATCGCAGCCCGTGGGTGTGCGAACGAGAATGCGCCGACAACCACGAGTAACGAGCTGGTCCGTACTTGGAGGCCGTCATTGCCGGGCATGCGTCTGGGCCAAGATCGAGTTCGCCAGAGAAGTTCCGTCCATGGTTTAGCCCGCCAAAGAATGTCAGTTCGGACAATGCATCGGAGTGACCAGTGTTTAAGATGTGCTCCAACAATATCCGGATCGAGTAGAATCGTGCATCCAGCTAGCGTGAGACGCAAACCGAACTCGACATCCTCAATCATTGCCTCTCGGTAGATATCGTCATTGAACCCGCCTATCTGCTGAAAGAGATCGTGCCTGACGGCTCCGATACCCGTCCAAAAGGTGGGTACGAATCCAGGGGTTCGTTGGTGGTAGTGCGAGTGCAAGGCATTTCGAAAGGTTGAACGGAAACCGTGGGGAGAGGCACAGTCTTTGTAACGGCCGAACAAAGCACCCAAGTTGGGGTCCGCTCGGAAGCGTTCGCGGACCCGGCCTATCGCGTCGCCGTTGAGTGCGACGTCCGCATCAACGAAAACAAGCACATCACCGCGGCTGATGGCTGCACCGCTGTTGCGAGCCGCCGCAGCTCCCTTTCGGCACGCCTCACGCACTACTACAAGTTCGTCGGCCCCTTCCATCTGCGGCCGGATCTGCGCGAGACACTCATCGAGACTGGAGGGCACATCGGTGGCTGGCACAATTACCGAAAGATATAAAGGGCGACTCATGGCTGACGGCTGCGCATAGCTGGCTTCTCTCTCTCGATGTCGGGATTGATGTAATCGCGAATCGCCAATCGGCGTAACCGAGCGAGATGCCGTCGCGCAAAAAGATAGCGCGCCGTAGCTCGTGAGAGCACTTCGCTCATTCGGTTTGGGTCGCGGAGATAATGGGCGTCAACGCGAGGAAGTATGTGAAGGGGATCGCAGGCACGCGCCGCGCGGTTTCCGCCCTGGCACCCAATTCGATACACACTCCTTACCGCAGCTTGGACCCGCGATTCACCTATTTCGTTATAGGGGTAGGCGAAACATTCGATCTGTGTTTCCAAGAGGTCCTGCAGGGACTCCTTCGAACGCCGCAATTCCGAGAGAACCCCGCCGGGAGAAAGGGTGTGGAGCGGGGCGTGCGTGTGAGTGTGACTCCCCACCTCGAAGCCATTGGACGCCAGCTGTCGCATGTCTCCGACGCCAAATGTCCGAAGCCAACCGGGAACCCTACCCGTCGGCCATGAAGGTTCCCGGCCCAGATACCCGCTGACGCAGAAGACGGTTGCGGTCATTCCGGCATCCAAGAGAGCAGGGACCCCATGTTCGACCACGCCGCTATAACCGTCATCAAAGGTGATGCAGACTGTCGCAGGGCTCGAAATTAGGGATTGCCTCGTCACGGCCGACAGCGGGGCAACCTCTACATCGGCCTGCCGCAAAACATTCAAGTGCTCTCTAAAGAGCGATGGGCTAATTGTGAGCGCCGACTTGCAATTCGATATTTCATGATAGATAAGTAGGATCACGTCTAGGGCCCCCCATCCCCAGGTGGTGGCAGTGCTGTGGAGGCCGTCGTTGCGAGCTGGGCAAGGCGCTCAGCTCCCTTACGTGCGGCTTCCTTTGCTATGAGACGGAAGTAGGCCGACACGTGCACCTCTTCGCTCCATCGGCGTTGCTGTACCACCCGCCCACGCAGGCCGAGCGCAACAGCCCTGGCGTGGTCCTCGGCTAAAGAGCGCAAGATAACGGCGAACTCGTCGAACGTTCGGAAGGGTAGGACGGCTCCCTCTGACTGTTCCGAGATCTCTTTCAGAGCGCCGAGGGCACGCACGATGACTGGAGTGCTTCTCGCCAAGCTCTCCGCCACAACAAGCGGGAAACTCTCGTGCCCAGTACTCGGCACGATGGTAGCGACAGCACCCGCGTAGAGGGCATCAAGGTCAGCTCCACCAAGTCTCCCAAGAAATCGGATATGAGGAGCGGCCGCCGCAAGCTGCTCAACAAGGGGTCGTTGCCTGCCATCTCCCGCAACTACAAGGTTTAAATCAGTTAGGCGGGCGAAGTCGCGGAGTAGAGGCACGATGCCCTTGATGGGTTCGAGGCGCCCCACGTACAAGAAGTAGTCCTGCATTTCCTTTTTGAAGGACGCCTGGGGCTCCGGCGTAAAGTTCGCCAACACAGTCGTCTTTGCAAGCGGTGCGATACTCTTGTTGAGTTCGGCAGTTGTTCTGCTGGGCGCAATAAAGCGGTCAATGCCGGCTGTGGCATGAGACATGAGCCGGGTGGCTCGCCAGGGTTGAGGCGGCCGCCGACTAGCAAGACAGCATCGGACGCAATGGCGCTCAGTGCAAACCTCGCGGTTGTAGCGGTATAGAACGTGTGTTGGGCACACGAGCCACTGTTCGTGCATCGTATATAACTTGAGATCTGCAATCCCCATCTGCATTATCGCTGGGCCGCCCAGCAACGACGGATTATGGTAGTGAAGAATGTCCCAAGGACCGGACAGCGCCCTCTGCAAGGACCGGCGGGAACCTACGGGATGGCCCGTCAGATAAGTGGCGGCGAGTTCTAGCTTAGGAAGTCTAGACTTTACAGGAACAAAACCCGATTCGGATTTGCCAGAGGGCACCTCTTCGAGGCCGGCGCTCAGGACAGAGTAGGCGTCGTAGCTGAATATGACCTGTACACAATGGCCTCGGCGCCTAAGCGCCTTCGCCAGTTGGGCGACAGCCAGGCCGTCCCCCCCGAGGGACCAGGGAGAGTAGAATGTGCTCACGAGAGCGATGCGCACGATGTCATTCCCCACTCGCGCGTGAGCCAACGTCGGCACGCGCAATTCCTTGGACTAAGCCCACGATCCCGGTGGAGACGCCTGGGGTATCACGCTTTGTCGAGACCTGGCTATGCCCCGCCTGGCCCAACCGCCTCCGATATCCGTTATCGCAAAGAACTTGCTCCATTAGCGTCGTGAGTGCCCCCGCGTCTCCTATTGTGAAAAACGCAGCTCTGTCGCGCAGGTTTTCGCGGTTGACAGGTATGTCGCTGATGAGGCACGGAGCTGCGCACCGAGCCGCCTCCACCGCCGGAAGGCCAAACCCTTCCGCCCGTGACGCTGATACAAAGGCGGTAGTCGCGGAGTAGAGGCCCGCTAGCGTCTCGTCGTCGACGAGGCCAGTGAGTAGCACTGAGCCGCCTAACCTTTCCGCCTCGATAGCCCGGTCAAGTGATTGGTTAGCAGAGACGTACTCGTCCGTCCTGGCGCCGACGATCACGAGCTTCGCACGTGCGCCCGATCCGCTCCTTTGAACCCGAGCGAAAGCATGGACCAAGCATGGGACATCCTTATGCGGATTCACGCCCCCTACGTATAGGAAAAAGGGCTCGTCCGAAGAGAGCCCTGCCACCCGGCGCGCCAGCTTCTGCGTCCGAAGGCCACGTGGTCTAAAACAGGGTTCAGGTACGTTGGGGACCACTGGCACTCGTGACTCGGATAGGTTCCATGCGGAACATACATCAATTCTCGCAGACTCGGATATGGTAAAGATGAGGGCGGCCATACGCACTGCCGCGGTTTCCTTTACCCGCCATGCAAGCGCACTCGCTCGGCTTCGGTGCACCTCCCTCGGCATGGCCAGTCCAGTCGTGTCATGCAAGCCAATGGCGAGAGGGGTGCCACATACTGGGTAGAAGGAGAAACTGGTCGGAAAGAGAAAGGCTTGATGATGCGCCGCTGTCACCCTAGCTGCAAGACGGACGGTCGAAACGATTGGCCGTGATAGCCCATGGTTGAGCCGTGCCCCGTCTGTTAGCCGAGCCCCTGATGGTGCCACCCTAAGGTTGGCGTGATCCTGGAACCCGACGGTCGCGGGGTCCTCGTCTGTGTAAAGTGTTACACGAACCTCGGAATCTGCGGCAACCAGAGTTCTGACTATCATGCGGCAATAGCGGCCGAAGCCGCGGTTGTTGGCGAGAGCTGTCCCATCCACACCTAGGTCAAGAAGCTTCACACCTCCCCCTGATGCGGCCGACAGGTGAGACCCGATGCTGAGTCGAGGTGGCATACCTCGCCGAATGGGAGTGTCCAGACGGGGTCATAATGACCGCACTCGCCCCCCACAACAACGGGAAAGCGGCTGTCAGGAAAGTGTCGGCCGATTAACTTTCCAACGTAATCTGCCCATTGCTCCACGGCGTAGGATGGGTTTGATGCGACAATCATTCCCTCCACCTTAAGGCCGTTGATTCGTTGCGCCAGCCTGTCAAACAGCCTCTCCACGTGGCCAACTTCATGGTGTACCCCAAGATCCCAAAACAGAAGTGCGGCTTCGAGGTAACCGTCCATGATACCGAGGAGATCTGGTATCAGCGAAAGCTCGCCGCCAATTAGTTGGCCGCGACCGGATCCTTCACGGACCCATTGCCAGCCCGCTTCTAGGTCTCGTGGTCGCTCCTTGGGTTCGTCGCTGGGATCAAACCAGTCGAATCTCTGCCTTGTCCGCCGAGTGCGCGTTGGGCCGAGCGTTGTCGGTCCCTCTACGGTTGTTATGCGAATGAACCAGTCCAAGGTTTCCGGCAGTATGGTTGGACTTTCGCCGAACTGAGTCAGTAGGCACGTACCATAATAGGAGGCAAGAGAGCACCTCGTCAAAATGAAGGAGCTTATATATACATTGTCAGAGTGGCCCAAAAAGACCTTCGGATTCTTGCCTATAAGTTCAGTGTCAAGGTGAGGCAAAAGATCCTGGCTAACGGACCCTCCAAGACTGCACATTACGGCATCCACACTGTCGTCCGCGAAGGCGCTATTGATGTCGGACGCCCGCTGCTCTGATCTTGAGGAGCTAATACCGTCGTCGTCGACGGTTAAGGAAAACTCGGAGAAGCTAACCCGATATCCAAGCTCGGCGAGCAATCGAGTCGCACGAGAAGTACGTCGCGGCACATACCCTGCCGACGGAAAGGCCGGGGTTACGATCCGGATGTGACTTCCAGGCGACAGTAGGCAGTGGCGGACGTTATACAAGGGTCACTCGAAGGTGATACACGTCGCCGCCAGGGATCGAACGGTCGGATTGGCATATAGCAACTTGGCGGTAACGTTGATTTGCTGGCGCCTCGCGAGTGAAATGAGGCGTAAAGCCGATAACGAGTCACCGCCCAGGTCAAAGAAGTTGTCATCAGGGGCGACGGACGTCTCTAGAACATTTTCCCAAAGTTTGAGAAGTCGGCGTTCCGCATCGATATCCGACACTCGCACCCTCCAGACGGGTCATATCCTGCATCCGTCGGTGGTGAGGTCAAGGCTGGGCCCGAACGCCGAAGCAGGTATCGCGACGGGCTCAGCTAATCACCTAGCCAGCGCATCGTCAAGGTGTGAGTTGATCCCGTGCAGGAGCGGAGCCCAATGTCCTGACATGGTGAGTTCGATCATGTCGGTGTCGGAGCCGTTTTGATGCGGTAGTGCAGGGTCAGGTCGGTGCCGGGGTAGCGGGTTTGGGTGTCGTTGAGCTGCTGGCAGAGGGCGGCCAGCGCGCGGGTGCGGCGGGGCGCGGTCGCGGGCTCGAGCCGGACGTGCAGGGTGTCGCCGGTGATCTGCAGGTCGCCGGGCAGGGTGAACGCTTCCCGGAGCAGGGCTCGGCCTTCGCGTTCGGCGGGCGTAGTGCGGGCGCAGCAGTCGGGCGAGCGCGGTTTCGGTGTTGTAGGCGCTGAGCCGGATGGCGTGGGTGATCAGCTTGCGTTCGGTGTCGAGCATGACGGTGCCGGGCCGGACCTGCCCGAGCGGCAGGTGGCTGGCGGTGTTGCGGGAGGTCGCCTTCGCAGCGACCAACGCTTGGCTGGCCTGCCCGACGGCGGCGGTGGCGGCCGGGTCGACGGTGGACTGCCCGTGGCTGGCGGGTTGGCCGGCGCAAGCTGCGGCTGCGTTGATCGCGTCGGACAGGTCGGTGTGCGCGTCGGTCAGGTCGGTGCGGGCCGCGCTGACCGCGGCCAGGGTGCGGGCCTTGGCCGGGTTGGGCACCGGCCGGTCGGGGTCATCGGGATGGTCGCCGTAGGAGTCGAGGGCGTCGAGCGCGAAGTGCTCGCGGGCGTATTTGAAGTAGTTTCCTGTCGCCATCGCCGCGACATCCGCCAGGCGATCTGGGCGGGGCTCAGGTCGGTGCGGGAGGTCAGGATCGGGGTCTGGTGCCCGTCGGTCGAGCGGCGGATCACCAGCCGCAACGTGACGGTGGTAGCGGTGCGGGCCGGTGCGGGCCCGTCCGCCGCAGCTGCGGGGACGGGCAGGGTGATGGGGCGTTCAGTGAGTTCGTAGTTGTGGGCGCGCCCGTCGGGGTCGGTGAAAGTCGTTGCGGTGAAGGCGGTTTGCGGCGAGCGGGCCCAGGTGCCCTTGTAGTAGGTGAGCAGGTCCAGCCCGGCGGCGGTGATCTCGGCGAACACGGCCGGGGAGTAGCCGCCGCGGTCGAACACGACCGTGCACCGCCGCTGCCCTACCAGTGCGCGCAGCTCGGGTAGCAGTCGGCGCAGCTCGGCGGCCAACGACTGCGATGGGGCGGCGGTGAAGACCATGATCGGGTCGCCGTCGGCGTCGGCGACCCAGGTCTCCTCGGTGGCGGGGCCGGCGATCCGCATCCGGGTGATGTGCGTCTTGGGCACCTGCTTGCTGCCGGTGTAGACGCGGACATGCCCGTCGAGGTGCAAGAACCCCAGCGCGTCGGGCCGGGCGGCCGCGTGCTGGGCGGCGAGTTCGGCCTGCAGCGCGGCGCCGCGGCCGTGGGCGGACAGCTCGCCGAGCTTGCGGCGCAGTGTCTTGACCTCCGGCGCCCGATCCGAGCCCAGCACCCGGCCCAGATCAGCGGTCGGCAACCGGGTGGCGCCCTCAGCGCGGGGCTCACGCAGCAGCGCCAGGAACACCAGGGTGAGCACGGTCGCCCGCAGCCCGTAGAAGCCGTTAGAAGCCGTTAGAAGCCGTTAGAAGCCGTTGCGCATCGGCCCGAACACCCGTCCCGGCAGCGGCCAGCAGACCGGTGGCCGCCAATGCCGGCAGCGCCAACAGCAGCCCGGCCAGGGGGAGCCCCAGCTCCCTCGGTGATGACCACCGGCGCCTCGGTCAGCTGCCCGCAGCGCGCCGCTTCCCGTTCGGCGGTGCGCGGGACCGGTCGCGCCAACGGCACCAGCTGCCACTGTTCGGCCTGCGCCGCATCGCCACCAGCGGCTCTCCAGGCTCGTCGCAGCGGTCGGGCTCGTCGGCGAGGACATCAATGACTGCAGCGTCTTCGTCGGCAGCTGCATCGATCCCACCGAGGCTCGGCACCGACGCTCGTCGCGGCTCCACCCGCCCGAGCGCGACCCGCACCGTCGCGGTCGACACCCCAGCGCGGGCGGCGCCCTGCGTGTGGAACGTCATGCCCTCGCCGTCCCAGCCCACGATCTGCGCCCGCAGCGCGTCGGTGAGCTTCGACGGCCCCCGCGGTCCGGGCCGCTCCCGCACCAGGCCGCCGACGCCGCCGGTCTCCAAAAGCACACACCAGCGGCGCAACGTCACCGTGCTCACCGCGAACGCGGCCGCAACCTCCACCGAGGTGGCGATCCGCGTCCTCACCAGCTACACTGCGGCCAGCCGCCGGCCCGCCTCATCACCGAGCCCGAACGTGAACGTCGCCAGCCCGAACACGAACACCACGCCACCGTCCGGGCCCTCGGCCAGGCCCGCAGATGGGCCCACCGGCCGCGCGTCAGCCGGCGGCAGCGGTAACACCGGCTGGCTCACCCCACCCACCCTGCCGACCCTGTTCGCCACAATGCGATTATCTCATTCTACGTGCCGCCAAACGTCACCGACACGCCCAAATCCACTGCAGCACAAGGGAATCAACATCTCAGGCGGTCACCATGTCAGGACATCTGGAGCCCAGCTTCCGAAGTAGTTCCTGCGTCATGCGCGGAAACTGGCATCCAATGCGAAGAGGCGCCCATCAGCGCAAGTCCTGATAATGAGTAGCTGGCCACCGTCCGATTTGGGGCGCCGCTACGCCTTAGTGCGCCAATGGCGAGGGTCGTGGTGTATGCAATTGGGCCCCTTGGGGAGCTACTTGCTGGGGCAGGTGCAACGATGTGGATCATGCTCATCTAAAGCGAAGCAGTTGGCTTCCGGATCGAAACAACCCCATGCTGGCCAAGCGTTGGCGACAGCGATGGCATCGGGGTCAGAATGGTAGCGAGGCGTTCGGGGTAAGGGTGCATGTGGAGGGTGCGCATCTGGATCGAACGACACGAGAGCGGCCATGCCCACGTGCCTTCAGGGTGTTACGGCGTCTGTGATTCCAAGCTCCTAGCTCCAGGCCTACCTCATTACACCGACGACGTCCCGCCATCATGATGGGTACCCAGGCGACATAGTCAGCTCTCACCATCAAACGATCCGCCAGGCCGCTCCGCCCGAACTAGCAACCAGACAACGACGAGGATGGTTGACGTGAAAGTTCTGATCACCGGTGGTGCCGGGTTCATCGGCAGCACCATCGCCTCCGCCTGCCTGGACGCGGGGATTGAGCCTATCGTCATCGACGATCTGAGCACCGGTCGGCAGGAGTTCGTCACCGATCGGCCGCTCTATGTAGGCGATGTGGCCGACGGCAAGCTGTTGGATCGGGTGTTCGCGGAGCACCCACAGATTACCCACGTCGTGCATTGCGCCGCAAAGATAGTAGTTCCTCATTCAGTTCAACGGCCCTTGGAATATTACCGCAGTAACGTGTCAAAACTGGTCGACATGCTCAGCCACCTTGAGAGGTTGAATTGTTCTCGCCTACTGTTTAGCGCTTCGGCGGCTATCTACCGGCCGCGTGAAGACCTCACCGTAGACGAAAGCTCGGACCTCGATCCGCAGAGTCCTTATGCGGCGACAAAGGCGATGGGCGAGCGAATCCTTTCAGACACTAGCGCGGCCAGCGACCTGCGCGTCCTGTCGTTGCGATACTTCAACCCTGTCGGAGCCGATCCCTTGCTACGCTCCGGCCTGCAGAGACGTCGCCCATCACATGCCCTTGGACAACTGATTCAAGCTTACGAGGAGCGGCGGCCGTTCACCATCACCGGGACGGACTGGGCGACCCGGGACGGCACCGGGATACGTGACTACATTCACGTATGGGACTTAGCGCAAGCCCATGTGGCTGCGCTGCAGAGATTCGACGTCCTTTTACCCGACCATGGGCAAGAGACCATCAACCTTGGCACCGGGCACGGCACCACCGTGCGAGAACTGCTAGCAGCGTTCGAAGCGACGGTTGGGGGCTCGCTCCAGGTGGTGGAGGCGCCGCGACGGGCCGGCGACGTCATCGGCTGCTACTCGCGTAGTGACAAGGCACTGCGCCTTTTGGGGTGGTCATCCGAGCGCCGAATCGAAACCGGAATCAGGGACTCACTTGCCTGGATACGACGACGAGCGGCAGTTCTACCAGCGCTCACCAACCCATGAGACCGATGGCTGAGCCCGGGAGAGTGGCAATTACGGTCCGCGGGTGGAGTCGCTGAATGAACGTCCCTTCCCAACTGAGGAGGGTTCGGCAAAGCGGCTCTACGACATGAAACGTGGTGACCGGCCTCGGACCCGTGTCGTGCGGTGAGTGTGCCAGGTGACACCGCAATGCAACAGGAGCCGCAGCCGGTAGTTGGCAAAATTGCGGAATCCGAAGCCGACCCTCTTGATCCGCTTCACGAGCAGGTTGACCGCCTCGGTCGGGCCGTTGGAGACGCCGCCGGTGGTGAAGTAGGCGAGCAGC
>JAABUN010004124.1_pt1 | contig 20546 bp, 17 predicted proteins | sample 5559311 | NCBI WGS metagenome assembly JAABUN01 (sample SAMN10711877, study PRJNA513370) | rock metagenome | isolation source: Antarctica rocks | place: Antarctica: Victoria Land, Siegfried Peak sud
ATGCTGCGCGCCGACGCCCATCGCCTCGGTTACACACGCCAATTCACCATCTATGACGCACAGGATCAACGGCGCCTGATCAAGCGCTGCCTCGACGAACTCGACATCGACGCCAAGCGCTTCACTCGGCGGGCCATGCAGGGGCAGATCTCGGACGCCAAGAACAAGCTGCGCTCGACCGAGGACTACCGGCAGCTCGTGGGCAGCTACTTCGAGCAGACGGTTGCCGACGTCTACGAGGAGTACGAGCGCCAGCTCCATCGCATGAACGCGATGGACTTCGACGACCTGCTCGTCCGTGCCGTCAACCTCCTCGAGCTCTTCCAGGAGGTCCGAGACCGATACTCGAGCGCCTTCCGCTGGATCCTCGTCGATGAGTACCAGGACACGAACCACGCCCAGTACCGCTGGCTGCAGCTCCTGGCGAACGAGCATCGCAACCTGGCGGTGGTTGGAGACGATGCGCAGTGTCTGGTTGCCGGGACCCCGATTCAGATGGGCGACGGAACCACCAAGGGGATCGAGGACGTTCAAGTCGGCGACGAGGTCATGTCGAACCACGGAAGCGGCGATTTCCGTCCGGCGCGTGTCCTGCGCACGCACGAGTCGATAAGGCGGCAAGGCGTGGCGATCACGACCGCTCGGGGGCGCCGACTAGTCTCGACGCCAGGTCACATGCACTTCGCCGGTTACCGGCCCGGCATCACACCTCAACTCCACATGCCGTACCTCATGCAGCGAGGCGAGCGCCTCCGCATCGGCACATCGCGCACGTACACCAACCGAAAGTCGGCGGTCATCGGCGACAGGATCTTCGACGGTGCGGAGATCGAGATCGGCGGTCGGACGTGCCTTATGGAGGCGGGCTACTCGCCCGATTTCTCTCACCTACCAGGGAGCTTCGAGGGGCGTCGGCGTCGAGTGACCATCACGCTCTGCGGCGATCGCCGCGGCCGGAGGCCGATGCACATGGTGGCGATGGGAGGGCGTGACGCGGGCGCCCGCGCGGCCCTCGAGGCAAACGGCCTCTCGGTCCGGCCGGCGAAGGACGGCTCGAGTAGCTGGCGCTACGAGACTTGCTTCAAGTCCTACGAGCAGGCCTTGGAGGTCGTTGACCGGATCCAGGCAGTGCTCCCGGTCCACGTCCACCGAGCGGCCCGCCTGGTGGCCGCCAAGGACGGTCGCGGAAGCTCGCTCCCGTTCATGCCGGCGACTTCGATCCGACCCGGCATGGCGATGGTCGGTGAGGACGGCGACTTCGACGTCGTCGATCGGGTTGAGCGCGTTGTGCTCGACGCCCCGGTCTATGACTTGGATGTGGAGAACACCCACAACTTCGTCGCCGGGGGTCTGGTCACGCACAACTCGATCTACAGCTTCCGCGGAGCCGACATCAAGAACATCCTCGGGTTCCAGGATGACTTCCCGGACGCCCACACGGTCAAGCTCGAGCAGAACTACCGCTCCACGCAGACGATCCTCTCCGCCGCCTCCGCGGTGATAGCCAACAATCGCGGGCAGATCTCGAAATCCTTGTGGACCGACGTAGGGGAGGGGGATCCCGTCAAGGTGCGCGAGCTCGACGACGAGCACGCGGAAGCCCGCTTCGTCGCGGCGGAGATCGAGCGGCTCGTCGACGAGGGCGTCTCTCGCACCGAGATCGCCGTCTTCTACCGCACCAACGCGCAGTCGCGCGTGCTCGAGGACATGCTCGTACGTGCCCAGATCGGCTACCAGGTCATCGGCGGCACGAAGTTCTACGAGCGCGCGGAGATCCGCGACGCCATCTCCTACCTGACCTTGCTCGGCAATCCTCAGGACGTGGGCGCCTTCACCCGCGTGGCCAACTCGCCGAAGCGGGGCCTGGGCCAGACCTCGCTCGGCCGCGTGATCGGCTTCGCACAGACCATGGATCTCACCGTGTGGGAGGCGGCTGCCGACCCCGGGGCGGTACCTGGATTAGGGGCCGCAGCGCAGAAGTCGCTGGCCCGCTTCATGTCCACCATGGAGCGGCTGCGCGAGCGGATGGAGGGCGGCGCGCCGGTCGGCGAGCTGCTGTCCGAGCTGCTGCAGGAGACGGGCTACACCGAGGCGCTCGCAGCCGAGCGCACGATCGAGGCGCAGGGGCGGCTCGAGAACCTCGAAGAGCTCGTGCGCGTGGGGGCGGAGTACGACGCCACTAATCCCGAGGGCTCGCTCGGCGAGTTCCTGCAGCAGATCGCGCTGCTCGCCGACGTCGACTCGATCCGTGACGACGAGGGGCTGGTCACGCTCATGACGCTTCACACCGCCAAGGGCCTCGAGTACGGGATCGTCTTCATCATCGGGATGGAAGACGGCGTGTTCCCGCATTCGCGCGCGGTCGACGAGGGCGGCGTGGAGGAGGAGCGCCGGCTGGCCTACGTTGGCATCACGCGAGCCATGCGCGATCTGTACCTCACGAGCGCCAGGCGCCGCAACGCCTTCGGCGGCGCGGCCTCCTACGGACTGCGTTCTCGCTTCATCGACGAGATCCCGCGCGAGCTCACCGATCAAAGTCAGGCGCAACGCCGCGGCGGGCAACCGGCGGTGGGTGCCGGCTGGACGCCCGGGGGCAGCAGCCGGGTCACGACGACGTGGGAGTCCGCCGCCGCTTCCGCCGATCCGCCGTTGGGCGCCGTCTTCAGGATGGGCGAGGACGTCATCCACGCCGCCTTCGGAGACGGTGTGGTCACGGGCGTGGAACCGGGCGGCGTGATTTCCGTCCGATTCGCGGGCGACGGGTCGGAGCGCAAGCTCATGGCCGACTACGCCCCGGTGCGCAAGCGCTGACCGCGTCTGCGCGCGCGAAGTAGCTACCGAGGGCTACCCGGTGGGTATCCCGGAGTAGCCGTTTCCGGAAGAGGCATGCCTCATCGGCACCGGACCACCACCCCTTCGTCGGGCTTGAGGAGAAGTTCGCGGCTGACCGCCGAGACGTCGGTGCGCGCGGTGGAGACCACGAGGCGACCGGTCGGGACCTGAACCGAGTGCGTATCGGCCGTGAGATTCAGCGCCACCGCGAACCGGCTCGAGCCGTTCTCGCGGAGGTACACCAGCGTCTCATCGGTGGCCGAGACCGTCGTGTAGGAGCCGATCGACAGCGCCGGCTCCGCCCGGCGCAGCGCGAGCAGCCGATGGTAGAGCTCCAGCGTCGAGTCAGGGTCACCTCTCTGAGCGGCGACGGGCGCGCCATCGGCGACCGGGAGCCAGGGTGTCACTCCCGGAGGGCAGAAGCCCGCGTTCGGGCTCGTGTCCCATTGCATCGGCGTACGCACCGCGTCGCGGCCGCCGGCGAGCCCCGGGATGTTGGCGCCGACCGGGTCGACGATCCGCTCAGGGGGTATCGCCGCGTTCTCCATGCCGACCTCATCGCCGTAATAGAGCGTCGGCGTGCCGCGCAGGGTGAGGAGGAGCATCGCCGCGACCCGTGCCTGAGCGGGACCGAGCCGGCTCGCCACCCGCGCTCGATCGTGGTTCCCCAGCACCCAGTTCGGCCACGCCCCGGGCGCCAGCACCGCTTCGTAGGCTTGGATCAGGGCGGCAACCGCGATGCCGCGCCACGGCGTCGAGATGAGGTTGAAGTTGGCCGGGAGGTGGAGACCGTCCAGGGCCGAGCCGTAGTAGGCGACCAGCCTCTCGACGGGTGCCCACACCTCCCCGACCAGCAGCCGGCCATCACCGTGCCCGTCCTCATCGAGCAGCGCGCGAATCGCCCGAATCGCCTCGTGGGATTCCGGCTGCTCCGTCGTGCGAAGCGGAAGGAGGCCCTCGTAGGAGGGCATCCCCGGCTTCCAGTCGGGGTTGGGAGGATTGTCGCGCAGCTCGGCGTCCTTGACGAGCTGGCGCAGGGCGTCGATCCGAAACCCGTCGGCTCCGCGCCTCAGCCAGAACCGCAGCACCTCGAGCATGGCGGCGCGAACCTCCGGGTTGCGCCAGTTGAGGTCAGGTTGGCTCGACAGGTAGGCGTGGTAGTAGCTTTGGCCGGTTTCCGGGTCATGCGTCCAGGCTGAGCCGCCGAACACGCTGCGCCAGTTGTTGGGCGGCCCTCCGGACCGCGGATCCGCCCAGAGGTACCAGTCCCGGTGCGGAGCCTCGCGTGAGGCGCGTGCACGCTCGAACCACGGATGACGGTCCGAGGTGTGGTTGGGCACGAAGTCCAGCAGCACCCTGAGATCGAGCTGATGCGCTCTGCTCACGAGCGCATCGAAGTCGGCAAGAGTGCCGAACAGCGGATCCACGTCGCAGTGATCCGTGATGTCGTAGCCCATGTCCGCCATCGGCGAGCGGTAGAAGGGCGAAAGCCAGAGTGCGTCGACTCCGAGCCGTCGCAGATAGCCGAGCCGCGCGGTGACGCCGGCCAGGTCGCCCATCCCGTCGCCGTCGGCGTCGGCGAACGAGCGGAGGTACACCTGGTAGATGACGCCGCTCTGCCACCACGAGCCCATCGCCGGAGCATGAAGCACGCGGCGTGGGCCAAGTCCAGCTAGCCTGCTCGCCCCAATGACGGCTGAACTCATCGACGGCAAGGCGATCGCGGCCCGCGTGCGGCGCGAGGTCGCCTCAGAGGTGGGCGAGTGGGTCGAGGCCGGGCACCCACCTCCCGGGCTGGCCACCGTGCTCGTCGGAGAGGATCCGGCCTCGGCGGTGTACGTCGGCGGCAAGCAGCGCGCCTGCACCGAAGTCGGGATCCGCGGCTTTGACCACCGGCTGGATCGCGAAACGCCTCAGGCTGAGATCCAGGCGCTCCTCGCACGCCTCAACGCGGATCCTGAGGTCTCAGGGATCCTGCTGCAGCTGCCGACGCCGCCCCACATCGACGGTTCGGCGATGTCCGGGCTCATCGCCGCCTACAAGGACGTCGACGGGCTGACCGCCCAGTCTGCCGGTCTGCTGCAGAAGAACGCTCCGGGCCTGCGCCCGTGCACGCCGCTCGGTGTGATGGAGCTCCTCAAGACGCATGAAATCCCCCTTGAGGGTGCTGAAGCGGTCGTGCTCGGGCGCTCCGAGCTGGTGGGCAGACCCGTGGCGGCGCTGCTGCTCACGGCCAACGCGACGGTCACGAGCTGCCATTCGCGCACACGAGACCTGCCCGCGGTCTGCCGCCGCGCGGACGTGCTGATCGCCGCGGTCGGACGGCCGGCGATGGTGCGCCCGGATTGGGTCAAGCCCGGCGCGACCGTCATCGACGTGGGAATGAACCGTACGGACGATGGCCTGGTGGGCGACGTGGACTACGACGGTGCGCGGGAAGTGGCCGGCTCGCTCACGCCGGTGCCCGGAGGCGTCGGGCCGATGACGATCGCCATGCTCCTGCGCAACACCCTCCAAGCCGCCCGGCTCCAGCACAGCCCGGGCTAGGCTCGACGGGCCATGGACCTGCACAGACTGCGGCTGGGCGAGAAGCTGGCCGGCGTCGCCGGCATCGCGCTGCTGGTGCTCACCTTCCTGCCGTGGTACGCCCGTCCCACGACGCAGAGCGCATGGCAGGCGTTCGGCGTGGTCGACCTCCTGCTCGCGCTGACGGCGCTGATGGGCGTCGCGGTGGCGATCCTCGCCGCGACCCATCGGGCGCCCGCCTTGCCGGTGGCGACGAGCGTCGTGCTGGCCACCCTCGCTCCCCTCGTGTTCCTGGTCCTCTCCTACCGGCTCCTCAACCAGCCCGGACCCAACGACGTGGTCGAGATCCGGCCGGGGGCCTACCTGGGTTTGGCCTGCCTGTCGGTCCTCGCGGTCGGCGGCTGGCGGTCCGTCGCCGACGAAGGCGCCGGGAGCTCGGTGACGCCCGAGATAACGCCAAGTCCCGCCCCACCGGCGATCGCTTCGCCGGGCCAGACGGGCGATCCGCGGGCTTCGTAAACTGGCGCGGATGCTCAGCCGTGACCAGGTCCTGCACGTCGCCCGACTCGCTCGCCTCGAGCTTTCAGAGGCCGAAGTCTCGCGGATGGCCGAGGAGCTCTCCAAGGTCCTCGACCACGTCGAGACGATCGACGCGCTGAACCTGGACGGCGTGCCCCCGACCTCTCACGTGGTGGACCTCGACAACGCGCTGCGCCCCGACGAGCCGCGCCCTTCCCTCCCGGTTGAGGTGGCGCTGGCCGCCGCGCCCGATCCGGCGCTCGGCGGCTTCCGCGTCCCCAGCCCGGGGGCGGATCCGGCCCAGTGAAGCCGACCGAACTGCGCGCCCTCACCGCCGCCGAGGCGGTCGGCCTCATCCGTGCCGGTGAGCTCGACGCCGGGGATGTGTGGAACGCCTACCGCAGCCGAGCCGCCGCGGATCAGCTCAACGCCTTTACGTGGGTGTCCTCTGACGAGCAGGCGCCGGTGGTGCCGATGGACGCCCCGCTCGCGGGTGTCCCGATCGCCGTGAAGGACCTCTTCTGCACCGAAGGAGTGCCCAGCCAGGCCGGATCGAAGATCCTCGAGGGCTACAGGCCGCCCTACTCGGCGACGGCGGTCCGCAACCTGCGGGCCGCGGGCGCTCCCCTGATCGCCAAGACCAATCAGGACGAGTTCGCCATGGGCTCATCGACGGAGCACTCCGCTTATGGGCCGACCCTGAATCCGTGGGACAGGAGCCGGGTCCCGGGCGGCTCGAGCGGCGGCTCGGCTTCGGCAGTGGCTTCGGGGGCGGCGCCATGGGCGATCGGCACGGACACGGGCGGCTCGATCCGCCAGCCCGCCGCGCTCTGCGGGATCGTCGGCTTGAAGCCCACCTACGGAGCGGTGTCGCGCTACGGGATGATCGCCTTCGCCTCCTCGCTGGACCAGGCCGGGCCCTTCACCCGCGATGTGCGCGACGCTGCGCTGCTGTTCGGCGCCATGGCCTCCAAGGATCCGTGCGACTCCACCTGCATCGGCCTGCCCGAGCCGGTGCGGATGCCGACCGCCACCTCCCTCCAAGGCGTCCGCCTCGGCGTCCCGGAGGAGCTCGCGGGTGAGGGGATCGACTCTGGAGTGCTCGCCGCGTTCCAGCAGTCGCTCGAGCTCGCACGCGATCTCGGCGCAACGGTGGAGCCGACGCGCCTGCCGCACGCGCCGCATGCGCTCGCGGCGTACTACCTCATCGCACCCGCCGAGTGCTCGAGCAACCTCGCGCGCTACGACGGCGTGCGCTACGGGTCTCGAGCCGACGGCGCCAAGGACCTGCTCTCGATGTACGAGACGACCCGCGCGCAGGGCTTCGGCGCCGAAGTCAAGCGCCGGATCATGCTGGGGACCTACGCGCTGTCCTCGGGCTACTACGACGCCTATTACCTTCGCGCCCAGCAGGTCCGAACGAAGATCACCGAAGACTTCCGCACGGCCTTCGGGTCGTTTGACTTCATCGTGAGCCCGACCAGCCCGAGCGTGGCCTTCGAGCTCGGCGCCAAGCTCGCAGACCCGCTGTCGATGTACCTGCAGGACTTCTGTGCGGTGCCCATGAGCCTGGCGGGGATCCCGGCGATCTCGATTCCAAACGGCTTGAGCGACGGCCTGCCGACCGGGCTGCAGATCGCCGGCCCGGCCTTCTCGGAGAGTCGTATCCTGGACGCGGCGCACGCGCTCGAGCGGGCGATTTGCTTCGACTCGACCCGCGCCTTCGCCTCATGAGCGATTACGAGCCCGTCATCGGCCTGGAGATCCACGTCCAGCTCGCGACGCGGACCAAGATGTTCTGCTCGTGCGAGTTGTCCTTCGGCGAGGTCCCCAACACCCGGACCTGCCCGGTCTGCCTCGGGCTGCCCGGCGCTCTGCCGGTGGTCAACGCCCAGGCCATCCAATACGGGCTCACGATGGCCATGGCCTTCGACGCTGAGGTGGCCGACCGCTCGACCTTCGCGCGCAAGAACTACTTCTATCCCGACAACCCGAAGGCGTACCAGATCTCCCAGTACGACCAGCCTCTATGCACCGGCGGCCGGCTCGGAGACGTGCGGCTCACCCGCATCCACCTCGAGGAGGACGCCGCCAAGCTCGTGCACGTCGGAGACTCGGGCCGGATCCACGGTTCGGCCGCGAGCGTGGTGGACTTCAACCGGGGCGGGACGCCACTCGCGGAGATGGTCACCGAGCCCGATCTGCGCTCGGCCGAGCAGGCGCGCGAGTGGCTGACGCTGCTGCGCACGACGCTCCGCCAGCTCGGGGTCTCCGACGTCAACATGGAGGAGGGATCGCTGCGCTGCGACGCCAACGTCTCCGTGCGCCCCCGGGGGAGCACCGAGCTGGGGACGAAGACCGAGCTCAAGAACATGAACTCCTTCCGCTTCCTCGAGCGTGGGATCAACGCAGAGATCGCCCGCCAGGTCGCCCTGCTCGAGTCGGGCGAGGCGGTGACCCAGGAGACGCTGCACTTCGACCCTCGCACGGAGCGCATCACCTCGTTGCGCTCCAAGGAGGAGGCGCACGACTACCGGTACTTCCCCGAACCCGACCTTGTGCCCGTCGCGCCGACTCCCGAGATGCTCGAGCGGGCTCGTGCGGCGCTGCCCGAGCTCCCGACGGCCCGGGCCGAGCGCTACGAGCGCGAGTTCGAGCTCAGCGCGGACGACGCCCGGCTCTTCGCCTTCCGCGGCGAGCTCGGCTCCTGGCTCGAAGCCGCGGTGCAGGCGGGCCGCAACGCCGGCACCGAGCCCCGGGCGATCGCCAACTGGGTCCGGGGTGAGCTGGTCGCTCGCCTGGGGGCAGACGCCGATCCGGCCCAATCGCGGGTCACGCCGACCGCTCTCGCGGACCTCGTCTGGCTCGTCCAAGCCAAGCGCGTCAATCCGAGTGCCGCGAAGCGGGTGCTCGATGTGCTGGTCGCCGAAGGAGGGAGCCCGTCGGAGATCGTGCAGCGCGAGGATCTCGGCGCGATGGAAGACGACGGTGAGCTCGCCGGCGTCGTCGACCGGGTGCTCGAAGCGCACCCCGAGGTGGCCGAGCGGATCCGCGGCGGCAACCCGAAGGCCATCGGAGCGCTGGTCGGCCCGATCATGCGTGAGACCAAGGGCCGCGCGGACGGCGGCGAGGTGCAGCGCCTGATCCGCGAGAAGCTCGGACTGGCCTGAGCGATCGGCGTTCGAGGGGCGCCACAGCTCTCCGCGCTGCCCTGTTTACTTCAAGTCGCCGATGCCACGAAGCCTCTACGTCGCGGCCGCAGAAGCCGAGAGTGGCAAGTCGGCCATCGCCCTCGGTGTGCTGGATCTGCTCGCCCGCAACGTAGAGCGCGTGGGGATCTTCCGGCCGGTCGTGCGCGCGACGGTTCGAGCCGACCCGGTGATCGAGCTCCTTCGGGCGAGGATCGCCTGCGAGATCCCCTACGAGGCCTCGGCCGGCGTCACCTACGATCACGTCCACGACGACCCCGACGGCGCGATCGCGGAGATCGTCGCTCGGTTCCGCGCGCTGGAGCGTGACTGCGACGCCGTGCTGATCGTCGGAACGGACTACACCGACGTCGGCGCCGCCACCGAGCTGTGGTTCAACGCCCAGGTCGCCGTCAACCTCGGGGCTCCGGTCATCTGCGTGGTCGCGGGGCGTGGGCGGTCGATCGACGACCTCCTGTCCGCCACCGACCTGGCGGTCACGGCCCTGAACGGCTCGCGCTGCGAGGTGGCCGGCGTGATCGTCAATCGAGTGGATCCCGTTCAGGTCGACGGGCTGATCGATCGCCTCGCGGAGCGCGGGAAGGCCTCGGTCTCCGTCGTGCCCGACGAGCCGCTCCTGAGTGCCCCGACCGTGAAGGCCCTCGCCGACGCCTGTGAAGCACGCGTCTTGGGCGGCGACCCCTCCCTGTGGCAGCACGAGGCACTCGGGTTCGTGGTCGCCGCCATGACCCTGCCGAATCTGCTCGGCCGGCTCGTGGAGGGGGCCGTCGTCGTGACTCCCGGCGACCGGGCCGACGTGCTCCTCGGCGTGCTGTCGGCGCAGGCCTCCGGGAGCTTCCCGCCGGTCTCGGCGCTCTTCATGACGGGCGGGCTCGAGGTTCCGCCGCCCATCGCCCGTCTGCTCGACGGCCTCAACACCCGCCTTCCTCTAGCGCTCGCCGAGTCGGACACCTACGAGACGGTCACCCGGCTGGCTGCGGTGCGGGGCCGCCTGGACCCGAAGTCGCCCCGCAAGGTGGAGACGGCGCTCGCGCTCTTCGAAGAGCACGTCGACGCTGCGGCGCTGCTCGAGCGCACGGCCGTCCGCCGCTCGGGCGTGGTGACACCGCTCATGTTCGAGTACGACCTGCTGGACCGCGCCCGCTCCGACCGTCGTCGGGTCGTACTCCCCGAGGGCGACGACGAGCGCGTCCTTCGGGCCGCGGACACGCTGCTGCGCCGCGGGGTCGCCGAGCTGATCCTGTTGGGTGACGAGACCCAGGTACGGGCCAAGGCCACGCGGCTCGGGGTGGACGTGGACGAGGCTCAAGTCTTCGACCCCCATGATCCCGCGCTGCGGGGGCGTGCCGCCCTCGAGTACGCCCAGCTACGGGCGCATAAGGGCGTAACGCCCGAGATGGCCCGCGACGTGGTGCTCGACGTCTCCTACTTCGGAGCGATGATGATGGTGCTCGACCTCGCGGACGGGATGGTGTCGGGCGCGGCGCACACCACCGCGGACACCATCCGGCCGGCGTTCGAGGTGGTCAAGGCCCAGGAGGGCGTGTCCGTGGTGTCGAGCGTGTTCTTCATGGCCCTGGCGGATCGGGTGCTGGTCTATGGCGATTGTGCGGTCAATCCCGACCCGACGGCCGAGCAGCTCGCCGACATCGCCATCTCGTCGGCCGGGACGGCCGCGCACTTCGGGATCGAGCCGCGGATCGCGATGTTGTCGTACTCGACGGGGGAGTCGGGCGCCGGGGCGGACGTCCACAAGGTGCGTATGGCGACGGCGCTCGTCCGGGAGCGCCGGCCGGACCTCTCCGTCGAAGGCCCGATCCAGTACGACGCCGCCGTGGATGGGAGCGTAGCCCGCACGAAGCTTCCGGCCTCGGACGTGGCGGGTCGCGCGACCGTCTTCATCTTCCCGGACCTCAACACGGGGAACACCACGTACAAGGCCGTGCAGCGGAGCGCCGGGGCGCTCGCCGTCGGCCCCGTGCTCCAAGGGCTGCGCCGGCCGGTCAACGACCTCTCCCGGGGCGCGACCGTGCGCGACATCGTCAACACCGTCGCCATCACCGCGATCCAGGCACAGGCATGAGCCGGGTGCTCGTGCTCAACTGCGGCTCGTCGTCGCTCAAGTACCAGCTGGTCGACGTCGCTGCCGCTGAGGCGCTCGCTTCGGGCGTCGCCGACCGGGTGGGTGAGTCGTCGAGCCGGTTGACCCACCACGGGCCCCGCGGCGAGTGGGTGACCGACGACCCGCTGCCAGACAACGAGCGTGCCCTCCGTGCGATCCTCCGCGCCTTCGACGAAGTCGGGCCGAGGCTGGCCGACTCGGGAATGGTCGCGATCGGTCATCGGGTGGTGCACGGTGGCGAGCGGTTCTCGTCGCCGGTATTGGTGGACGACGAGATCCTCGCGGCGATCCGCGGCCTATCGGTCCTCGCGCCGCTCCACAACCCCGCGAACGCGGAGGGGATCGAGGTCGCCGGGCGCGTGTTCAAGGACCTTCCTCAGGTGGCCGTGTTCGACACCGCCTTCCACCAGACCCTCCCGCCGCACGCCTACGCCTACGCGGTGCCGAGAGAGTGGCGCAGCGCCCACGGCGTGCGTCGCTACGGCTTCCACGGTACCTCGCACGCCTTCGTCTCACGGGCGGCGGCGGCCCTGCTGGGCCGCGCCCCGCAAGTCACCAGTTCGATCGTGCTGCACCTGGGCAACGGGGCCAGTGCGAGCGCTGTCGCCGGCGGGCGAAGCGTTGACACGTCCATGGGGATGACACCGCTCGAAGGGCTCGTCATGGGCACCCGCTCGGGCGACCTTGATCCGGCGGTCGTCTTCCACATGCGCCGCAGCGCCGGGCTGGATCCAGATCAGGTGGAGGCGGCGCTGAACTCGGGCAGTGGACTGATAGGGCTCGCCGGCGACAACGACCTGCGCGCCGTTCATCGGCGCATCGCCGACGGCGATCCGGAGGCGGCGGAGGCGCTCGAGCTCTACTGCTACCGGATCCGCAAGTACGTCGGCGCCTACTATGCCGCCCTCGGACAGGTGGACGCGGTCGTCTTCACGGCCGGAGTGGGCGAGAACGACGCCGTGGTCCGTGCGAAGTCGCTCGCCGGCCTCGAACGCCTCGGCATAGCCGTGGACGAGCGCCGCAACGCATCCGCGTCGCGGGAGGCCCGCTTCATCTCGCCTGCTCACGCCGAGGTGGCCGTGCTGGTGGTGCCGACGAACGAGGAGCTCGAGATCGCCATGCAGACGGTCGAGCTCCTGGAGTCCCGCGCGCCAACCGCTCCCGCCGCCGACCCGGGCGCGTAGCATCTCTCCTCGAGGACACGCATCGATCCGGAGGACTCAGCTATGGCACGGCTCATCCGCATGGACCACACGGGCCACACAACGCTCGCGGAGTGGACGGCCGGGGACGATCAGGCGGTCGAGGCGGCGGTGCGTGCCTTCCGTGAGCAGCTCGACGAGGGCTACTACGCCGTGGTCAGCGAGGGCGAGGGGCATGCGCTTCAGGTGTCCGAGCTGCCCTTGGACGCTGAACTGGTGATCTTGCGGCGGCCGATCGCCGGAGGCTGACGCCTGTGGCGGTGGGCGATGTGCTGCCGGAGACCGCCGGCGTGCACTGGCGCCCGCGCGTCGACGAGCGGCGGCTCAGCCTGGCCGCCCGCCGCTGGACCGCGACCACCGTGGCCCACACCGTCCCGTTCTGCGTCGCCGGCGGGGCGCTCTTCGCCCTGGAGCCGCTGACCTTCCCGGTGGGGCTGGTGGGGCTCTTCCATGCCTGGGCGATCCCGGAGCTCTACGCCAAGCGTGGCGCCAACGTCGTGCTGCCCAAGTGCCGCGGTGTGGCCGGAGCGGAAGTGACGGCGGCGGGGCTGCTGGGCGATCTGGTCGGCCACGACGCCCGCGCTCTGCACGCCCGGACGGGCCTGATCTCCGAGCGGGGCGAGCTCGGCGTCTGGCTGGTCGGAGAAGCCGGTGCGCTGCTGGTGCGGCCCGGCGGTCGGCGCGTGCACTGCTTCTGCGTCCGGGTCGACGATCCCGGTCTGCCCGGTGCGGACCGGATCGCGCACCTGCTGCTCGCCCTCCGCACCGATGAGCGAGGCTTTGCGACCGTCGCCAACTCGGCATTCAGCGGAGCGCGGTGGCGGGTTCGCCGGCGGCTCCAGCCGGCCATGCGCCCGGCGCTGGACGCTGCCGGCGACCTCGCCCGACGGTCCAGTTCAAGACCGTGAAGTTCGTCCGACGGTCCCTCGTCGGACCGTCGGATCGGGTGCATCATCGCCTCATGACCACTTCCGCCACGCCCGCTCGGCGCCTCGTGCTCGTCCCGTCGGCCGCACCGCGCGGCGCTTCCGCCCCTGACGCCCGCCTGCGGCGCTACCGCATCGCCCGCGTTGCGCTCGCAGGCCCTCGCCCACGTGCCGAGGGCTTCGAGCCAATCCGCCGGATCTACGACTGAAGTCTTACCCGCCGCTCATCCGCGGCGGTAGCCTGTCTCGCATGGACAACTCGCTCGGAAAGCCACGGGTCGGAACGCTTGAGACGCTCGGCAAGCGGGCAGTCGCGTATCTCGTCCTGATCGCCATCGCCCTGGTGGCGATCAAGGTCATCGGCGGGATCGTCATCGGGTTGGTGACCGGCCTGGTGACCTTCGCCGTGATCATCGCACTGGTGGCCGGCACGATCTGGGCCGTTCGCCGCCTCTGAAACCGGAACCTCATGGCCCTCCTCACGTTCTGCCTCTTCGTCGGATTGGCGGGAGGCTTCATCGGCAAGGTCAAGGGCTCGTCGTTCTGGCTGTGGTTCGTGGTGTCAGCGATACCGCCGTGGATCGGCGTGGTAGCCGCTCTCCTGTACCGCGTCGAGCGTGATGAGCTCCGCCGCCAATGCCCGGATTGCGGCAAGGTGGTCAAGCTCTACGACGCCCTGTGCACACGCTGCGGCGCCGAGCTCGAGTTCCCCGAGGCGGCCATCGGGCCCGAGTCGGGGCGCCAAGCCGCGCGGTAGCCTGTTCGGTCTCAGTCGTGCTGGGCTCGGACCTCGAAGGGAAGTGACACGGATGCGTGCAGTCGATGCCGTAATGGAGTGCCTCAAGGCCGAGGGCGTCGACGTCGTATTCGGCTACCCCGGAGGCGCGAACCTTCCGACCTACGACGCGTTGTACGGCGCGGACATCAAGCACATACTGGTGCGTCACGAGGCCGGAGGCGGCCACGCCGCCGAGGGGTACGCGAAGGCCACGGGCAAGGTCGGGGTCTGCTTCGCGACTTCGGGTCCCGGGGCCACCAACATCGTCACCCCGCTCACGGACGCGATGATGGACTCGGTGCCCGTGGTCTTCTTCACGGGTCAGGTGCGCACGGATCTGCTGGGCACGGACGGCTTTCAGGAGGCCGACACCTTCGGCATCACCATGCCGAGCGTCAAGCACTCCTTCATGATCCAGCACCCGAACGAGATCCCGCGGGTCATCCACGAGGCGTTCCACATCGCTCGCACCGGGCGCCCGGGACCCGTGCTCATCGACATGCCGACGGACCTGACCCGGGCGGACATCGACTACGAGCCCGTGGGCGACGTGCAGCTGCCGGGCTATCAGCCCACCAGCGAGGGCAACCAGAAGCAGATCCGGCTGGCAGCCAAGGCGCTCGCCAACTCCCGGCGACCCGTCTTGTACGTCGGCGGCGGGGTCATCAACGCCGACGCGTCGGCGGAGCTCACCGAGCTGGCCACCTCTGATCGCCTCCCCGTCACGTGCACGCTGATGGGGCTCGGGGCGTTCGCGGCCCCGCATCCACAGTGGCTCGGGATGCTCGGGATGCACGGGACGCGCGCGGCCAACTACGCCATGGACGAGGCGGACCTGATCGTGGCGATCGGCGCCCGCTTCGACGACCGCATCACCGGCAAGGTGTCGGAGTTCGCCCCCCGGGCCAAGTTCGTCCACATCGACGTCGACCCGGCCGAGATCTCCAAGATCGTCCCGGCGCACATCCCGATCGTCGGGGACGCGAAGAACATCCTCGCCCGCCTGCACATCGAGTACCGCGCGCAGGGCGCCGACCCTGCCCGCCTGAGCGCCTGGTGGCAGCGCATCGACGGCTGGCGGGCCCAGCATCCTCTGCACTACGAGGATTCCACGGACGCAGAGATCAAGCCGCAGTTCATGATCGAAGCCCTCTACGAGGCCACGGGCGGCGACTGCATCCTGGCGTCGGACGTCGGGCAGCACCAGATGTGGCAGGCGCAGTACTTCCACTTCGCCGAGCCCCGCCGCTGGATCAACTCGGGTGGGCTGGGGACGATGGGCTTCGGGTTGCCGGCCGGCATGGGAGCTGCGGTGGGCTGTCCGGACGTCCTGACCTGCGTGGTGTCGGGCGACGCCTCGATCCAGATGAACGCGCAGGAGCTCGCCACCTGCGCCGAATACGGCATTCCCGTCAAGGTCTTCATCATGAACAACGGCTACCTCGGCATGGTGCGCCAATGGCAGGAGCTCTTCTGGGACCGTCGCTATTCCTCGGTGGATCCCGGGCGCCACCCCGACTTCGTCAAGCTCGCCGAGGCGTATGGGGCGACGGGCATGCGCTTCGAGGACAAGGCCACGCTCGTCGAGGACATGCGTCGGGCGATCGAGACGCCGGGGCCGGTGGTGGTCGACGTCCGCGTCACCCGCGAGGAGAACACGTACCCGATGATCTCCCCGGGCGCGGCTGCCCGGGACATGGTGGGGTGACTTCGCGTGGGTGAACCCGGAACCAAGGAGCGCCTGAGCCTCGAGGAGCTCGAGGCGTCCGTGTCACTGCGCTCGGGGCGCAAGCACATCGTCTCGATCCTCGTGGAGAACAAGCCGGGCGTCCTGACCCGGATCTCCGGGCTCTTCGCTCGGCGCGGGTTCAACATCGACACCCTGGTGGTCGGCCCGACCGACGACGAGGCCCTCTCACGTATCACCCTGACCCTCGACGGCGCCATGCACCCGATCGACCAGGTGACCAAGCAGTTGCACAAACTCGTCAACGTCCTCAAGATTCGCGATCTGGACCCGAGCGAGACCGTGGCCCGCGAGCTCGCGATGTTCAAGATCGCCGCCGAGGGCCCGGCGCGCTCGGAGATCCTCCAGCTCGCTGAGGTCTTCCGCGGCAAGGCGGTGGACGTCACTCGGCGGTCGGTGATCGTCGAGATCGCCGGAACCGCCGAGAAGATCGAGGCCTTCGAGAAGATGGTGCGACCGTTCGGCCTGATCGAGATGGCGCGCACGGGCGAGATTGCGGTGTCGCGCGGTCGCGGCGAGACCTAGGCGCTAGAAGCGCTGCAGCGGCCGGGAGGGCTCCCAAAGAGGTCCGCCCGGCCGCACCAAGAGCGTCTGCTCGCGCCGTTCTGCCCTCTGGAGCTGCAGCGCCGTCATGGCGGCGACCATTCCGGCTCCGATCGCGACCCCGACGCCCACCACCACGAGGTCCGCGATCGAGGCGCCGACGCAGATCAGGATCGCGAGGACGACGCGCGGGAGCGCCCGGAGGGCCGTCGATCCGAGCGGCTCCAGCCGGGCTTCGGCGGCCGCCGGCGCCGCGGCGGCCACCTGGGCGCGCAGGTCGCGGCGCAGCAGGACGAAGACGAGGCCCGCGTAGAGGACGGCTGAGATCAGGACGATGCCGGTGGTCAGCCGTCCGGCCTGCCCTTCGAGCGCCACGAGCGAGAGCAGCCCGCCCGCCGGAATCAGCAGGAGGCCGGCGATGATCCACCGCTCGAGCACTACCGGAACCATGTCCATGGGGCTCAAGACGTTAGGCGCCCCTCCCGTCATATCCTCTCTCTGCGTGTCCGCTCGGCTCACCTCATCGCCTACCGTCTCTGAGTTCGTACTCGACGAGCGCTCGCGCAAGCTCCTGCTCGAACGGTTGGAGCGAGGCGTTCGACGGGCTCGGGCCGGCCAGGGCGAGGTGCTCGTCGGCCTCACGCGGGTGGTGGCGGCGGCCGTCGATCCGAGCCAGGTCGTTCATGCCTCACGCCGCACGGGCGAGCCCTGGTTCTGCTTCGAGCAGCCCGACCGCGATGGAGCGGCGCTGGCGTCGCTGGGCGAGTTGAAGCGGATCGACGCGGGTGGCCCGGGCCGCTTTGCCCGTGCCGCGGAGCAGTGGCGCCGCCTGGTGGGCGGTGCGATCTGCGATCCGGCCGACGGCCCCGCCGGCGCCGGACTCGTGGCCACCGGCGGCTTCGCGTTCGCACCCGACGGGGGCAGCGCGCCGCACTGGGCGGGATTTGACTCCGGCGTCCTGACCATTCCGGAGGTCTCGCTGGCTCGCCGTGGCGAGGATGTCCGTCTCACCGTGGCCGCGGTGGCCACTCCGGACGACGAGCCACATGACCTGCTGGCCCGGGTGGAGCGGCGGCTGGCCGAGCTGCGCGAGGCGCCGCTGCCGCTGCTGGACCCATCGCCCAGCGGCCGCTGGCGCATTGCGAGCTCGGCGCCGCCCGAGCACTACGAGGCCGCGGTCGCTCGCGCGGTCGAGCGGATCGAGGCCGGCGACTTCGAGAAGATCGTCCTGGCGCGCGAGGTCTCGGTGCACGCTCCGGCCGATCACGACGTCGCGGCGGTCTTCGGCGTGTTGCGTGCGGCCTTCACCTCATGTTATGTGTTCTGCGCGGGGATCGGCGACGCGGCGTTCGTCGCCGCTTCGCCCGAGCTGCTCGTCCGTCGCGAGGGCCTGAGGGCTTCTACGGTCGCGCTCGCCGGTTCGACGCGGCGCTCCGCCGATCCCGGCGTGGACGCCCACCTCGGTGAGCAGCTGCTGCGCTCGGAGAAGGATCGCGCTGAGCAGGCCATCGTCGCCCGTCGGATCGCCCACGCGCTCCGACCGCACTCCGTCTGGGTGACGGCGCCCGAGGAGCCCACGATCGTCCGCGTCGCCAACATCCAGCACCTCGCGACGCCGATCCGCGCCCAATTGCGCCAGCCCGTGAGCGCGGTCGAGCTCGCCGGCCTCCTGCACCCGACGCCGGCGGTGGGCGGAGAGCCCCACGCCGCCGCGACGCCTCGCATCCCCGCCTTCGAGGGCCTCGACCGGGGCTGGTACGCCGGTCCCGTGGGTTGGACGGACGCGAACGAGGACGGGGAGTTCTGCGTTGCGCTGCGCTGTGCCCTGGTCACGGGGCGCGTCGCGCGGCTCTACGCCGGGGTGGGGGTCGTTCGCGAGTCAGATCCCGCGGCCGAGCTGGCCGAGACCGAGGTCAAGCTCGGCGCGCTGCTGCCGGTTCTCTCGGGCTGACGGCGTCGGCGACCGCCTGCCATACGCGGCGATGGAGCGCGACGTTCTCGTCGCGTTCGCTGCGCACCGCGATGATGGTGGTGGCGTGCGCGACAAGCGCCCGGTCGAGAGCCTCGCGGAAGGCCTGAGGGTTCGCTGCGCGCTCGTAGAGGCAGCCGAACGCCGACGCCACGTCGGCGAAGGAGACCCCGTGGGGCGTGGCGACGTGCTCCTCGAAGACCTCGCCCGCGTTGCTCACCGGGAGGAAGCTGAAGATCCCGCCGCCATCGTTGTCGAGCAGGACGACGACGAGGCGGGCGCCGAGGCGCCGTACGGCCAGCAGCCCGCCGACGTCGTGAAGGAACGCGACGTCGCCCGTGAGCAGGACGCACGGGCCGGGCACGCCCGCAGCGACCCCGAGCGCCGTGGAGAGCGTGCCGTCGATGCCGTTGGCGCCGCGGTTGGAGAGCACCCGCGCGGGATCCGGGCGGGCTGGGAAGAACGTCTCCACGTCGCGCACCGGCATGGAAGAGGCGACCACCAGAGTCGCGTGGGGCGGTAGACGCCCCCCGAGCTCCGCGGCGACCCGTGGCTCGGTGAGCTGGGGGTCCGGGCCCAGAACGCCCGAGATGGCTCCGGCCGCCGCCCGATCGGCCTCGCGCCAGGCATCGAGCCAGACCGTCGCTCGATCTCCAAGCCGATTCCCGAGGGCTTCGAACGTCGGGCGTGGGTCCAGGCCGAGCACGGTGCCGACTCCCGCGGCCGGATCCTGCCAGGCCGTCTCCGGATCGAAGGTGATCTGGAGAGCGTCGTCGAGCCCCGCCAGCCATCGGCGCAGCGGGCCCGAAGTCGGCAGGTCGCCGACGCGGACCACGAGATCCGGGGCGTGTGCGGCGGCCCATTGCGGGTCGCGCAGCAGCGCGTCGTAGTGGGCGACGGCGGCCGTACCCCGGCGGGCGCCCGAGAGCGGCTCGGCGAGCAGGGGAACCGCGGCTCGGGCTGCGAAGTCCGCTAAGACCTCGCCGAGCCGCGGGTCGCGCTCGGCACGCCCCGCGACGACGACGGCTCTCGGCCGGTCGCGGAGCTCGCTCTCGAGACCGGCGAGAAGCGCCGGTGCCGGCGGGCTGGCCACGGAAGGACGCGTCGTCCACGGCCGCCCGCCGTCACGCCCGGCGATCGCGTCCTCGTCCGGCAGCGGCGCGCCGAGGATCAGCGGCTCACGGAACGCGAAGTTCAGGTGGACCGGCCCGGGCCGGCCGTCGACGGAGGTCCAGAAGGCGCGGCAGGCCAGCTGGCGCAGCCAGCGCAGCCGGTTGAGGCTCGCGAGGTGCTCGTCCACGTCCTGGAACCACTTGACGGCGCTTCCGTACAGCTTGAGCTGGTCGATGGTCTGCCCGGCGCCGACGTCGCGCAGCTCCGGGGGCCGGTCGGCAGTGAGTACGAGCAGGGGGACGCGAGCCTCGTGGGCCTCGATCACGGCGGGCAGGTAGTTGGCGGCCGCTGTGCCGGAAGTGCAGGCGAGCACGACCGGCACGCCCGTGGCCTTGGCCAGCCCGAGCGCGTAGAAGCCTCCCGAGCGCTCGTCGATATGGGAGCTCGACCGTATGCGCTTCTCGGCCACGAGGGAGAGGACGAGTGGGGTGGAGCGCGACCCGGGCGAAGTGCAGGCTTCGCGCAGGCCGCAACGCGCCAGCTCGTCGATGAAGGCGCGCAGCCCGAGGTAGGTGTCCTTCGCGCTCATCCGGAACGTCACCGTAGTGTTTCCGAGGCGGTGGACGCGCCCGGCCTCACCTGCATAGGATCGTGACGGAGATCGCTATGGAGGAGGAGTGCTGTGTCACTGAACCCGGTTCGTCGCCGCCCTCGCCGCGACGCGCTGCTGGTCATCGGACTTGGAGCGGCCATCGCCTGTACGGCGGCCGCCACCGCCGGTGCGGCGGAGCTCGACGTCGTCGCGGAAGGCCTGTCGAATCCGCGCGGAATGACCTTCGGGCCCGACGGACGGCTCTACGTGGCCGAAGCCGGGAAGGGCGGGTCTGGCGCATGCATCCAGACCCCGCAGGGCAAGCAGTGCTACGGCGCAACCGGAGCGATCACCCGGGTAAACGTGAGATCGGGGCGCATGGACCAGATCGTCAAGCGGCTGCCTTCGCTCGCGGTGCAAGCCGAGACGACCGGAGACCCGGACGGAGACAGTGCGACAGGACCGCAC
>JAABUN010004125.1_pt1 | contig 20545 bp, 20 predicted proteins | sample 5559311 | NCBI WGS metagenome assembly JAABUN01 (sample SAMN10711877, study PRJNA513370) | rock metagenome | isolation source: Antarctica rocks | place: Antarctica: Victoria Land, Siegfried Peak sud
CGGCGTCGGAGCGATGCACCGCGGGGCGGAAAAGCTGTTCGAGGTCCGCGACTACCGTCAGATCCTGATGCTGGCGGACCGGCACGACTGGCAGGCGCCGTTCTTCGGCGAGCTCAGCGTGGCGTTGACCTGCGAGCAGATGTTAGGCCTCGAGGTGCCGGAGCGGGCGGTCTGGCTGCGGACGCTGCTGGCCGAGCACACCCGGATCCTCAGCCACGGCGGCTTCCTCGGCTACGTGCCGCACCGGGCCGGGGTGGCCGACCCGTTGACCGCCGTACGCGAGGCGCTCCGCGTCCAGCTGCGGGCGCTCACCGGCAACCGGGTGCACCCGATGGTCAACCGGATCGGGGGCCTGGCCGCTGACGCCGGCTCCGAGTGGCTCCGCGAGGAGTCGCGGCTGCTCGGCGAGGTGCGGGCCGCCGCAGACCAGGTCCGCGCACTCGTCGAGGCCGATGGGTTCCTCGCCCATGCGGCCGGAGTGGCCGTTCTCACCCGTGATCGGATCGCGCAGCACGGGATCACCGGCCCGGCCGCCCGAGCCAGCGGGGTCGAGATCGATCTACGGGTGCAGCGGCCCTACCTGGCGTACGCCGAGATCGCCGACCTGATCGCGCCCGCGGAGACGACGGCGGGCGACGCCTGGTCACGACTGCATCTGCTCACGGCCGAGCTGTGCACCAGCGCCGCGCTGATCGAGGCATGCATCGACCGGCTGGCCGGCACGGCGGGTCGCGTGTCGGTCAACCCGGGCAAGATCGTCAAACTGCCCGAGGGTGTGGCGTACCTGGCGGTCGAGGCCCCGCTCGGGGTGGCCGGGGTCTTCCTGGTTTCTCGCGGCGAGAAGACCCCGTGGCGCCTCAAGCTGCGAACCCCTTCCTTCAACCACGTGGCCGCCCTGGAGCACCTGTTACCCGGCGTCCCCACCACCGCCTTGGAGGCCACCTTGGCCTCGATCGGCTACGTGGTCGGCGACGTCGACAGATAGCTCAGCCGACTCGCCGGTCCGCCTCGTAGTTGGGCAGCACCATGGCGGCGTCGAGCATCCGCAGGTCGACGACGCTCGGGTGCGAGCCGTCGCGCCACACCTCATCGGCACCCGGCACCTCGCTCCAGGTCGACTCGTGCTCGGCCAGCACCCGGCGCGGCATGTGCCGAACCGCGGCGCCGCTGCCCGCATCGGAGTCGTCCGCGGCCATGGCGTCGCGTAGGGCGGCCAGCTCGGCCTCCTGGGTGCCGACGGTCCGCCGCAGCGAGGTGATCGTCGTGTCCCGCTGGGCGAGCTGGGTCAACCAGCCCTCCTGATCGGCGTGCAACCCGGCGACCTCCGCGCGCAGCGTGACGATCACCGTGCGTTGGCCCTCGATCACCACGCCGGCCTCGCCGGCCCGTCGGGTCAGGATGTCGACGACACCGGCGTTGCGGGTGCGTTCCTCACGCAGCGCCTGGCCGTGCCGCTGGCTGGCCCGGAGCACCTCCTGGGCGTGCTGGCGCTGAGCGCCGAACACCTCGCGCCAGGCAAGGAGGCAGGCAACCACGGCGGCGGCCACCGCGACGCCGACCCCGACCCGGGCCAGCCAGGCCGGCCCGAACGCAGCGCCGACGGCCAGCACGGTGCCGATGACCAGAACGACCTGCGACGTGCGCCGCAGGCGAGATGCGGCGGCCTGGCGAGCCGGCGCGCCGGTGGCTCGCGGGCCGGCGGCGGGGGCCGCTCTGGATGAGGTTGTCACACGGGCACCCTATGCCGGGCCACGGTCAGACTGACGCAGGAGCCGCTATCCGCCGGAGGTGTCTCGGCCCGCGTCGCGGTCGCCGTCCTCATCGGGCACCCGGCAGGCCCGTTCCAGCAGCAGACCGGCGATGCACAGGCCGACGCCGACCACGATGGCCACGGCGGAGCGGATCACCCGCTCACGGGGACCGACGGCGTCCAGCCGGGTCACGAAGTTGAGGGCGAATCCGAGGTAGGCGCCGGCGACCAGGGCCCCGGCCAGGGCTGAGGCCTTGCCGAGCACGAGGAACCCCACAGCCCGGTGGGCTTCCATCCGTTCCCGCCGGACCTGGATGCGCTGCCGGGTGCTGTAGGCCAGCATCGCGACCAGGGCGGCGATGAGCAGCAACGCGATCGGCGCCGTCCAGGGCACAGTGGGTGGGATCAGGTCAAGGGCGTTGACGGTGACCACCAGCAGCCAGCCCGCCAACCCACCGAAGAGCGCGGCTACCGCGAGCGCGCGCGGGGGCGTGACCTGGATGGATCCATCAGGGACTGGTGCTGACACGGGTGGTGGAGTCCTAGGAGGGTGGTGTTGAACGGTGGCCGTCGCGAGCAGGTGACCGGGTGCGTGGCGGGCAAGGCGTCGGAGGAGTCGGATAGCGGCGTTCTATCCGCGACGACGATAACGCAGCCCGGTGCGTGCCCGGGTGCCGCGCAGTAGGTCAGCGTTTGACACCACCCTCCCAGGTGGGGACGCGGGACCGGTGAGCTCAGTCGCTCGTGATGAGCAGGTCCTCGCGCCGGGCGACCCCTGCCGTGTCGACCCCGGAGACGAGGTCGGCGATGGAGCCCTGGCCTGGCAGCTGACCGGTCGGGTCGATCTCGCGCCAGGGCACCAGGACGAAGCCCCGCTCGTGCGCGAGCGGGTGTGGGATCCGTAGGTCCGGCTGGTCGATCTGGCTGCTGCCGACCAGGATCAGATCGACGTCCAGGGTCCGCGGTCCCGACTGCTGGGTGTCCCGAACCCGGCCGAAGGCGTCCTCGATGGCCATGGCCCGCTCGAGCAACGTCCGTGGTTCCAAGGTGGTCTCGGCCACCACGACGAGGTTCAAGAACTCCGGGTTGTCCTCCGGACCGCCGACCGCCTCGGTCTGGTAGACCGACGAGACGTCGACCACGATCACGTCCGGGGTGTCGCGCAACGCGTCGACCGCACCCTGCAGGTTGCCCAGCCGGTCACCCAGGTTGGAACCGATCGAGTAGACGACCTTCTTGAGGGGTTTCATCCCACTCAGCGTGTCGGCGTCGATGGCGTTCGGGTTGGGGCTAGTCATCTCGTCTACTCCTTGTCAATGTGACCGATCCTCGTCAATGTGACCGACACGTCGGCGAACTCCACCCCGACGGGCGCTTGGGGCTTGTGGACGGTGACCTCGACACGCTCCACCATTCCCGCCTCCAGGCAGGTACGGGCAATTCTGTCGGCCAGGGCCTCGATCAGGTTCAGCGGGTCCCCTTCGATGTCGGCCACGATGGCCCGGGCCAGGGTGCCATAGTCGACGCTGCGGTGGAGGTCGTCGGTGACGGCCGCCTCGCTGAGGTCCAGGCTGCAGCTCACGTCGACGACGAAGCGCTGCCCCTGCGCACGCTCGAAATCGAAGACCCCGTGGTGTCCGAAGGCCGCGATACCGGTGAGGGTGACCCGATCGAGCCCGGATTCCCTGCTGCCCTGCGCTGCACGTTCCGACGCCTCTGCGGCCATCCCACCTCCTCGACGTCTGCGACCCTATCTGACCCGACAAGTACCGACGCCCGGGTGATGTGCAGCGTTCGGCTAACGACTCGAGCCACCGCAAGCCAAGCGCTGGGCCACGGCGACCGCGTCTCGACTGGCGCGTACGGAGTGCACGCGCACGCCCCAGACGCCCCGCAGGGCCAGCACCGCGGTGAGCGCCGTGGTCGCGTCGTCCCGCTCGCGGGCCGGCCGAGGAGTCCCGTCCGGCCCCGCGAGAAGCGACCCCAGAAAGGCCTTCCGGGAGACTCCGAGCAGCTGGGGGCAGCCCAGCCGGTCGAGCGCGTCCAGGCGGTCCAGCAACGTCCAGTTGTGCTCACCTGTCTTCGCAAAACCCAGGCCCGGGTCGATGACGAGCTGGTCGCGGGCGATCCCGGCCGACTCCGCGGCCGCCAGCTGCTCGGTCAGCTCCCGGCTGACATCGGCCACGACGTCGGCATACCTGGCCCGGCTCTGCATGTCCTCGGAGTGACCCCGCCAGTGCATGCAGACGTACGGCACCCCCAGGTCCGCGACCAGACCGAGGAGCTCCGGTTCGGCTCGCCCGCCGGACACGTCGTTGACCAGTCGCGCCCCGGCGTCGACAGCCTGCTCCGCAACCTCGGCCCGCATGGTGTCGATGCTGATCACCGCACCCGCGTCGCTCAGCTGCCGCACCACCGGCAGCACCCGGCGGAGCTCCTCGGCGACGCTCGGACGAGTGGCACCGGGCCGGGTCGACTCCCCGCCGACGTCGATGATGTCGGCGCCTTCGGCCAGCAGATCCAGGCCATGACGCACAGCGGCGTTGCCGTCGAACCACTCCCCACCGTCGGAGAACGAGTCCGGGGTGACGTTCACCACGCCCATCACCAGGGTGCGGCCGGGTTGCGGCAGCCCGCGCACTCCTGCCACTGCCCGCATCGCCATACTCTAGAGCCCTGCCGGTGAAGTCCCTGGACAGCGAGCCCACGTCTATGCTCCTGTGGTGTCGCATCCGACGTCCGGGTCGCGGGTGCTGCGGGTGGTGGCGGGACTCGTGCTGCTGGTCGTGCTCACGGCCGGCGCGGTGGTGATCTCCCGAGCCGGCCGACCGGGCGCGGTGGTCCTGCCCCAGGGGCCGAGCGCCGCGCCTCGCCGCGTCACCGCACCGCCCCCCACGACCAGCCCGTCGACACCACCAGGCCCGGACCGGAGCCTGCAGACCAACAGCCTGTACCAGATCGACCTGGGAGAGCGTCGGACCACCTGTCACCTGCGGGTGCGCAGCCCCCGCCCGCCGCTGAAGAGCCCCGCGCTGGCCCCGTATCTGCGCGAGGTGGTCGACTGTCTGGTCAAGACCTTCCAGAAGCCGCTGGCCGCCAAAGGCTTCACCCTGGTAGCGCCGACGGTCAAGACGTACGACACGACGATCAAGACCCCGTGCGGCGTATCCGGCCAGGACAAGGCACCGGCGTTCGACTGCTCGGCCACCCAGACCGTCTACTGGGCTCAGACCAGCGACGACGGCGACAACGGCGACGACGGCGACGACGGCGACGACGGCGACGACGAGGCTACACCTACGCCCGGCTCGGCTACGTCGGGTTGACGGCCCACGAGTTCGGCCACCACCTCCAGGCGGTGACCGGGATGCTGGTGGCGTACGGCGGCGAGTACTACGGCACCCGGAACAAGCCCGAGCGCTATCTGCTGAGCCGCCGGCTCGAGCTGCAGGCGCAGTGCTTCCAGGGCGTGTTCCTCAACCAGGTCTCGCGGTCGGTCAAGCTGAGCTCGTACGACCGTGCCCAGCTGCGCACCTGGCACGGCTACACCGGCGACGAGGACCCTCCCTCGCACCGGTTACCGGACCACGGCACCAGCACGTCCTTCACCGGTCTTGGGGGATGTCCTGCGGCCGTGAACCCCAGGCTTTCTGGGGCCGGTCCCCAACCTCGATGGTGAGGTCACCGCCGCGGTTGAGCACCGATGCCGGGAGCCACGAGCGGGTCCAGGTGCGACCGTTGAGCTGAGCATCCTGGATGTAGATGGCGTCGTCGGAGGCGCCGGGAGCGGTCACCGTCGTCGTCGGCCCGCCGGCGCGCTTGATCCAGGCCTTGGCGAACGTGGGGCTGGATAGCAGCATCTCGCCGCGGCTGGGAGTCTGGGGATACATCCCCAACGCGCCCCAGACGTACCAAGCGGACATAGTGCCCAGGTCGTCGTTGCCCGGGAGCCCGGCGGGCCCGGTGCCGTAGACCAGATCCAGGTAGCTGCGTACGGTCTGCTGGGTCTTCCAGGGCTGACCCAGGGCGTTGTAGAGCCAGGGGGTGTGGATGCCGGGCTCGTTGGTCGGATCGTAGTTGTCCGGAGCGTAGGTCGTGGACCAGGTGCCGTCATCGTTGCGGAAGAAGGCGTCCAACCGCTTGATCGCCTCCTGGTCGCCGCCCATCAGGGCGGACAGCCGGTGGATGTCGTGCTGCACCATCCAGGTGTAGGTGGCTGAGGTCCCCTGCGCGAACCCCACCCCTGCGGCCAGGTCGAACGGTGCGACCCACGACCCGTCCGCCAGCCGGGCCTGCTGGTAGCCGCCCTCGGGCGTGGCGCTGGGGTTGAAGGTGTTCTGCCACCAGCCTGCCCGGTCGGTGAACAGGCGGGCCTCCCGGTCACGACCCAGCCGACGGGCCCACTGCGCCAGTCCGTAGTCGGCGGTGGCGTCCTCGAGGGTCTCGGCCGCACCACCCCAGCAGTGGCACTCGTCCTGCGGGGCGTAGTGCAACCGTTGGTAGGCGGCCAGGTTCGGACGCATCCCGGCGCACTGGCCTGGGCACCCGTAGTCGGACAATCCGGCGGGGTTGGGCACCGTGGCCTGTCGCACCAGGGAGTCGAAGGCCGCCTGCACCTCGAAGTTCCGGACGCCGAGGGCGTGCATGCCGGCCAGGGTGGGAGCGCTGGGGTCGCCGGTCATCACCCGGGTCGGCCCGTTCACGTGCACCCAGCGGTCCCAGACCCCGCCGTTCTGTCGGGACAGGTTGAGCAGGGACTGGGCGAAGTCACCGGCGATCTTCGGTTCCAGGAGAGCGAGCAGCTGGGTGTGGGCTCGGTACTGGTCCCACCCGGAGAAGTTGCCGTACTGGGCACGTTGCCCGCGCTCCAGCTGGTGCACCCGGCGATCAGCCCCCAGGTAGGTGCCGGCGACGTCGCTGTTGATGTTGGGTTGCAGGAAGGCGTGGTACATCGCGGTGTAGAAGGTGGTCAGCTTCTCCGTGCTGCCGCCGGCGACATCGATTCGCCGCAGCTGCTTGTTCCAGATCTTCGTCCCGGCAACCGCAACCTTCGCGAGGGTGTCCGCGGGCCGCAGCTCCGCGGCGAGGTTGGCGGCTGCCGCGCGCTGGCTGGTGTAGGAGATCCCGATGCGCATGTTCACCGGCCGGCTCGAGCGGGTGTCGAAGCCGACGTAGCCGCCCGACCCCCGGCCAGCGCGCTTGGCTCCGGTCTCGTAGCCCTCACCGCCGCTGGCCGTGGTCGTACCCGGTCGAACCTGATCGTCGACCCAGGTGCCGGTCCGGACGAACCGTCGGTCGAAGTGCGCGGTGAAGTAGAGGCGGTAGTAGGAGAACTTGTTGCTACCGCCCCCGTTGCCCCGACGCCCGCAGAAACCGCCGGTCAGCACCGACCCGGACACCGTCTGCCTCATGGGGTCGATCCGGACCGCCGCATCCTCGCTGCCGTTCAGGGAGTTCGAGGTGCGGAAGAGGAGGTTAGCCGCCTTTCCCTGGGGGAACTGGAACGAGCCGATCCCAGCCCGGGTGGTTGCGGCGAAGTCGGTCTTGACCCCGTTGGCCAACCCCAAGCGATAGCGGCCCGGCTCAGCCTGCTCGTCGGCATGGGAGAAGTTGCTGGCGTAGATCTCGTCCTTCGTGTCGGCCGTCGGTGAGGTGGTGACGTTGCCGACGTGCGGGAAGATCGGTACGTCGCCGGCCGCCCCGGGATGGCAGCCGGCGCCGTTGACGTGGGTGAGCGCAAAGCCGCGCAGCCGGGTCGTGTCGTACTGATAGCCGTTGGCGGCGCCGGTATCGGTCTGGTCCCCCTTGGTGCTGGTCGGCGACCAGGACAGCATCCCGAACGGACGTACCGCCCCGGGGTAGGTGTTCCCACCGTTTGCGGTCCCGATCAGGGGGTCCACGTAGTCGACCACGTCCGTGTGTCGAGCCGCCGCCACGCCGGAGGCGACCTGGGAGGCGGCACCACCCATCGCGGGAGCTGCTTGAGCGGCCCCGAGCGGTGCCAGCAGGCCCGCCGTGAGAACCCCGGCTAGCACGATGCGTTTGACCATTGTCTGCCCCCGTCGAGAACTGCCGTGACCTGCACCCGATTCTGCGCAGAGGCAGGTGACAACAGGGCGGACACGGGGAGGACACAGGGCTAACACCGGGGTGCCACCAGGATCCGCCTCACCCGCTCAGCTCTTGATCAGCGACATCGCTTCAGCTCGGGTTGCGGCGTTGCGCAGGTGACCACGTACGGCGCTGGTGATGGTCTTGGAGCCGGGTTTGCGGACTCCCCGCATCGTCATGCACAGGTGCTCGCACTCGACGATCACGATCACGCCGCGCGGAGCCAGGATCCGTTCCAACGCATCGGCCACCTGCGTGGTCAACCGCTCCTGCACCTGCGGCCGCTTGGCGAAGACATCGACCAGCCGGGCCAGCTTGCTGAGCCCCGTGATCCGACCGTCCAGGTTGGGGATGTAGCCGACATGGGCCACCCCGGTGAACGGTACGAGATGGTGCTCGCAACAGCTCCAGACCTCGATGTCCTTGACCACCACGAGCTCGTCGTGGCCGAGGTCGAAGACGGTGGCAAGCACATCCTCCGGGGTCTGCTGCAGACCCTGGAACATCTCCGCGTACGCCCGCGCGACCCGCTCGGGGGTCTCACGCAGACCATCCCGATCGGGATCCTCACCGATCCCGATCAGGATCTCTCGGACGGCCGCCGCGATCCGGGGATGGTCAAAGCCATTCCCGCGAGCGGTTTCGCTCACCGGAAGTCCGGGCCTCGCTGGTCGGCGTCGGTGATACCCGGACCGTTGGGCGCCTGACCGCCGGGGATGGCGGGCCCGCCGGGCAGCTCGGACGGGCTCGGATGGTGTCCGGGTGGCAGCGGAACGCCACCGGCAGGCACTCCCTCGCCTCCGGGCGGGAGCTGGCCGTTCCCGCGTCCGTTGCTGTGTCCGTTCAGCCCGTTCTGACCGTTCACCGCAGTTGGCGGCGGGGTGACCGGCGGCAGGTTGGAGGGAACCCGGTCATCAGAACCAGTCCAGGCCGGACGCTTCGGCCACAGTCGCAGCGGCTGAAAGACCGCCGCCACCTCGGCGCGGTCCAAGGTCTCCTTCTCGAACAGGGCCCTCACCAGGTCGTCCAGCACGTCGCGGTTCGCGGTGAGGATGTCGAACGCCTCCTGGTGCGCGTTGCCGATCAGCTTGGACACCTCTTCGTCCACGATCGCCGCCACCTCCTCGGAGTATTCCCGGCCGCGGCCCATGTCCCGACCCATGAACGGCTCCGACTCGCCGGCGCCGAGCTTGATCGCGCCGAGCCGGTCGGTCATCCCGTACTGGGTGACCATGGCCCGGGCCACGTTGGTGGCCTTCTCGATGTCGTTGCTGGCCCCGGTCGTCGGGTCGTGGAAAACGAGCTCTTCGGCTGCACGGCCGCCCATCATGTAGGCCAGCTGGTCGAGCAGCTCGGCCCGGGTGTTGGAATACTTGTCGTTCTCCGGCAGCACCATCGTGTAGCCCAGCGCGCGACCGCGGGGCAGGATCGTCACCTTCTGCACCGGATCGGTACCGGGCAGGGCCGCCGCAACCAGGGCGTGTCCACCCTCGTGGTAGGCGGTGACGAGCTTCTCCTTCTCGTTCATCAGCCGGCTGCGCTTCTGCGGCCCGGCGATGACCCGGTCGATGGCTTCGTCCAGGAACGCGTTCGTGATCACCCGGGCGTTCAGACGGGCGGTCAGCAGCGCAGCCTCGTTGAGCACATTGGCGAGATCGGCACCGGTGAAACCGGGCGTACGCCGGGCCACGCCCTCCAGGTCGACGTCCGGAGCCATCGGCTTACCCTCGGCATGCACCTTGAGGATCTGGAAGCGGCCCTTGAGGTCGGGTGCGTCGACGGCGATCTGCCGGTCGAATCGACCCGGACGTAGCAGGGCCGGGTCGAGGACGTCGGGCCGGTTCGTCGCGGCGATCAGGATCACGCCGCCGCGTACGTCGAAGCCGTCCATCTCCACCAGCAGCTGGTTGAGGGTCTGTTCCCGCTCGTCGTGACCACCACCCATGCCGGCGCCACGATGCCGCCCGACCGCATCGATCTCGTCGATGAAGACGATGGCCGGGGCATTCTCCTTGGCCTGCTCGAACAGGTCCCGCACCCGGGAGGCGCCGACCCCGACGAACATCTCGACGAAGTCAGAGCCGGAGATGGAGAAGAAGGGCACGCCCGCCTCGCCGGCCACGGCCCGGGCCAGCAACGTCTTGCCCGTGCCGGGAGGTCCGTAGAGCAGCACACCCTTGGGGATCTTGGCCCCGACGGCCTGGAACTTGGCCGGCTCGGCCAGGAACTCCTTGATCTCGTCGAGCTCCTCGATCGCCTCCTCACAGCCGGCGACGTCACGGAAGGTGGTCTTGGGGGTGTCCTTGTTCATCACCTTGGCCTTCGACTTGCCGAACTGCATCACGCGGCTGCCGCCACCCTGGACGGAGTTCAGCAAGAAGAAGAACAGCACCCCGATGATCACGAACGGGATCAAGGTGGCGAGCAGGGAGGAGAAGAAGCCGGGGGTCTTGTTCTCCCCGTTCCAGTTGTCCAGCGTCTTGTCGCTGATCCGCTGATCCAGCCGGGTGATCAGGCTCTGGCTCTGGTTGCCGACCCAGGTCGCCTGGTACTTGGTCGAGGCAGCGTCCTTCATGGTGACCCGGATCGTCTGTTCCTTGTCTGCCAGGATCACCTCGCTCAACGGTTCGTTGCCGTTGATCAGAGCCACGACCATCGAGGTCGGCTCTTGCTTGTAACCGCCGCTGAGCCCACTGCTGAGCTGAATCAACAACCCGACGGCGATGACGGCGAGCACGATCCAGATCAGCGGCCCGCGGAATAAGCGTTTGACGTTCATAACCTGCCTAGTAGATATCGGATTTTGTCAATCCTCAGCGCTAAGGCTAGCGGTGGAGACCAAGTCTCCCGCAGTCGCCGACCTCCAGCGGCCAGGCAGCCAACGAGCCGGCCCCCGCGGACGGGGACCGGCTCGGTCTTCAGCTCAGGCAGATGCTGCCCGGACACAGCTCAGATGGGGTTGCGATCAGTTCACCTTGACTGGGTGGACTTCACGGACTCCTTGGAGTCGGCCACCTGACCCTGCACCGACTCCTTGGAATCGGCCACCTGACCCTGCACCGACTCCTTGGAGTCGGCGACCTGACCCTGCACCGACTCCTTGGAGTCGGCGACCTGACCCTGCACCGATTCCTTGGCCGAGGCGCCCTCGTCCTTGATGGACTGGGCGGCGTCGGTCGCCGTCGTCTTGACCGACTGAACGGCCTCCTGCACCGGCTCCTTCAGGTTGGCGGCGACATCCTTGGCGGCGTCGGTCAGCTTCTCCTTGAGGGGCTCGGCCTTCTCCTTCAGCCCGGCGGCCGCCTCCTTCTCCCGCTCGGACGCCGGAATGAGCCCGGACACCAAGAACCCGAGGCCGAAGGCCACCAGACCGGCAACCAGCGGATTGCCCTGGGCCCTGCGGCGCACGTTGGCCGGCGCGCCGGAGACGGCATCGCCCACGGCGCTGGTCCGGTCACCGGCGGCCCCGCCGACTGCGGACGCCTTGTCGCCGGCGGCACCGGTGAGCTCGGAGGCCTTGTCGCTCACAGTGTCGAGAGCGTCAGATGCAGAGCCCATGATCCGGTCCTTGAAGCCGATGGCTGCGTCCTTGGCGTCGTCGACCTTGCGCTTGGCAATGTTCTTGGGGTTGGCCTCGGTCGCGAGCGCGTTCACGTCGTTGCTGAGGTTGGCCCGGGTGAGCTCGATCTCGGCACGGATTTCTTCGGGTGTCTGGCTGCTCATTGGTTTCTCTCCTCGTGTCCTGTGACTGCGTTCGGGATCTGGCTCACGGTCTCCGCCGTGTCCGGCAGGCCCCTGATCTTGTCGAGCTCCTTCTTGCCGAGCGAGGCCAGAATCGCGGCGATGATGGCCCAGACGATCGCGACGATCAGGCCTGACCAGCCGTTGCCGATCTGGGTCCCGAGAGCCCACCAGGCGGCCACGGACAAGAACACCAAGAACATCAGACCCGCGACGGCTGCACCGGCGAACATCCCGATGCCCTTGCCGGCCTTGGACGCGGACTGCTTGGCCTCGGCCTTGGCAAGATCGACCTCTTGGCGCAGCAACGTCGTCACGTTCTGGCCGACGTCGGTGAGGATCTCACCGATGGACCGGGTCTCCTCGGGGGTCTCGGCCCGCTGGGGCAGATAAGCCGACGACCCAGGTTCGGTGTAGGAACTGCTCATCGGACGATGTCTTGACCCGCGGTGCGAGCCGGGGTGTCGTAGCCGACGACCCGGTCCTCGCTGGCCAGGTCGCCGTAGCGACCATCCTGCGGGGTGCCGACCGGGGCCGGGTTGTAGGTCGGGGCCGGGTTGTAGGTCGGGGCTGAACCGCTGTAGGTCGGGGCGTAACCGCTGGGTGCGGCCTTGTCCTTGGCGTCGGCGGCGAGGTTGCGGGTGAGGCGGCCCACGAGGACTCCGGTCAGCGCGGCTCCGGCCAAGAAGGCGGCCGGCCGGCGACGGGCGAAGGAGCTGAGCTCCTGGACGAGCTCACGGGGCTCACGGTTCTCCAACCAGTGACCGATGTCGCCAGCCCTGGTGGAGGCCTGGCGGACCAGGTCGGTCACCGGCCCGGACTCGCTCGTCGACGACACCATCGAGCTGAGCTCCTTGGCGTAGGAGTGCACCAGTTCGGCGACCTTCTGCTGTTGCTGGCCCGCCTGGCTCTGGAACTCGCCCATCGCCTGCTGGGCCAGGTCCTTGGCCCGGACAACCGTCTCGGCGACCACGTTCTCGGCCTCGTCCTTAGCGGTCCCGACGACCTGCTGGCCCGCCTGCACGGCGGTCCCGGCAACCTGCTGACCCTCCTGAACCGCGGTTCCGGCCACGTTCTTGGCCTCGTCCTTGGCGGTCCCGGCAACCTGCTTGCCCTCTTGGACGGCCGTGCCCTTGACGTTGGCTGCTTCGTCCTTGGCCACGTTGGCGGTACCGCTGACACCCTGGTCGGTGGGCTGTGCGTACGAGGTGGTCTGGCTCCCGTGAGGCGCGGCGTAATCGGTCGCGGGCGTTGCGTACGGGTCGACGGGCGGGTAGGACTCGCCGGGAGCGGGGTCGGAGTTGGCGAAGTAATCGCCACCTTTAGGTGTCTGGCTCATGAGCTTTCCTTAATCCTCGTGGGGCCGGCTGGTCGCAGACCGGAGACTGCGTCGCGCACGGCCTATCCAAATCGGGCGCTTTACAGTGTAAACACCTCAAAGAGAAGAGACACCGACCGGGGTCGGATCGTCAGGACATATCTCTATGACCTAGGTCACATGCTAGCGCCGATCCTCCATGCCGCACTGCCGAGCTGCCAGGCCCGCGCCCAACCGGCCGCTAGACCGTGGTGATCGGCACCTCGACCTGCAGATCGAGGCAGCCGGTCCCAGCCAGTTCCTGCTGGCTGGGACCCGCCCCATCTCGCTGCCTACTACTTCTTGCTGGCCGTGGTGTCCATGGCCTCGGTCGCGGCTATCTCGACCTCGGCAGTCGCCTGGATGAGCGACAACAGCTCCGCATCAAGGCCCGGAGAGAACTCCTCGCGCCGCTCCGGCGCGATGGTCATCGGTACTCCTTCGGGCATGATCGCGGTGCTCAGCTCGGTGCCGTCGTTGGACGGCGACGCCCCCCGGTACAGCTTCGCCGCGTCGTTCTGGTTATCGGCGCTGAAGGTGTACTGGATGCTCTGCAGGCCCCTGTCGAGCAGGGCCTTGACCTCGGGGAACTGCTCGGCGTTGGTCTTGGGGATCGGCAGCACCTTGCCCCAGTTCACCCCGAGGCTCTCGAGTGCCTTCGCGAAAGCATTCTCGTGCGCCTGATCGCGCACGATCAGATAGGCGATCGTGGACCGCGCTGTCTTGTTCTCGGTCATCTGGTAGATCCGGCACTTCTGCAGCCGGCCAGTGGACTCGAGCATCAGGTTGTAGAGCAGGTCCAGCACCAGGTTGCCGCTGTTGTAGACGTACGAGCCGCTCCAGGGGTTACCGGCGGCGTCCACCGGCAGTGCGCCCTGAGCGCCCACCAGGTAGTGGTGGATGTTGCTGGTGTCCAAGGCGATCTTGAGTGGCGTGGCACCCTTGGCGCCGGGCTCGTCGATCGGGTCGGTCTTCTTGCCTGAGTACTCCGGCGATCCGTCGAGCAACCGGGCGATCGTGGTGCCGATCAGCTCGACGTGACTGATCTCCTCGGTCCCGACGCCGTGCAACAGATCCTTGTAGGGCTTCGAACTCGGATCGCCGCGGAAGTTGATGCTCTGGAACAGGTACTGCATCATCGTCCGCATCTCGCCGAACTGCCCACCGAGTCCTTCTTGCAGGGCATTGGCGGCGGCCGGGTCCGGCTCGTCGGCGACGATCTCGTTGATCAACTGCTGGGTGTGGAGAAACACGCGACACTCCTCATGACAAAGAGAGTGGCTGTCGCTGCTGAACCACGACCCTCACTGAACCATGTCGGGGGGCTGCAGACAAGGGCTCTCGCTCGGGACTGGTCAGAGCTTGCCGGGCTGCGCGAACGGGGCATGATCAAGTTCGAAGCTGGGGCCAACCTTGTCGACCATGATCTTTTTCGCAGCCTCGTTGATCTTGACGTTGTACTGCTGGGAGTAGCGCCGCAGCAGTCCGAACGCCTCAGCGACGGTGCAGCCGGTACGCTCGATCAGCACGCCCATAGCCAGGTCGATGCTCCGCCGGGTGTCCATGGCTGCGGCCCGGTTGTCGAGCTCGCGAGCCTGCGCCGTCAGGTGGCGGGCCAGCCCGATGCCTCCCGCGACCTCCACCGCCACCAGCCTGATCGACGTCTGCTGCTCCGCGCTGATGCCGTCGACCACCCGCGCGTACGCCTTGAGTACCGCAGCGACGCGGTCGCCGACCAGGACCGGCGTGGAGACGCACGAGGCGGCACCGAGCTCGGCCGCGCGCGGCCCGTAGTCACGCCAACGGTTGTCGGCACCAAGATCAGGTACGTAGAGGCCGACGCCCGTCCGCAGGGCGTGCAGACAGGGCCCGACCCCGATCGCGTACTGCAGCTGGTCGACCTGCCAGGCGAGGGAGTTGCTGGAGCCAGCGGTGAGGGGGTCGGCACCGCCGTCCATCGTGATCGCGACCCCACCGTCCAGACCCATCCGCTGGGCGGTCCGGGCGGCAACGTCGTCGAGGTAACCCAGCAGCAGCGGCAACGCGTCCTGGCCGGCCTGACCCCCGGTCAGGTTCACCACCGACGTGTCGTCGGCCGGCAGTTCGTCGAGGACCCGACGAACATCCGGGCGTGACCACTAGCTGTAGACATGGGGCGCGAGGGTTCCTACGTCCGTCAAGTTGCGGTAATGCCCGTCGTAGTCGAGGCCATAGCCGACTACGAAGTCGTTGGGGATGTCGAAGCCGACGTACGCGACGTCGACCACGTTCTTCTCCGCTTCGGGCTTGCGAAAGGCGGTCATGATCTTCAGGCTGGCGGGCCCCCGGGAGCGCAGGTTGCTGATCAAGTACGACAGGGTCAGACCGGTGTCGATGATGTCCTCCACCACCAGGACGTGGACGCCGCTGATGTCGGTGCTGAGGTCCTTCAGGATGCGGACGACCCCTGATGACTGGGTGCCCGAGCCGTAGGACGAGACCGCCATCCAGTCCATCCGGCAGTGGATGGTGAGGGCCCGGGAAAGGTCCGCCATCACCATCACCGCACCGTTCAGGACCCCGACCAACAGCAGGTCGAGATCCGCGTAATCACGGTCGATGTCGGCCGCCAACTCCACCATCCGCTCCGCCACCTGCTCCTTGGTGAACAAGACTCCGGTCAGGTCGGCCGAGATTGCACTGGCATCCACAAGCCACAGCCTGTCACATCTGAGCGCTGTCGCAGCTGAGCGCCCGCCAGGGACCGGGCTGGCGTCAGGGTGGCAGCCGGATCTGCAGGTTCCCCCGCACCCGCCGGACGCCGACCCCAGGCAGGTCGACCACGCCCTGACCCCGCCATCCGCTGAGCAGGACCTCGATCCGGAGCACGTGCTCGCGTTCCACCCCGACGGCCCCTTGCCTGGTCAGCCAGCGTCGGATGACCCGGCTCCGCAGCGCCGGCGCCAAGGCCAGCAGCTCCTGGACGCCGAGCTCGTCGGTGCCGGGGTCGGCTTCGACGGCCAGCTCGTCCAGCAGGTCGGCGTCATCACGAGCCAGGGCCGCGGTCCGCACCAGGGCCTGGGCGATCCCCGGTCCCAGCTCGCGTTCCAGGATGGGGAGCACGCTCTGCCGGACGCGAACGCGGGTGAAGCGTGGGTCTTCGTTCTGCGGGTCCGACCAGGGCGACCAGCCGATCTCCCCACAGGCCTGCGCGGTGGCCGTCCGGCGGGTGTCGAGCAACGGCCTGATCAGGGGGCCGGTTCGCTGGGTCATCCCGGCCAGCGAGCGCAGTCCCGATCCGCGGGCCAGCCCGAGCAGCACCGTCTCGGCCTGGTCATCCAGGGTGTGGCCCAGCAACACCACCCCCGACCGGGCTCGGGCTGCTTGGCCCAGCGCAGCGTAGCGGGCCTTCCGCGCAGCGGCCTCGGGACCACCCGTCGAACCCGCGTCCACGCCGACCCTGGTGACCTCGACGTCGGCGAACCCCCCGTTGCTGAGCTGTTCGCGGACGCGCTCGGCCACCCCCGCCGACCCAGGCTGCAGCCCGTGGTCGATGATCACCGCCGCGTACGCCATCCCCCGCCGGATCCCGACCTGCCGGGTGGCGTACGCCAGGGCTAGTGAATCGGCGCCGCCGGAGCAGGCCACCACGAGGGTCCCGTCCGCGGCCCCGACCGCGGCGTCGACGGCCTGGACCAACGTGAAGGTAGCCGGGCCCAACGCGCGCCGGGCCATCGAGGTGCTAGCCCGGCTCAGGCGGCGGCGGGCTCGGGATGCACCCGCGCCAGCCAGAGCTGCGGATTGGCCACCTCAGCCTTGGTCGGCAGCGTCTCGGACGAGGTCCACACCTTGTTCAGACCCGGCATCCCGACCTCGGCGATCACCGAGCGGCAGAACGTCGCCCCGTCGCGGTACTGCCGCATCTTCGCGTCCAGCCCGAGCAGCCGCCGGATGATCTTGTCGTAGCCCTGACCCTGACGACGGACGGTGAACTTGGACCGGATCTGGGCGACGCTGGGGATCACATCGGAGCCGACCCCGTCCATCACCACGTCCGCGTGGCCCTCGAGCAGCGACATCACGGCGGTGATCCGGTCGACCGTCTCGCGCTGCGCTGGGGTCTGGACGAGATCGATGAGCGAGATCTCCTCCTCACCGCGGAGGCCTTCCACGAGACGGCCGATCCCGTCCCGCAGCATCTGAGCCACAACCTGAGGGTCCAGCTCGGCCGCATCGACGATCTGGGTGATCTGCTCGGTCAGGTAGCCCCGCAGCCACGGCACCGCGGTGAACTGCACCCGGTGGGTCTCCTCGTGCAGACAGACCCAGAGCCGGAAGTCGACCGGGTCCACGCCGAGCTCGCGTTCCACCGCGACGATGTTCGGCGCCACCAGCAGCAACCGACCACCAGGCTCGCCGTCCAGCCCGGGATAGCCGTTTGGCCCGGGATAGAAGGGGTCGAACTGGCCCAGCACCTTGGGCGCGAGATAGCTCAGCAGCGCCCCCACCTCGACCCCGTTCACCCGAGCGCCGATCCCGGCCACCGCCGGGTGACCCTGGCGGAGCTTGTCGACCGCCCGGTCGTTCAGCGGGCCCAGGATCTGCCGGAAGCCGTCCAGGTTGGCCTGGATCCAGCGCGGCCGGTCGACCACCAGCACGGGGGCGGTACCGCCCAGGGTGCGCAGACCGGTCACCTCGCCCACGTACGCCTCGGCCCGGGCTGCGCACTCCCGCAGCTCAGCGACCACGGCCGCTGCCCCGTTACGGGAGATCTCCGGACCCGGCTTGACCAGCTTGGTCGCCGTGTTCAGGGCAACGGTCCAGTCGACCATGGAGGTTGTCATGACCCGAGGGTATGCGCCGACCGGTCGTCAGCGGCAGCCACAGGTGCTCAGGGCGGCGGAGGCCCGGTCGAGCCAGAGCTTGGCGTTGACGTCGTCCTCCGGATTGTTGATCAAGAAGGCGTAGGCCAGCAACGAGCCGTCCTGAGACCGGATGACACCGGCCAGGGAATGCACCTGCTTCAAGGTGCCGGTTTTACCGCGTACGAGGCCCCGCCCCGCAAGACTCTCCGGGTCGGCGAAGTGGGTCCGCAGGCTGCCCTCCACACCCGCCACCGGCAGCCCGGTGATCACGGCCCGCAGCTCCGGGTGGGAGTCGGAGGCGGCCAGGGCGAGCAGCTGGGCCAGGGTGTCGGCCCGCAGGCGGGTCTGCCGGGACAATCCGCTGCCGTCGCTCAGCGTGGTACCGGAGTGCCAGACCCCGAGCTTCGTCAACCGTTCGCGGACGGCGGCGCCCGCGTCGACGAACGACCCCTTCTTTCCGGCCCCGATCGCGGCCTGGCGGTAGACCACCTCGGCAGCATCGTTGTCGCTCACCAGCAGCAGCTGCTCCACGATCCGCTCCAGCGGCATGGAGGACACGCTGGCCACCGGGGCGGCCGAGGAACCGGCCTTCTCCGCCGTGATGGCGGTGACCGTGATGCCCTGCGTGCGCAACGCGGCCGCATAGGCCTGCGCCGCATCGAGGCTGGGGGTCTCCTCCCGCTCCCCCGGTGAACCGAGGACCCGCCCTTCATCGACCCACAGCGCCGAGACCGGGGTCACCTGGTCGCGATAGAGGTCGGGCCAGGTCGGGTTCCATCGGGGGCCGCTGAAGAGGGAGTCGTCGTACCCCAGGGTGACGGAGTTGATCTTGTTCTTCTTCAGCGCCGCGGCGCTGGATCGGGCCAGGGTCGCCACGGTTGCCCGCCTGGGGAAGGTGCTCGCACCGGTCTTCTCGGCCAGGTAGGGGTCGCCGCCGCCGACCAGGATGATCCGACCCGCTCCGGGGCTGACCACCCGGGTGGTGAAGGTGTGGTCCGGGCCGAGAATGGACAGCGCGGCCGCCGAGGTCAGCAGCTTCATCGTGGAGGCCGGGATGTAGGCCGAGGTGTCGTTGTGGTCGTACACCGTCCGACCCGAGACGACATCGATCACCGAGCCGGTCCAGGAGGCCGAGCCGATCCCCGCCACCTGGACGCCGCTGATCTTGGCGTTGACCTTGGCCTTGCTGGCGGGGTCGCCGACGGCCGACGCGGCCAGCACCGGCGCAGGCAGCCCGCTCGGCGGGGCGGTGACGGAGGGTGACACGGTCGCGGTGGCCCGGGTGGTGGCAACGGGGGATGAGTCCGCGCGGGCCGACGGCCGGGTGGAGGCGCCGTTGTGGCTCCAGAGCCCGGATGCGTAGAGCCCACCGCGAGCCAACGCGCCGAAGGCCCCGCTGGCCAGGCCGATCACCAACCCGGCGGCCACCAGGCCGGCAGCGAGTGCCATCCCGATTGCCCTGGCACTCAACGGACGTCCACCTCCATGCGGCTAGGATGCGGACCGGCGTACCCGGCGTGATCCCGAAGCCCACGCCCATCCTAAGGAGGTTCTGGTGACTGCACCCAACAAGGAGACCTCGGCGACGCCCCTGACCGATCTGGTCTTCGACGTCACCGTCGAGATCCCCAAGGGCAACAAGAACAAGTACGAGGTGGATCACGAGACCGGCCGTATCCGCCTGGACCGCACCCTCTTCACCTCGACGGCCTACCCCGCTGACTACGGCTTCATCGAGGGCACCCTCGGTCAGGACGGCGATCCGCTCGACGCCCTGGTTCTGGTCTCCGAGCCCACCTTCCCTGGTTGCTTGATCAAGAGCCGGGCGATCGCCATGTTCCGGATGACCGACGAGGCCGGTGGCGACGACAAGGTGCTCTGCGTGCCGGTCTCGGACCACCGCCGCGACCACCTGCGCAACATCGACGACGTACGCGACTACCTGCTGCTGGAGATCCAGCACTTCTTCACCGTCTACAAGGATCTCGAGCCCGGCAAGTCGGTCGAAGGTGCCACCTGGACCGGCGCCGAGGAAGCCGAAGCCGAGGTCCGCGCCAGCTTTCAACGGGCCAAGGACAACAACTACCACTGAGTCTTCTGTCCTCGCTGCGCTCGGACGCGGATCGACAATCCTCCCTGAGCTTGTCGAAGGGCCGTTCCCTGAGCTCGTCGAAGGGCCGATCAGGCGATCCAGTCCAGGACGAAGCGGGCGAGGTCGGCCGGTCGCTCCTCGGGGATCCAGTGTGAGACGCCGGTCAAGATCTCGAACCGGAAGGGGCCCGACACCCACCGGGCGGTCAGCAGTGCCCCCTTGCCACCCAGTGCGGCATCCTGATCGGACCAGACGTAGAGGGTGGGCACGGTGATCTTCCCGATCGGGACCGAGGTGGGCAGCCGCAGCGCGCGGTACCAGTTGATCGGTCCGCGGGCCTTCGCCGGGTCGGACAGCAGCCGCACCCCATCCTGTGGGCGAACCGATCTCGTCGCGGCCAGCATCCGCCGGGCCAGCGATCCGTGGCCCGCAGCCAGCATCACCTCGGGCAGCCAGGGCAGCTGGAACCAGGCCATGTACCACGACCGCAGGACCTGCGGACCGCGCATCGACTCGATCATCGCCCGCGGGTGGGGCACCGAGACGACCGACAGGGTGAGCAACCGCTCGGGGTTGCGGGCGGCGACGTACCAGGCCACCCCGCCACCCCAGTCATGCCCGAGCAGGTTGAAGCGATCGACGCCGGCGGC
>JAABUN010004126.1_pt1 | contig 20540 bp, 17 predicted proteins | sample 5559311 | NCBI WGS metagenome assembly JAABUN01 (sample SAMN10711877, study PRJNA513370) | rock metagenome | isolation source: Antarctica rocks | place: Antarctica: Victoria Land, Siegfried Peak sud
GACTCCGCCGGACGAAGCGGCGGCGGCGGCGGCGGTAACACTTCGTCCGGTTCGCCAGCCGACGACGACATACCCTTCTAAAAATATTTTTTGCTCTTGTCGAACATCTTTATCGGTGCGGCGTTATAAGAAAATTTGTAAGAAAATTTGCGGGAGTATAGTGCGATTATTTTATTTCACTATACTTTTTTATTTGTCTTCGGACGGGTAATCTCAACCGGTTTTTTTATCGTTTATCCTAAATATACTATAAATGCCAGACACCCATTTTTCTGAATTTTTGAAATCGCCTTTCCTTTCGCTGCTTCTCGTCCATTGACGATAGCTCCGTTAGATGTTTGACAATAATGTTTTTCAATCTGTCGGCGGTTTTCAAATAATTTTCCGGCGCGGCTTCATCTGCCGCCATCGATGCCGCATTGACGGCAAGCGTCGCATCCGGCAGTTTCCACGCCTCCGATTCTTCCGGTATGATTTCGTCTATCAAATCGTATTTCAACAATTCGTCGGCAGTCAGCCGCAAACTCGCCGCCGCGCGTCCGGCTTGCGCGGCGTCTTTCCATAAAATCGCTGCGCATCCTTCCGGGCTGATAACCGAATAGACGGCGTTCTCCAGCATCAGCACGCGGTCGCCGACGCCGATTGCCAGCGCGCCGCCCGAGCCGCCTTCACCGAGAACGACGACGACGGTCGGCACTTTCAAACTGACCATCTCGCGCAGGTTAAACGCAATCGCTTCCGCCTGCCCGCGCTCTTCGGCGTCGATGCCCGGATATGCGCCCGGCGTATCTATAAAACAGACAATCGGTCTGCCGAACTTTTCCGCCAGTTTCATCGTCCGCAGGGCTTTGCGGTAGCCTTCCGGCTTCGGCATCCCGAAATTGCGAAAACGCCTTTGATTGGTGTCGCGTCCTTTCTGCTGTCCGAGGACGGCTGCCTCGAACGGTCCGATTCGGGCGAAACCGGCGATTAACGCCGCGTCGTCGGCAAAACGGCGGTCGCCGTGTATCTCTAAGAATTCGGAAAATATCGTCGAAAATAAATCGAGCGAATAAGGTCGCGCCGGATCTCTCGCCGTCTGCACGCGCTCGATTGCTTCTTTGGTTTTGTCTTCCATAAAAAATCTTTCAGCCCTTTTCCGCTTGTCTTTATCTGCTGTTTTTAACAAAATTCGGCGGTTGTCGGCAGCATCTTTTGTCCGAAGAACTTCTTGCTGGCGCGAATCTCACAAAACCCAATCGACGCCGCAGCCTTTTTTTCTCAATTCCGCTTCGAGCAGACTGTTGCCCTGTATGCGCAGCGGCTCGGAAACCAGCTTTAGGAAAACGCCGTTCTCGAGCCGGAAATTAAAAGTTATCTCGCAGTTTCCGCGGCTGCGGCTTAAAATGGCGAACAGTTCGTCTAAATAACCGTCGGTGCATTCTTCTTTTTCCGGCAAGGTGATAAATACGTTTTTGGCTTTGAGCGGAACGGCGTCGGCGATTTTCTTCGCTTCTTCCAAAATCAAGGTTATCTCTCCGCCTTCGGTCGATTCGACGCGCCCGCCGACCAGCAGCAGTTCGTCGTCCTTCAAGCAGGCGGCGTATTTGGCGAACGCTTCGGACCACGCCAGACATTTTACCGCGCTCGACTGGTCTTCCAATCTGAAAATACAAAAACGGTTGCCTTTCTTGCTGTGCCTGACCTGCAGCCCCGTTACGATGCCGGCTAACGTAATTTTATCGCCCGGCTTGAGCGTTTCGTAATCGGCGACGTTCAGAACGTTCAAATACGACAAAAGCTCTTGGAAATCGTCGAGCGGATGGCTCGACAAATAAAAACCAATCGAAGCCTTTTCCAATCTGGACAATTCGGCTTGCGACCAGGGCGCGGCGGGCGGCAGTCGGTCGCTGAAATCCGTTCCGCCGCCTGCCAGCAGCGCGTGCTGCTGCTGCTGCTCGCCGTCGCCGAACAAATCACTTTGTCCTCTGAGCTTGTCCTGCCAGACTTTTTGACCGTGATTTAAGGCTTTGTCGATGGCGGCGAAATTTCTCGCGCGCCAGTGGTTGACCGATTGTTGCTGCTGGGGCTGGCTGGCTGGCGCATTTCCGGCGGGTAAAGGCATTAAAGAATCAAAGGCGCCGGCGGTTAAAAGGCTTTCCAAGCCTCTGCGCGTTATCGCTCCCTGGTCGATGCGCGCCGTAAAATCGAAAAGCGAGGCGAACTTTCCCTTTTTTCCGGCTTCGGTTATTGCGGCGACGCTGTTTGAACCGATTCCCTTGATCGCCGTCAGACCGAAACGAACCGCGCCGTCGAGCGGCGTAAAATCCGCGTCGCTTTCGTTTATGTCCGGCGGCAGCAGCTTTAAGCCCGCCGCCCGCAGCTCAGTCGAGTATTTATAGATTTTGGTGGCGTCGCCCGACTCGTTGGATAAAACGGCTGCATAAAAATAAGCAGGGAAGTGCGCCTTAAGATAAGCGGTTTGATATGCCAGATAAGCATAGGCGACGCTGTGGCTGCGGTTAAATCCGTAATCGGCAAACTGCGCCATCAAGTTAAAAATCTCCGCCGCTTTCTCAGCCGTAATTCCGCGCTCGACCGCACCCTCGACAAACTTTTCCGCGTGCAACGCCATTTCTTCTCGTTTCTTTTTGCCCATCGCCCGCCGCATCATATCGGCTTCGCCCAGACTGTAGCCGGCGAGCGTTTGTGCAAGCTGCATTATTTGCTCTTGATAAACAAGAATGCCGTAGGTATTGCTCAAGATGTCTTTCATCTGCGGCACGATATACTGGACGCGCCGCTCGCCTCTGTGCCGCGCGATGAAGTCGTCGACCATTCCGCCGTCAAGCGGTCCCGGTCGATAAAGGGCGTTAAGCGCCGCCAGATCTTCGAGATTCTTCGGCTTCAGACGGCGGCAAATCTCCTGCATACCGCTTGACTCGAATTGAAAAATCGCCTCGGTTCGACCGTCGCCGAAGAGCGCCATCGTCTTTTCGTCGTCGAGCGAAATCCCGCTCCAATCGATTTCCACGTTCGTCTTTTGTTTAATGCTTTTTAAGCAATCGCTTATGATGGTTAAGGTGGTCAGGGCGAGAAAATCCATCTTAAGCATTCCGACCTTTTCTAAGTCGTTCATCGAATACTGGCTGGTAAATTCGCCTTTTGCCGAAATCGCCATCGGTACGATTTCCTGAAGCGGTTTCGGCGAGATAACCACTCCGGCGGCGTGAACCGACGAGTGCCGCGAGCAGCCTTCGAGCCTTTTCGCCAAATCGACTAGTTTTTTTACCGTCGGGTCAGTTTCGACCGCCCGCCGCAAATCGGCGACCTGTTCGAGCGCCTGCGAGATGCCGATGTTTCGCCCGCGCACCGGCGGCGGTATCAGCTTCGCTATTTTTTCCACCTCTCCGTAAGGCATATTCAGCGCGCGTCCGACATCCTTGATTGCCGCTTTTGAAGCCATCGTGCCGAACGTAATAATCTGGCAAACCGCCTCGCGCCCGTAAAACTCGGTTACGTGATTGATTACCTCGCCGCGCCCGCGGACGCAGAAATCAATGTCGATGTCGGGCATCGAGACGCGCTCCGGGTTTAAGAAACGCTCGAACAATAAATCGTATTGCAGCGGGTCGACATCCGTTATCTCAAGACAATAGGCGACAAGGGAACCGGCGGCGGAACCGCGCCCCGGTCCGACCGGAATGCCTTTTTCGCGCGCGTAGCGGATAAATTCCCAGACAATCAGAAAATAGCCGGGAAACTTCATATTCTTTATCGTGTCGATTTCCTTTGCGATGCGTTTTTGGTAATCGTCAAGGCTGTATTTGAGTTTTCCGCACGTTTGCTGCGGCAGCCAGACTTTTTCCATTCGCGTCTCGAACCCTTCGATAACGACTTTTTGAAAATACTCGTCCGCCGTCTCGCAGCCGGCGCCTTGCGGAATCGGAAAGCTGGGCAGCGTCAATTCGCTTTTTTTCGGAAACTCGACTCGGCATCGGTCGGCGATTTTGACGGTATTGCTCAAGGCTTCGGGCAGCTCTTCGCCGAAAATTTCCCACATCTCGGCGGCTGAGCGCAGATAAAAATCCTCGCTTTCAAAGCGCGTCCGCGAGCTGTCGTTGACCGTCTTCATCTCGCCGATTGCCATTAGAATTTCGTGCGCCGGCGCGTCTTCCGGCGTCAGGTAATGAACGTCGTTGGTCGCAACCAGCGGTATGCCGGTTTTTTTCGACAGCTCGCGGATTTGTTTGCGGACGCGATTTTCTTCCGGCAGATTGTGGTCTTGTATCTCTATGAAAAAGTCGTCTTTTCCGAAAATGCTCTCGAGCGCCTTCGCGCTCTCGAAAGCCTTTTGAAATTCTCCTTGTTTCAGGTAATGCCAAATCGAGCCGTTAAAACCCGACGAGAGAGCGAGCAGCCCGCCGCTTTTTTCCGCCAGCAAATCCATATCGATGCGCGGCTTATGGTGCAAGCCTTCGGTATAGGCTTTTGACGCCAGATTGACCAGATTGTAATAGCCCTCCAAATCTTTTGCCAGCAAAACCAAATTGTAGTAAGGTTTTTCACCCGCCGAAACGCGCGAATCTTTCGTGTGGCGGCTGCCGACCGCGACGTGCGCTTCGTATCCGATTATCGGGTGAATATCCGCCGCTTTCATGTTATTGTAAAATGAAATCGCGCCGTACATATTGCCGAAATCCGTGATGGCGCACGCCTTCATATCTAATTCCTGCAGGCGTTTGGCAAGCGGCTTGATTTGGATTGCGCCCTGCAAAAGACTATAATCGGTATGCACGTGCAGATGAACGAAATCTTTGCTTTGATACGGCGAATTCATAATTTTTCTAATTTTTCTAGTTTTTCAAGCGGTCTTAAAATTTTTTTCTGCGTGTCGCGGGGTTTGTCGGGTTTATGAAAAAAGTTTATCTCGAAACTTACGGTTGTCAAATGAACGTGTCGGATTCCGAGCGCGTCGCGTCGCAGCTTGTCTCGAACGGATTTGAAATCGTCGCCGAACAAATTGACGCCGACGTTGTGCTGCTTAATACCTGTTCGGTCAGAGAAAAAGCCGAGCAAAAACTTTATACGCGCGTCGGGCAAATTCGCGCCGCCGCGCCGCCGGTCGGTTCCGGCATCGGAGAAACTCCGATTATCGGCGTAATGGGCTGCGTCGCTCAACTGGAAGGCGAAACGATTTTCGCGCGGCGCGCGGCGGCAAGCGGCGGCAACAACAACGGCGGCATCGATTTTATCCTCGGCACCAAAGCCGTCGGACGCATTGTCGAGACGATTGAAAAAGCGCTTGACGGACGAAGAAATTTTGCCGATTTGGACAAACGCGAGGACGATTACGACTGGTCGGTTTCCGCCGCCCAGCGCCATTCGCGGCACGTCGCCTTCGTGCCGATTATCGAAGGCTGCAATAAGTTCTGCACATACTGCATCGTGCCTTTCGCCAGAGGACGTGAAAAGAGTTTGCCCGCCGCCGAAATCATCAGACAAATCGAACTGCTCAAAAGTCAAAACGTGCGGGAAGTCCATCTTATCGGTCAAAACGTGAACAGTTATCGACCGACGAGCGATGCGGGTCTCGAAAATTTTCGCGGCGCGACCGCTTTCTCGTGCCTTTTGCGCGCCGTCGCTGCGACCGGCATCGAGCGCGTAAAATTTACCACTTCGTTTCCGAGAGATTTTCACGCCGATATTGTCGATGCCCTCGACGAACACGAAAACCTTTGCAATTGGGTGCATCTGCCCGTCCAATCAGGCAGCAATGAAGTTTTAAAAGCAATGCGGCGCGGTCATACGATTGAAAGCTACTTGGAAAAAATCGACAAAATTAAATCTTCGGCAAAATCTATCGCCGTAACGAGCGACATCATCGTCGGTTTTCCGGGCGAAACCGACAAAAACTTTGAAGACACCTTAAAAATGGCTGAATACTGCCGCTTTGACAGCGCTTATATTTTCAAATACTCGCCGCGACTTGAAACTTTGGCTGCCCGAATGGAAAATCAAACGCCCGAAACGGTTAAAACCGAACGTTTTCTGGAACTGGAAAAAATAGTCAGGCAAAGTCAAAGCGCGGCTTTGCAAAAACATCTCGGAGCGACGCTCAAAGTTTTGGCGGAAAGAGCCTCAACAAAAAATATCGACGAGTTGTCAGGACATACGACGTGTCATAAAATTGTCAATTTCAAGGCGGCTGGAACGTTGCCCGGCAGCGTTGTCCCGGTAAAAATCACAGCCGTTAAAACCAATACTTTATACGGAGAGACAAGCGAATAAAGAATTTCTTTTTACGCCAACAAGTTATGCTGACAGAAGTGAAAATCGGAGCGTTGATAATGGACCCGAACACCAATACGCCGATAATCGTTTTAAAGGGAATCGACAACGAGACGATTTTGCCGATTTGGGTCGGCGCATACGAAGCGAACGCCATCGCCCTTGAAATCGAGAAAATAGCCGCACCGCGCCCGCTGTCTCACGATTTACTCAAGAATTTTATTTTGCAGACTGATTTAAAGCTCTTAAAAGTCGTCATCTCCGATTTGCGCAACAATACATTTTTCGCGCTGCTCGAATTGACCTCTGCTTCCAGCGGCGTTATCGTTTTAGACGCCCGTCCGTCAGATGCCATTGCGCTGGCTTTACGTTTAGACTGCGCTATTTTCGTCGAGCAGAGGGTTTTCGATATTTCGTCTGCCTCCTCTTCTCAAAAGGAACTCGACACCGAGGATAAGAACGTCGTCCCGGGTGAAGACTGGCCTGACCTGATAAGTTAAACAATTGAAATTAAAAACATTTTTATAATTATAAAATGATTATTGTTATCGCCAACCAAAAAGGCGGCGTGGGGAAAACCACGACTGCCATTAATCTTTCCGCTGCCTGTGCGATGCAGGGGAAAAAGGTTTTGCTGATTGATTTGGATCCGCAGGCAAATAGTTCTTTGTCATTTGTCGATTTGGAAAAAATTGACGCCGGTGCTTTTGAATTGTTCACCGAACTCGAGCGCCCGTTAAACGATTTCATTTATCCGACAAAAGTTGAAAATCTTGAAATCGTCCCTTCGAGAATAAATCTCGCCAAATTGGAATCCAAGTTGGTCGGAGATTTCGACGCGATTTTCCGGCTTCGGGACAGGCTTGAAGAAATTCGCGCGTCGTATGATTTAATTTTTATCGACACGCCTCCGACACTCGGACTCATCACGGTTAATGCGCTTGTCGCGGCAACGCACGTTTTAATTCCAATCCAATCGTCTTATTTTGCATTGGAAGGCACGGACGATTTACTCGAAACGATTGAAAAGGTTCGCTCGCGCCCGAACCCGGATTTGAATTTGCTCGGCGTGCTGGTTACGCTGTTCGATAAACGCACGTCGCTCTCGAAAGACGTGGAAGCGCATATTCGCAGCGTTTTCGGCGAAAAGGCATTTAAAACGATTATCTCGCGCAGCGTTCGGCTCGAAGAATCGCCTGCTCATAAAGAAACGATTTTTGCTTTTTCGCCGAACTCCTCCGGCTCGCACGAATATCAAAAACTCAGCAGGGAGGTCTTAAACCGTGTCTAAAAGAGGTTTGCCGTCCGGCGTCCAGATGCGCCACGACTCGCATTATGTCGAAGAATTTGCCCGCGCCAATCGGTCTGTCGGTCGCAAAATACAAATTGATTTAATCGAACCGAATCCGGAACAGCCGCGCACTGATGTCGGTGATTTAACCGAATTGTCCGGTTCTATCAAGGAAAAAGGCGTTTTAGAGCCGATTCTTGTTAAGCCTTATCCGCAAGCGGGTAAATGGATGATAATCGCCGGCGAACGCCGTTGGCGAGCGGCAAATCTCGCCGGTCTGACCGAAGTTCCGTGCATCGAACTCGACATCAGCGAAAAGGATATTGCCGAAATCGCTCTTATCGAAAACTTGCAGCGGAAGGATTTGACCGTTTGGGAAGAAGTTGACGGTTACGCCTATTTAATCGACAAATTCGATTACACGCACGAAGAAATCGCCAAAAAAATCGGTAAAAGCCGCACAACTATTACCGAATCTCTTACCATTGCAGGTTTGCCCGAAAGCATTCGCGCCAAATGTCGCCAAGCCTCGCTTACGGCAAAGTCCGCGCTGCTCGAAATCGCGCGCCAGTTTGACGAACAAGCGATGCACGATTTTCTTGACGCAGGCGCGAAAAAATCCAATAGGAAAACTGCGGCTGCAAACAGCGAAAACACAACGAAAAGCAGCAAAACTTTAGCGAACAATAATTCATTTGCCAATCAAAAAAGTGCGGGCGTTCAAAATTACGACGTTGTTAATGACTTTGTTAATTTTAAGTTTTCTTCCGGTGAAGGAACATTTGATTTGGAAATTCATTTTCACAAAAAAGCTGCTTTCGAGATAAACGATATTCTGAATGCGCTTAAAGAAGCATTCAATCAAATCAAAAGCCAAGACCAATTATAAAATCGTTGCCTAATTACATAATCTTTATTATCGGACGCGACCTATATTTCTTAACCTTATGTTTTGTTGCACTCTTTCAGTCGCTTGTTTTGCTTATTTGATAGCCTTTTGACAGCCTTTCAATAAAAAGTTACTATCTTCCTTTTGTTGCCCGTGCAATTATTTCAGCATTTTTAAATCTACAAAGGAGTTCCAAACCATTGAGTAACGCAAATTATTTATTTACATCCGAATCGGTAACCGAAGGACATCCCGACAAAATCGCCGACCAGATTTCCGACGCCATTCTTGACGCCATTCTCGAACAAGACCCGAATGGCAGAGTCGCCTGCGAAACTCTGGTTACGACCGGCTTAGCCGTCGTCGCCGGTGAAATTACGACAACGGCGCAAGTCAATTATAAGAAAATCATCCGCGAGACGATAGAAGAAATCGGTTATAACAACGCCGTCTACGGATACGACAGCAATACTTGCAGCGTTATCGACGCCATCGGCACGCAATCACCGGACATCGCGCAAGGAGTCGATACGGGCGGCGCGGGCGATCAGGGCTTGATGTTCGGTTTTGCCTGCAACGAAACCGACGAGCTGATGCCGTTGCCCATTCAACTGGCGCACAATTTAACGCGCCGGCTTTCCGAAGCGCGTCGAAGCGGCGAACTTCCCTATCTGCGCCCCGACGGTAAATCTCAAGTTACGGTCGAATACCGCGACGGCAGACCGTTTCGGGTTGACGCCGTTGTTATCTCGACGCAGCACGCCGAAGAAGTTACGAACGAAACTTTGCGCTCGGATATTTTGGAAAAAGTTATCAAAAACACCGTTCCGTCTCAATTGCTCGACGAAAATACGAAATATCACATCAATCCGACGGGGCGTTTCGTCGTCGGCGGTCCGATGGGCGACGCGGGCGTTACGGGTCGCAAAATTATCGTCGATACCTACGGCGGTTACGCGCCGCACGGCGGCGGCGCTTTTTCCGGTAAAGACCCGACGAAAGTTGACCGCTCCGCCGCATATATGGCGCGCTACATCGCAAAAAATATCGTTGCCGCCGGTCTCGCCGAAAAATGCACCGTGCAGCTCGCATATGCTATCGGCGTCGCCGAGCCAGTTTCCGTGTTAGTTGACACCGACGGCACGGGACGCATAGATGACGCGAAAATTTCCGAAGCGGTTCGCAAAATTTTTAAATTGACGCCCGCCGCCATCATCGAAACGCTCGATTTGCGACGCCCGATTTTCAAGGCGACGGCGCGCTTCGGTCATTTCGGTCGCACGAACGACGAATTTACGTGGGAAAAAACCGACAAAGTTGACGCATTATTAAGCGCAGTCGGAAGCGGCGGCGCGGCTAGTGCGGTTTAATTTTTATCGAAGACGGTATTTATTCGGCGTGATTAAATTTAATGAGGTGCGCGAAAAAATACCGTTTTTCTTTTATTCAAATTTTTGTAATTTAAAACTTTTTACGATTTCAACAATATAAAAAATAAAAATATGGCTAAAGAAGGATTTTCAATGAAATACGACATTAAAGACATAAATCTTGCCGCCCAAGGCAAGCAAAGAATCGAATGGGCTGACCGCGAAATGCCGGTTTTGCGCCTTATCCGCGAGCGTTTCGAGACGGAAAAGCCGCTTGAAGGAATCCGGCTCGTCGCCTGCGCGCACATTACGACCGAAACGGCGAATCTTGCACGCACGCTCCAAGCCGGCGGCGGCGAAGCGATTCTAATTGCTTCCAATCCGCTTTCGACGCAGGATGACGTTGCCGCTTCGCTCGTCTCCGATTGGAACATTCCGGTTTTCGCCATCAAAGGCGAATCGACCGATACGTATATGAGCCACGTGCGAATGGCGCTTGAAACCAGTCCCGACATAATCATCGACGACGGTTCCGACGTTGTGGCGACGATGCTCAAGGAAAAACGCGAGCTTGCCGACAAAATCATCGGCACGACCGAAGAGACGACGACCGGCATCGTGCGTCTAAAATCGATGGAGAAAGCCGGAGTTCTTACTTTTCCGGCGATGGCTGTCAACGACGCGCAGACCAAACATTTCTTTGACAACCGATACGGCACGGGACAATCGACTTTGGACGGAATTATCCGCGCGACCAACATTTTGCTTGCCGGAAAAAATTTCGTCGTCGTCGGCTACGGCTGGTGCGGCAAAGGCGTGGCGATGCGCGCGCGCGGTTTGGGAGCGAACGTCATCATCACGGAAATCGACCCGATTAAAGCCATCGAAGCGGTAATGGACGGTTTCCGCGTGCTGCCGATGTCGGAAGCCTCTAAAGTCGGCGATTTCTTCGTAACCGTTACGGGCAACCGCCACGTCATCGACAAAGCGCATTTTGAAACGATGAAAGATGGCGCGATTGTCGCCAACAGCGGGCATTTCGATTTGGAATTGAACCTCGAAGCCCTGCGCGAAATGTCCGATTCGGTTGAAACGCGCCGCCCGTTCGTCGAAGAATATATGGGCAAAAACGGCAAAAGCGTGATTGTTCTCGGCGAAGGTCGCCTGATAAATCTGGCGGCTGCCGAAGGTCATCCGGCAAGCGTGATGGATATGAGTTTCGCCAATCAAGCGCTGTCGGCTGAATTTCTTGTCAAAAACAAAGGCAAGCTCGACGCGCGCGTCCACGTTCTGCCGCCGGAAGTTGACCAGGAGATTGCGAGCCTGAAACTGCGCTCGCTCGGCATCGACATCGACACTTTAACACCCGAAATGCTCGAATATATGTCGTCTTGGGAAACCGGAACTTAATAATTTTTCACAATCTGAAATGAAAAAAGCGGAAGGCAAATGTCTTCCGCTTTTTTCATAAATAAATTTAAAAAGGAAAATTATTCGCCAAATCATCTTAAAAAATCAATTTTAAGTTTTTACTTTCGTCAGCAAATACGCGCCTAAAATCGTAAAAAAAACAATTGGACTCCAAACGGCTAAAACCGGCGAGATAAAATCGTTCAGCCCGAATTGTTCAAACGCGCTGCCGCCGCCGATGAATAGAAGCCAAATGCCGATGCTGTATCCGACCGTCAAAGCCTTTCCTTTTCTGCTCAACGATAAAGCGAACGGCGCGCTGAAAAGCGTTATCACAAACGGCAGAAACGGCGTGGCGTATTTTTTCTGCAAGGCGACTTCGATTGTTCTGCGCTCGGCGTCGGAGTCCAGATTTTCAGCGAGTTGTTTGATTTCGCTCGAATTGAGATGGCTCGGCTTTTCGTGATAATCGACAAACGGATTGACGTTTTGCCCGATTTCCAAATCCGCGACTTCCCCGCTGCCCGCGCCGCCTTTGCCGTCCGTCCAAATTGTTTTTCGCGCGTCGCTCGAAAATTTTATCCGATTCTTTCCCCAGATTGCCTGCGGCGATTTATAAATTGCCTGCAGCTTTGCGCGGTCGGCGGAAAATTCATACACGGACAAATTTTTCACCGCCGGGTTGACGTTTTTCTTATTATCGTCGGAAAATTCAAACGAGTAAATCCGGCGCTCGTCAGCCATCCAGTATCTGCCGGTTTTGTTGACAAAAGCTCCGCGACTGCGAATTTGCGAGCGTAACTCGTCTTGCTGCCGGTTGGCGGACGGCAAGATTTTTTCCTGAAACTGCCAGTTAATAAAACCGATGAGCAGCATCAAGCCGAAACACGGCAGCAGCAGACGATAAACGCTTTGTCCGGCGGCTGTCCACGTAACTATCTCGTTTTGTCTGGATTTGACGACGAAAGTTGCCAGCGTCGCCACCATCAAAGCTGTCGGCGAAAGCTGTATATAAATGAAAGGGAGTAAATAATAAAGATATTTTGCTAAAAGCGCGAGTCCGCCGTCGATTTCTCCGGCGAATTTCCAAAGCTCGAAAGCTGTGAAAATTAAATAAATAGCCGTTAGAAAAACGGTTGTCAGCAAAAAGTATTTGAGTAAATTAAAGATTATGTCGAAATCGAGAATGCGCGTTTTTAAGTCGAGATAAAATTTTCGGCTCGAAGTTTGGACGCCTTCACCGGTAAAAGCCAATGCTAAACGCCTTTTTATTTTTCCGGTCAAATCGTTCGAGAAAAACTTTTTTGACAAGAAAAACCACGCGGAAAGTATTAGGCTTGCGGCAATCGGCAACAACCCTGCGGTCAATACGCTGATTTGATTTGTTCGCGCAAGCTGTTCGCCGATAAGCGTGAGCAGATAATGAACCAGCAAAACGCAAAGGGCGACAATCAAGCCGAAACCTCTGCCGCCGCGCGTAAATTTCAAAGCGATTGACGCGCCGAGAAGCGCAAAAATAAGCGGTGTCAGCGACAAAACAATTCTTCTCTGCCAGAGAATTTCGGCTTCGGTTTTTTCTCGTCCCGTGCGGTTGCGGGCGTATTCTGCCAAATCTGCCAAGCCGAGTTCGTCGGGCGTCTGATCGGTTTTGCCGATTTTATCGATGATTTCCGAACGACGTGTTTTTATCGCCAGACGAAACTCGCCCAGATTTTCATAAACTATTTTTCCGAAGTTGCCGTCGTTGGAAATCGTGTTCACATTGGCTTTTTCCAAAACCAGCTCGCTCGTTTCGCCTTGATTATCGATGCGCCCTTCCGTAGAAGTTATCAGACGCATAGTTTTAGCTTGCACGTCTTCGTTGTAAATAAAAATGTTTTTCCAAGTTCCCTTTTCCACGTCGCCGTCCTTGACGTAGATTGTGTATCCGTTTATTTCCGTATTGAAAACGCCGGGTTCAATCGGCGATTCGAGTTTATACAACGCCGTTTGCAAAGCGATTTTTCTGACGATTTTGGCGGCGAACGGAACGCCTTCGATGTTTATAAAAAACGTAAAAGCCGAAAGCGCGACGGCGAAAACGATAATCGGCAAGGTTATCCGCACGCTGCCGACGCCGCTGGCGCGCACGGCGGTCAATTCGCTGTCGCTTTGCATTCTCGACAAGCCGACGATGACGCCGACGAGCAGCGCCATCGGGCAGGTAAAAGCGACGATATTCGGAACGAGCGCAAGCGTCAACTGCCAAATCAAATTTTTCGGAATGCTCGCGTTAAAAAAAATATCGGCGTAGCGTCCGGCTTGCTGCACAAAAAGTATGACGCTTATTAAAAGCCACGCCGCAGCGAAGTATGGAACGATTGCCTGCACCAGATATTTTGAAATCAGCCAACTCGGTCGCTTCATTGAAAATTTGCCGGCAGAATTTTTTCGCCGATAGTTTCCTTGCCCAAAATGTTCGAGATAATTCGTTTTAGAAAGTTTGAAACCGCCTGCACATCGGATTTATGGTCAGAAGCTGCGACGGCGGCGGCAAATTTTTCCGGCGTCAGGCGCAGCGCGAGCTGATAGATTTTTCGCTCCGAAGCGGTAACTGTCGGGCTTGCTTTGCTTTTTCGGCAATTGCGGCAGACCAGATGAAAGTTTATTTGTATTGTCGTCTCTTCGTTTGAATCGAATTCCCGCCCGCACTCTTTACAGACATTCCAATTCGGCAAAAAACCGCCGAGCCTTAAAACCCAAAGCTCAAAATAAAGCGCGATACTTTCCAGAGCCGTCGGATTATTTGCCGCCGTTTCCAGACAAATTTTCGCCATTCGATAAAGTTTTTCATCCGGGTCGTGCGGAGGCGCGAAATTAACCAGAAGCTCGGTTAAATAAGCGAATTTTTGCAGAAAAAGCGGCTCGGCGGCGTGGTCGAAAAATGATTTTACCAGCTCGATTTGTCTGATTGAAACCAGTTCCCTTTCTTCCTTTTGAAAATATGTAATATCGACTATCGAAAACGGTTCGAGACTTCCGCCGTAACGACTTTTGAGACGCTTCGCGCCCTTTGCGACGCCCCGGACAAGCCCTTGGTCGCGCGTCAGCAGGACGACGATTTTATCTGCTTCCGCCAGACTGTAACTTTTGAGAATCAAACCTTCGGTTTCGACCAGAGACATTTTTAAAAAAGTAAAAAATTAAAATTTACGTTATAAAATAAAAAAGCCAGCCCAGAATCAAACTGACGAGCAAAAACTGCGCGAAAGTTTTTAGTCCGTAAAAGATTTTTTGTCTGAAATCGCCGTTGAAAAAAACGGCGAAAGCAGTCGATACCAAAAGAGCGAAACCGATTAGATATAAAAAATGAATCATTTTTTTCTCTCCATTTGAATGTCGACGGCGTCCAGGACGGCTAAATAATTGAGCAGACCGGCGACTTCGAGAAATCTGCCGCCGTATTCAAACGTCGCCCAAGCCGCGACGTTTCGAGAAGGCAGACTTCCCGCCAACAGATAGCTCAAAAGCGCGCCGAGTCCGTTGCCGAGGCGCGCGAACACGTTCAGCAGATAAAGCAGCGCGCCGTCGTTAAAATCAAAGCCCGGATAAAACAGCCCGCCGCTGAAAACGGCGACGATAAACATCGACCAGATAACAGCGGCTAAAATCAAGCCTCTTTTCCAACGTTTTTGAATGATATGACCGACACCCGGAAGAAACCACGAGATGATGCCGATGAAAAACGGATTATCCATTTATTTTTATCGCCTCTTTCTTATTTTAACACTTTAGCAGTCGGGCTTCCGACGCCGTGCCACAGACTTTTGTTGGTGGCTGTAAATGCCTGTTACTTTTATGTTTAGCTAAAGGAAAAAAACTTTAAACCTAATAAATTAAATATTTTTCGCGCACTCGAACGAAATTCTTAATGTCCGGTTGCCACGAAGATTTTATCTCGCCGATGCTCGCGCCCTTTTCGATAAACGCTCTCGTCTTTTGCGTTCCGCTGATTACGTCAAACGGATTTCTCTCGAAAACATATTCGTAAGGCGGCACTTTCCAGCGAAAATCATCCGTGTATAAAGCGTAAATCGCCTTGATTATCGCCAAACCCGTAATCACCGGCTCGAAACTTTTTCTGTCGATGACGTGCAGAAAAACGCCCGCGCAGACTTGTCCGGCGTGTTTTTGGAACGTCGGCAAAAAATGCGTCGGGCGAAAAATGACTCCGGGCAAATCAAAACTCTTTAAAGCGTCGGCTAATTCTTCGGCATCGACGAACGGCGCGCCGACCAGTTCGAACGGGCGCGTCGTGCCGCGTCCTTCGGAAATCTGCGTGCCTTCTAAATAAACCGTTCCGGGAAAAACGACAGCCGTCCCGACGGTCGGTATATTGGGCGAAGGCATAACCCAGGGCGCGTCTGTTTTGTCATAAAAATCGGCGCGCTCCCAGCCGTCCATCTTGATGATTTCCAAATCGCACCCGATGTCGAATTCCTGTTTGAAAAGCTGCGCCAATTCGCCGACCGTCAAACCGTGCCGCATCGGTATTGGGTATTGCCCGACAAAAGATTCGTGTCCGATTTCCAAAGAATTTCCCTCGACAGACAAACCGTTTATCGGGTTCGGTCGGTCGAGAATCAGCATTTTTTTGCCCATCGCCGCGCACGCCTTCATCGCGTTTGCCATCGTATAAATGAATGTATAGACGCGGCAGCCGACATCCTGCAAATCAAACACGAGTGTGTCCAAATCGTCGAGCATCACTTCGGTCGGCTCTCTGGTTTCGCTGTATAGAGAAAAAATCGGCAAGCCGGTTTTTGTGTCGCTTCCGTGCGCGGTTTCGACCATATTGTCCTGCACGTCACCGCGTATGCCGTGCTGCGGTCCGAACAACGAAACTAAATTTATGTCCGCGTGTTCAAAAAACAAATCGGCGGCGTGCCGAAAATTATGGTCAACCGACGCTTGATTGCAAATCAAGCCAATTCTCTGCCCTTTTAATCGAGAGGATTGTTCGTCCAAGATTTTTTCGAGACCTAACTTAATCGGTTTTCTTTGAAATGTTTCCACTGATTTTTCGTTCCCCAGCTTTATTAACAATCAGAATTCATATTTCGTAACACAATCTACAAAAGTTTCACTAATTTTTCGTTATCAGACGCTCTAGCGAGATACTGCTAAATAAAATAAAATATTCGGAGGAGCATTTTATAAACACTACAATGTTCAGTCAATAAGCCTACTTCTGTCAATTTGAGCATTTCAATTTAAAGATTTATCATTGATTTTTTATGAGTCTCGAAAAAAATCATAGTGTGAATAGTGTAATACGTTCGACGACCGTCCTTCTTGTGCGGCGTGATGGTCGCGTGGCAATGGCTGGCGACGGGCAAGTTACTTTAGGGGAAACTATTATAAAAGGCAACGCGCGCAAAGTCCGTCGTCTTTACAACGACAGCGTTCTTGTCGGGTTTGCGGGCGCGACCGCCGATGCTTTTTCTTTGCTCGGCAAATTTGAAGCAAAACTCGAACAGTATCAGGGGCGGCTTGAACGAGCGGCAATCGAATTGAGCAAAGATTGGCGGACCGACAAATATCTGCGCCATCTGGAAGCGCTGCTTATCGTCGCCGACAAAACCGACGCCTTTTTGATTTCCGGCAAAGGCGACGTGATTTCTTCTGACGAAGGATTGCTCTCGGTCGGTTCAGGCAGTATGTTTGCTTTAGCCGCCGCGCGCGCGCTGGTCAAGCATACGAAACTGACGGCAAAGGAAATCGCCGTAGAAGCGTTAAAAATCGCCGGCGAAATTTGTATTTATACGAATTCTGCCATTAGCATCGAAGAAATTTAAGGTTTTTTTCGGGACAGCTAGAGAGGATTTAATATCTGACCGGAAGTTTTTCGCGCTGGAACAAAATTAATTATGCCGATTTATCTCAACGGTGAAATAAAACAAGCTGCGTCGAAACCGAAGTTGGACGACTTGACGCCGCGCCAAATCGTCGCCGAACTCGACAAATATATTATCGGGCAAGCCGCCGCCAAGCGCGCCGTCGCCGTCGCCCTGCGAAACCGCATCCGCCGCCGCAAACTTCCGCCCGAAATCGCGCAGGACGTTTTGCCGAAAAACATTTTAATGATTGGCTCGACCGGCATCGGCAAAACCGAAATCGCGCGGCGTCTGGCGCGCATCGCCGATTCACCTTTTATCAAAATCGAAGCCTCAAAATTTACCGAAGTCGGCTATGTCGGGCGCGATGTCGAAAGTATGGTGCGCGAGCTGACCGAAATTGCCGTCGAGATGAGCAAACAAGCCGCGCAAGCGGAAGTTTTGGAACAGGCTAAACAAAATGTCGAAGAAAAAATATTGGACATTCTGCTTCCGTCGTCGAATTCATTTGCGCCTGAAGATTCCAATCAGGGCGGTGACGGCTCAACGGACAAGTCTTTTTCCAACCGGACGCGCGAGAAGCTGCGCAACCAACTCCGCGGCGGCGAGCTTGACGAACGCTTGATTGAAATCGAAACCCAAGACCGCTCCAACTCGATGATTGATTTTGTCGGCGGTCAGGGAATGGAAGAAGTCGGCGTTAATCTGCGCGATATGTTCGGCAATCTTTTTCCGTCAAAAACTGTCAGGCGCAAAACCAAATTGTCCGATGCAAAAGATTATATGCTGCGCGACGAACAGGAAAATCTCGTCGACACAGAACAGGTAAATCGCTCGGCAATCGAAAAAACCGAATCTTCCGGCATCATTTTTCTGGACGAAATCGATAAGATAGCCGGACGCGAATCGAATTCCGCCGGAGGCGGCGGTCCTGACGTTTCGCGCGAAGGGGTTCAAAGAGACTTGCTGCCGATTGTCGAAGGCACAACCGTCAACACCAGATATGGAATGGTTGCCACCGACCATATTTTGTTCGTCGCCGCCGGAGCTTTTCACGTTTCAAAACCGTCGGATTTAATACCGGAACTGCAGGGACGTTTTCCGATTAGAGTGGAGTTAGAATCTTTGAGCTTAGAAGATTTTAAGCAGATTCTTATACAGCCTAAAAATTCGCTTATTATGCAGTATCAACAGTTGCTTAAAACAGAAGGTATCAATCTCGAATTCTCCGAAGACGCCGTTTCGACGCTTGCCGCGATGACCTTTGAAATTAACCGAAACACCGAGGACATCGGCGCGCGACGACTGCACACGCTTCTTGAAAAACTGCTTGAAGAAATAAGTTTCCTCGGCGACGAACTCGAAAACAAAAATCAAATCATCGACAAAGCGTATGTCGAAGACAAGCTTGGCGAGCTGGTCAAGGACGAGGACTTAAGACAATACATATTATAGTTTATACAGATGTTATCCACTTTGCTTAAATTTTATTTCTTAAGCGGTAAGCGTGTTTATAAAACACTATTAGCGTTTATATTTTTTGCTTTGCTTATTTTCAGCTTAAGCTGCGGCAAGCGAAAGCCGCCTCTCCCGCCCGTCGAGCGAATTTCGCAAAGAGTCGTCATCGAGGGCTTTCAGCGAGGAAATCTAGTTAATTTGAGTTGGACGATGCCGTCTCGGAATGCCGCTGATGCCGCCAGCACTTTAAACATCAATCGTGTCGATGTTTATCGATTAGCCGAGCCGCTAAACACTTCGCCGAACATTACCGAAGAAGAGTTTGCAGCCGAAAGCACATTGATTGCTTCGCTGCCGATTTCCGACGCGGATTTTGGAATGAAAAAATTTACATATACCGACCGATTGGAGTTTGCAGGTCAAGCTGTCCGCCTGCAATATGCGATACGTTTTGTGAACTCGTCGGGTCAGCAAGCGGCTTTTTCAAATTTTCTTTTCATCGAACCGACCGCCAAAATAGCCGAAGCTCCGCAGTCGTTAAAAGCGGTCGCATCCGAGTCTGCGGTCATTTTAGAATGGATTGAACCGACAACAAATGTTGACGCCTCAAAACCGATTAATCTTATCGGATACAACGTCTATCGCTCGGAATCTACTCGGGAGACAGCCGGATTATTAAACCGGACGCCAATCGGCAAACCGCAGTTTTCCGATAAATCATTTGAATTTAACAAAAAGTATTTTTATTTTGTGCGAGCGGTTTCACTGGGCGGCAATGGCGAACCGGTCGAGAGCCGCGAATCGAATATTGCGGATATTTCACCGCGCGACGTGTTTGCGCCGAGCGCGCCGACGGCTATTACCATCGCGGCTGCGCTGAACAATTTGTCCATTTTTTTCGCCGCTAACCCCGAGAAAGATATTGCCGGTTATCAAGTTTATCGTTCGACCGACAAAAAAATTCCTTTAGTAAACTGGCAGAATATAACAGCCGAACGGCTTCTGAAAACAAACACTTTTAACGACACGCAGGTCGAATCCGGTAAAACCTATTATTATTACTTGACCGCCGAGGACGAAGCGGGAAACATCAGCGCGGCTTCGGAAATCGTGTCGGAAACCGCGCCTTAATACGAATGAAAATATGTCGCTTTCTACACCACGGAAAAATTAAAAACGGTGTCCTCGAAAACGAAGCGGTTTATCTTTTAGATGATTCGGCAAATCTGAAAACGCTTGATTTGAATTTGAAGAATTCCGTTTGTTTAAAGAAATCCGAGGTGAAATTTCTGCCGCCCGTAACGCCTACCAAAATCGTTTGCGTCGGGCGCAATTACGCCGAACACGCCGCCGAACTCGGAAACGAAATACCGAAAGAACCGCTGCTTTTCTTAAAAGCGATTTCCTCTTTAATTGTTGACGGAGAAAACATTTTGCTGCCGCCGCAATCAAACCAGGTCGAACACGAAGGCGAACTTGCCGTCGTTATCGGACGCGATTGTAAAGATATTACGCCAAGTGAAAACGTCTTTGATTATGTTTTGGGTTATGCTTGTCTGAACGACGTTACAGCGCGCGACATCCAGCGCAAAGACGTTCAATTTACACGCGCTAAATCTTTCGATACTTTTTGTCCGGTCGGCGCTTTTCTCGAAACAGAGATTGATGTTTCCGACCTTTTAATAACCACGAAAGTCAACGGCATCGTCAAACAGCGCGCCAGAACTTCACAGATAATTTTTTCAGTTCCCTTTTTGATACGCTATATTTCCAATCAAATGACGCTCAAAGCCGGAGACATTATTGCCACCGGAACGCCCGCCGGCGTTTCAAAATTAAGCGACGGCGACGTTTGCGAAATTGAAATCGAAGGAATCGGAGTTTTGCGAAACACCGTTTCCATTTAAAACAAAGGTATTTGCCCCGACGAGTTTTGTTATTTTAGCAATCAATCTATTATTGATTATAAAGCCGCT
>JAABUN010004127.1_pt1 | contig 20538 bp, 23 predicted proteins | sample 5559311 | NCBI WGS metagenome assembly JAABUN01 (sample SAMN10711877, study PRJNA513370) | rock metagenome | isolation source: Antarctica rocks | place: Antarctica: Victoria Land, Siegfried Peak sud
AACCGAACCGCTGCGACGCAATCACATTTCTGCGGCGTGGCCTTGACCGGTTCCCTCTCCGCTTGCGGGGAGGGTTAGGGAGGGGTCAAACGCGCAACCCTTTCCGCGTCATCCACAGCCCATTTTTAGGCCGCAACGCCAGCGACGGGTGCATTTCCAGCGTCTGTCCCGGCGCGATTTCGAGCCGAAAGCGCGCCGCGATCATGGCGAGCGCGATTTGGCCTTCCATCAGCGCGAAACTCTGCCCCAGACACAACCTCGGCCCGCCGCCGAAGGGAAAATAGGCGAATTTAGGCCGCGCCGCGACGTTTTGCGGCGTGAATCGCGTCGGATCGAAGGCTTCGGGGTCGGGCCAGAAGTCGGGATGGCGATGGGTGAGAAAGGGCAGCACCATCACCGTCGAACGCGCCGCGACCGGAAAGCCGCCGATTTCGTCATCACACTTCGCTTCGCGCGCCAAAGCCCAGATCGGCGGGTAAAGGCGCAGACTTTCCTCGAAAACCATGCGCGAGTAGGGCAGTTGGGGCAAATCCTCGAATTTTACTTCGCTTTGGCCGAGGAATTTGGCTTCGGATTCGAGTTCTTCGCGGGTTTGCGGGTTGCCCGCGAGCAGGGAAAACGCCCAACTCAGCGCGTCGGCAGTGGTTTCGTGACCCGCGACCAGCAAAGTGAGCGCTTCGTCGGCGAGTTGGCGGTCGCTCATGCCCTCGCCGCTTTCATCGCGCGCATCGAGCAGGAGTTGCAGCAAATCGTCGTGATTTCGCGGGTTTTCGCGTCGCTGGCGCACGATTTCGAGGATCCAACCGTCGAGTTGCAGCTTGGCGGCGAGGTAACGGCGGTTGCGCGGCGTGGGGATGTTTTCGGGAAGCGTCAGCGGATTGAAGCGGTGTTCGACATGAAAGAGCGCGACGTTCATCAGGTCGTGAAAGCGGTGCGCGTCGCCGCCCAGATCGACGCCAAAAAGTGTTCTGCCTACGATTTGCAAGGCGAGTTGCATCATTTCGCTCGCTAAATTGAACGGTTCGGAGAGTTTTTCGCGCTCCCAACGCTCCAACATCTCGCCGACCGTCGCGCTCATCACGGCGCACAGACTCTCGATTTTGGCGCGATGGAATGCGGGCTGCGCGAGACGGCGTTGTCTCAGCCACAACTCGCCTTCGCTCGTGAAAAGTCCCTTTCCGGTGAAGACCGCGAGGCGTTTGTAGAAGAATCCTTTGGGGTAATTGCTCCAGTTGGCCTGCAAAACGCGCTCGACCATGCTCGGATGCACGCACAAAAACGAGTTGAACGGCCCATACCAGTGGAGCCTGGTGATGTCGCCGTATTCGCGCCAGTAACCCTGATAAAAGCCGAGCGGATCGCGCGCGACGCGGCGCAGTTGGCGCAGGATGGTGTAATTGGCGGGGCCGGGAGCGGGCGAAATATCAGAGGGCATAACGGCAATTTGGTCGCATAGCAAAAGGGTTGGCCGTTTTTCGCGTTTTCCTTTCGCCGCACGCTAAATATGGTAAACGAAACAGCGCCGTTCAAGCCAGCTTTAAGGCTCAATCCCCACTATGTCACAGGCTCAAAACCTCATTCGCACGCTGGAAGATAACTCTCTGTCGATTTTGTCCGAAGCGCTCGTCGATGTGCGCGCCAACGGCGGCCCCTCGCTTTCTCAAGTGTCCGACGAAGATTTGCAGATCGCGCTTTACACGGTGATGCTCAAAATCATCGATACGCTGCGTGAAAAAGCCTCGGCGCCCTCCGAGGTCAAGACCGATACCAAGGCCATTTTCGTGGCCGCGATCCGTGACATGATGGATTATGTCGATGGACAATCGACCTACACCGTGGGCCACACGCGCGCCGTCACCCAGCACGTCGTGCAAATGGCCTCGCGCGCCGGGCTTTCCGATGCCGAAATCGACGACATCGAGACCGCGGCGTGGATTCACAACATCGGCATGATCAACCAGTCGCAAAAACTGGCCGCTTTGCCGCGCACGCTGACCCAGGACGAACTCAAACAGGCGCGCAATCACACCGTGATGGGCGCCGAAATGATCCGTCCCATCCAGTTCCTGTCGCATCTGGTGCCCACGATCCGCTATCACCATTCGCGCTACGATGGCGGCGGCGGAACCGGCGAACCATCGGGCGAAAACCTGCCCTTTGGCGCGCGGCTCATCTGCCTCGCCGACGCTTATCAAGCGATGCTGGAACCGCGTGCCTACCGTCCGGCGCTCACGCGCGACGAGGCGCTGCTCAATATCGACAAAAGCGCCGGAACGCTTTTCGATCCCAATCTCGTTCCGCTCGCGCACGAACTCAGCGGCGCGCTTTGATTGAAAAGTTGAGGCGATTTGACCCCACCCTAACCCTCTCCGCTTGCGGGGAGGGTTAGGGTGGGGTCAAATCGCCTCAATCTCCCGCACTTTCTCCCCGCGCCGCGCCACCACTTTCGCGCCCTTCTTCTCGAAATCGACCGGCCAATTCACGCTCCAAACGTTGCCAACCTGCGTTGCCGCGACGGATTTTTCGCCGTTTTCCAGCGTCACTTTGGCATCTGGCGACGCTTCACCACTCAGTCCCGCTGCGCTGCGCGCCACAACCGTCACGAACGGCACGTCGTCGCGCAGTGCGCGGTGGAAATCGGTCAGAATCTCCAACTTCGCTGCGTCGAGCGGCGCGTTGCCCGGCCCTTCGCACATTTCGCGCACGATTTGCCTCAGCGCCGCGTCATCCTTGAGGTTTTTGCCGAAATCCGCGCCGTAAAACGAGCCGTTTGGCCCGTGGCAGCGCGCGCAATTGGCGTCGAAATACGCCAGCGGCGCGAAACCGTCCGGCTGTTTCGCGGTTGTGTCAGCGCTTTGCGCCCACAACGCGCCCAGCGGTGCCATTGACAGCGCGACGAGCCATAGGAAGTGTTTCATTGATCTTCTCCACGCGGTAAATCTTGCGGTTCTGGTCGTCCGAAAACAGCAAACTGCCGTCCGGAGCTTCGACGCAATCGACCGGACGCGCCAAAACTTCGCCTTCTGGCCCCAGCGTCGAAACCAGCATCTGCGCGCCCATCGCCTCGCCGGTCAGTGGGTCGATCAAAACCCGTTCGATGCGGTAGCCCACCTTTTTGGTCGAGTTCCACGAGCCGTGATTGGCGATCAACGCGTCGCCTTTCATGCCGAGCGCATCCGTTGCGGCGAAAGTCCAGCCGTTGGGCGCCCAGTGCGGCCCCAACTGCCACTGCGGAAGCGTGGTTTTGGCGGCGATTTCCAAAATATCGGGCCGCGTTTGGTATTCGGGGCGCGGGATGCCATTGCCCACGATAAACGGGTGCCCGTAAAACTTGCCCTGATCGTAGCGGTTGAATTCGCAGGGCGGCAAACGGTCGGTGACCGGCTGATTGCCCTTGCCTTCGCCCAGGCTTTTGCCGAAATTATCGCTGCCGTGATCGGCGCCCCAGACTTCGGTTGTGCCAGGACGAAAGCCCAGCTTTTCGGTGTTGCGAAGCCCTTCGGCCAGCAACGTGCGCGTTTTGCCATCGAGGGCATACTTCCAGATTTTCTGGCGGTCGATACCGCTCTCTTCAGGCAAAGACAGGTTCTGCGGGTCGCCAATCGAGGTGTAAAAGCCATCGTCGCCGACCAGAATCGAGCGCTGCCAGTGTCCGCCGCCTTCGGGCAAATCTTTGACGAGCTGAATTTCTTCGTCGCTTTTGCCATCGCCGTCGGTATCGCGCGCGCGCCACACCGAACCGCTCTGCGTGAACCACAGCCAGCCGTTTTTGAAATCCAGACCGTGAACGCGCGGCTTTCCGCTCGTGAAATCGGCGATTTTCTGGTATTTTCCGTCTTTCAAACGCAGCGCGGCAATCGTTCCACTTCCCGGCTGAGAGACATAAAGCGTGCCTTTGTCATCGAATTCGAGGAAGCGCGCCTCGCCGAAATCCTGCGCGGCGAGCGTGACTTTGAAGCCGGGACGCACGGAAAATGCGGGCACATCGGACGCAGGGCGGGGCGCTTTGGAAGCGCTGTCCTGCGCCAGCGCGGGAACGGAAAAAGCAGCGGCGAGGCTGAAAAGGGGAAGAAATTTCATAGCGAATCGAGAACAACGGGACAAGGACGTTTGAGTTGGCAATTGTTCCCCCCAATCGGTCTTGCGCGCGCAAATTTGGTTGGCGCCGCGCGTTGGTGCCGCTTTAGCCATTGCCGGTCTGCGAGTGCGGCGCGGCGACGGGTTTGCTTTCCGGCGAGCCGAATTCGCGCAGTTTGATGGAGAAAACCGCGATGCAAAACACCGCCAGAAACTCGCTTTGCCAGTTTTGCAGCGATTCGAACCAAAATCGCGCGCTTCCCATATATTGCAGCGTCGAAACCGGCGCCTTGCCAAAGGACTTCAACTCGTCCGAATAAGCGTGGGCACCGCCGATGGCATGGCCGATGAAAGACAGCGCAAAAAACGCGAAAAACGCGCTGGAAAGCGAGCGTTTGTAGAGCGTGAGGCGCCAGCCGCCCACTTTGACCGGGCCGGGCACATCGGAATCGTCCTTTTGGCTTTGCGGGTCTTCATCCACCGATTCGTCCTCTTTGTCGGGATCTTTGGACTCCGACGAGCCGCGCTGAAACAAAAACGAAGTCAGCACGATATAAGCGCCCATCTGTAAAAATTCGCTCTCCCAGTTTTCAAAAAGCGCCTCGTAAAAATCGCCGCTTTGCAGATAATCGCCCAGTGAATCCGGCGACTTGTGATGCAAGCGCTGATCGTTGTTGTGGTCGTTGAGGCCGGTCAAGGTCTGGCCCGCGACACAAAGCAGGAAGAAGCCCAGCGCCGCGAGAGAAAGGCCGTTGTCGCGCCAGAAAGAACGTTTTTTCATAATGGAAAACTCAAACTTCGCCGCGCCGCAGTCGATTGACGAATAGATGCGCGCGGCGCGTCGGTTCGGGGATTTTGAGGCCGCCGTCGCAGCGCAGTAGCAGATCGAGCGCGCTGTCGAGGTCGCACTTGTGGCCCGGCGAGACGAAAACCGGATTGATTTTAGCTTTGGTGCGAAGCGCCGCGCCGATGGTCGCGTTTTTGTAAACGATGGGCGCGCGCTCACCGCGCTTTTCGCCGAGGTTCTCCCCTTGGCCGCACAGCAGCGATTTGGCGCAGCCGATGGTGGGGATTTGCAGCCACAAACCGACGTGGCACGCGATGCCGAAGCCGCGCGGATGCGCGGTGCCCTGACCGTCCAAAATCAGGGCGTCGGGCTGGTTTTGTAGCGTTTGGAAGACTTCGATAATGGCGGGCGCCTCGCGGAACGACAAAAGTCCCGGCACATAAGGAAAATGCGCCGTGGTTTGCAGGCCGCGCTCTTCGACGACCTGCAAATCGGGAAACGACAGCACCACGATGCCGGCGTAAACCGTGTTCGAGCCGACATCGAACGACAAATCAGCGCCCGCCACTAACTTTGGCTCGCTTTCCAGCGGCAACAAATCGAGTCGCGCGCGCAGCTCTTTTTGCAGCGCGATGGCCTGCGAAGGCGACAAATCCCAGCGGTGAAGTGGGGATGGAAGCGGCGGCGTGAGCGAAAGCATTGGCACGGATAAGTATGGCGCGTCAAACTCGCTGTAGATTTTCCAAAGAGGTTTTTAATTATGAGAGTTCTCTTTTCCGTTCTGCTCTGCGGAGCGCTACTCGTTCCGGCGCGCGCTCAGGAGCCCGCGCCCAAAACTCCCGCCAAACCCGCTGCCAAAGCTGCTGCCAAAGTCGATCCGATGGCGAAATTGGAGAAAATTGGCGCCGGCGAACTGCGTCTCGACGGCAAAATCACCGCGATTCTGGGCGAGGGCGTCTGGCAGATCCAGGCGACTTCGTGGACGAGTCCGCGCGGCGTTTCGACCGACTTCGACGAGCCGAAAAACAAGGGCGTCACCGTCGCCAAAAGCGCCGACATCCACCCGCGCGGCGAACCCGAAGCCGTGCCGCTGCGCGACGTGACGCTCTCGTCGCGCGTGGCAATTATCGGCAAAAACAGCGCGGATGGCTCGATCATCGCGCGCGAAGTGATTCTGCTCGAAGGTTACGGCTCGCGCCGCACCGTGGGCGCGGTGACCACCAGTCCGTTCACCTGGGCGCTGGTCAAACAATCGCGCGATGCGCGCGATGCCGGGCAACTGCCCAAAGCGCTGATGCTCATCGACAAAGCGATTTCGACCGCCAAAGGCGTGGGCGACGTGAGTGGTGAGGGTCTCGCCACCCAGGATAAAGCCCTGCTGCACGCCGATCTGGAGCAGCCGCAGGAAGCGTTCGCGGCTTTTACGCGCGTGCAAACCATCGGGCGCACGCTGGGCAACTCTTTACTGCTCTCGTTGGGTCTCAATGGCGGCGCGAGTATGCTACGCGCATCGGGCGAGAACGCCAAAGCGCTCGAACTTCTCAAAGAAGCCGACACCGCCAGCACCAACTCCGAAGCCGCGATTCACCTCAGCATTCTCGGCAATCTGGCCACGACTTATCTGCTCGCCGGGCAACTGCAAAACGGCGTCGCCACGCTCAACCGCGTTCATCCGCTCGAAGATCGCGCCGGCAAAGAAGGCGATGCGGGCGAAACCCTGCTTCTCGTCGCGGCTCTGACGGCGACCGAACGCCCCACTGCGGCGCGCCAGGCTTTGACCGAGGTGCAGCCGCGCATCGACCGCGCCCGCGACGAAAAATCCAAAGCCGGACTCGTCGGCGCCGCCGCGCTGGTGCGCTGGCGCCTGGGTGAAAAAGACGCCGCGCGCGCCGGATTCACCCAGGCCGCGCAGATGTTGCAAACCGCAGGCGCTGGCGGCGAAGCCAAGCGCTGGGAAGGCATGGCCGCGCGTCTCGAAGGCGCCGACGAAAACTGGCAGTCCTTCTTCATGGCCGCCAGCGGCATCAAAAAGCGCGCCAAAGCCGAAGGCGAAGGCAACACGCCGCCCGCCGAGGCTCCCCCCGCCGAAAACGCGCCTGCGTAAGCGAACTCGCGTAAGCGACTCGCCCGCACCATCGCAGCCGCAGTAAAAAGCCCGTCGCGTTGGGGCGACGGGTGTTCTGGTGTATCAAAACGCGCGATTTAGTGGTCAAAGGCGTCGGCGGTGCCCCAACTTCGGCGACGACAGCGCGCCTTTAGAAGCGAGGGACTGGGGCGCAAAAGCCAGCGCCCTCCAGCCTCACCCGCAAAAAAGACGCCCCCGCCAAAAGCTGAAATCATCAACCGCCAAACCAAACAGCGCCCCGAACCTCGGGGCGCTGTTTTGGGTTGGGGAAACTGGCAAAATAGCAATGGAGATCAATTATGTCCCTCAAAGAGTTTGTGGCCCGCGAAGTCGAAACATTGGAAGAAAGCGAACTGCAATCCCTCGCCGAGTATCTTTCCTTTCTCAAATTCCGCTCGCGCACTTCGCTTGATGATGCGCGTCTCGCGTCGCTTTACGCCGAGTTCGAGGCAGAAGACCACGAACTCGCCGAAGCCGGAATCAAAGATTATGCGGTCGGATTAGGGAAAGAGGACGCCCATTGACCGCCCGACGCGGCGAGATTTGGTATGCCGACCTTGACCCCACTCAAGGCTCGGAACAAGCGGGCGTTCGTCCCGTTCTTGTTTTCCAAGGTGACAAAATCAACCGCGCCACGACGACAACGGTCGTCATCCCCCTGACCACAAACTTGCGTCGCGCGGCGCTCCCGTCATGCCTTCAAATCGCTCAAGGCGAAGGCGGATTAACTGTGGAATCGGTTGCCCTTTGCCACCAAATGCGAGTTGTGGACGAAACCCGGCTTCAATCGAAACTCGGCAAGATTAGCGAACTTACGATGGCAGAAGTCGAGATTTGCGTGCTGTGGACTTTGGGGATTCGGTCGGTTTGAAAAGCGGCCTGACCCGCAAAAAAGACGCGCCCGCCAAAAGCTGAATCGACGAGAGAACGGATCATAAGGCGCTATAATTGATGAATAGGCAGCACAAATGAAGCATTTTTTCGCAATTCCCGTTCTACTCTTGTTGTTTCTCAGCGGATGTGGAGGAAAGAAAATGGATTACAAAGCAGAAGTGACAGGAGTTCGCATTGTGCCTTTCACAACGGCGCAAGGTAAATCAACACAAATGGTCTTGGTTGACTGGAAAAACACTGGAACAGCTCCGCTGTCAGCGGTTTTTGCTGACATCACCGCTTACGATGCAGGTGGCAATAAGTTGCCAACAAGCACGACTCAAAAATGCGTTTTTGCAGTTTTTAAAGATGATGAGCGCATCCAACCGGGCGACTCGTATATATCGCCAGATGGAGAAGGGTTCATTTTACTGCCTTCACCTGTTCATACATCAGCGAGTCGTGCAACTGCAACCATTGTAGGAGCCTCAGACAAGACAGATGATGGAGAACATATAGTCCCAGTGCTGAACGGATTAACAATATCATCAAAAATCACTGAATCGCCAACCCCGATACCGCGCACATATCAAGTGACCTACCGTATAAGTGGAGCATCACGGGGGATACTTGGCACTTACACAAGATCTCCCAATGACGAAGTGAAATTTCCAATTTCAGTGCCAGCTGAAGGTCAATACCCAGGCTATACACTTCTTCCTTGGGAAACTACAGCTTCCATGAACATTGGGGACAAAGACTTAATATTTTTGTCGCCTTACAACGCTTGGTCAACAGATCCGCCAATCACAGCGCAGATATTGATTGATGGAAAATTGATAGCTACAGCCACAGGCGACAATCCAGATTTAACAGTCGAATGCGATGATACGGGCTGCAAAGAACAAAAGTTGGAGCCTCCTGCGTGAATCGCCTCTTTTACCCAGCAGGATAGGATCTATCGCTAAACAAAAAACAGCGCCCCGCATTCGCGGGGCGCTGTTTCGTTTTCTCGCCTTCTTAAACTTCCATCACCACCGGCAAAATCAGCGGCCTACGCCGCAGTTGCACCCAGAAAATATCGGAAAGCGTCTCGCGCACGATGCGGTTCAGCCCGTTTTCGTCCGAGATGCCGCCGGCCATGCCTTGCAGCTTGTCTTCTAACTTCTCCTCGGCGCGCGCCAGAAACTCGACGTTCGCCGGGGCGTGCAAAAAGCCGCGCTGGGTGATGTTGGGGCTAAGACAGAATCGCGCCGCAAGGTAAAATGAAGTGCGGAGAAAACCAATGGCAACTCTTACAATTCAGCCTCTGAAAGCCACAGCATCCATCGCTCAAAACGGCGCGAAAAGCCAACACCGCAATGAAGCCGCGCGTCAACTGCTCCGCGAATGGCGCGAAGATGAATCAGGCTACGACGAAGCCTCATGGCCCAAAGCCAAACAAATGATTGAGGAAAACAGCACCTCCGCGCGGAGCAAATTCAGTGATTGAGGCCATCGTCCTCGATTCCAGCCCGCTCGGTCGCTTGGTGCATCCGCGTCTCAACGTGGAAATCTCCGATTGGCTCGATGGCGCTTTAGCCGCCGGGGTCACGGTCTACATTCCCGAAATCATCGACTACGAAGTGCGCCGCGCTCTGCTTTTCGGCGGCCTGACGCGCTCAATTCAGCGACTGGACGAGTTCAAAACAAGTGCTGTTTTATCTGCCGCTCAACAGCGCGGCGATGCTCGATGCAGCTAATTTGTGGGCGACGGCGCGAAAACAAGGAAAATCCGTCGCCGACCCCAAAGAATTAGACGGCGATGCAATCTTAGCGGCGCAAGCGCGGCAAGTCGGTGCCATCGTCATCACGGAAAACGTCGGCCATCTCTCGGTTTTCACCGATGCGCGGGATTGGCGAACGACGAATGTTATGGAGTGAAGTCGTAGTCGGCGACTCCAACTTCGGCGACTCCAACTTCGGCGACTCCAACTTCGGCGACTCCAACTTCGGCGACGATTCGGTTTTGTATGAAGCGATGGGCAGGGGCGCAAAAGCCAGCGCAAAAGCGGCCTCACCCGCAAAAGCGCGGCAGCGAAGGTGCCGTGAAACCCGTAGGGACATGGCTTGCCATGTCCTTGGATTGAGTTGCAATTCACACCGCGGCGTCTCCCTCGGAGACGACGGACATGGCAAGCCATGTCCCTACGAAAGCACGCCGCCCCAAGCGGGAAGCGGAGCGCAACGAGTCTCGCCGGTCGAAACGTAACAGCGCCCCGAAGTTCGGGGCGCTGTTTGGGTTTGTTATAAATGAAGAGACTGACTTCTCAAATTCTATTGTTGTTCGGCATCAGCATTCTTATGACGGTGGCGAGCCTTTGTGTGTCTTCCGTAACTTATGTTGACGCCACGACGTTTGGCATTTCGCCTTCAGGTGATAGCGACTTCCACAAAACAATTGATTGGGGCTGGCCCCTTGCTTTTGTTATAGATCATCCGTATAAGCAAGGAGTGGGTAGAATGGACAGAAACGATGTTTTCAATTTGGGTTTTTTTGTCTGTAGTTGGGTATTTTGGTTCTACGCAGTCACTCCCGTTTATTTGGCAGTTATACGTTTTTCGGCCTCGAAGAGGTTGTTCCAGAAGAAGGCTTCATAAATAACTTAACAACCAAAAACAGCGCCCCGCTACGCGGGGCGCTGTTTCGTTTTCTGCCTCTCTAAACTTCCATCACCACCGGCAGAATCAGCGGCCTTCTCCGCAGTTGCGACCAGAAGATGTCGCTCAAAGTCTCGCGCACGATGCGATTCAGACCGTTTTCGTCCGAGATGCCGCCCGCTATGCCTTGCAGCTTGTCTTCGAGTTTTTCCTCGGCTTTGGCGAGGAATTCGACATTCGCCGGGGCGTGCAAAAAGCCGCGCTGGGTGATGTCGGGGCCGCTCAGAATCATCGTCAGGCATACTCTGTGACATGAGCAAAAGCAAAAAGACGAGCATGGAAGTGCAAGGGATCGAGGTGGCTATGCTTTCGGCCAACGCCGAGGATTTCATCAGCCTGACTGATATAGCGCGTTATAGACAAAGCGGAGAGCCGGATGATTTAATCCGCAACTGGTTGAGAAATCGGAACACCATCGAGTTTCTGGGGATTTGGGAGCAGTTGAATAACCCCAATTTTAATCCCGTCGAATTCGACGGGATTAGAATGCAAACCGGCCTCAACAGCTTCGCGCTGACTCCTAAACAGTAGATCGGGAAGACCGGCGCGGTGGGCATTTCTTCCAAAACCGGTCGTTATGGCGGCACTTATGCTCACCGCGACATCGCTTTCGAGTTCGCGTCGTGGATTTCGGTCGAGTTCAAGCTCTATCTCATCAAAGAGTTTCAGCGCCTCAAGGAAGACGAAAGCCGCCGTTTGAGCGAAGGCGCCGAGTGGAATCTGAACCGCACGTTGTCGAAACTCAACTACCGCGTTCACACCGACGCCATTCAAACGCATCTCATTCCGGCTGCGGTGACGACCCATCAAGCGGCCTTTGCCTATGCCAACGAAGCCGATGTTTTGAACGTCGCGCTCTTCGGTCAAACCGCCGCGCAGTGGCGAAGTGCCAACCCGCAACTCGAAGGTAATATGCGCGACCATGCCACCATCGAGCAGTTGCTGGTGATGGCGAATCTCGAAGGCATCAACGCGGAACTGATTCGCATGGGCCTTTCGCAAAGCGCCCGGCTCAATCAGCTAAACGCGAGCGCCATTTCCCAACTCAAAATCCTGACTTCCGCCGCGCAGAGGTTGGAACAAAACGCGGGGAAGGAGAAGCCGAAAGGGTAACTGAAGTAAAATGTCCCTACGAAAGCACCCGCCAGTCGAAATGAAACAGCGCCCGGAAATTCGGAGGAATCACATGAGCAAACTAAAATGGAAACAGTTGGTCTTTCTCGTCCCGCTTGTAATTGGGACTGTGAGTTATTCTGTCGCGGCGCCAGCGCGAGGCAAGAAGGCAAAATCCGCTCTCAAAAAAGCCTCGCCAACTGCAAAACTGCCTCTCCAAAAGGTCGTTATTGCTTTGGGAGAAGCGAAAGGTATGGACGATACTGGCAAGATTCAAAAACTTTCCGACGCCATCAAGAAATACCCAAAACACGATGAGGTCAAGATTTGGTGGATAACACCTAATCCATACTCTGAGTATTCATATGAAGACTGGTTGACATACAATCGTCGCAAAGGCACATTGGAACATGTGTCTTCTATCATCAACTTCAACAACGGCGAAATCTTCAGCCATGTTACAGATAAAGCTATCCATTCTGCTGGCAAAGTTCGGCCAACAATCTTCAAAAACGGACAGCGTGTGCCACATCCAGAACCTTGGGTCAGCGTTCTGCTGAAGTTCGGGTGTAAGTTGACCACATCCTATGTGAACTAACTTTGGTAAAAACAAAAACAGCGCCCCGCATTCGCGGGGCGCTGTTTCGTTTTCTCATTTCCTAAACTTCCATCACCACCGGCAAAATCAGCGGCCTTCTCCGCAGTTGCGACCAGAAGATGTCGCTCAAAGTCTCGCGCACGATGCGATTCAGACCGTTTTCGTCCGAGATGCCGCCCGCCATGCCTTGCAGCTTGTCTTCGAGTTTTTCCTCGGCTTTGGCCAGAAACTCGACATTCGCCGGGGCGTGCAAAAAGCCGCGCTGGGTGATGTCGGGGCCGGCGAGAATCGCGCCGGATTTCTTGTCGAGGATCACCGTTGCGACGACGACGCCGTCGTCGGCGAGGTGTTTGCGGTCGCGCAGAACCGAGTAGCCGACATCGCCGATGGTGAGGCCGTCCACCAACACCGAACCCGCCGGAACCTGGCCGATGATGTCGATGTGGCCCGGTTTGATGCTCAAAACGTCGCCGACTTGCAAAAACGGGATCGTGGCGCGCGGGATGCCGAGTTCTTCGCACATATCCGCATAAGCCAAGGCGTGGCGCGGTTCGCCGTGATACGGGATGGCGAATTCGGGTTTGCAGAGTTCGAGCATCTGCTTGAGGTCTTCGCGGTTGCCGTGACCCGACACGTGGACGTGATCGTGCGGCGCGCGGAACACGTGGACGCCGTTCATGCACAGCGCGTTGACGACCTTATAAACCGAGGCTTCGTTGCCAGGAATCGGCGTCGAAGAGAAAACTACGGTGTCGTTGTCTTTGAGGTTCAGGAAGCGGTTCTGATTGCGCGCGACTTTGCTTAAAGCCGCCATCGGTTCGCCCTGCGAGCCGGTCATCACGACCACGATCTGGTTGTCGGCGTGATCTTCGATTTGCTCGATGTCGATGGCCGGTGTCGGCGGTTTCAAATAGCCCAGTTCGGTCGCAATACCGGAAATGGTGAGCATCGAGCGGCCCGTAAACGCGACGCGGCGCCCGTATTGGTGCGCGATGTCGAGAACTTGCTGCACGCGATGCACGTTCGAGCCGAAAGTCGCCAGCAGAATGCGGCCCGGCGCGTCGGCGAAAATGCGTTCCAAAGCGGGGCGAACCGTGCTTTCCGACTCGCAAAAACCGGGGCGCGTCGCGTTGGTGGTGTCGCTCAGCAAGGCCAAAACGCCTTTGTCGCCGTATTCGCCGAAACGCGCTTTCATCGGCGCTTTGCCATCGACGGGATGCTCGTCCCACTTGAAATCGCCGGACTGAATCAGAGTGCCGAGTTCGGTCGTGATGGCGAGGCCGCAAGCATCGGGAATCGAGTGCCCAACGCGCAGCCATTCGACGCTAAACGGCCCGATTTGGGCGGTTTCGCCGGGCGCAACCTGGGTGGTTTTGATGGCGTTTGGATCGACCGGCGATTCGCGCAGCCGCGTCGCCATGATGCCGAGCGTGAGGGCGCCGCCATAGACCATGACTTCGGGGAATTCGGTGAGGAAGTAGCCCATCGCGCCGACGTGATCTTCGTGGCCGTGGGTGAGGGCGAGTCCGGCGATGCGCTTGCGATTGTCGCGCAGGTAGGCGAAGTCGGGGATGATGAGATCGACGCCGGGGTGTTCTTCATCGGGGAACATGACGCCGCAATCGACGATGAGAATTTTGTCGTCGAACTCATAAAGCATCATGTTTTTGCCGATTTCGGCGACTCCGCCCAGCGGAATGACTTTGATTTCTGTTTTGCTCATAATTTTTCCTTGTGTAGGTTTCTAACTATCAGTGGGTAACTGACAAAAAATAACCGCGCGACATCGCCGCGCGGGGGATTTTCGGGTTTGAGGTGGAAAGACGAACGAAGGGCGTTCGGTTTCCGGGTTTAGATTTTAACGTGTGGCGCGGCACGAGGCGCTTTTGCCCTCGATTTTTCTGTGGCACGGCTCTGCTTTGCAGCTGAAATTCTTTGTTAGGCCAGCGCGCGTGGCTTGGTCGCGTGAGTTAGAATTGCAACCATGTTTCAATACGCAAATGACACTTCTGGATGGAAGGATGATTGGCAGTTTGGATATCGCTTTGGCGCTTTTTATATCTTTCCGCCAACCGGCGTTATCGAGCCAGTTGATGCACTCAGGCAGACTTATGACCCGAAATCTGCTTCAGGCTGCCAAGCACACATTAGCCTGAGCGAATCGCTTCCTGCTCCACTGTCGGATGAACAGTTGGAGCAAATCCACACTGCGTTATCCGCCGTTCAGCCCTTCGATATTCGATATGGGCCTTTGCGAAGTTTTCCGCCATACCCTGGTGTTTGTTATTCCATCACGCCGGAAGATAACTTTCGGGCGCTGCGTTCGGCGCTTCATTCAACCTCTGCTTTTGTTGGTGTTCCGCTCAAACGCGAACACATCGCACCTCACATGACGATTGCAGAATTCCTTACTTTACAACAGACCAACGAACTTTTAGAAGAGTTGAGCGGGAAGGTGCCAGAGGGAACTTTTCGCTGCGATTCAATTGAATATGCTATTCCAAACGATCAGTTTTATTTCGAGCGAGTTCTCACCGTTCCGCTCAAGGGCTGAACTACAACTAACACTGGCCTAATAACGTGGGTTCTTCGGTTGCTGAAGAACGCGCGAAAAATGGCTTTTCATTTTAAAACAAACTCAAATTGCCGCCCTCTTCGGGCGCGTCTTGCGAGGGCGGGCAGACGCCTTTGGATTTGCCTTCGTCCATGTCGGTGATTTCGTCGTCGGCGATTTCCCGACTCAAAAAGTCTTTCAGATTCGCCAGATCTTCCAGAAACAGCTTCATCGTTTCCGGCGCGCGCAGGGCCGCCGAGGGATGCAAAATCGGGATGAACAAAATTCCGTCTTTGCGAAACACGTTGGAGCGCGCTTTAGTGATGCGGAGATTCTTGGAAATTAGCGTTTGCAAACTCGGCCCGCCGACCGGAACGATGAATTTCGGGTCGATGAGCGCGATTTGGGCGCTCAACCAGTCGTTGCACGCCGCGATTTCGTCGGTCAAAGGCGTGCGATTTTGCGGCGGGCGGCATTTGACGATGTTGGTGATGAAAATCTCGCCACGCGAAATGCCGATTTTCTCCAGTTCGCGCGACAAAAGCTGCCCCGATTTGCCCACGAACGGCTCGCCGCTCAAGTCTTCCTGCTCGCCCGGCCCTTCGCCCACGAACATGAGCGTCGCCGAAGTCTGACCCGCGCCCGGAACCGCGTTGGTGCGCGTTTGCGCCAGGCGACATTTGGGGCAAACCCGAATCTCATCGGCGAGTTCGGCGAGCAGGGAATCGACGTTCATAGTTCGTTTTTGTAGGGACATGGCCTGCCATGTCCTTGGACAACATCGCAGAAACGCGCGGTCTCCACGGGAGACGGCGGACATGGCAGGCCATGTCCCTACATTTTATTTTTCCGCGTTCACATCGGTGCGAAACGGCCTCGCGGGCAGTCCGGCGCCGTTATAAAGATTACCAATCGGGTTCGACGCCCAATCGTAACGCACCGCAACGGGCGCGCTCACTTCGGGATTCGAAAGCACGATTTGGTTGCCGTCAATCGTCGCGTCGGCCCATTTCCAGATGCCATCGGCACCCGAAATCGCAAAACCGAGCAGTTTGTCGCCGCTCGCTTTCAAACCGTCAGCGTTTTGAAACGAAAGCCGCGCCGTGTTGCCCTGCGCGCTCATCGACGAAAAAACCGGGCCGGAATCGACGACTTTTTGGCCGTAATCGCGGTTCAATGCCAGAAGCGCGAGGCGATGACCGACATCCTGTTTGTTGGTGGGATGGATATTGCCGGGATTCTCTTTGATGGCGAGGTCGATGGCGAGCGCGGTTCCCGTCCTCGGCAGACTCAGCGTGCGGCTTTGCGCTTCGCGCAGCATCGCCCAGCCGTTGCCCGGTTCAATCGGGTCTTTCTGCACGCCCTGAAAATTGGCGAGTTGCACCCAGTAAAACGGGAAATCGCCCTGCCCGAAACGCGCGCGCCAATCTTGAATCAGGGTAGGAAACAAAGTGCGATATTCGACGGCGCGGCTCGCATTGCTTTCGCCTTGATACCAGATCGCGCCCTTGATGCCATAAGGAATGAGCGGCGCGATCATGCCGTTATACAGCGCCGCCGCGCGATTCGGACTATTCGGCGAATTCGGCCCGCCCGGTTTGACAGGCGCGGGCTGGTTTGCGGCTTTGGCGGCTGCAACGGCGGCATCATAGGCGGGCAAAGTCTCTTTCTGGTATTTCTCGTTGAGCGCCGGAAATTCCGCGGCGACTTTGTCGGTTGCAGCCACCATCGGCTGCAAAGTCGGCACGTTTTCGAGCGCCTCGCGGCTCGTCCACGCCTCGGCGGGCGTGCCGCCCCAGCTCGAATGAATCAGGCCAATCGGAACGCCGAGATTTTGATGCAGTTCGCGGCCAAAAAAGTAGGCGACGGCGGAGAAATTCTTCACCGTTTCGGGTGTCGTCGCCTGCCATTTGCCTTTGACATCGCTTTGCGGCGTCGGAACGGCATTTTTGGCGACGTTGAAGGAGCGAACCTCGGGAAAATTGGCCGACGCGATTTCGGCATCCGCGTTTTGCGTCTGCGAAACCTTAAATTCCATGTTGGACTGCCCCGAAGCCAGCCAAACTTCGCCAACCGCGACATTTTGGAAAGTCAGCGCGTTTTTTGCAACGACCGAGAGCGTCAGACTCGTCGCCGCGCTTTGCGGCGCGAGTCTGACCAACCATTTTCCGCTCGCATCGGCGCGGGTTCGGCCCACATTGCTCGCGCCCAGACGCACGGTCACGCTTTCGCCCGCATCGGCGGTGCCAAAAATTGGCACGCTCATATCGCGTTGCAACACCATGTTGTCGCTGAAAATCGCGGGCAACTTCACGTCGGCGCGCGCGGCGCCGGAGAACATGAGGGGCGCCAATAACGCCGCATATTTCATTGAATTTTTCATAATAATCCCGCCGTTTCTAAGACGGCTTTGAGTCCGTCGATCTCCTCTGGATCCGACTCGACGAGCGGCAAGCGCAAATCGCCGCAATCGAAACCCTGCAATTTTAAAGCGGCTTTCACCGGCGCGGGCGAGGCGCCATTAACCGGAAAAAGCGCCTCAATGACCGGCAAAAGTCGCAAATGCAACGCGCGCGCGAGCTTCATATCTCCGCTCCAAAACGCTTCCATCATGGCGCGATATTCGCGTCCCGCGAGGTGCGAAACCACCGAAATGCAGCCGCACGCGCCGAGGGGCATCATCGGCAGCATCGCGGCGTCGTCGCCACTATAAATAGCGAAATTCTCGTCGGTTTGAGCGCGGATATGACCGATTTGGATCAAATCGCCGCTCGCTTCCTTGGTGCCGATGATGTTGGGGATTTGACTGAGCCGCGCGTGAGTTCCCGCGCTCATGTTGCGCGCGCAGCGACTCGGCACGTTGTAAAGCAAAACCGGCAGTTCCACGCTTTCGGCGATGATTTTGAAGTGGCGATATAGCCCTTCCTGGCTCGGCTTGTTGTAATAAGGCACCACCAAAAGCAAGCCGTCCACGCCGGTTTGGGCGGCCTGTTTGGAAAACTCGATGGAAAACGCGGTTTCGTTGTCGCCGGTGTTAGCGATGATGGGCGCATCGCCCGCGGCGTTTTTCACGCGGCGAAACAGTTCTAATTTCTCTTCGGGCGTGAGCGTCGGGCTTTCGCCGGTCGTGCCGGAAACGACCAGACCGGACGAGCCGCGTTCTAAAAGGTAGGTCGCGAGTTGCTCGGCGCGCTCGAAATCGACGCTTAAATCGGGATGGAAAGGCGTCACCATCGCGGTGAGCAGCGGGCCAAAAGGCGCGTTGGGGGCAGTGGACATAACTAAATAACGTGCTTTAAAGGTTAACGCTTTTACGTTTTGGGATTCGAATTCACCGCAAAGGCGCGAAGACGCAAAGATTTTTTCTTGAATTTCTTTGCGTCTTCGCGCCTTTGCGGTGAATATTCAGCGGTCTCGATTGGCGGGCAAAGACGGCAAAAGCCCCGGTTTTGGCACGCCTTCTTCCCAACCGGTGAGCGGCCCACCTGCGCTTTCTCCGGCGCGACGCACCCAGGCGCGGCGTTCGCTTTTGCCGTCGAAAGCGAGGCGCAACACGCCCTGCGGCGGCTTTTGGTCGAGGCGCAGCACGAATTTGATGCTCGCTCGCGGCGCTTGTTGGGCGATTCTTCCTGCGATGCGCGGCAGCAGATTTTCGACATCGCCGAGGCGAAAACTGGCGAAAGTCCCGTTTTGTCGCGGGTCGGCGAAACTTTTCGGTGCGATGCCATCGAAATCGGCGACGATGCTCCAATTCGGCGGCGTCGGCGACTCGGCGACCGGCGCGAGCTGCCCGGCAAGAGAGGTTTGCGGCAAATCCTGGGTCGCCAGCGCCAAAGCGGGCAGGGCGCGTTCATCGAAACTGATTTTTCCGGTCGCAAAAATGTGCGGATAAATCCAGGTTCCCGGCCCGGCATCGACGGCGCGGCCATAATCGCCGATTTTGCGCGCCGCAATCGCGGTCAGCGTGACTTGGCGGCGCGGCCACGTCCAGGCGAAAAGACCTTGCCAACCGCCGGGGCGCGCGCGGCAAATCGCGGTCAATTCGCCGCTGCTTTTGGCGGGCGCCCAGCTCAATTCGCTGCCGCCCGATTCGATACCCAGCGCGCGCCACTGGATTTCCCAATTTTCGGGGTTCGTCACCTCGACCGAAAACGGCTGCCCGGCGCGCGCCACCACGGTTTGCGTGGGCGCCAAAACCTGACGGATTTTGGGTTTGGGCCACGTCACCACCAAAAGCGGCGCGCGCGGCGCGCGCGCGGCCATGATGCCCGCCACAACGCCGACCGGCACCAGAACGGCGAGCAGAACCGCCCCGAAAAGCAGCTGTTTTTTCTGGGCGCGCCGTTGCTGGCGCAGCATCGCCAGTTTGCGCTCGCCTTCTTCTATCGAAGTTTGCAGTTCGTTCTGGTCGTAAATCATGGTGAGGAGGCGCGAGGCTTGAGGCACGAGGCGCAGAGGAGAAGTTACCGTTTCTGCCTCACACCTCACACCTCGCGCCTCGCGCCTCTAAAAAATCCCGTCTCGCAACAGCAGTTCCGCGACCAGAATCGCGCCTTTGGCGGCGCCCATTTTGGTGTTGTGACTCACTAAAACATATTTCACGCCATGTTGACCCAAAACCCGCTCCTGCCGCAGCCTTCCGACAACCGTCGTCATGCCGCCTCCCATATCGCGGTCGCGGCGCGGCTGCGGGCGAAACGGGTCGTCGTGAACGTAAATCAGGTGTTCGGGCGTCGAAGGCAAACCGCCCAGGCCGCCGCGAAATTCGCGCATGGCGAGCGCGACTTCTTCGACCGGGCAAGCCGTTTCCGTCGCCACGAACACGGTTTCGGTGTGGCCATCGGAGACGTTGGCGCGCGTGCAGGTCGCCGAAACGCCGAATTTGGCGTTTTGAATGCTGTCGCCGACCAAATCGCCCAAAATCTTCTGCGTTTCCTTCTCAACTTTCTCTTCCTCGCCGGAAATATAAGGAATGATGTTGTCGAGCGCCTCCAGACCCAAGACGCCGCCGTTTCGTCCCGCGCCGCTCATCGCTTGCATACTCGTCATAATCACGCCCTGAATGCCGAAATTGTCCAAAATCGGCTTGAGCGTCATCACCAAACCGGTCGTGGTGCAGTTCGGCACCGGCGTCACGAAACCCTTCCAGCCGCGCTCGACCTGCTGGCGAGAAATGAGCGCGGCGTGCGAGTTGTTGACACCGGGCACGAAAATCGGCGTGTCATCGAAGTAGCGAAACGCGCTCGCCGTCGAAACGACCGGCGTGGTCAAAGCGTATTTCGGTTCGAGAGTTTTGGCGGCGTCGCTTTCCACCGCCGTGAAGACCAGATCGACACGCCGCGCGTCGAATTCGTCGGCGTTTTGCACCATCATGCGCGCGTAATCCGGGTGCAAAGGCTCGTCGCACCACCAGCCGACCATGCCGTTTTCCGCGCGAATCGCGTCGCCATAAATCTTTCCGGCACTCCGTTTGGAAGCGGCGAGCGCCACGATTTCAAATTGCGGATGGCCTGGAAGTGCTGCTAAAAATTGTTGACCGGCAATGCCGGTCGCGCCGATGACGGCGACTTTTTTCTTGTTCATATCTATAAATAATGGCGTTTTGTAGGGGGTAGTGGTCAAATGCGGAGGGACAACGAACCGCGAGCGTGAGCGACCGGCTCTTGTTATGAACGTCCAAGCACAGCCGGTCGCTCACGCTTCGTTGTCCC
>JAABUN010004128.1_pt1 | contig 20538 bp, 15 predicted proteins | sample 5559311 | NCBI WGS metagenome assembly JAABUN01 (sample SAMN10711877, study PRJNA513370) | rock metagenome | isolation source: Antarctica rocks | place: Antarctica: Victoria Land, Siegfried Peak sud
ATCGACCGGGGCAAGAAGCACCTGCCCGATTCGGCAGACACTGTCTGCCGAGTTCATTGCCCGTAGCCGATTGACTGGCAACATGGAACGGGGATTAACCCTGCACGACGGATCATTCGCTCACGCCCCATCCGTGCCACGCCACCTCTCGGAAACCGCCTTGCCTGTTTGCCCCGACCGCAGGTACGCTCGTTGCCGGAGCGAAAGGTTGGACTGATGGCAAAGCGGAAACAACAGAAGCCGGATCAACTCGTGCCGGTCGGCGGCGACGGCTACGACGGCCTCCTCTCGAACCTCACCACCCTCCTCGATCAATCCCGGCGGTCAGCCGCCCGTGCCGTGAACGCGATGCTCGCGGCGACGTATTGGGAGGTCGGCCGTCGAGTGGTCGAGTTCGAGCAGGGCGGAGAGGCCCGCGCGGGCTATGGGGAAGAGCTTCTCAAGCGGCTCGGAGCGGACCTCTCCGGTAAGCACGGGCGGGGGTTCGGATGGCGGAACCTGTTCTCGATGCGGGCCTTTTACCTCGGGTGGGAGATGCGCCAGACGGCCTCGGGCACGTTCCAACTCCGAGCGAGAACCCCCGAGGGCGAAAGATTGCAGACACCGTCTGCAATTTCCCCTCCCCTCCTCACGCCCGATGCGTTTCCGCTCCCGTGGTCGCACTACGTCCGGCTGATGACCGTGGCGGACCTCGCGGCACGCAGGTTTTACGAGGACGAGGCGATCAAGGGCGGGTGGTCGGTCCGCCAGCTCGACCGGCAGATCGGCACGCAGTTCTACGAGCGACTCCGCGGGTCGAAGCAGAAAGACGTACTGCTCGCGAAAGCCAACGCGCCCGCGTCGGCCGACCTTCCGACGGCCGACGAGCTGGTCCGCGACCCCTACGTCCTGGAGTTCCTGAACCTCACGAGCGAGTACGGCGAGGGCGAGCTGGAGGAGGCCATCGTCCGGCACCTCGAGGCGTTCCTCCTCGAACTCGGCCGCGGGTTTGCCTTCGTCTCCCGGCAGCAGAAGATCCGCGTCGACTCTCAGTGGTACAAGATCGACCTCCTCCTGTTCCACCGGCGGCTCCAGTGCCTGGTGGTCATCGACTTGAAGATCGGCCCGTTCTCCCACGCCGACGCCGGGCAGATGAACCTGTACCTGAACTACGCGAAGGAGCACCTGGCCGAGCCGGGCGAGAACCCGCCGGTCGGCCTCATCCTGTGCAGCGAGAAGAGCGACACGGTGGTGCGGTACGCGATGGGCGGGATCAACGCCCGGGTGTTCGCGTCCAAGTACCTGACCGACTTGCCGGCGGAGGACGAGCTGCGGGCCGAGGTCGAGCGGACGAAGCGGGCGCTCGCGGGCCGGACGGACGGGACGCCCGGGTGAGTCCGGGTCAGTCCGGGTCAGTCATAGCCTTGAACCGGTGAGCGCTCCCTACCGGTGTGGGAGGAGGCGGTTAATGGACGCGGGAGAGCTTGCCGTCGCTCGGGAGGATGCGGCCGATGTCCTTCGCGGTTCGACCGAGGAGCCACAGCGCCTCCCGGCCGTGGCCGCCCACGACCAGCGCCCGGACGCACCGCGCGTCGAGGTCGCCGAGGACGGCCCAGAAGCCGACCCGTCCGCCGGCGTCCAGGCCCGAGCGGCGGACGAACGATTGGGTATCGTCCGGCTCCGGCTGGAGGACGGCGAGACCGTGACTGGAGGCGATTCCGACGTAGGCTTTCGGCATGAGTCCCTTCTAGCACGGCCGGAGGGCGGGGTTCAACCGTTTGTCATCGGGACCGGAGGGGAACGCATGGCGGGGAAGAAGCGGAACACGGGCGAGCGGGTGGTCGAGGCCGAACGGTTCGTCCTGCGGGGACGCGACGGCCGGGAGCGGCTGGTGCTCGGGACGACCGAGGCGGGCGACCCGTTCGTCTCGGTCATGGGCGCGGACGGGGCCAGCCGGGCCGCCCTCCACCTCAAGGGGGACGCCCCCCACCTGCACCTGCACGACCGCGCGGGCACGCTCCGGGTCTCGGTGGCCCTCGACGACGCCGACCTCGGGCCCGGCCGCAGCGGCGAGGTGCCGAGCGTGTCGCTGTGCAACGCGGACGGCACCGCCCAGGTGCAACTCGTGGTCCTCCCCCAGGGGGGCGGGCCGGGCGTCGCGCTGAACGACGCCGCCGGCCGGCAGCGCATCTTCCTGCACCTCCTGGACGACACTTACGTGGTCGTCACCGACGCGAAGGACCGGAAGGTGTGGACGGTGCCGAAACCCAAGCCGGCGAAGTGACCCCCACCCGGCGCGACGGTCACCCGCCGAAGACGGCGAGGACCGCCTGCCGTCGCTGGTCCGGGAACAGGTGCCGGTAGCGCTTCTGCATCTCGACGGTGGTGTGCCCCATCAGCTCGTCGATCACCCGCTGGTCCACCCCGGCGGCCGCCAGGTTCGAGGCGAACGAGTGGCGGAAGGCGTGGCAGCCGCGGAGGACGTGCCACTTCGATCCCGTCACCCCCGACCGGAACGCCTTCCACACCTGCCCGTCGGTGAGCGTCGTCCCGGCCCGCGTGCAGAACGCGAGCGGCCCGCCGGGGTGGTCCCCGGCGAAGTACGCCCGCATCACCTCCTCCACCCGCGGGGTCATGTCCACCGTACGGAACGTCTCCGCGGCCCGACTCCGCTTCTTCTCCCGCAGGAGGACGAGCTTGGCGTCGAAGTCGAAGTCCTCGACCCGGGCGCGGAAGAGTTCGGCCCGCCTTGCCCCGGTGTAGGCGGCGGTGACGAGGAACGGGTGGAGGTAGCGGGCGCTCGTCTTCTTGCGGACGTGGGCGAGCACCTCGGCCACCTGGGCCGGGTCGAGGAACAGCCCGTCCCACAGCTCCCGCTCCCGCCGCTTTTCTACCCCGCCGCGGGCGAGGATGGCTTGGACCTGATCGTAGGTCCGGAACGGCTCGGCCTGCTTCTCCTTGGCGAACGCGAGGTCCACGTCCGGGAACTTCGTCGGGACGTGCCCCTGGCGGTGCGACCAGTTCCAGACGAAGCGGAGGGTGGCGACCGCCTTCTTCACCGTCTTCGCCTTGACCGTGTGGCCGTTCCACGTCTCCCGGCTGCGGGCGTCGACGAACTGCTGCACCGTCCCGGCCGTGACCGCGGCGACCGACATGTCGCCGCCGATGAGCCGCGTTAGGTGCTTCAGGTGGATGTCCTCCATCTGACGGGTGATGACTTCCTTCGCCCCGGCGGTGAACTGCGTCCGGTAGGTCTCGAACATCTCGGCGAGACGAACGGCTCGCTGGACCGACACCTTCCGTTCGAGCCGCCCGTCGGTGAGCAGGAACAGGCCGACATCAGCCCCGTCCGGGACGGCGAGCCGCCCCCGCTCGACCATTCGCAAGTTCTCCTCCAGCCGGGCGAGTCCGGCCTCGGCGTCCTTGCGGTCGGCCGCGTTGACGCCGACGTGGTGCTTCGTCCCGCCCAGGCGGAAGATGACGCGGTAGCGGTTGCCCCGCTGTTCGAGCGACGCCATGTGGCCGGCCCTCCCCGTCCGATTCTTCGGGGGGAGACCAGAGACGTGACCCCAGCGTGAAGCCAGTGTCGTCCCCAGTTTGTCCCCAAAGCGGGGTCCGGCGAGCGAACAAGCTTCCCGAGACGGTCGCGGAAAGCCTGGTTTTTGAGGTGATTCCGGCGGGGTTCGGCGAAAATCAAACAGCGGAGAGGGAGGGATTCGAACCCACGGACGCTGTGACACGTCTCCGGTTTTCAAGACCGGCGCTGCGTCTTCTGAACCGCTAGTTTTTACAGTACTTCCGGCGTCGCCCGCGATCCTGTTGCACACAGGTTGCACAGACACCGTCAGTTTGACTGACCTTGCCCGCGTGGTCCAGGCGTGGCCTACCCTGTCAGACCCCATCCGGCGGGCGGTGTTAGCGTTGGTAGATGTCGCGGCTGACGGCCCCGAACACCGTCACCGTCGCCACCATCGCCACGCGCCGGCCGATGATTCGATGCCGCCGGGGTATGAGCGCAACGCCCCGGCCGACCCACGCACGACGGACTCGCAAGGCTGACGGGCGATATTGGGGCCGGCGGTTCGGATACAATCGGTGACGGTTCGTCCGCCCGGCCGCCCCGGAGTTCGCCCCATGACCACCACTGCCAAGATCGAAGCCAACCGCCGGAACGCCGCCCGCTCGACCGGCCCCCGGACCGCGGCCGGCAAAGCGCTCGCCCGGTACAACGCCGTCCGGCACGGGGCGCTGACGGCCGCCCCGCTGGTGCCCGGGGAGGACGTGGCCGCGTGGGACCAGCACCGGCAAGGGGTGGTTGCGTCGCTCGCCCCGGCCGGGCGGCTGGAGGCGGCCCTCGCCGATCGGATCGCGCTGACCCTGTGGCGGCTCGACCGGGTAGCCCGGTACGAGGCCGCGGCCGTCGATGCGGCCGTGACGAACGCTGTGCTGCCGAAGCCGGGGAGTTGGGAGGCCCAGATGCACCCCCAGCCCGATCCGCTCGACACCGCGGTCGCCACCGCGAAGGAAGTCGAGGGGAAGGCCGGGCTGCTCAAGCGGAGCGCGGAGCGGGCGGGGGACATATTCGCCGGGCTGGCCGGGATGCCGGGGGACGCGCTCATCCCGGCCGAGCTGGCCGAGGCCGGGGTCGAGGCGGCGCACGAAGTCCTGCTCGGGTACGACCACAAGGGGGGTGCGCCGCACCCGACGAGTACGAAGTTCCACGCCCAGCTCGGGGTGGCCAAGGATGCCGACGACTGGACGGCCGACCAGGTCCGGGCCGGATTCGCCGCCTACGCCGAGTTCTTGGGCGAGCCGGTCGAATGGATGATGACCGAAGTTGCCAACGATTTGGCGAAGGCGGTGGACCGGCGGGCGGCCGAGTGGCGGGCCGCCCGGGCGCGGCGGGTCGGGCTGACCGAGCGGCGGCGGACCGAGGCGGTTCGCCGGACGGCGGACTCGCTGCTGCCGACGGAGGCGCGGGCTGACCTGGTGCTGCGGTACGAGGGGCACTTGCAGAAGCTGCTCACGGGCACGCTCCACGAACTCGAACGGCTGCAAGCGACGCGGGCCGGACGAGACGTGCCGGCCCCGGTCGTGGTCGATGTCACCGTCACCGCGTCGGACCCGGGGGGCGGGTAGGCGGTGGGTTCGTTTCGTAGTGCGGACTACCCGAGCGACGCCAAGTCCGCGAGCGCGTCCGGCCGGAGCGCGTTGAACTCAGATTGACGGACCTTCTGATAACGCCACGATACTCCGGTCAGTGTCGTGGCGTTCTCGGCCCACATCCGGGCCGCCCGGTCCTTGTGGGCGACGTTCACGTCTTCCTGCCCCTTGGTCTCGATCAGGGTGTGCCCGCCGGCGGTATCGACCGCGACGAAGTCCGGCTCGTAGTGGCGCAGGTTGCCGGCCGAGTCGGTGTACCCGATGACGAACCCGAATTGCTCGGGCAGCTTGGCGAATCGCGCCACGTCGTCGGCGGCTTGGAGGAACCCGGCGAACTCGGCCTCGAAGCCGTTGTCGCACGCCACCACGTTGAACACGCACTTGGCCGCTTTCACCGTCGGGCGCGACCACGGGTAGCCGGCGAGTGTCGAGAGGGGCCGGCCGGCGGACACCAACTCGGGCGTCAACTCGTCCACCACGACCTTCCGCAACTCGTGGACGAACGCCCGGATGGTGACGAACCCGCAGACGTTGCTTGCCACGGCCTTGACCATGTCCGGCGTGTCGAGCTTGAGCGACCGGCCGAACGCCCGGTGTTCGAGGAATTGCCGGACCTTGGGCACCAGCGCCGCGAACTGGCTCGGCAGCTTCACGTCCTGGGCGATGCGGCGGGCGTAGTACCCGACGACCTCTTCCGCCGTCTGGGGGGTGGGGATTTTGTAGTCCCGGTCGAACAGCTTCTTCATCTCGACCAGGTCGAACCCCTCGTACCGGAACGACGCCGCGTCCGCGTCGGTTTCCTTGAGTGGCACCGGCGGGTTCGGGGCCGGCACCTCGAGCGCGGCGATTTCGTCGGCGAGCGTCTTCTTGCGGACCAAGATCGGCGTCAACTCGGGCAGCGTGATGTCCTTGTCGAGCTTGGCCGGGTCGGGGACGACGGTCAGCACCACCACCTTGTCCTTGCCAAGCTCGAACTCTTCGAGTTGCAAGTCCTCTTCCTTCTCCAACAACTCGACGAACTCGATGAACTTCTTGTTCCCGATCACGTCCACCCGCTCGACGTACCCGTGCCCCTGGTCGCGGAACATCAGGCGCAGGCCGCGGCCGACGGTCTGTTCCGGGAGAATATTGGCCGTGGCGGTGTACGGGCGCAAGCCGACGATGACCGTCACCCCTTGCACGTCCCACCCTTCCCGGAGCATGACCACCGACACGATGCAGTTCACCGGGCTGGTGCCCCGGTCCACGTCTCGGGCGGTCTGCCGGGCCGCGTCCAAGTCTTTTTTCGACACGTCCCCGGACCGGTCGGTGTGGATGACCAGGAGCTTGTCTGCGGCGAACTCTTCAGGGTACTTCTTCTTCAACCAGTCCCCCACGTCGTCGGCATCGGCCGTGTCGTTCATCATCACGAACAGCACCGGCTTCCGCTTGAGCGGGGCCAGTTGTGTGCGGTACTCCCGCCAGCGCTCGACCCCGGCCACGAGGTACGCCTGATACCGCGTGCTGGCGTGGTCGGACCGGATCTCGGCCATCCCTTTCATCACGCCCTTGAGCGGCCGCTTGACGATCCCGTCGAGAATCGCCTGCTTGAGCGGGTAGTCGAACACCGTCCACGAGAACAGTTGGCCCTTGGTGTGCCGGGGGGTGGCGGTGAAGTCGAGTTGGGCCGCCAGCCCGCCGGGAACCGTGTCGTGCAGCGCCCGGATGCCGGCGTTCCACACGCTCGATTCCTCGTGCGTGTGGTGGGCCTCGTCGTTCAGCACCACGACCGGACCGCCGCGGGCCGCCAGCCGGGCGGGCATCTCCTCCACCCGGTGCGTCCGGGCCGGCGGCTTCGGTCCCAGCACCGCCGCCATCGCGTCCGGCTCGTCGGCCGGCGGGTCGTCCCGCTCGTGGAGGCGCTGGACGTTGGTCAGGTACACCGCGCCCTCGGTCCCGCCCCGCTCGGCCTCGTCGCGCATGTAGAACGCCACGTCCCAGTAGATGCTCAGGTCGGGCGGGATGACGGGGTCGGTGCGGAACACCAGCCCGCCCTCGAAGTCGGCCCGCAGCCGCTCGAACACGATCACGTTCGGGGCGATGACGAGGAACGACTTGGCGTAGTCGGCCCGCCCCTCGACCGTGGCGTTCAGGTACTGCCAGGCAATCGCCAGGCTCATCACCTTGGTCTTGCCGCTGCCGGTCGCCATCTTGACGCAGTACCGGGCGAAGTCGTCGTGCTGCAACAGCTTCAACTCGGCCACCGGCGAGAACTGCTCGACCAGTGCTTTTTGCCGGCGGACGTTGGCCACCTCGAACAGGTAGACCAGGGTTTCGATTGCCTCCCGCTGGGCGTAGTGGTAGGCGAACTTCCGGCCGTTCGGGCGGTGGCCGGTGTGGAACCAGTGCGCCAGCAACCGCCGGGTCGTGTCGGTGGCCCCCTTGTAGCCGCCGGCCGCCCACTCCGCCACCCGCTCCCGGATGCGCGGGACGCACGGGGCGGTCGTGGTCTTGACCTCCATGAACGACGGGGTGGCAACCTTCTTGGCCCGGCCCATGACCTTCACTTCACTTTCACGGTCAACGTCTTGGTCGTGTCGTTGCCGAGGATGTCGATCACCTTCACCATCACCCGGTAGTCGCCCGGGTCGGCGTAGGTGAACGTGGTGCATTGGTCGAGCTTCTTGGCCGCCTTGGTGCGGAACGCCTGCCACTCGTTGTGGAACGTCCCCTGGTTCTCGTGGTGGAAGTCGACCGCCCAGAAGTCGACCCACTGCGACCAGTGCGTCACTTTGCCCCGCACGTCTTCGGGCACGTCGTCCGGCGGCATGGTGAACCCGGCCAGCGTCACCGCGACCGTCCGGCCGGTTACCTTGGCCGTGACTTCCAGGGCGGCCATCTCGAAGAAGTGGATGTCGCCCTGGGCCACCGCCCGCTTGTCCATCACGTCGTTCGGCAACCGCTTGAACCGGAGCAGCACGTTCGCCGCGGCGGCCTGTTGCTTCAGTTCCTCGTTCAACTCGAAGGCGAAGTCCCACCCGAGCACGTCGATGCCGTTGGTCGTCGGGGCACCCGGGCCGGTCCCCATCGCCCGCTTGAACTCGGCCACGATCTTCTTCACGTCGCCGTCGGTGACCGGCCCGTCGACCGTGCCGACGTGGACGAACCGTTCCCCCTTCTTACCGTGCAGCCACGAGTACCCGGCGACGGGTTCGGCGTGGTACAGCTTGAGGATGAAGTCGGTGTACGCCCGCTGCACCCGGTCCTGCTCGGCGGCGTCGGCGAACTGCCCGGCCTGCCACTGCTGGCGCTCGTACTTACCGAGGTTCTGGACGACGAACGGGGTGACATTTTGGACGTTGAGCAGCCGCTTGCGGGCGGTGTGGACGGCGAACCGGCCAAGGTCGCAGGTGATCCACCGCCGGCCGAGCTTCTCTGCGACGGCGGCCGTGGTGCCGCTGCCGCAGAAGCAATCGAGTACCAGGTCGCCCTCGTTGGACGACGCTTGGATGATGCGGTCGAGCAGGGCTTCGGGCTTCTGGGTGGCGTACCCAAGACCCTCAGAGTTAGTATGAATACCTCGAATCATCCCGATATCGTCCCACAAATCTTGTATCGGCACCCCTTTGCTTTCATCCAGATAGCGTTTCTGGTACGTCATACCACTCGAAGAGTAAACCAACTTGCCCTGCTGATGAAGTTCGGCCATGCGTGTCTTGCTATAACGCCAGGCTTTAGTAACTCCATTCCACTCGTAAACCGGGTTGCCCTTCGTTGCCCCTCCAGGACCAGTAACATCAGCCTTGTTGTACCTGCGACCACTGCCTTCTTCAATGTGACGATACCATTTGTCGGCCGTGGACACCGGCAGTGGCGTGAATATTGTGTTGATTTTTCGCTTATCGGGCGACTTGCAATAGAATAGTATGTTGTCGCACACTTTCCCCAAATGTGTAGCACCTTGACCGGCGTCACTGTGTGCGTCAGACCTTTTCCAGACAATACAGTTTGTAAATCTTCCTTCCCCAAACACTTCGTCCAAGATTACTTTGACATGATGTCCGATATGCCAGTCGAGATGTACATAAATACTGCCAGTGTCAGCAAGCAACTCATGTAAAATCTGAGCTGTCTCGTAAAACCACTGCAAGTAGCTGTCAATCCCGTGGCCCCAGATGTCGCGGTAAGCCTTCAGTTCAATCAAGCTCGGCAGCTTCGTGAAGCTGGCCCCGTCCTCGTCGTCCGGCCCGGTGTGCATACTCGCGTTGAACGAGAAGTCGGCCCCCGTGTCGAACGGCGGGTCGATGTAGATCAGGTCGACCTTCCCGGCGAACTCCTTCAGCAGCGACGGCAGGACGTACTTCTTGTCCCCCCAGATCAGCCGGTTCCGCCACGGCTTTTCGGCGTCCAGGGCCGTGAACAGGTCGCGCCGCTGGGCCGACGGCTCATTCACCGTCTCGACCGTCTGGAACGGCAGGTCGACCCGGAGCGGCTTGCGGCGCTTGGTCCGGGCCTCATCCTCGTACTTGCCGTCCCACACCAGTTCCATCCGTGCGGCCATGACGTTCGCCTCGCCCCCGGTTCTCGGCATCACCCCGTTGCGCGAGCGTAGCTCAGAATCTGGCCTCTGTCGCGCTGCCGACGTTCCGCTCGGCGATTGCTGGGCGGTCGGCGGCCGGGCGCGCGCAACAACCCGGGCGCGCGGCCGGAGCGATAGGGGTAGCTGGATCGGGAGATGGGTCGAGATGGACCCTTGCATCGTAAGTGATATACGTCCACTACAGATACGCAGCATCCCGGCCGACGGCCAAGAGCCGGCGGGGGCACGTTCCTTCGACGGGGGGCGGGACGTGATCATCATAGTGGCCTGGGTTCTGACCATCGGGTTCGCCGCGGTCGGGCTGGCGTGTCTGGTGCTCGTCATCGCGCGCTGGAGTTCCGTCGGCCAACATGTCAGCGACTGGTGGGCGAAGGTGCCGGCGAAAACCGCCAAAATCGTTTCGGCCGCCGCGACGTTTGGCTCGGGCGTGGTGGCGGCCGACCCGGCGACCGTGGCCGCCGACAAAACAGCTTGGTATCTGGCGACCGGGTTCGGAGCCGCTGCGGCACTCGTGTGGGAACTGGTCGAAAGCCTGGTGGACAGCCGTGTGAAGGCGGCGGACAAAGCGGGCAAGGATGAACTCGGCCGAGTACGCGCCGAGTGTCAGGATGAACTCTGCCGGGTCCAGGCGGAAGGGGAGGCGCGGGCGACGCTGTTGGCCGTGCTGACCAAGAACACCGAGCAGTCGGTGAAGATGCTGTCGCATCTGGTCAAGAAGCACCCGAAGGGCAAGCCGTTGGTCCTGTTCAGGAAGTGCTTCGGGGAGGACGACTACCTGCGGGGGCTGTTGGAGGCGGTGGCGGAGTACCTGCGCAGCCGCATCGCGGACGCCGACCGGCCCGAGGCCAACTTCCGGCTGGTCCTGTTCGTCGAAAACAATGGCGGGATGGAGCCGGTGCCGTTCGTCGCGGTCGATGTGCGCAATGGCGCGTATGACGCCTTCCCATCGTTCGAGCAGCGGCCGGACGCCTTTCGGTTCGACAGCCCGGCCCCCCAACCGCACGCCGTACAATGCGCCGAGCAGAAGCGGCACCTGCTCGTCGAGGACTGCCAGACCGCCCCGCCGACGGCATTTCGCTACCTGAACGACAAGCAGCCGAGCTACCTCAAGTCGTTGTTCGCCCTGTACTTGGGGGAAGTGTACTGGTCCGGCCGGCGGCTCAGGCGGGCGTCCTTAGTGGTGACGACGAACGTGACCGGCTACTTCCGGGAGGCCGACCGGAAATCTTGGGAATCCGCTTGGCCGGTTTTCATCTTGCGGATTAGGCTAGCGCTGGTGATGAGAACCCTGCTGAACTCACCCCCACCGGAGACCCGCCGTGCCACCGCTGACCCGTGAGCAGAAGTTGCAGAAACTCGCCGCCCGGTCGGCCCGGCGGCGGAAGTCGCTTGCCGAAGCAGTCCAGAAAGACCTCGCTGTGTTCCGGGAGATCGTCCGGCCGAAGTCGGCTGTCATGAGCAAACCGTAGCGGCCGGCACTCACAGACCCGAACGGCGTGCCGCCGTCACGCCGTCTGTCTTCCCGGCCCGCCGGTCGTCCCCCCGCACTTTGCCCGGGAGCGTGTTCACTACGCCGGGTAAACTGAGGGTCCAGCGGCGGGTGTCTACCCGCTCAAGCGTCAGTCGGTGTTGACCCCCTCTCGCGGCGGTTACTCAACTCTGGCCAGCTTCGCCGGCGTCATCCCGCGAGACGCCCGCTATGTCGCAGCTCAAGGTCGCCCTTGCCCCCCACCGTCTGAACTAAATAGCTCCCGCCAAATGCAGAAGTGACGGCGGCATGAAATTACAGAAACTCAGCAGTGATTCACTCCGTGATCACAACCGATCCCAATCGCGTCACGATACCTCAGCCATCAGGCCAGACAGCTTTCCCACCAGCGATTCGAACAGCGTCTGGTCTTCCTCAGTCCACCTCATCAAATACCGCGGCCCGCTCCCTTTCGGCAGTGTGGTGGACTGTAGGGCATGCATACCGATTGGGTATCGACCAGCCATGATCTGCATCGACAGTCGAGCGAGAACTGTTCGCTCAGCGACGGAAAGTCCGGTTGGGGCATGCTGGTCGAGAGCACTTTCCAGCACGACCAAATCATGAGGATTGGTTGAAACGGGCTTCTGAAGCTTGCCGCCTACAGCAAGCTGTTTCACACGCTTAACCCAGACCGCTTTCAGCAAACACTCTACACCCATCCCTCGCAGCATGACGAACACCTGCTGCATGCGCATCCGCCTCACCGCCTCCGCCTCGTCGGCGGGCGCGCCGGGTGGTATGCTCGCGTGGAATGACTCGACCAGGATGTCAGCTGAGTGCAACAGGGCGACAGCTTTTCCCGTCCAGGCGTACGGGTCGTTCCCCACCACGTCATAAAGCGACTGAAATTCGGTGTCGCTGTCCATGTCTTGAGCCTCCGGGTGAGTGAACCGAGGCCGGCTGCCCTTCGAGATGGTCCGCTTGTTTTACTCGGTGGGCTTCACCACTGCCAGCCGCCAGGCAAATGAGAGTGATCACTTCTGCATTTGGCGGGAGCTGTTTAGTGATTGGGGTTTTGCCGGGCGTCCCCAGTGGCTTATTGGGCGCGCGGAGGCTGGCGGAAACCGGACACAACCGGATACCTAAAAAGCGTCGGCGAAGCCGACGACCGCTTGGCCGTGTCACGGGTAGACTGCCGTCATGAATACCACCGTCGCCCCCGCCACCCGGCCCCGGAAGTGGGAGGATGCGTTCCTGGCTGCGCTGCGGGACGCCGCCACCGTCCGGGCCGCGTGTCACCTCGTTGGGGTGTCCCGGTCGGCCGTCTACGACCGCCGGAAGGCGTTCCCGGCGTTCGCCTCTGCCTGGGACGACGCGGCCGAGGACGCGGTCGATGCGCTCATCGGGGAGGCCCGCCGGCGAGCGGTCCAGGGGGTCGAGAACCCGGTGTATTACCGCGGGGAAGTCGTCGGGTACGTCCGCCGCTACTCCGACAATTTATTGATGTTCCTCATCAAAGCGGCCCGCCCCGAGTACCGGGACAACTACAAGGTGACGCATGCCGGCCCGGCCGACGGCCCGGTCCAGGTCGAGGCGAAACCATTCGATGTGTTCGCCCGGATCGCCGAGTTGACACGCAAGGACGAGTTCGACGCCCCGGGGCCGGGGTGAGGCAGTCCGACGGTTTTCTGAGCATCCGTCCACTATAATGGCCGCAGCCGGCAGGGCGGGAGTAGCTACCCGCTACCGCGCCGGCCGGTTCTCGGCGTCCACCTCCAGGGGCGGCCGGGGGCCGGCCGGCGTTGCCGGTTCCCTCTGGAGGAACCCGCCGTGCCGACGCCCGTCGTCCGGTTTACCTGCCCCGTCACCGGCCTGTCAGTCCCGCCCAAGTCCCAGGCCGAGAACGAAGAACTCGGCCGCCTCGTTCGCTCGATCAGAGACCGCAGCGAGACCCCGCCGACCGAACTCGAATACCGGGCAGTCGAGAGGCACGTCGGGACGCTCGCGCAGATGCTGCGCGCGACCCACCACTTGGGTGGCGAACCCGGGCGGTGGCCGTTGCCGGTCCGCACGCTGCACGAACTCATCGGCTTCTTGGCCGCGCGGGCCGGGGTGGACCCGCCCCCGCGTGGACGGCCGCCGGCGAGCGAGGACAAGCGTTACCGCGAGCGGGCCGTGGAGGACGAACTCCAAGCCGGCCGCAATTGGCTCCTCTGCCAAGCGATTCGATGCCGGACCGCTGGCCCGTCAGCCTCAACCCTCCCCTCACCTATGGAGGCGGACTCGCCGACGGCCGACCCCTCGGCTGCGGCCGAAGTTGATCTCCCCCTGTCCGAACCCCCGGCCCCGGCCCGCCGGGTCAGTATCGCTGAGTTCGGGCGGGTTACGGAAGCCGCCGCCTACCACGGCGGCGTTGTCATCGACAAGATCGACACCGGCCTGGGAGAGTGGATCGACGTGACCGGCATGAGCTGCGTCGTGGTCCCCGGCCGGGTGCCGACCGCCTGCCCGGACGCTGCCCCGTGGCTGCCGCCGGCCCTGCTGCCGGCGGCAGAACAGGCCGTCCGGCGGCTGTGCGGCCTGCCCGACGGGGTGACTGTCCATTGGCTCGGGCATGAGTTCGGCCGCCGGTCCCGGTGCCGGTGTCACCCGACGGCCCCATACGCCGCCCCGTTCGACCGCGACAAGTGGGCGGCGGTCGCCGCCCGGCCGGCCCTGACCCCGGCCGATCACGCCCGGGCCTTGGTCGCGGGGTACGAGCAGTACGGGGCACTGATGAAGGCCGCACTCATCCCCGACGCCTGCCGAATCATGGGCCTGCCGGTGCCCAAACCCCTGTATCCCCCGCCGGCGGCGGCCCCGGTTGCGCCGGCCGCGGCCGCCTTTCCTCCGACCTCCCCTCATCCTAACGGCGTGACCGGCGGGTGCTGGGTGTGGTGGCAAGGCAAACGGTATGACGTGCCGAAGGGCGTTGTGTACCGGCTCATCGCCCACTTCTGGGACCGCGATTCGTCGTCTTACGATACGCTCTTCGACAAAAGCAAGGGCGTGTTCGACGATGCCGTTGACCCGGGCAGCATCCGCAAGCGGCTGTCCGACGCAAACAAGGCGTTGGCCAAGGTGCCGGGCTTCCCGTGGCGGCTAGAAGCCGACTCCGAAGCGCGGGTAGCCCGGAAGCGGCCCGGGTGAGTCCGACAGGCGAGTCCGGAAAGACGGACTCCGGCGGGTACTCTACCCGGACCCACGCCCGCCATGATGCCCCCGTGTCGCTTGTGACACGGGAGGCCGACGCCATGACCGCGACCGTTGACGACCCCGTCGAACGCATCCCCGACCCGGACGCCCTGAGCCGGGAACTGGCCGCCGGGGTGCGCCGAGTAGACCTGCTCCGCTGCCTGATCCGGGTTGCACGTCGGAAGGCGGCCTACGACAGACCACCGGCCCCCGACCGGGAGGACCTGGGACATGACGACTAACCACCTATCGGCGTGTTGCACGACAACGCCACCCAGAAAAACCCGCGCGATCGGTAAAGCTTGCGGCCCGTTCAGACCGATACTAGTGGGAGCGGCGTTCTGCTTCGCAGTGCAGTGTCGCACTAACAAATGATGCGCCGGGGCGTACCCGGCATTTCCCCAGCCCTCTCGAAAACGCAACGGCCGACGGGCTGCCACCCGCCGGCCGTCACTGAGGGCAGAACTTCATCGCGTGGAGGCCCACCCTTGATGGACACTTTAACGACTCCTGTTCCGCAGGTCGAGGCCGACCAGCCGGCCCCGCCGCACCCGAAGCTCGCCCGGCTGGCCCCGATGTTGTACACGGCCGCCGAGGTCGCCGACGCGCTAGGCGTCTCCGAACGGTTCGTCTGGAAGCAGCACGCCGCCGGGGCAATGCCGGCCGCGGTCAAGCTCGGCCGGCTCGTGCGCTGGCCGAAAGCCGCGGTCGAGGCGTGGATCGCCCGCGGCTGCCCGAAGCCGCCCCGCCCCCGCCGCTAACCGGCCCCATCGGACCTAACCCCAGATAACCCCGGGCGGCACGCCGTGCGCCGCCCGCCGGGACGGTACGCCTAACGGCGGCCCGGTCCCCGGCCCCATACGGCCGTGGGCCGGCGGGCAGCAACCCGCCGGCCCACGCTCCGACACACTCGACACGCATCTTAAGGATAGCACCGAAATGGCGACCGACTCCCCGCCCGCCGGCACTGCCGGGGGCAAACACTCGTGGCCGCTCGTCACTGCGGCCGCCCCGTGCCCGACGTGTCAGAAGCCTGACCGCTGTAAAGTCTCGCCCGACGGCCGCAAATCGCTCTGCTTCCGCGTCGAAGGCGGCAAGGCGACGACGCCCGGCGGGCCGTGGATTCATTCGCTCGGCACCGACCCCGGCCCGGACCGGCCGACGGACTTCCCGGCCCTGGCGGTCGACTGCGCCGCTCGGTTAACGCCGGGCGGCCGGGATCGACTCGCCGCGGAACTGCGACTCCCCCCGGCCGCCCTCGATCCGCTCGGCGTCGGGGTGGACCCGGCCGGCCGGTTCAGCTTCCCCGAAGCCGACGCCGATGGGCGGGTCATCGGGGTTCTGCTCCGGCACGCGAACGGGACGAAACGGACCGCCCGGGGCAGCCGCCGCGGCCTCACCCTGCCCGCCGGGTGGTGCGGTCGCCCGGGGCCGGTGTACGTCGTCGAAGGGCCGACCGACGCCGCGGCGATGCTTCACGCCGGGCTGGCGTGCGTCGGCCGGCCGTCCGCATCCGGCGGCGGAAAGATGCTCGCGAAGTTGCTCGCCGACTGGCCGGCGGACCGGGCCATTGTCGTCGTCGGCGAGAACGACCAGAAAACCGCCGGCAGTTGGCCCGGTCGCACCGGCGCGGTGGCCGTCGCCACTCACTTGGCTGCGACCCTGAACCGGCCGGTTGCGGTCGCGTTCCCCCCGCCGGACGCCAAGGACGCCCGCGCCTGGATGACCGCCGACGGGCACGGCGAAACCCCGTGGCCGGACCGCGGGGCCGCGTTCGCCGTCGCGCTCGAAGCTACGGCGGAACCCGTCACCCCGCCGGGTGCCCCGGCCGACCCCGGGGCCGACCGGCCGGTGCTGCCGCTGATCCTGGTCGGCCCCGACCAAGGCCGGGTGAATGACGAGGCGGCGAAAGCACTCGGCCGGGCCGACGACCTGTATCACCGGAACGGGGCGCTGACCCAGGTCATCGACCAGCCGACCGACTCCCCGGCCGCCGCCCCCGTCCGGCGGTGGGCCGGAGCCGCCATCATCCGCCCGGCCCCGTTGCCACTGGTCCAAGACCGCCTGAGCCGGTGCGCCCGGTTCGGCCGCGTGGTCGAAACTAAAGAGGGGCGGGCGGTCGCCATCATTCCCCCGCCGGGTTGGAGTGTGGCGGGGGTCGCCGCGGCCGGGCACTGGCCGGCCGTCCGCCCGCTGAACGGGGTGGTCACGCACCCGGTCATTCTGGCCGACGGATCGGTGCTGGCCGCGGCCGGATATCACGCGCCGACCGGACTGTTGGTCCGGCCGACCCCGGGGCTGGTCGTGCCCGTCCCCGACCAGCCGGACCGGGCGGCCGTTCAGCGGGCAGTGGATACGCTCGTGGACCCGGTCCGCGACTTCCCATTTCTGAGTCCGGCGCACCGGGCAGCTTGGCTGGCCGGGCTGCTCACCCCGCTGGCGTGGCACGCCTTCGACGGGCCGGCCCCGCTGTTCCTGATCGACGGCAACACCCGGGGCGTCGGTAAGGGGCTGCTGGCGGACGTGATCGCGCTCGCCGTCCTCGGCCGCCGGTTCGCCGTCATGACGTACACCCCGGACGAGGACGAGTTGCGTAAGCGGATCACGACCCTCGTCATGGAAGCGGACCGGATGGTGCTGCTGGACAACCTGGCCGGGGCGGTCGGGAACGCGGTCTTCGACGCGGCGCTGACCGGCGGCGTATGGAAAGATCGGGTACTCGGCGTCACCGGCAGCTACACGGGGCCGCTCGACATCGTTTGGTATGCGACCGGGAACAACTGCACGCTGCAAGCCGACACCGGCCGACGGACCTGCCACATCCGGCTCGAGACCCCCCTCGCCGAACCGGAGTTGAAGGCCGACTTCCGATACCCCGACCTGCCCGCGCACGTCCGTGCCAACCGCGGGCCGCTCTTGTCCGCCGCCCTGACCGTATTGCGGGCGTACATTCTGGCCGGCAAGCCCGACCAGCACTTGACCCCGTGGGGGTCGTACACCGGGTGGTCCGGGCTGGTCCGCGGCTGCCTGGTGTGGGCCGGGCTGCCGGACCCGGGTGACACCAGGCGCGACCTCCAGACGTGCGCCGACCTGGACGGGGCGGCCGTCGCTGTCCTGCTCGGGGCGCTGGCCCGGCTCGATCCACGCCGGGCCGGGTTGTATGCCGCGGACATCGCCGACCGCACCCGGACAGACCCTGACGTGCGGGAAGCCGTCGATCATTTGACGGTCGGCAAAGGGGACGCCAACACGCTCGGCCGGAAGCTCGCCGGGTTCAAGACCCGGGTGTTCCCGAACAGGCTGTTTCTCGACACGGCCGGGCACACCGGCCGCGGCACGAAGTGGGTGGCCCGGCCCGCCGACCAATTCCACACCCGCCCCGGGGCCAGCGGGTCGGCCGGGCTGTTCGGTGACGACGGTGACGTGGGTGCCGACGTTCCGGGCCACGGCGGGCTACCCGACTGACCCGGCGCACGGCCGATCCACCGGCCGGGGTATTCCGACCGACGCCCCGGCCGGCCCCTACACTTTCAACTTCACCGCGGAGTCTCCAGTCATGGCCGACGTGTTCCGGAAGCAATCGACCGGCTACAAATTAAACGGCAAGCCGGTGCCGAAGGGCACGCCCGGCGCGGCCGCCGTGACCCGGCAGAGCAAGAAGTGGTACGGGACTGTAGCCGGGAAGCACGTCCCGCTTTCGACCGACAAGCAGGCCGCCCGGCAGCTACTCGCCGCGTTCCAGACCGAAGCCGCCAAGCGGTCGGCCGGAATCGGCGACCCGTTCGCTGCTCACGCCCCGGTCCCGCTGGTCGATCACCTCGAAGCGTGGCGGGCCGACCTCATCGCCAAGGGGACGACAGTACGGCACGCCGCCTTGGTCACCCAGCGTTGCAAGGCCGCGTTCGCCGGGTGCCGGTTTCGCCGCATCGCGGACATCGACGCCACCGATGTCCAACGGTTCTTGGCCGGGTTGCGGGACGCCGGGAAGTCGGTCCAGACGGTCAACTTTTACCTGACCGCCGTCAAGCAGTTCTGCCGGTGGCTGACACTCAACCGCCGGGCCGCGGCGAGTCCGGTCGCCCACCTGACTGGCGGCAACGTCAAGCTCGACCGCCGGCACGACCGCCGGGACTTGTCCCCCACCGAACTCGCCGCCCTGGTCGCCGCCGCGGCCGCCGGCCGGACCATCCGCGGGACGCCCGGCCCGGACCGGGCGGTCCTGTACACCGTCGCCGCATTCACCGGGCTGCGTGCGTCCGAGTTGGCGAGCCTGACGCCCGAGTCGTTCGCCCTGACCGGCGACACGCCGGCCGTGACCGTGCAAGCGGCCTACGCTAAGAACCGCCGGGCCGACTCGATCCCGCTGCACCCGGACCTCATACTCGGGCTGGCCGCGTGGCTGGCCGGCAAACCAACCGGCGAACCCGTCTGGCCGGGTAAGTGGGCGGCACAGCGAACCGCCGGGAAAGCGCTGGCCCGCGACCTGGCGGCCGCCCGTCAGGCGTGGCTGGCGGCTGCCCCGGACCCGGCCGACCGGGCGCGTCGGGAGGCGTCTGACCACTTGGCGTACCGGGATGGGGCCGGCCGGTTCGCCGACTTCCACGCCCTCCGGCACACGTTTATCTCCGGGCTGGTGGCGACCGTCCCCCCGAAGCTCGCCCAGGAACTCGCCCGGCACGGGTCGATCACCCTGACCTTCGACCGCTACGCCCACGTCAGCGCCGGCGACCGGGCGGCCGCGGTCCGGTCGCTGCCCGGCCCGTGTTGCACGCCTGTTGCACAAACCGCGTGCAACACGGTGCAAACTGGTGCAGTTCCGTTCAGTGAAACCGGCCGGCCGGGAGAAATGCCAAACCGGCCCGAAGTGCTACAAAAACCAGGATTTCCAGCGGAGAGGGAGGGATTCGAACCCACGGTGGGGGCAAGCCCCACTCCGGTTTTCAAGACCGGCGCATTAAACCGCTCTGCCACCTCTCCGACGCCTCACGGACCGTCCAGCGGCCGGCGGGGTTCGCGCCCGTAGTGTAGCTGCTCCCCGGCCGGGCTGCAACCGGGCCGGGTTGTGCCTCCGCGGCCCCGCTCATACCATGCCCTTGCGGCCGCCCCGCCCCCCTTGGACCCGAGCCTGGCCATGCACACGACCGCCGACATCCGGCCCAAAGTTTACGACGACATCACCCAGTGCATCGGCGGGACGCCACTCGTTCGTCTCCGCCGGGTGGCCGCCGGGCTGCCCGCTACGGTCATCGCCAAGCTCGAGAACTTCAACCCGCTCTGGAGCGTGAAGGACCGCATCGGCGTCGCCATGATCGAGGCCGGCGAGGCGGCCGGGCACATTACCAAGGACACCGTCGTCGTCGAGGCCACGTCCGGCAACACCGGCATCGGCCTGGCGTTCGTCTGCGCCGCCCGCGGCTACCGGCTCGTGATTACCATGCCCGAGAGCATGTCGCTCGAACGCCGGCGGCTCCTGAAGGCGTTCGGGGCCGAGCTGCACCTGACCCCGGCCGAGCGCGGCATGAACGGGGCGGTGGCCAAGGCCGAGGAACTGGTCCGCGAGTTCGGCGGGCCGCCCCAGGCGTTCCTGCCGCAGCAATTTATGAACCCGGCCAACCCCGAAATCCACCGCCAGACCACAGCCGAGGAAATCTGGACGGCGACGGGGGGGAAGTTCGACCTCTTCGTCTCCGGGGTCGGCACGGCCGGGACGATCGTCGGCTGCGGCGAGGTGTTCAAGCCGCGGAATCCGAACGTCAAGTGCATTGCCGTCGAGCCGGCGGCCAGCCCGGTTCTCACGCAACACATCGTCGAGGGCGTCCCGGCCGGCGAGGTCCGACCCGGCCGGCACAAGATTCAGGGGATTGGCGCGGGGTTCGTCCCGGGCGTGCTTCTGGACGGCTTGAAGCGGGCCAAGGCCGGCGGTTATACGCTGGTCGACGAAGTGGTGCAGGTGACCGACGACGAGGCGTTCGACATGGCCCGACGCCTGGCGAAGGAAGAAGGGATGCTATGCGGCATTAGCTGCGGGGCGGCGGCGGCGGCGGCGGTCAAAGTCGCCGGCCGGCCGGAGAACGCCGGCAAGACGGTGCTGGTGGTGCTACCGGATTTGGGC
>JAABUN010004130.1_pt1 | contig 20527 bp, 16 predicted proteins | sample 5559311 | NCBI WGS metagenome assembly JAABUN01 (sample SAMN10711877, study PRJNA513370) | rock metagenome | isolation source: Antarctica rocks | place: Antarctica: Victoria Land, Siegfried Peak sud
GAGCCGCGGAGCTTGTCGGCCGCCTTCCAGAGCGTGTCCTTTAGCTCCTTCATGGTCGACGGAGCCGCGTCCTTGGCGGCAGCAGTCTTACGGGGAGGCATGGTCATCGTCCTTTCGAGGGTGGTGCGGGTTCGGGATGAGTGATCTGGAGGGTGCCGGCGGCGATGCCGTCGGCCATCGCCCCCGAGACGGAGTCGAGCAGCGCGAGCCGTTCGTACAGATTGGTCCGATAGGAGTCCACGTCGGTGAGAACGGCGGCGAGCGGCCCGACCTGGTCGAGCGGCGTACGGCGGACGCTCCACCCCCGCCAGGCCTTGGCCCCCGCGGGTTGCGCGTTGATGTCCGCAGCGACCACCGCCGGCACCAGCTCAGGGTCCACGCAGCGGATGATCCGAGCCGGAAACACCACGACCGAGCCCCCGTCGCCGTCCACGAGTGCGGCCGGCCGGGGGGCGGTGATGAAGACGACATCCCCCGGCTCGGTGTAGTCGGCGGTGGGATAGGTGGCCGCCATCGTGAGCCGGTCGACCGAGCGTCGGCCCAGCTCGTACGGTCGGCTCACCTCCGGCGGGCCGATCACCCGAGCCCCGTGGTCACCGCGCGTGATGTCCGCATCGACCATCCGGACCCCGGACAGGACGACCAGGCGCCCGGTCCGGTGCAGATCCCCCACGGTGGTCCGGGGCAGCCCTGCGGGGTGCTCGCGAGGCAACACACGGTGGATCAGAGGCGGAATGGGCTCGGCCAGTGCGTGGATGGCGATATCGATGCGGTCGAGCAGGTCGACGGTCGGATTGATCGCGCCCTGCACAGCCTGCGGTCTCACCAGGGCATGGCGTTGTCGGTTGATCAAGGGGGTGGACGCCGTGGGGACAGCGAACTGTGGGCGGTGACCACGACGCCCGGCCGCACCGCGCTGACCGGCGACGATGTCGGTCACCAGACCCTCGATGACGCCGCCGTCCAGTCTGGTGTTGCTGAGGTCCGCGGTCACGGCGAAGGTGTCGGTCCGCCCCCCACCCACGTTCTCCGGGAGCCCCGGTCCGAAGCACCAGAGGGCCGTAGCCTGCCGGGGTCGAGTCCTCAGCAGGCCGGCGGGAAGGCGTACGGCGGCCCGCAGCCGGTGGCTGCGCAGGATGTCTCCCCGTACGTCGGCGACCGCACTCTCCCGGGCTGAATCGTGGGACGGGCGGCCGGGAGCGCGCCCGGTGATCACCGGCCGGTCAGCCAGAGCGCTGGCTGGGCCGATGACCACCACGTGCTGGTCACTCGGGTTGTTCAACACGAGGCCGTCGATGAGCTGCAGGACCTGCAGGTCCGACATCTCGGTGCGACCCGCAAACGGCAGCTGGAGGAGGGTCAGCGAATCTGACGGCAGGACCAACTCGCCCGGCTCGGACTCGACGAGTCGCGTACGTCGGATGCCGTGCGCCAGCAGTCGGCGCAGAGCCAACCGCCCCTGAGCGTCGTCGGGGTCGGGGGTAGCGACCGAGATCCCCTCGCCGTTCTCCGGCTGACGGGCGAGGGTCACCAGCAGGTCGCTCCCGCCGGGCGTGAGATCGACATACACCGGATCGGTGAGCCCGGACTCGTCGGCCAGGGCGAGGGCGACACGCGCCACGAGCCGTTGCGCCACCTCGGTCAGCGACGAGGTGGGCCCGGCCGGTGGTTGAAGGCGGGATCGCCGGTCCAGCAGTCGATCGAAGGCGGCGGCCGGGTGGTAGGCCGCATCGACGAGCAGCGAGGCGTGCCGAGCGAGGGACTCGAGCCGGGGTCCTGCCGCCGCCAGCTCGCCGTAGAGGTAATCGTCATCCGGGTCGGCTTCGTCGGCCAGGTCGAGCAGCGCACCCTCGTCGGTCGGGAGGACGTCGGTGCCGGCCGCCAAACACAGCAACCCGGTGAGCGCGAGGAACGCCGTCTCGTCGTGCTGGGAATCCTCCAGGTCCGCGAAGCCAGCCAGATCGTCGGCGGCGTGGCGGTTGTTGCCACGCCCGGTGGCGGCCAACCAGTCGGTGATCTGTTGGCCGTCGAACACCGGCTGACCTCGGTCCAGACGAACCGGCGCGGGGAAGGGAGTCGACGCCGGTCGGCGTCGCCACATGGTGACCACCGGCCGCTGTACCTTCGCGAGCAGCGCGACGTCGGTGAGGCTGAGCAGCAGCACCGGCGCGGCGATTGCAGTCATGGGCTCACCCTCTCCGATCTGACGCGCCGGCTGGAGCACCGACACCGGTAATCTATGCGGAATGGGGTCTGAGCTCTTCCAAATTATTGATAAAACCCGTTATCACGGTAAGTGGCATAGCAAAGAAGTCGCGGGGCAATCCTGGTGAGGCTTGGTCAACACGGACCTGGCCCAACCAGAAAGGGCGGCGACATGGCCACCAAGGAACCTTCTCTTCAGACCCCTTCAGCCCGCATCGATCGTGACCAGAAGTCCTTGGTCATCGACCACCTGATCGTCCAAGATCGAGTCGTCGTCGGCGAGGCACAGCGCTGGGCTGATGCCCGAGCCGACCGAAGCACCCTTGCTGAGGACCCACACCTTTCCGACTTCGTCAGCCAGGCACTGATCGTGGGTGCTGGGGCGATCGGCATAGCCGGGAGTGCGCAGCAGAGCTTCGACCTGGAGGCCCTGGTGACTGAGGTAGGCGAGCGTTCGACCGCCGCGTCGGCCGAGACGGCGAAGGCCATGAGTGACTCCCTGCGCCGGACCGTCGAGACGGTGGAGGCGGTCACGGCCGCCACCAAACTGAGCCTGACCGAGACCGGGGACCAGACAAGACGGGCCTTCGCGGTCAACGTGGACGCGGCCCGCAAGACGCTGGCCGACGACATCCACCGCCTGGTCGGCGGCGACAACCCCGAGCTGTTGGCCAAGCTCGCCCCGCTGCTCGACACCTTCGGCCGGTCGTTGGAGGAGCGGTCGGTCAAGCAGACCTCGGAGCTGATCGCCAAGGTCGTGCGGCAGTTCGACCCCGCCGACCCGGCCTCGCCGATGTCGCAGCACGCCCGGACCCTGGCCGACCAGCAGGCCAAGCTGGCCGCCGGCGTCGCGGAGGGGCAGCGGGAGCTGGCGGCCAAGATCCAAGAGGTCGCCACCGCCGTCACCGTCACCAGGGCCACCGTGTCGGCCCTGCAGGCCACGCCGCTCAAGGGCGAGACCTACGCCCAAGGCGTACATCGGGTGATGAGCGACCTCGCGGCCGGCCTGGGCGACGAATACCTCGACACCTCCGCAGTGACGGGGATGGTCTCGCGCAACAAGAAGGGCGACGGGGTGCTGGCGTTGGAGGGCGGCGACGTACGGGTGGTGCTGGAGATGTCGGACTCACCCCGCGGCGGTGCGTGGGGGCCCTACCTCCAGGAGGCCGAACGTAACCGCGACGCACTGGCCTCGCTCGGTCTCGTACCCCGTTCCGATCAGCTGAACGGTCAGGGTCTGATCACCCTGGGCTCGCGACGCATCGTGATGGCGTTCGACCCGGCGATCGACAGCCCGGAGCTGTTGCGCGCGGCGATCCAGCTGCTGCGTCTGTCCGCCCAGGCGGCGGCCTCCCGTACGGAGTCGGGCGAGCTGCGCGAAGCCGAGGACAAGATCACCCAGGCGCTTAAGCTGATGACCAAGATCGACGTGATCAGCAAGACCGCAGGTCTGATCAAGCAGCACGCCGGCAAGATCGACGACGAGTCCGGCTGCCTTCGCGTCGAGTTGTCCCGGGTGCTGACCCAGGCTCAGTCGGCTCTCGCCGGGGTGTCCCGTCGGGAGACGCAGCATGACGCAGCGTGACCAGGTCGGCTCGCCATCGAGCACCGGTAAGAATGACGGGTGGCTGAAGTCTCGAACCCCTACCCACCGATCTACCGTCTCCGGGCGTCCGTCGTCGACAGCGAGCCCGCGATCTGGCGGCTGCTGGAGGTCTCGTCGGGCCTTCGACTATCGGAGGTCCACGACGTGCTGCAGATCGCATTCGGGTGGCAGCATCGTCATCTGCACGCCTTCGAGCACAGCGACGGCGGCCGGTATCTGGATCGCGGCTCCATCGATGAGGGACTCGAGGGGATGGACGAGCAGCACGTCGCCCTCGGTGACGTCTGGCGCGACGGCGACGGGCCGCTGACCTACACCTACGACTTCGGCGACGGCTGGGATCACCTGCTCGAGTTGGTCGAGACCGTCCCGGGGGGCTCTGCGGGGGATCGACCCGCCTCGCTGATCCGCGGAGCCCAGGGCGGACCGCTGGAGGACAGCGGCGGGATCCACGGCTATCAGGAGATCCTGGCCACCCTGAAGGACCCCGGAGCTCCGGACCGCGACGACGTACGCGCGTGGGTGCAGGGGAGTTCCGGCCCGTGGGACCCGCCCTTCGACGCCGAGGCGGTCGATGTCGACCGCGTCAACCGGATGCTGGGCTTTAGGTTCGCCGAGCACCCGCCCGTCGGTTGGCGCACCGAGCTGCAGGACCTCCTGTACCGGATGCCTCCCGGGGTCCGAGTCCCGTTCGGCGAGCACCTTCGCGAGGCCGAGCTCGATCGTGCGGTGATCGTTGACGCGGCTGACGCCCAAGCTGCTGTCCGACCGTACGCGTGGTTGCTCCGCCGCCTCGGCCAGGACGGGATCAGGCTGACTCAGGCAGGTTGGCTCCCGCCGGCGGTGGTCAGCGCCGCCATGCACGAGCTCGGCTGGGAATCTCGCTGGGTAGGCAACTTCAACCGGGAGGATCAGACCCCTCCGATCGCTGCGCTGCGGAGCGCCGCGATCAAGTTCGGCCTTGTTCGCAAGCTCAAGGGCTCACTGCTGGCGACGGCAGCTGCGCGCGGACTCCCGGACGATCCCCTCGGACTCTGGCGGCACGTGGCGACTCGGTGGCTCTCGGCAGCCGGCCCCGGTTTCCCACGCGATCTCCGCTGCCTGGTGACCGCCGAGGTGGCGAGCGGAACCCTGGATGAAGCCGTGCTGATCAGCCGGGCCGTGTACGGACTCAGCGCCCTGGGCTGGTCGAGATCGGACGGCTGGATGCCCCTGTCCGAAGATGACGTCAAGTGGGAGGTGCGGAGGGAGTTGCTGGATCTGAGCGCCATGGGTGGGACCGAGTACGAAGATCTTGTCCGGCGACCCGACCTGTCGGCCTCAGCCCGGAGCTTCGCTCGCGCGGCCCTGCAGAGTCGGTAAGTCTGGGCCAGCGGCGTCCGGTACTTCTGTCAGTGCCTTGTCCTAGTTTCGAAGCAGGAGATCAACCGGACGAAAGAGGCGAGCGTCATGGCAGGGACTTACACGGCAGCCGAGCTCAGCGTGGACGTGACTGGGGAGAAAGAGGACCTGTTGCTGCTGCTGGTGGACCAGCGGGCCCTGTTCAAGGTCACGCTGCAGGGCATCACCGAGGAGCAGGCACGGCAGCAGACGACGGTCAGCACCCTCACGCTCGGGGGGCTGCTCAAGCACCTCGCCACCGGTCAACGGGGGACGGCGAAGATGCTGGTCGAGCGCGACGCAGACGCCGAGATGGACCTGACCGCCCTAGAAGACGCGTACGACCTGGGCGCCGATGAGTCCTTGCCGCAGTGGCTGGCCGAGTTCGACCGCGCGTCGGCTTTCTTCGACGAGACCATTGCTGGGGTGGAGAGCATGGACGAGCTGATCCCCCAGCCCACCGCACCGTGGGCGCCTGACCGCGTCTGGTGGTCCGTACGCCGGGTCGCCCTGCATCTGCTGCGGGAGACCGCCCACCACTGCGGCCACGCCGACATCATCCGGGAGGCGCTGGACGGTCAGTCGACGATGGCGGCCATCTCCGGCGACTTCGAGTGGCCAGAGGAGTGAACTTGCCCCGCCCGCCATCATGGGGACGTGCCCGAGGGTGACAGTGTCTGGAAGGTGGCCCGCCAGCTCGACGCGGCGCTCAAGGGCCGACGCCTTGCTGCCGGTGAGCTGCGAGTCGGCGCACTGGTCGGGGCCGAGCTCGTCGGAGTCACGGTGCTGGAGAACGACACCCACGGCAAACACCTGCTGACCCGCTTCGACAGCGGCTGGACACTGCACACCCACCTGAGGATGGACGGGTCCTGGACCGTCGTACGCCCAGGACGTCAGCTCCCCCGCCAGCTGGACCCCGACATCCGGGTGCTGCTGGCAGTCGAGGCCGGGCCTACGGCGTACGGGTTGTCGATCCCGGTGGTGGAGCTGTTCCGGACCACCTCCGAGCACGAGGCCGTCGGCCACCTCGGACCGGACCCGCTGCGCGACGACTGGGACCTAGACCAAGCGGTCGCGCGGATCGGCGCCGACCCGGACCGGCCCATCGCGTCGGCGCTGCTCGACCAGCGCGGAATGGCAGGACTGGGCAACCTGTGGGTGAACGAGCTCTGCTTCCTGCGCGGGGTAAGTCCCTGGACCCCTGTCGGCGAGATCGACCTGCCCGCCCTGGTCCGACTCTCCGTCCGTACGCTGCGGCACTCCGCCAAGGTGCCCGGTGCCTACCAGGTCACCACCGGGCGTAACCGGCGGGGCCAGGACCACTGGGTCGCCGGCCGCGCGCACCAGCCCTGCCGTCGATGCCAGACATTGATCCGGGTGCAGGCGGAGGTGCAGGGGGACCCGGACCAGCGGCGTACGTGGTGGTGCCCCACCTGCCAGCCCGGGCCCCACCCGGACTCGACCTGATGCTCACCCGTCGTCCTGCGCGGCCCCCGGCCGGAAACTGCCCGGACTCTACCCAGCAATTGCGCACTCTACGTGCGACATATCGCGGGTAGAGCGCGCAACTGGCAGGTATACCTGCGATCCCGACAGGGCGCGACCCGGCGGACCGGAAAGTCCGACAGTCCTACTTCGGCAGCCAGGCGTTCACCTTGTCCGGGTTCGCGTCGGCCCACTTCTTGGCGGCTTCCTCCGGCGACATCTTGTCGGCGGTGATGTATTTCGCCACCAGATTCTGGTCGTCGTTGGTCCAGGTGAAGTTCTTGATCAGCGCGGCGGCCGGTGAGCCGGAGTTGGCGAACTTCGTGGCCACGATCTTGTTCAGCTTGTATTCGGGGTAGTCGCAGGCGACCTTCTGGGCGTCGGCGTCACACCCGTCGGTGTAGGTCGGCAGCTTCACCTTCTTCAGCGGCACCTCCGACATGAACCACTGCGGGGAGTAGAAGTAACCGAGCATCCACTTCTTGTTGGTCTCCGCGTCCTGGAAGGACTGGATCAACGCCGCCTCCGAGCCGGCGTAGACCACCTTGTAGTCCAGCTTCAGGTTGGTGACCAACGCCTCGTCGTTGGTGACGAACGACGGGTCTCCGTCCAGCAGCTGACCCTTGTCGCCCGACTCGGAGGTCTTGAACTCGGCGGCGTACTTGTTCAGGTTGTTCCAGTCCAGGATGTCGGGGTGCTTGGCCGCGAGCCACGGCGGCACGTACCAGCCGATCTCCCCCACGTTGCCGGTCGGCCCCCCGTCGACGGCGACCTTCTGCTGCTCGATGTACTTCTTGGTCAGGTCGGGATGGCCCCAGTTCTCGATGATCACGTCGACCTGCCCGGACGCGAAGCCGCCCCAGGCGATCTCCTCCTTCAGCGCCTTCTGCTCAACCTTGCAGCCGAGCTTGGTCTCCGCGACGTACGTCACCACGGCCGCATCCGCGGTGTATCCGACCCAGTCGTTCATCGCCAGGTTGACCGTGCCGCACGGGGCACCCGCGGCGGCACTGCCGCTGGGGGCGGCGCCGGAGTTGACGGTCGCCCCACCGCACGCGGCGGTGAAGAGCAACGCGGTGGCGGCGAGACCGGCAGCGAGCCGGACCCCCGTCTTGGACGTGAGTGTCATCTGTTCTCCTGAGTTGGTGGAGCGGGTCGGGGTGGCTCAGACCGGGGCCGCTTGGCCGCGGGGTCGGATCGACAGAGCTACGTCTCGGGTGCGCGACCTGTCGGTCGCGGCCTGGGTGATGCGGTCGAGCAGGATGCCCATCACGACCAGGCTCAGCCCGGCGGCCAGGCCCTTGCCGAACAGGTCGAGCTGGTTGAGGCCGGCGATCACGTCGTAGCCGAGCGCACCCGCGCCGACCATGCCGCCGATGACCACCATGGACAGGGCATAGATCAGGCCCTGGTTGATCGCGATACCGACCGCCTTGGCCGACATCGGGACCTGCACCTTGGTGATCATCTGCCAGCTGGTGGACCCCGAGGACCGAGCCGACTCGACCGTGGTCGGCGACACCTGGGAGATCCCGTCGGCGATGATCTTGATGGACGCCGGCGCCGCGTAGACCACCGCGGCCACGATGGCGGTGAACCGGGTGGCCCCGAACAGCGCGAGGAACGGCACCAGATAGACGAAGGCGGGCATCGTCTGGGCGGCGTCCAGGATGGGTCTGATGACCTGGTCAACGACGGTGGAGCGACCCATCCAGACCCCGACGACCAGGCCGAGCACCATCACCATCACGGTGGCGAGCAGGGTGGCGGCCAGGGTGTACATGGCGTCGTTCCAGACCCCCAGCCAAACCAGCAGACCGACCGCCACCGCGGCGACCAGGGCCGTACGCCAGCGCCCGGCTACCCAGGCGAAGACCACGAACGCGGCCCCGACCACGAACCAGGGCGAACCGGTGAGCAGGGACTCCAGCGGGTTCAGCACCCCGTACGTGACCGCGTCGCGCAGGTTCTGGGTCAGCCAGGACAGGTTGCTCTGGGCCCAGCTCGACACGGCGTCACCGCCCGTGCTCAGCGCTCCGCCGACGTCGGGCCAGGTGGTCGGCGGCTGAGCGGCCCAGAGCATGGTGCGGGAGACGACGATGGCGCCGACGGTGATCACGCCACCGACGACCAGGACGATCAGCCGGACCCGCTGGGCGCCGGTCCCCGTTCGGGCCGCGATCTCCGAACGCATCGACGCCGCGGTGGTGACCCGGTCGAAGATGATGGCGAGCAGCACGATGGCCACCCCGCCGTTGAAGGCGGTGCCCACGTCGAGGGACTGCAGCGCCTGGGTGACCACCAGCCCGAGACCCGGCGCGCCGATCAGTGCGGCGATGGTGACCATGGACAGCGCGGCCATCGTGGTCTGGTTGATGCCGATCACCACCGTGCGCTTGGCCATCGGCAGCAGCACCGTACGCAGCCGCTGCCAGCCACCGACCCCCATGGATTCCACGGCCTCCCGCGTCGTCGGCGGCACCTGACGGATCCCGTGCGCGGTCAGCCGGATCACCGGCGGGATGGCAAAGATCCAGGTGGCCACGATCGCCGGGGCCGGGCCGATGGTGAACAGCAGCACCAACGGGGCCAGGTAGGCGAACGACGGCAGGATCTGCATGAAGTCGAGCACCGGGGTGATGATCTTGTTGACCCGCTCGCTGGTGCCCGCCCAGACCCCCAGCGGCAGCCCGATGACCAGTGCGAGCAGGACCGAGGCCAGCACCAGCGCGAAGGTGTCCATGGTCTCGGCCCACAGGCCCTGCGAGATGATCACCAGCAGGCCGATCGCGGTCAGCGCGGCGACCTTCACGTTGCCCACGGCGTACGCGACGAAGCTCAGCAGCACCACTGTGCCCAGCCAGCCGATGTTCGGGATCTCCAGGCCGACGTCAGTGCGGGAGAACAAGTGGGTGAAAAAGGTGCCGATACCCTCCACGCCCAGCTGGATGTAGTTGAAGAAGTAGAGGAAGATCGGCGAGCTGTTGCGGTTCTCCCCCACCCAGTCGTTGAGGTGGTTGAGGCTGATCTGGAACGGCGTCAGCTCCGAGCGGCCGATCTCCAGGTTCCACTGCCCGGCGAGGACGAACCGGAGCACCAGCCAGGCCAGCAGGGTCGCCAGCACCGCGATGGTGCCCCCGCTCAGCCTCCGGGCCCAGCCGGTCCTGGTCGGACTCACGGGGGAAAGCTCCGACGACGGCGCGCCTACCGCCGTGGTCGCGACCGGTCGGGTCGCGGTGGCCGACATCAGGCCGCCGCCCCGTCCTCGGAGGCCACGGCGATCCTGTCCCGGGCCGAGTTGATCAGCTTGAGGATGTCGTCCCGGTCGACGACCCCGATCTGCTGGTCGCCGTCGACGACCCGCACCGGGCTCGCGCTGGACAATACGGTCGGGATCGCTTCCCGGATGACCATGCTCGAGGGCAGGGCCGGCCCGGCGTTGCCGTCACTGTCGTCCGGACGGGCCACCCATTTCAGGGTGAGCACGTCGGCCCGGGGGACCTCGGAAACGAAGTCAGCCACGTAGTCGTCAGCCGGCGCCCCGACCAGCTCGTCCCCGGTGCCGATCTGCACCAGCTCGCCGTGGCGCATGATCAGGATCCGGTCGCCGAGCTTGAGTGCCTCGGACAGGTCGTGGGTGATGAAGATCATCGTCTTGCCCATCTCGCGGTGCAGCCGGATCACCTCGGCCTGCATGTCCCGGCGGATCAACGGGTCCAGTGCGGAAAACGGCTCGTCGAACAGCAGCACGTCGGGGTCACCGGCCAGGGCCCGGGCGAGCCCCACCCGCTGCTGCATCCCGCCGGAGAGCTGGTCGGGGAAGCGGGTCTCGTAGCCGTGCAGACCGACGAGCTCGATCACCTCCCGGGCCCGAGCGAGCCGAGCCGCCTTGCCCATCCCGCGAACCTCCAGCCCGTACGAGACGTTGCCCAGCACCGAGCGGTGCGGCAGCAGTCCGAAGTGCTGGAAGACCATGGATATCTTCTTGCGTCTCAGCTCACGCAGGGCCGACTCGGATGCCTTCATCACGTCCTGGCCCTCGAGCAGGATCTGACCCGCCGTGGGCTCGATCAACCGGGTCAGGCAGCGCACCAGGGTGGACTTGCCCGATCCGGACAGGCCCATCACCACGAACACCTCACCGTGGGCTACGTCGAAGCTCATGTCGCGTACGGCGGTCACGCAGCCGGTCTGCTCCAGGATCTCCGGACCGCTCAGCCGGGCCAGCGACGCGTCCGTCGGGATCCGGTCGGCCTTGGCCCCGAAGATCTTCCACAGGTTGCGGACCGAGAAGTCCGGTGCCACGTCGGTTGCGGTGAGGCTCATGTCGGCTCCTCGGCGTCCATGTCACGTTGCCTGAGCCTGTCGAAGGCCGGCGCCGGTCGACAGGTCATTTTCGGAACCAGCCTTGCGGCGCAGGGCTGATGTTGTGCCAGATGTGCTTGATCTCGCGGTACTCGGCCAACCCGGTCGGTCCGAGCTCACGCCCGTTGCCCGACTGACCGAAGCCGCCCCACTCGGCCTGAGGCACGTACGGGTGGTAGTCGTTGATCCACACCGTGCCCAGCCGCAGCGCCTGGGCCACCCGTTGAGCCCGGCCGGCGTCGGAGGTCCAGACCGCACCCGCCAGCCCGCACGACGAGTCGTTGGCCAGGGCGATCGCCTCGGCCTCGGTGGTGAAGGTCTCCACCGTCAGCACCGGCCCGAAGGACTCCTCGCGCACACAGCTCATCTCCGGGCGGCAGCCGTCCAGGATGGTGGAGGGGTAGAAGTAGCCGTCGGCCAAGGCCGGGTCGTCGGGGATGACACCCCCACAGCGCAGCACCGCACCCTCGGCGATCCCCGCCTGGACGTACGCGTGCACCTTGCTCCGGTGAGCCGCGCTGATCAGCGGGCCGGTCTCGGCCTTCTCGTCGAACGGGCCGCCCATGGCGATCAACTGCGCCCGCCGGGTCAGCTCGGCCACGAAGTCGTCGTGGATCGACGCCTCGACCAGCAACCGCGCCCCGGCCGAGCAGACCTGGCCGGAGTGCAGGAAGACCGCGGTCAGAGCCATGTCGAGTGCGGCCTCGGAGTCGGCGTCGGCGAAGACGATGTTCGGGTTCTTGCCCCCGAGCTCGAGCGCGATCCGCTTGATGGTCTCGGCCCCGGCGGCCATGATCGCCTTGCCGGTCGCGAGCCCCCCGGTGAAGCTCACCATGTCGACCCGCGGGTCGGTGGTCAGCACCGGCCCGACCTCAGCCCCCGCCCCGGTCACCAGGTTGGCCGTGCCTGGCGGCAACCCGGCCTCGGCGAGCGTCTCCATCAGCAGCAGCGCGGTCGAGGGGGTGAGCTCGGAGGGCTTGAGCACGAAGGTGTTGCCGGCCAGCAGGGCAGGGGCGACCTTCCAGGCCACCTGCAGCAGCGGGTAGTTCCACGGCGTGATCAGAGTGCAGACCCCGACCGGGGCGTACACGATCCGGCTGATCGCGTCGGTGCGACCGGTGTCCACCACCCGGCCCGCCTCGGTGCCGGCCAGCCCACCGAAGTAACGGAAGCAGGCGATGATGTCGGCCAGGTCGTACTCCGACTCGACCAGCCGCTTGCCGGTGTCCAGGGTCTCGGCCCGCGCGTACGCCGCCGTGTCCCGTTCCAGCAGGTCGGCCACCCGCAGCAGCAGCGCGCCGCGCTCGAGCTCCGGGGTGCCGGGCCAGTGGCCGGTGTCGAAGGCCTGCCGGGCGGCCGCGATGGCCAGCGTCGCGTCGTCGGCACCGGCTTCGACCACGGTCACCACGGGGGTGCCGTCGGCGGGGCAGGTGATGTCCCGGGTCGACCCGCCCGACGAGGTGCGCCAGGCGCCGTCCACGTAAAGCCCCCGCACGAGGGTGTCGATCGTCCCGGCTGCTTGATCCACCTGTTCAGCTACCCCTTGGAATCGTCACGCCGCCACGTTGAACGGGTCCGCGCTGTTGCGTATCATGCGCTGGTTTGCTTGGTGTGCAACAGCATGTGCCTCAGGCCAAAAAGGTGTCAAGGCTGATCGGCCCCGTCCCACGAGCTGTTACGTCGCGGATACACGCCGTGACCTGACCCCGACGATGCCTCCTACGACGGCGCGCTCTGGGATGGGCAGGTCTCTTGACAGGAGGTCCGCTGATCAGCACGCTGTTGCGTATAGCGAACCGTGTTGTGTCTTGCGCGAAGATGGGACCGCAGATGAGGACAAAACCAGCATGTCTGAGGGCCAGCATGTCTGAGGGCCAGCATGTCTGAGGGCCTGCGCGTCTGCGGCCTGGCCGACCTGCCCCCGGGGGAAGCGCTGCGGGTGGCCGCGGTCTCGCCCCCGATCGCGATCTTCCGCACCGAGGATGGCGAGGTCTTCGCCCTGGACGACACGTGCACCCACCAGGACGCGTCACTGGCCGACGGTTGGGTGGAGGACTGCGCGGTGGAGTGCCCGTTGCACGCCTCCCGGTTCGACCTGCGCACCGGCGAGGTGGACGCACCGCCGGCCAAACGGGGGGTCCGCGCCCACCCGGTGACCATCGACGGCGACGACGTCTACGTCACCCTGTCCGACGCTGCCCCCAACCTGCCGCCCGGTGTTCCGGCACCGCCCGGCGTCACGGCACCCCCCGACCTCCCCGCCCCGCCCCATCAACCGGCAGAGAGCACCCCATGACCACCAGCACCCAGCTGTCCGAGTCCCTGATCTCCACCCTCCCCGGGCGCTATTACACCGACCCGCAGATCTTCGCGCTGGAGCAGGCCAAGATCTTCGAGGACATGTGGTTCTGCGCCGTCCGGGCCAGCGACCTGCCGAAGGTCGGTTCCTTCCGGACGGTGCAGGTGGGCGGCGAGTCGCTGTTGATCTCCCGGGGCCGCAGGGGCATCCGGGCCTTCTTCAACGTCTGCCGGCACCGCGGGGCCCAGATCTGCTCCGAGGCCAGCGGCGAGGTGAAGCGCAACTTCCAGTGCTCGTACCACGCCTGGACCTACGACCTGGACGGCACGCTGATCGCGGCACCGAACCTGACCAAGATGCCGGACATCGACCGGGCGGCGTACGGCCTGCGCCAGGTGCACGTACGCGAGTGGCTCGGCTACGTCTGGGTCTCGTTGGCCGACGAGCCGGCGTCGTTCGAGGAGACGGCCATGCAGGAGATCGTCGACCGCCTCGGTGAGGTGGAGAACCTCGACCACTACGACGTGGCCAACCTGTCCGTCGGCAAGCGGATCGTCTACGACGTGGCGGCCAACTGGAAGCTCATCGTGGAGAACTTCATGGAGTGCTACCACTGCGCGACCATCCACCCCGAGCTGACCGAGGTGCTGCCGGAGTTCGCCGACGGGATGGCCGCGCAGGCGTTCGTCAACCACGGCGCGGAGTTCGGTGACGACGTCCAGGGCTTCACCGTGGACGGGTCGGCCGGAGTCGACCTGCTGCCAGGCATCGATCCGGAGCAGGACCGGCGCTACTACGCCATCACGATCAAGCCCCAGGTCTTCATCAACATGGTCCCCGACCACATCATCTTCCACCGGATGTATCCGATGTCGACCGATCGGACCATCGTGGAGTGCGACTGGCTCTTCCTGCCCTCGGTGGTCGACTCGGGTCGAGACGTGTCCAAGTCGGTCGAGCTCTTCCACCGGGTCAACAGCCAGGACTTCGAGGCCTGCGAGCGGACCCAACCGGCGATGTCGTCGCGGATGTACACCGACGGTGGCGTGCTGGTGCCGAGCGAGCACCACATCGGGCTTTTCCACGACTGGCTGCTAGCGAAGATCGGCGCATGAAGATCCGCTTCCTTCCGCTCCCTGAGCTCGTCGAAGGGGCCCTTCGACAGGCTCAGGACACGTTCGGAGGGGCCCTTCGACAGGCTCAGGACACGTTCGGAGGGGCCCTTCGACAGGCTCAGGGAACGGGCGCGCGATGAGTCGTACCTCGTACGACTACGTCATCGTCGGGGGCGGCAGCGCCGGCTGTGCGGTGGCGGCCCGGTTGTCGGCCGACGGCGACCGTACGGTGCTGGTGCTGGAGGCGGGTCGCAGCGACTTCCCGTGGGACCTGTTCATCCAGATGCCGGCGGCGCTGACCTTCCCGAGCGGCAACCGCTTCTACGACTGGCAGTACGAGTCGGAGCCCGAGCCGTACATGAACGGCCGGCGGATCGCGCACGCCCGCGGCAAGGTGCTCGGCGGTTCCAGCTCGATCAACGGGATGATCTTCCAGCGCGGCAACCCGTTGGACTATCAGCGCTGGGGTGCCGACGCCGGGATGCAGAGTTGGGACTGGGCGCACTGCCTGCCCTACTTCAAGCGGATGGAGAACTGCCTCGCCACCGGGTCGGACGACACGCTGCGCGGTCACTCCGGCCCGCTGGTGTTGGAGCGCGGCCCGGCCAAGAACCCGCTCTTCGGAGCCTTCTTCCAAGCCGCCACCGAGGCCGGCTATCCACTGACCGACGACGTCAACGGCTTCCGGCAGGAGGGTTTCGCCCCCTTCGACCGCAACGTCCACCGCGGACAACGGCTATCGGCCTCCCGGGCCTACCTGCGGCCGGTGATGTCGCGGCCGAACCTGACCGTGCTCACCCGGGCCATGGTCACCGGCATCACCCTGTCCGGCACCCGGGCCACCGGGGTCAGCTATCGCCGTAACGGCCGTACGCACACCGTGTCCGCGGGCGAGGTGATCCTGTCCGGCGGGGCGATGAACTCACCCCAGCTGCTGCAGCTGGCCGGGATCGGTCCGGCGGAGGTTTCGACTTCAGTGGGCATCGCCCCGGTCGTGGACCTCCCCGGGGTCGGGGCCAACCTGCAGGACCACCTCGAGGTCTACATCCAGCACTGCTGCACCCAGCCAGTGACCATGCAGCCCTACCTGGCGAAGTGGCGGATGCCGTTCATCGGGCTCGAGTGGCTGCTGGCGCGCAAGGGTCCGGCGGCCACGAACCACTTCGAGGGCGGCGGGTTCGCCCGCTCCAACGAAGACGTGGACTACCCCAACCTGATGTTCCACTTCCTGCCTATCGCCGTGCGCTACGACGGCACGGTCACCGAGGGCGTGGCCAACACCGGGCACGGCTATCAAGTGCACATCGGGCCGATGTACTCCGACGCCCGCGGCACCCTCAAGATCACCTCGACCGACCCGACGAAGCATCCCGCACTGCAGTTCAACTACCTGTCCACCGAGCAGGACCGCCGCGAATGGGTGGAGGCAGTCCGCGTGGCCCGGGACATCCTCCGCCAGCCGGCCCTGGCCCCCTTCGACGGGGGCGAGACCTCACCCGGACCGGAGGTCGAGACCGATCAGGAGATCCTCGACTGGGTCGCCGAGGACGCCGAAACCGCGCTGCACCCGTCGTGCACCGCGAAGATGGGGCCCGCTTCTGACCCGATGGCCGTGGTCGACCCGGAGACGATGCGGGTGCACGGCATCGACGGCCTGCGGGTGGTGGACGCCTCGGTGATGCCGTACGTCCCCAACGGCAACATCTATGCCCCGGTGATGATGCTGGCCGAGAAGGCGGCGGACCTGATCATGGGCCGTACGCCGCTGGCCCCGTCGGCCGAGCCCTTCTACACCCACCGGGGTACGGCCGTCCCCTGAGCCCGCCGAAGGGTCCGCCCTCGGCGGATGCGTGCCGCCGCACACCCAGCCCCCTCCCGCACACCGTGCAAGGTGTGCGGGACGGTGGTAGCTGTGCGGCCCTTCGACAGGCCCAGAGCGCCTGGGTCTTCGACCGGCTCAGACGGCGGCGGGGACGCCCTCCCAGGTGCCGCGGGCGTACGCCGCGGGATACGGCGCGTCCTGGGAGCCGAGTCCGAGCACGGCAGCGGCGCGCAGCGGCCAGGAGGGCTCGCGCAGCGCGGCCCGGGCGAGCAGGATGGCGTCCGCGTCGCCGCCGGCCACGATCTCCTCGGCCTGCTGCGGAGTCAGGATCATCCCGACCGCGGCGCTGGGCACCTCGGCACCGTTGCGGATCTGCCGGGCGAAGGGCACCTGATAGCTGGGTCCCACCGGGATCTCGGCCTGCACGTTACCGCCGGTGGACACGTCGACCAGGTCGACTCCGCGCTGCTTCAGCAGGACGGACAGCCGTACGGACTGGTCGGCGTCCCACCCGCCGTCGACCCAGTCGGTGGCCGACAGCCGGACGAACAGCGGCTTCTCGGCGGGCCAGACCCGGCGTACGGCGTCGACGGTCTCCAGCAGGAATCGGACCCGCCCGTCGAAGTCACCGCCGTAGCCGTCAGTGCGGTGGTTGGACAGCGGCGACAAGAACTCGTGCACCAGATAGCCGTGCGCACCGTGGATCTCGACCACGTCGAAGCCCGCCTCGTCAGCCCGACGGGCCGCGGTGGCAAAGGCCCGGACGGTGTCGGCGATGTCCTCGACCGTCATCTCGCGCGGGGCGACGTAACCGTCGAAGGCGACCGGGGACGGTGACAGGGTCGGCCAGCCACCGTCGTCGAGGGGCACCGAGCCGGTCGGTTCACCCGGGAAGCCGCGGTAGGTCGACGCCTTCCGACCGGCGTGGGCGAGCTGGATGCCGATCGCGGCTGCCTGGTCGTGCACGAAGGAGACGATCCGCGACCAGGCGGCCTGCTGCTCGTCGTTCCAGATCCCGGTGTCCTGCGGGCTTATTCGACCTTCGGGGGTCACGGCGGTGGCCTCGGTGAGGATCAGGCCGAAGCCTCCGGTGGCTCGAGCGCCGAGGTGCACGAGGTGCCAGTCCGTCGGGGTGCCGTCCTGCTTCTCCACCGCGTACTGGCACATCGGCGCCAACCAGACCCGGTTCTTGATGGTCAGGCCGCGCAGGGTCAGGGTTTCGAAGAGGTCAGCCACGTGAGCCACAACCAGGCCGACCTGGTCACAATTCCCGACAACCGCGTCGGATGGGTCACACTGGCTCGGTCATGTCGCCGAACGCACCCACCACCGGCCCCCAGGTCGAGATCACCGTTCGCGACGCCCTCCGCAACCCGCGACTGCTCACCCGGGAGGCCCTGGCCGGGATCGTCACCACCCTCGCGCTGGTGCCCGAGGTGATCTCGTTCTCGTTGATCGCTGGAGTGGATCCGATCGTCAGCCTCATCGCGTCGGTGGTCCTGGCCATCAGCATGTCGCTGCTGGGCGGCCGGCCGGCGATGGTGACGGCCGCCGCAGGCTCGGTGGCCCTGGTCGTGGCCCCGCTGACGCGTGATCACGGGGTCGACTATGTGCTGCCCGCGGTGATCCTGGCCGGACTCATCCAGATCGGCTTCGGGGCCGCTGGCCTGGCCCGGCTGATGCGGTTCATCCCACGCTCGGTGATGATCGGCTTCGTCAACGCGCTGGGGATCCTGATCTTCGTCGCCCAGGTGCCGCACCTGCTGGGGGTGCCATGGCTGGTCTACCCGCTCTTCGCGCTGACCGTGGCGATCATCCTCATCCTGCCCCGGTTCAGCACCGCGGTCCCCGCTCCCCTGGTCGCCATCGTCGTGGTCACCGCCATCGTGATGATCGCGCACCTCACCGTGCCCGACGTCGCCGACGAAGGCCCGCTGACCGGCCGGCTGCCCGGGCTCACCCCGTTCCTGGCCCCGCTGGACCTCGAGACCCTGCGGATCGTCGGTCCGACGGCGCTCAGCATCGCCTTCGTCGGGCTGATGGAGACTTTGCTCACCGCCAAGCTGGTGGACGACCTGACCGACACCAGGTCGCAGAAGAGCCGGGAGTCCTGGGCGCTCGGGGTCGCGAACATCCTGGCCGGCTGCTACGGCGGGATGGCCGGCTGCGCGATGATCGGCCAGACCATCGTCAACGTCAAGATCGGCCGGGCCCGGACCCGGCTGTCCACCCTGGTCGCCGGCCTGTTCCTGCTTGCCGTCGTCACCGCGCTGAGCGGCCTGATGGGCCAGATCCCGATGGTCGCCCTGGCGGCGGTGATGATGATCGTGGCCGTCACCACGGTCAACTGGCACAGCGTGACCCCGTCGACCCTGCGCCGGATGCCCGTCCCGGAGACCCTGGTCATGGTGGTGACCGTGGTGCTCACCGTGGCCACCGGGAATCTGGCCATCGGGGTCGCCGGCGGGGTGCTGCTGGCCATGGTGCTCTTCGCCCGGCGGGTGGCCCACGTCCTCACGGTCGATCGGATCCAAGCCGATGACGAAGGCGTCGACTACGCCGTACGCGGCCCGCTGTTCTTCGGCAGCAGCAACGACCTGGTGGAACGCTTCTCGTACGCCCGCGACCCGGCCCACGTCGTGGTCGACCTGACCGAGGCCCAGATCTGGGATGCGTCCACGGTCGCCGCTATGGACTCGATCGAGACCAAGTTCGCCGAGCACGGCACTCAGGTCACCTTCGTCGGACTCGACGAACGCAGCACCCGGTTCCACCGACGGCTGTCCGGTCAGCTGCAAGGCTGAGCTCAGATCCCGCGCTGGGGCGCCTCAGCCCCGTCGGTGCCGTGCCACCGGGCGGGCACCTCGCCGACCGGACGGGGGCCGGCGCGGGGGATCGGCTTTGGGCGTGGCCTTGACGGCGGGGGGAGCCTTCGGCGTGCGGGAGCTGTTCACGGTCCGGCCCCGGACGATGCCGATGAAGTCCTCGACCAGCTCCGAAGCACCGTCGGCCGGCCAGCCCAACGCGATCCGGGTCGGTGCGGCGTCGGAGACCGGTCGATAGACCAGGTCTCGGCGGCTGTGCGAGCGGGCAATGGAGTGCGGTACGACGATCACCCCGGCCCCGCCCGCGACCAGGTCGAAGGCATCGGCCGGGTCGACGTCGTCGAGCACGTTCTCCTCGCTCAGGTCGGCCAGACTGACCTCCTCGAACAGCGAAACCGGGTGGTCCTTGGCGACCACGACGACCGGGACCTCCTCGTAGAGCGGGATCAGGTGCAGCTGATCGGGGTCCACGGGCAGCCGTACGAAGCACATGTCGACCCGGCCCTCGACCAGCGCCGGCCGCTGGTCGGGCTGAGCGACCTCCACCAGCTCCAGCCGGATCTTGGGGAACCGCTCACCCCAGATCCGCCGCCACTTGGTCAAAGTGACGCCCGGGACGAAGCCGATCCGGAGGCCTGGCTGCGGGTCGGTCACGCCTGCAGGATATGACGCGTCCTTGCCGCGCACCCTGAGCTCGTCACCACGCGCCCTGAGCTTGCCACCACGCGCCCTGAGCTTGCCACCACGCGCCCTGAGCTCGTCACCACGCGCCCTGAGCTCGTCGAAGGGCACCGAGGCGAACGCACTCACGGGCCCTTCGACAGGCTCAGGGAACATCGCGCGGCGATACCCTCTGAGCGTGAGCCAGACCATGAAGCCCCAGACCGCGGCCAACAAGCTCGGCATCTACCTGCCTGCGACGCCAGCGGACTTTCAGGCCTCCCCGATCACCCGGGACGAGGTCGAACAGCTGCGCGAAGACCCGCCGGAATGGTTGGTGGCGCTGCGGCGCACCGGTCCCTTCCCTCGCGACGTGGTGGCCCAGAAACTCGGCATCTCTCGTGCCGGTCTGGCTCGGGCCGACGTCAGCGACGCGATGGACGCAGACCAGATCGGCGAGTTGCTCGCCGCACCACCGCCGTGGCTGTTGAAGGAGCGCCGGACCCACGCCGAGGTGCTGGCCGAGAAGGAACGGATCCGCGACCGCCAGCTCTGAAACCCTTCGACAAGCTCAGGGCACGGATCCGCGACCGCCAGCTCTGAAAACCCTTCGACAAGCTCAGGGAGCGGATCGGTGAGCCCGTCGAAGGGCCGTCACCAGCGGTCGTGAACCTGTGGCCTGATCTCGCGGTCGTACAGCTCGCGCACCGCGGCCAAGAAGTCCTCGCCCAACGGGAGCAGCTCACCGGCGGCGGCGTTGGA
>JAABUN010004131.1_pt1 | contig 20523 bp, 23 predicted proteins | sample 5559311 | NCBI WGS metagenome assembly JAABUN01 (sample SAMN10711877, study PRJNA513370) | rock metagenome | isolation source: Antarctica rocks | place: Antarctica: Victoria Land, Siegfried Peak sud
CGACATGGTAGCGTTTCGGGTTCATGGTGGCACTCCGGGGGGTAGGACTCGTGCCGCTCCGCGTGGCGGCACCGCCACCCTATCTGCGTCTACCCAACCTTGCAAATCATCCGTGTCAGATCACTAGGTGCATTTCCGCCGCGTATGTGCCAGCCGCGAGAACGCATAAGCCCTGGCATGCGGTCAGTCTTCCGGGGGAATGAATGCACCGTGGTGCTGCCCACCTTGACGCTTGTGAGATTTCGCACGATACTCTGAGCGTGCAGTCTTCGGGGCAGGGTGTAATCCCCGACCGGCGGTGAGGCAGCAGTTACCCGCATGCCAAGCCCGCGAGCCATCCTATACGTCCCAACGGGGATGGCAGATTCCGGTGCGATTCCGGGGCCGACGGTGAGAGTCCGGATGGGAGAAGACGCATCATTGTGCGGCGGGTGACGTGATCCCGGAGGGGATGCGCGGCGTTTCGACGGCCAGCTGGGCTTTCATGCCCGCTAAACGCACGGACCAGCAGGTCGGTGTGACCATGACGCCTTGTGTCCCTGCGGTATCTACGCGCACGCATGCCCCGACGACTGTATGTCGCCGGGGTTTTTGTTGTCCCGGCATCGGTTTCCGTATCGGGAGGTGTGCGTATGGTCGGGGCATTGGAACGCAGGGTGCCGCCATCAGCGACGCACGCGCTGGAGAGGGAACCTCCGCGTCGCCATGAGACGCTTCGAGCGCGGCACTTTTCTCAACGTCATGCCCGCCTGCTGAACACTGGCGCTCCAGTAATCGCTTTCGCGCTGTTGCTCATCATCTGGAAACTCGTGGTGATCGTTGGCGGTTACAAGCCCTTCCTCCTCCCGCCACCGGAAGCGGTCGCAGGGTCGTTCCGGGACGCGCTCGAAGCCGGCATTCTCTGGCCGCATCTGCGCACGACCCTGATGGAGGCGGGATACGGTGCGTTCGCCGGGATCACCGTTGCCTTCGCGCTCGGCTACGTGCTCGTCCACATCCCGCTGCTCGACCGTGCGCTGTCGCCAGTGATTGCCGCCTGTCAGGCCATGCCGATCGTCGCCATTGCTCCCATCTTCATTCTCTGGTTCGGTACGGGGTTGCTACCGAAGATTCTCATCTGTGCCCTGATCGTCTTTTTCCCGACCCTCGTGACGTGGATGATCGGGATACGGGCGATTGAGCCGGACCTGATCGGTGTGGCGAAACTTGGAGGGGCGAATCGCTGGCAACTCCTCCGGTATGTCGAGGTGCCGCTCGCGCTCCCCTCGTTGCTTGGGGGCATCCGTATCGCCTTCACCCTTTCCGTGATCGGCGCGGTTGTCGGCGAGTTCGTTTCGGCGCGGCAGGGGCTTGGCTACCTCCTGAAGCAGGCAGAGTTCCTGTATGACACGCCGCTCAAGTTCGTCGCGCTCTTCTGCCTGATGGCCATTTCCGCGCTCGGCTACGTCATCGTTGCGTTCATCGAACGTTTGCTGCTCTCGTGGGAGGATTAGTCCATGCACCGTCGTCGTTTCCTTATCGCCGCCGCCAGTGCGTCTCTCGGTGCCCTGCTTGCCGCTTGTGGCGGATCGCGCACAAGCACATTGCCTGACACCACCGCGCCCAAGACCACGGCACCTGCCGCCACAACGGGGATTGTCGGGACCACCGCTGCATCACCCACCGCACGCACGACCGCTGCCCCTGCGGTTGTGTCCGGCAAGCTGATGACGACCGTCAAAGTGGCCTTCAGCTACATTCCGAATGTGCAGTTCGCCCCATTCTATGTGGCGGCTGCGAAAGGCCGCTTCGCTGCCGAAGGTCTCTCGACGCAGTTCGATTACGGCTCCTCGTCGGACCTGATGCAGCTTACTGCACGCGGCGAGCGGGACTTTCTCAACGCCAGCGGCGACGAGGTTGCCCTCGCACGGGCGCAGGGAGTACCCGTCGTCTACGTCGCCGCTGTCTACCAGCAGTACCCGATCGCCGTTTTCGCCCCCAAGGGCAAAGGGCTAACCAATGCCCAGTCGTTGACGAAGATGAAGGTGGGCATTCCGAGTCGCAACGGCGCGAACTACATCGGCCTCAAGGCGATCCTCTATGCGAACAAGATCGACGAGACCGCAGTGAACCTTCAGGAGATCGGCTTCTCGCAGGCGCAGTCGATTGCGCAAGGGAAGGTGGATGCGGGAATCGGGTACGTGAACAACGATGTGGTCCAACTGAAAGCGCAGGGGGGTGACACGGACGTGCTGCGCGTCTCAGACGTGTACAATCTCCCCTCTGCTGGTATCGTGACAAGTGAGAAGCTGCTCGCCGACCGTCCGGAGACCGTTCGTGCCTTCCTCCGTGCCATGATCGGGGGGATGCGGGACACGCAAGCCGACCCAAAGGGTGCCTTCGCAGAGGTATTGAAGCTCGTTCCCGAGGCGGCGAAAACCGCAGACGTTCAGCAACAAGTACTCGCGGCGACGATTGATCTCTGCGGCGATTCCGCGAAGTACGGCATGATCGACCCGTCGACATGGACCCGGATGGTACCCTTCATGAAGGAAACCGCGCTCATCAAGGGCGACCCGAAGCCCGAGGAGATGTTCAACGCGAAGTTCCTGCCGTGAGCGGACAGAAACTCGCGTAGACATAGTCCGAAGGACGCCAGATTCGCAACGTGTCCGATGGCGTGCACAACCATAGTGCCGGGTTGTCAACAAATCGGGTGATTAGCCGAAGGTACGGGTTGGTGCCACATGAGATCGGCTGCCCAGAGCAACCCGCGTCGGTGCGTTACCGAATCTTCACGGTGGAGCTGTTACCGGACCCAAGAGCTATGCGTTCTCGAAATGCGCGGGCATCGCTGTGGTGGGCGGATGAGAAGTTCAGGTTCCCGACCCTGATCTGCGGTGGAGACGGCGGGGATGAGGCGTGTGAGGTGAGAAGCACACCCACCACGACCACACGCATCCTCTATCAACGAGAACGCATAAGTCCTGACCGGACCCATGCAATGCATTGCGCGGCGATGGAAGTGGCCCTATACTTCATTCACGATGCCGCGCAGCAACGGTGTGTGCGGCCTGCGAACAACTGCATAGAACCCACCGCAGGGGGAGCGAGTAGCTGAGAGGCGGTATCAAGACCACCAACCCCTCGAACCTGATTCAGTTAGTACTGGCGTAGGGAATGCGGTGCGGAGTGCTATCAGACAGGTCTGCGACACGCATTTCTGTATGGTGAACTCCGCGCATAACTGCTCGTCCCCGCGTCCGCTTCAGGACGACGGGGTTTTTCTTTGCCGCCCCTGCGCTGGACGGCGTTATGGAGGAGACGAGCAAGACCGATGGATGGCGATACGACGATGCATGCTGTTCGGTATCATGGGCCCAGCGAGCATTTCCACCACGACGCTATCGGCATCCCGAAGCCGGGCGTGGGTCAAGCTCTTGTGCGCGTCGGCGCGGCAGGAATCTGTCATACCGAGTTACATCTCCAGCATGGAACGCTCAATATGGGGGTTGCGCCGCTCGTACCCGGTCACGAGATCGCGGGTACGGTCGTGTCGCTCGGCACAGACAGGGGCGATTTCAAAGAGGGGGATCGCGTCGCCGTCTACTATTATGTCGGTTGTGGCCAGTGCAGTTGGTGTCGGCAGGGCATGGAAAACCTTTGCCCGAACATGGTTGACCAACTCGGCTTTACTGCAGACGGCGGATACGCGGAGTATGTCGTCGCCCCAACCCGCAATCTCGTCCTGCTCCCGCCGACACTCTCCATGGAGGATGCAGCGGCACTCGGATGTAGCGGCACAACCGCGCTGCATGCGGTGCGGTCAGTCGCCAATGTACGTCTCGGCGAGACCGTTGTCGTCTACGGGGTCGGCGCGGTCGGCTATGCGCTGATCCAACTCGCGAAGCTGGCGGGTGCTCGCGTCTTCGCAATTGGTCGCACCGAGGAGAAACTACAACGGGCCGCCGCTCTCGGCGCAGATGCAATCATCAATGCCGATCAGCACAACCCCGTCGTCGAGGTCATGCGCCTAACGAACGACGAGGGTGCCGATGTGGTCTTCGAACTGGTCGGCGTCACCGAGACGATGGAGAACGGCGTCGCGATGCTCCGCAGGCGCGGGAAGCTTGTATTCATCGGCTACTCGCAAGACCGTCTGCTCCTCAACCCTTTGCAGTTCGTCGTGAAGGAGCTTCAGCTCCTTGGATCGGTTGGGAACACCCATGCGGAACTCGTGGACGTACTGACGCTTGCAGGTGTGGGGAACCTGCGGGCGAGCATCGCCCGCACGATCGGCCTTGAGGAGGTGTCGGACGCCCTGACGGACCTTGAAGCGGGGCGTGTCAACGGACGGATCGTCATCGTCCCTGACCATGCACCCACGCCAGTACCAGCACAGACGGAAGCAGAGCGTCTGGATACGGACATTCTTGCCCTCATTGCTGAGGGCATGGATGCGGAGCGCGACGATACGCGTTTCAACGCCCTCGCGCTCCGCCTTTTTCAGTACCAGTTCGCGCATAACACGGCGTACCGGAGGTTTTGCGCAAGTAAGGGCTGGACGCCAGCAACGGTCGGTGCATGGCAGGAGATACCGGCGATTCCAATCAGTGGGTTTAAAGTGGCGACCCTCGCCTGTGAGCCGGTCGAGGAGGCCGCAGCGGTCTTCATGAGCAGCGGTACGACGGGCGGACCGGAAAAGCGGAGTCGTCACTATCACCCACATCTGACTCTCTACGACGCTTCCGTCCGGCATTGCTTCGCGGGTACGGTTGTGCCCGATGTCACACCCGGCACGCTACGCATTCTTTCGCTTTTCCCTTCGTCCGCGCAGATGCCGCACTCGTCGCTCGCGCACTGGCTCGAATACGTCATGGTGCAGTTCGGCACCTCGGGTAGTCGGGGCGTGATGGATGCAGACGGTCTTGATATGCAGACGCTGACCGATGCCCTACGGGAGGCAGAGCGTGCAGCCACGCCCCTCTGCCTGCTCGGATCTTCCTTCTCGTTTGTGCATTTCTTCGACGCGTGCGAGCGTGAGGGTCTGCGCTTTCACCTCCCGCCGGGAAGCCGCCTGATGGACACCGGTGGTTTTAAAGGACAGAGCCGGGAGATCACGGGGCGGGAACTCTACGCGCTGGCGCGAGAGTGGCTCGGCATCCCGCGAGACTTCTGCGTCAACATGTATGGCATGACAGAGCACAGCACCCAGTTCATCGACAGCACCATCCGTGATCGTACACATGGACGCACGGGACCACGGCACAAGGTCGTCCCGCCGTGGGCGCGAACGGTGGTCGTCGATCCCGAGACGCTCGAACCGCTGCCGGAGGCCGAAGTGGGGTTGCTCCTGCACTACGACCTCGGCAACCGCAACTCGGTTCTCGCCGTGCTGAGTGAGGATATGGGCTACGCCCTCGATGATGGCTTCGAACTGATCGGTCGTGCACGCGGTGCCGAGGCACGAGGATGCTCGATCGTCGTGGACGAGTTTCTGGAGGCGATACAAACGCCGACGGAGCGCACCGAACATATGCGCGGGAGCATGGCATGACGGCGATATCCACCGCCACGCAACCGTGGCTCCTCCCCGGTATCGCGCCGGACGCGGTCAATGATTGGCATACCGTACCGGATGTCACCCTTGATGGCGCACCCCTGCGGTTTCCGCGCTTGGAGCCGCATGATATCCATCACGTGATGGATCGGATGCTCACCGCACGTCGTGCCTATCTCGCGAGCGCGACGACGCACGATCTCATTGATCTCGTCCATACCACACGCAATCGCTGGCTCGATTACCACGACCCCTTCCGGGCGGAGGCCGACCGTGTGCTGCCCGCCCTCACCGCATATCACCCCGCGATGGTGCGGCGCGGACTGGACGACTATCTGAGCGTCTTTAAGCGCGACAACCTCAAGGCACTCATCCGTGCCGAACTCGGCGACTTGGATATCCTCGACGGCTTCCGTGAGCGTCGTCTCGTTTCCGGGAAGAGCCGTGCGTATGGGCCAGAGATCACGACGCACATCTTCTCGGGCAACGTACCGGGGCTGGCAGCGCAGAGCCTCGTGATGGCACTGCTCCTCAAATCCGCGAGCTTCGGCAAACTCGCCTCCGGTGAGCCTATCTTTGCGACGCTGTTCGCACGTTCCCTCATTGCGCTAGAGCCACGCCTCGCGGAGTGTTTGGCGGTGACGTGGTGGCCCGGCGGTGAAGGCGTCGAGGCGCAAGCAGCGGCATTCGCACGCTCCGGTGCGGTAGTCGCGTACGGGAGTGAGGCAGCGGTATCATCGGTACAGCGAAAGGTTCCCCCGTCCGCGCGTTTTCTCGGCTACGGTCACCGTCTCAGCTTCGGCCTCATCGGTCGGGAAGCACTGACGAACGCACGACAGGCCCGGCAGATAGCGGCACGCGCCGCGTACGATGTTGCGAAGTTCGATCAGCAGGGATGTGTTTCGCCCCATCTCTTCTACGTCGAAGAGGGGGGTGCTATCGCCCCGCCTGCATGGGCATCCCTCCTCGCCAGCGAACTCACCCGCCTCGAGGGCAACATGCCACGCGGCACACTCAACCCCGCCGAGCGCGCGTCGGTCGCCGCGTTCCGGCGCGACGCGGCACTCCGCGCCAGTCTTGATGCGGACGCCGTTGCCCTCGTTACCGCGTCGTGCGACGGCGCGACGGTCGTCTTCGACAGGGATCCGACCTTCACGCCAACCTGCCTGAATCGCACCGTCCTCGTCAAGCCTATCGCTGACGCAGGGGCAATACTTCATCTCCTTCAGCCCGTTCGTGCCTTCCTCCAGACCGCAGCTCTCGCGCTTGCGCCCACGCGACGTGACGCGCTGAGCGATGCGCTCGGGGCAGCGGGGGTCACACGTATCTGCCCCGTCGGCAAGATGCCGGATCCCGACCCGGCATGGCATCACGACGGGCGTTTCAACCTGCTCGATCTCGTTCGTTTCACCGATCTGGAAGAGGGATACTCGCTGTGATCCCCATGACTACACTCGAGCCCGCAATCGCGATCCGTCACCTGAGCGAACAGTTCGGAGACCAGCAGGTTCTCGCTGAGATCGACGTGACCATTGACCGTGGCGAGTTTGTCAGCATCGTGGGCGAGAGCGGATGCGGCAAGACGACGCTACTCCGCCTCGTCGCCGGATTGCTCGCACCGACGAGTGGCTCCGTGGCGGTGAACGGTGCGGTCGTGCGGGAGCCACAGCGAAACGTCTCATTCGTTTTCCAGACCCCCGTCCTTCTCCGGTGGCGGACGGCCCTCGAAAACGTCCTGTTGCCGGCGCAAGTTGCGGCACGGGTGACGCCGCAACTGTATCAGCGTGCGATTGCCCTGATGGAGCGGGCAGGACTGGGCGGTGCGTTGGCGAAACTGCCACACGAGCTTTCGGGGGGTATGCAGAGCCGCGTCGCACTCGCACGTGCGCTGCTCCTCGACCCGGCCATCCTGCTCCTCGACGAGCCGTTCGCGGCCCTCGACGCAATCACGCGCGAACGGATGGGGCGTGCGCTGCTCGAATTGTGGCAGGATAGCGGGATGACCGCGCTCTTCGTCACGCACGACATCGCGGAAGCGGTCTTCCTATCAGACACCGTGATCCTCATGGCCCCCCGCCCCGGACGCATCGCCCGGTCCTTTGCGGTCCCCCTCCCGCGCCCCCGGATGCTTGCTATGCGGTACGAGCCAGTATTTGTCGCGCTCTGTCGGGAGATTCGCACTGCGATGGAACGAGTCGAGCACGATGACGGGGAGGTTAACGCATGAGGACGCCGGGCCGGGAGGCGAACATCCTGCCCTCTACTGCTGCGGCTGAGAACGCCAGACCGGGTGTTCCGGTGATCTGGGGGCGTATGCGACAAGGGCTCGTGACATGGTCAGTTTTTTTCATCGCCCTCGGCGGCTGGGAGGGAGGCGTGCGGATCTCCGGCATCTCGGCACTCGTGCTGCCCGGCCCGTCGCGTGTGTTCACGAGTCTCTGGGAAAACCTCCGCGATGGCTACTTTCTCGTTCATATTTATGCCACCGTAGCTGAGGTTGCACTCGGCTTCGTTGCAGGCTCCACCGTCGGCATCGCGCTCGGAGCGACCCTTTTTCATTTTCCGCTGATCGAGCGCGCCGTCCGACCGTACATCGTGGCCTCGCAGGCACTGCCGAAACTCGCTCTCGCGCCAATCTTCGTGCTCTGGTTCGGCTTCGACCTCACGCCAAAGGTCTTCATCACCGCCCTGATCGTCTTCTTCCCGCTCCTCGAGAACACAGTCGCGGGCCTCGCGTCACCCACGTGCGACGAGCAGGAACTGTTCCGCGTGCTGCGTGCGAGTCGGTGGCAGACGTTCTGGCATTTGCGGCTGCCCGCCGCGCTGCCGTTTCTGTTCGTCGGCCTACGGATCGGGGCGATCCTCAGCATCGTTGGGGCGACCGTCAGCGAGTACGTTGGTGCGAATCGGGGTCTGGGAGCACTCATCATCGCGGCGCAAGGAACGCTCGATACCCCGATGATGTTCGCGCTTTTCGTGCTCCTGACCGGTCTCGGACTCGTGTTCTACGCGCTCGTGATGCTGGTCGAATGGTTCGTCCTCTCCCGGCGGTATCCCCGGCGTTCGCCCTGAAGGAAACGGAGAAGCGCAGATGTCCGAAAGAGGATGCTACGAGGCTATGACGATCTCGATGAACCGGCGTACCCTACTGCGGAAAGTCGCCCGCGTCGGCCTCGCTGCGAGTACGGGCATCGCATTGGGGGCCTGCGGCGGGGCAGACCGTTCGCCGACCATCGCCCCTGTCGGCGTGCGACCCACACAAATGGCTGCCCCAACGATAGCAGGAACGACGGCAGGTGAGAGCGCGGTGGCGAACGTCCGGATGGCATGCTGGAGCCAACCGATCTCCGAGCAGGCGAATATCTTCGGTGCGCAGGAGCATGGATGGTTCAAGGCGCAGCGTATTGACTTCACCTTCATACCCGGCGCGGGTGGCGGTGATGCCTTGAAGAACATCCTCGCGGGCAACGCGGAGTTTGCGTTCACCAACGTCGAGCCGCTCCTTTTCGCCATTCAGGAAGGGGCAAAACTTCGCGCCATCTACAACATCTACCCGCAGAATGTCTTCAACCTCCTCACCTTGAAGTCATCGGGAATCACGTCGGTCGCCGCGCTCAAGGGCAAGAAGGTTGGTGTCTATAGCCAGTCGAGCGGTACGCGCTACAACCTGCTCATCATGCTCAAGGCGGCAGGTCTGAAGGAAGGCGATGTGGAGGTGGTGGCGACCGGAATCGCGAACTTCGGCCCGCTTGCGGAGGGGAAAGTGGACGCAAGTGCCGCCACCGACACCGGACTCTACGGGGCGCAGCAGGGCGGGGTACGCGATCTCAACGTTCTCTGGGCGCGTGATGTACTGAACACGCCGAGCGACATCTTCGTGGTGACCGAAGACGTGTATCAGAAGAAGAAGGAGCTGATCACGCGTTTCCTCAAAGCCTACAAGCAGGGCACCCAGTGGATGCTCGACACGCCCGATGCAGCGGCGGAACTGGCGGGAAGGTACGCGACGGATGGGAAAGAGATCGCACGAAACCGGGCAATCATCGACCTCCGCAACGCCTCAACCGTTTCCGACAGCACCAAGGTGAATGGCCTCGGCTCCTTCGACATGGAGCTGCTCAAGAAGGTTGACGCGACGTTCTTCGACCTCGGTATCACCAAGCAGCACTTCGAGATGGACAAGATCTTTACCAATGAATTCATCGCCACTCTGTAGAGGGTTCCCGCATGTGCCGCGACGAACAAAGCCCGGGACGCCAACCTTGCCGCAGGACACAGTCGCTTGCTCCCTCGCGGTACTCCCGCGCCACCCTCGACGCGGCCTTGCTCGCCGGGTTGCTCGTGACGAGCATGATCCTAGCCCCCCTGCAAGGCCCCGACGCGGAGCCCCGCACGCCCGCCGCCCTCCCGCCGGGACTCGCGGTCCTCCTCGAAGGGGCGATGCAGGCGAGCGTTATGCGCCCCCGATAATCCCGTTCGCCCGCCCGCGCCTAAGTAGGTCCGCAACTGATTCTGGACGGGATAGCGGCAGGTGAAATCCCGCTGCATCGGGAGAAACCCGCAGGCGAAAGCCCGCCGATTCCGTCTAAATCTCGCTGCCGACCTACTTAGGACTTACGCAGATGGGGCGAGAGCAGGCCACGGGCGGGCAAGGCAGGCACGAATGGCGGGGCGAATAATGGCCTGCTTCACCTTGTGCCACCCCACCCCGGTCTTCACGCGATGCCCCTCGAAGCGCACGAACGCCCGGATTGCCAGCCCGATGTGGTTGCGTTGCGCCCGTGCCGCCCGCACCTGCGCCCGCTCGACATGGCACGCCTGTTTCAGCGTGCGGTGATAGACCGCGATGCCCCAACTCAGTTCGGCGTACTTCAGCCGTTCGAGTTCGCCCATGCCCAGATCATTCGTGGCCCAGTGTTCCGTCGTCGCGGGGATTATCTGGTAGGGCGTCATAGCCGAAGGACGGGCCGGAGGCACCGCCCGGTTCGTCGTTGCCGTCCACGGCCTCGCGCCACGTCGGGAAACGGAACTTCCAGTCCGTCATCTGCGCGAATTCCAAGGGCGACACGGCGGGCAAGCCTTGCTCCGCCCGTGTCTCGGCTTCAGGCAGGTATTCGGCCCATGCCTCCCCGCCACGGGCCGATCGCTCGGCACATGACTGTGGAACTGCGGCAGGGGGCGCACATCCCGGGCGTCGGGCGTGATCGCCGCCTCGGTGATCGGGGCGGCGTCGTGCGGTTGGCGGCGCGTGAGGTCGAACGCCCCCTGCTTATACTGGTCGTGTTCGTGCATATGGAGTGCTTATGTTAGCGAAATTTATACGAACGGAAAAGAGGCGTTTCTGGATCAGACCGCACCATTTCCGCTACGGGACGCGGGACGGTGCTCAGTCCTCGACCGTGTCCGCCACGCGCCCGCGTCGCTTCGTGTGCGTCGGCGCGGTGTCGGGCCGCGCCGACTGCAACTCCGCCTCCACCGCCGCCCCCGGCCAGAACTCGCTCGTCAGGTACCGCTCCTCCACCGCCGCCAGTTGCGCCGCGTCCACGACCGCATCGGGCAGGGGTGGCGCGTCGAGCGTGGCCACCCGCCCGTTCGGCTGCCGCAGGAAGAAGCGGCGGCAACCGCTGGATTGCCCCCACCCACCCCTCCCGCTGCTCGGCGAGACCCCGGTACAGCGGGTGCATCCGCTTCCGCAGTGCCTTGTCCCGCACCTCGTGCTTCACGGTGTAGGGGTCGGGCCGGTCGAGCGTCGGTGCCACCGGTTCTGCATCTGCCCGCCCCAACCGGAAGATCGCGCTCGTCCCCGCGTTCTGGGCCGCCGCCCGCACCCGCTCCGACAGCTGCCCCTCGGTCTGGCTCGCGAGCACCAGCCCCACCCCCGCCTTGCGCGTCTGCTCCAACATCGTCGTGATCGCCGTGCCGCTCTGGCTGGCGAACTGGCTCCACTCGTCCACAAAGAGGAAGTGCAGCGGCCCCCGCTCCCCCGGCGGCAGGGCGAGCCGTTGCAATGCGGCCTGCTCCACGAACACCGTGAAGAGGCTGCCAAGCAACCGTCGAGCATCCCCATCGGGCAGGGCGAGGTTGACGATGGCACTCTGCCCCGCACGCATCCGCTCCCCCATGCGCACCGTGTTTTCCGCCTGCCCCAAGCTGAGGCGCAACACCGGGCTGAAGTTGAGGAGGAAGCTGCGCCGCAGCGTGCTTCCGAGGTACTGCGCCCGTTCGCGGTTGGTCCAACTATCGAGACGGGCGAAGAAGCCCCGCGTCGCCGGGTCGGTGACGCCCGTGAGGAGTCGCCGCCGCCATCCGTCGTCGGTGAGCACGTCGTGCAGGAGCGGCAGCGGCAGCTTGTGCCGCACGAGCAGCGACACCCCCGCCAAAACCGCGTTCTCGAAGGCCGGGGCCACCCCGCCCTCCAGACCCGGCCACGCCCGCCGCAGTGCTTCCAAGACGAGTCGGCTGGTCGTCGGCGCATCGAAGGGCTGGTCGAGCACATTGAGGGGCAGGTAGCGCCCCACAGCGGCGGCACCGGGCGGATCCCAGTACGCCACGCGCTCGAAGGCGGTGGGGTCGGTGTAGAAGCCGCCCGCGACGAGATGCGCGAACACGAGGCGGGCGGTGTCGGCGTGGGGGTCGAGCAGCGTGGCGGCGTGGCCCTGCCGGATGAGGGACAGGAAGAGGTGGGCCAAGTAGCGGCTCTTGCCCATCCCCGACACCCCGGCAACCCGCAGGTGGGTGGTGAGGGCCGCGACGGGCAGCCGCACGGCGCGGCGGAAGGGGAGCGGACCGTAGGTGCCCATGACGAGCTGATCGGGGGGGGTGCGGAAAATCATGGTGCGATGCTGTGCGATGTCGTTACCGCGAGGAGGGTCGCGGTCGGTGTGTCGCCGCGACGCCCTCGATGAGCGGCACCGGCGCGTCGTCCCCGATGCGGTACCACCGCTCGCCGAGGAAGAACCCTTCGATCTCCTCCCAGTCGGGCGGCAGGGCGGCGAAGCGGAAGAGGTCTGCTTGCACCATGGTATTGCTCCCGTGCAACTCCGCCGCCGTCCAGTGCCGCAGGAGGTCGCGCCGCGCCGCGTCGGGGGCGACCACGGCGACCGTGAGGAAGGGCGACCCGAACGCCGCCCGATACGGCCCCCGCTCGAATGCCAGAAGCGCGGCACACTTGGCCCGCCACGCCCGCTGGTACTCGGTGCCGTTATCCGCCTCGAAGGCCACACACTGCCGCTCGAGACCCGCAGGCGTTCGTACCCGCAGATCCGCGTAGCAGTCGGGGATCACCGCCGTGGTCGTGCCGTCGGGCAGCGTCACGGCGGTCGGCAGCACCCGCAACGCCCGCTCCCCCATCACCCGGCTGATCGTCACGGCGGGGACGCGCCGTGCCAGCTGCGCGAGGGCGATCTCGAGGTCGATGGTCAGCAGGCGGTGCGCGAGCAGGGTGGCACTGCGCCCCGCCTCGTCCCCCTGCCGCAGGCGGGCGGGGACGCTCGCGCCGGTTTCCATCAGGTACTGTCGCCCCCGCCGGTCGAGGGCGTACACGCGGGGGGTCGAGCCGTGCGGCCCCATCCTGCCGAAGGTCAGGGGTTGCGCGTACCCCGCGTCGGCGAGACCCTTGAGCAACGCCTGCACGCGGGTCAGCGAGCGGCTGTCGTACACCGCCCGCGTCGCCTGGGCCGCCGTGAGCGTGCCGTACCGATTGAGGGCCGCGAGGAGCCGCTCGTGGCTCGGCGTGAGCACGAGCGGGGCGGTGTTCACTCGATCCGGTCGCGGCTGCGTCATGGCGGATTCCCATCATACCCCCGCCACGGACGGCGGGGCAACGGCACGAAGTGCATCGAAAAATATACGAACATCGCAAACCCGCTATGGGTCGCCCATCTCATCGTCGTCGGACGGGGGGGCGATCACGCCGCGTCGCCGCGTATGACGGGAGGGAGGCGGCGCGGACGCGTCGCACGACGGGGAAGGCGGGGATGCCACCGGAGAACCCGATGCGTCGGCGATCGTCCCCTCTCCCGGGTCTTCCTCCGGGTCTTCATCCGGCACGAGGGCGCGGCGGACCTCCCGCTCCACCTCCCACCGGGGGCGGCAGTACCGCTCCCGGCTGCGCCCGATCACGACGCTGCGCTTCGCTCGCAACCGCTCGTCGAGGGGTCGGCTGTCCATGTCCGGCGTCGCCACCGCGCATTCGCCGGTGTTGGTGCGCACGAGGCTCCGCCCCACCCCCAGCAGCGTGCGCAGGTTCGCCAGCCGGTCGGCGACCTCGGCCTTGGCGGGGCGGCGGTACCGCAGATACCCGTCGCGGTCGTACGCGTAGTCCTCGGGCAGCCGTAGCCCCTCCCGGAACGCCCCCGCCACGATCCGCGCGTCCTTCTCCGTCACCTGATAGCAGAGGAGCGACCCCGCCCCGAGGAGCCGGTCGCGGATGTCCTGATCGGCGATGTTGGCGAAGCTCTGGGTTGCCAGTACCATGCCGATGCCATATTTACGGAGATTTTGTAACGCCTCCGGGATGTCGCTCGTGACGTAGTGCTGGAACTCGTCGGCGTACACGGGCCACAAGACGCTCCCCTCCTCGCGCCCGTAGCCCGCATCGACGATCAGCTGCAGGAGCATCGTGCCGAGGAGCTGCACCGCCTCCTTGCCGATGCCGTGCCGCCCCCCCTCCGGCAGCTTGATGAGCACGATCTTGCCCGCCGCCGTCTAGGCGTCGAAGTCGAGCGTGGTTCGCTCCTGCCCGACGATATTGGCGATCAGGGGGTTGCTGAGGAATTTGTAGAGGCGGGTGAGGATCGGCGCGATCTCCTCGCCCCGGATCTCCCCGGTCCGCGTGGTCGCCGCCGCCCGCCACTTGTCCCGCGTGAAGGGGTCGCGGATGCGCGGCAGGAAGGCCTCGCGGTAGTCCCGGTCGGTGAGGAGGCGGGGGATCATCGCCATCGTGCCCCGACGGTTCTCCATGAAGGTCCACGCGCAGACCTTCAGCCACGTCTCGCCACTGCCCGCCCAGCCCCCGCCCCCGCCCTTCTCGAAGGCCTGCAGGATTTGGTCGATGCGCTGGCTCTTCTCGCGGGGGGACGCGCCGCACGGGGTCTCGAAGAAGTTGAGGCCCCACGGCCAGTCATCGTCCGCCGCGTCGAGGTAGATCACATCATCCTCGCGCCAGAACGGGATCGCTCTCAGTACATCTTCGATCAGCTTGCCATGGGGGCCCAATACGCACAGTCCCCGACCGCAGCGTACGTCCTGGTCGATGAGGTGGCGCAGGGCGTTCGATTTACCCTGATTGTTTTTTCTCAAAAGTAATATATGTTTATATTGTTCGCGGGCGGTGATCGTCACGTCCGCGAACATGCCCGCCTCGGGGTCGTCCTCGCGCAGCCCATCGGAACCGACCCGCCGCCCGATCACGGTGTCGTCCCACGGGTTCGGCACCGGGACAGGCGGGAGCGGCACCGCGCGGGGTTCCCCCTTCGTGGTCCGCCGCGTGTTCCCCGGTGCCCCCCGATAGGCACGCAGGAATGCGTTCTCGCGCATCGTCTCCCCCTCACCGTCGCTTGACGACAAACTTGGGCCGCGTCGTGAAGAGCGGCGCGGGTTCCGGCTCCGGCCCCGTGTACGCCACGACCGTCGGCGCGGGCGCGGGTTCCGGGGGGATGCCGTCGCGGATGTCCTCCCCCGCCATGCCGGCCATCGTCTCCCCCGCCGCCTGGAGCGACTTGAGGAAGATGTCCTTCGTGGTCTCGATCACCTGCTCGCCAAAGTCGATCAGCTGGGCATCCTGCCGGCCCTCGGGGTCGAGTCCCGCCGTCGCCCGCACCCGCGCCTCGTGCAGGGCGTGCATGTCCGCCGTCATCGCGGTGGCGAGCGCGTGGACGCCCGCCGCCATCGCCGCCACGCGGATCTGTATGGATTCCCGCACGATCACCGCACGGACGTGATTCTTCTCCATCTCCCGCTCGGTGTGGCCCGCCGTGCGCTCATGCACGCCGCGCAACCCGCGCTCGGCGTGCGCGACGATCGCGGCGGGATAGCGAGGGGAGATGCGCTCAGTCGTCATCCGGTGCCTCCTTGAGTGCGCGCACTTTGCGCTCGTACTCCTCCCGCACCGCCGCGAGCTGATCGGCGGTCGTGCGGTCGAGAAATGCCGCCTCGTCCGGGATCAACTCGCCGTGTTCCGCCCACGCCGCCTCGCGCCGCGTGCGGATCGCCGTCATCGCGGCGAGCGCGTCCTGTCCCAGCGCGGCGATGGCGTGGGTGGTGCCACGCCGCCGGGTATCCCCGCCCGGGACGGGTGCCTCGGGCCTCGCGGCACCCGCGACCGGGGGAGAGTATCGGAGGGCCGCGACGAGGGCCGCGACGATGACGAGGCCGCCGAGCAGGAGGTCCCCGACATTGAGCACCACCACGGGTGTCTGCATCCGTTTCCCCTTCCCGCTACGCGACCACGTCGCCGAGGCAGGCACGCTGGTAGGACGGGTTCAGCAGCACGTCCTCCCGCAGTCGCCCCTGCCGTCACAGCTCCATGCGGTGTTCCTCCGAGCGCGTCCACACCGTCTCGGTGGGATCGGTGCGGGTGACGTTCGCGTAGGCATAGGCCTCCCACCCCATCGCGTGCACCTCCTCCGACACGCACGCCGCCGCGCTCCTCGGGGCGTCCTGCGTGGGCGACTGGGAGTGGTAGAGTTCGTGGGCGAGCACCGCCGCCTGCACGTCGATCGGCTCGGCGAGGATAGTGTCGCTGATGACGACCTGCCCGCCGACGTGTGGATCCAGACGGGCCACGGTGTAGGTCGTGCCGCGCATCGCCGAGGCGCGGGCGATGGGGCGCAAGCGGTCGAGCCGGGTGTAGGCGACGAAGAGCGGCAGCCGCAGCCGGGCGTCCTTCACGAGCGTGGTCCATTCGTTCAGGCCGACGTAGGTCTCCCCCCCATGCGCACCGTGATCTCGGTGGCACCGTACGGTGCCACCCGGTCGCACCCGGTCACGGACATGATCAGGAGGCAGGCGACGAGCGGGCCGATGAGGAAACGAGACGGGGCACGCGTCGTCCGTGCCGTGCCCGCACGCAAAGTCCGAAGGATCATCACCGCACCTCCTCGTGCGTCGTGCGTCGCATAGTCGAATTGGCCCCTGACCGTCATCCGCCTCAACACACCGCGTGTTCATCGCACGCCATCGTCATGTATGACGATGGCGTGCGTGCAGTGCACCGCGCCGTGCCTGCGCGTGCAACGGGATGGAAATGCCGGGGGGGGTGCCGCTTACGCCGTCTCCTCGCGCCGCTCGGCGCGGGGCCGACGCGGGCCGGGGTGCCTGCCCCCCGCGTGTACGTTCCCGCGTGCGCTGTCCGCCTCCCGGTCGAGTAGCTGCCGGACCGCGAAGGCGTCGAGCACCACCCTGCCGCCGAGCGTGAGGGCGGCGATCTCTTTCTGGCGGATGAGCGTGAGGATGTGGTGCTGCGAGTACCGCGTCACGCCGCTCTCGACGAGCGCGAGGGGCGTGACATAGTGCATGCCGGGATAGACCATGGCGGGGAGAACCTCGAACGGGACGCCGCGTGCCGCGAGGTCGCGTACGAGTGCTTCCTCCTCCTCGCTCCGCGTCGGCGCGGGCCGCTCGGCGCGGGGTTCCGGTGTGCGTGCGGTCTCGCCCGTCGGCGGCGCGTCATGTGCCGGGGTGTCCCCCCGGTGCGGATTCTCCTTCTCCATGAAAACGAGTGCGTGAATTATATTATTATATCTGGTAATTACTTCTTTCAATTCCCGTACTTTTCAGTGATCGATCAGGCCGAGAACCTCCTCGGTGAGGTCGTTCTGGGGCAGGAGCGTCACCCGCCACTGCGGCCCCGGCCCGGCCCCATCGGGATCAACGGGCGCATCGGGAACGGCCTGGAGCGTGCAGTAGAAGCGCAAGATGAGCATGCGGTCGAAGGGGGAGCGCACGGAGAGCGTGCAGACGCGCACGGGTGCGGCGAACGTGAGCGTGGTGTAGCGGTCCCGCAATCGCTGCAGCCCCGTGCGCGCCTCCTGGCGCAGCACACCTAGGCGTCGGAGCTTCCCATCCGCCCGGAGACGCTTGCTGAGCACATCGATCAGCGCGGAGTGGCGTGCCCGCTCGGCGTCCGTCCGTTGCGGGGCGAGGTGCTCGAAATAGGTGAGCGCACGCACGATCTCGTACTCTGCGGTGTGCAACTCCGCACGGGCGGTCCTGGGTAAGCTGCGGGGAAAGGCGGAGAGCACGTCGAAGAAGTGCGTGTCCACGGCGATCTCGGCAAAGGCGTCGGCGTAGTTGGCGAGGTCGAGCGAGACGATATTCCACAGCGCATCGAGGCCAAAGGCCGGGCGGGGATACGGCGGCACGGGCGGCGTGGTCGCCCCCGCCCCGGCGGGCTTCCCGTCGCCGCGTCCCCCCATCGCCCCCTCCCCTGCTCGCGTCCGTGCCGTGCCCCGCCGCATGCCCCCGATCGCGACGTTGCGACAGTATACCGAACCGGACGGGGACACGCGGCGGGACACGCGGCGCAGTCGGGAAGGAGAACGCACGGTCCCGTGCGTCACGGGCGTTGGCGGCGCGGATGGTGGCGACCAAGCCGGGAAAGGGGACACGCGTGCGTGGTGCCGGGGAGCGCGGGCCAATCGGGGGCGACGGACGAGGAATGAGCGAGTAGCGAATGACGAGACCGATGCACACGAGGGGAACGAGAGGTATCAGCGGCAAAAGGGTGTACGGCGAAGGCGGCGGTTTGTCCGTGGATACAAGGGAGAACGCACGCCAAGGGATAGGGTCTCCACGAGGCGTTCCATTCCCCGTCGAGACCCTATCCGGACTCCTACCGACCGAACGTGTTCGTTCATGCGGTGTACTCGTACACGGAAACTGCGCGATGCCGCGTCGCACACACAAAGGGGCGCAATAGGAGCGGGTCGGCTCGCGCCCCATCCTGCGATTCCCCCATCCACGACGCTTCGCCGGGCAGCATGGGAGCCACCCGGGGCATCGATGGCGGGGGCCGCCGTTCTCGGTACGGGCACTTTCCTACGTATCGTCGCACGGGTGATGGGGGCGCGTCCTCGCGCAACTCCCGTATCCAACCTCATGCCCACGCACCGCCGTGCGCAGCATCGGTGTACACGTACGTCGGGTGTCCCCTCCGCCATCTCATCCTACTCATACATGCCACACAATCGTGCGATGTCGGAGTGCAAGGATAGGGACGACGCGGGTGATATCCATCTCGGAGCTTGAGTCGGTGACAAAGCCGACTCGACGATCTGTATACAGAATCATATGATGCGAGCGTGTATTATACGTCCCTGTATGTCGGGGGTGCGCGTGGCCTTCTACAATCGCGACGCCGAACTGGCGCAACTCGACGGCTGGTGGCATGGCGACCGGCCCGAATTCGTCACCGTGTACGGGCGGCGGCAGGTCGGCAAGACCGAACTGCTCGTGCGCTTCCTCGCCGACAAGCGGGCGATCTACTTCTACGCCGATCGCCAGCCCCTCCTCGATCAGCTCCGCGCCTTCACCGAGCAGGTGCTCACCCTCGCCGACGACCCCGTGCTGCGCCTCCAACCCTTCACCTCGTGGGAAGCCGCCCTCACCTACGTACTGCGGCTCGCGCAGACGGAGCGACTCGCCCTCGTGATCGACGAATTCTCGTACGCCACCGACGCCGACCCCGCCCTGCCCACGGTGCTTCAGCGGCTCTGGGACACCGCCCGACGCGACGACTCGCGCCTCATGCTCGTGCTCTGCACCTCCTTCGCCGAGGCCGTGGAGCGGCACTTCGCGGCGGACGCCCCCCTCTACCGTCGCCGTACGCGCACACTGCCCGTCGCGCCCTTCTCCTACCGCGACGCCGCCCGCTTCTTCCCCGGGTGGTCGCGGGTTGACCAAGTGACGGCGTGGGGCATCGTGGGTGGCGTACCCTCGTATCTCGACGCCCTGCGCGGCCTCACCCTCGCCGACGCCGTGACGCACGAACTCCTCGATAAGAGTGCCGTGCTCTACCGCGAGGCGGAGGACTTGTTGGCGCAGGAGGTGCGCGGCATCGGGCCGGCGCGGCTGCGGGGCATCCTGCGGGCCATCGCCTACGGCGACACCGAGCCGGGCCGCATCGCCCAGCGCATCGGCGTGGACGGCACGGCACTCTCCGGTGCCCTGCGCTTCCTCACCGACTACGGCCTCGTGGCGCGGCGCATCCCCTACACCGTGGCGAATCCCGAACGAACCCGCACCGCGAAGTACGTGATCGCGGACAACTACCTCGCCTTCTGGTTCCGCTTCGTGTTGCCGCACCGCTCGGCCCTCGAACAGGGACAGGCGCGGTACGTGTGGGACGAGAAGGTGGCCCCGCAACTGACGACGTACATGGGACCGCGGTTCGAGGGGCTGTGCCGCGAGTATATCCGCCTCATGCCGGATCGGTGGACGCATCCGGTACCGGAACTGGGGGTGTGGTGGACGGGGAGCGAGGAACTGGAGATCGTGGGCCACGAGGGTCGCCGGGTGGTCCTCGTCGCCGAGGCGAAGTGGACGAATGCCCCCGTGGGCAGCGACGTGCTGCACACCCTGCGGCGACGGGCGGCGATGCTGCCCGACGTGGCCCCGGACTGTCGGCTCGTGCTGTTTGCCAAGGCGGGGTTCGCGGCGGACCTGCTCGCGGTGCGCGACCCCGCCCTCGTGCTCGTCTCCCTCGACGACCTGTTGCCGGGAGATGCGACTGCCGCGTCCGACGACGATGCGGCAGGAGTCGAGCGCACGTAGACCGAACATGTGGTCGCTCCCCGTCCGAAACGGTCACGGGGTATGCGCGGCGCATACCCTCTCGCACATGTCACCCTTGTCCGACCACACCTCGCCTCATGAGTCGTCCCAAATCCTTGCAGTGACCGTGGCGAGCCGCTATGCTGCGGCAGCTCGACATAATTATATCGTCGTATGCTCCTGTGCGGAGCGGATGGCTCGATTTGGGAACG
>JAABUN010004132.1_pt1 | contig 20516 bp, 17 predicted proteins | sample 5559311 | NCBI WGS metagenome assembly JAABUN01 (sample SAMN10711877, study PRJNA513370) | rock metagenome | isolation source: Antarctica rocks | place: Antarctica: Victoria Land, Siegfried Peak sud
ACGGCACCCGCCCGCGCTCGTTTGCCGTGCATCTGCCCCACCTCAGCGCACCCTGTTGGCGTGACCAATGGCTCACCGCCCAAACTGTCCGCCCCTGAACCCTGCGGGGGAGGAGGGAGAACGGTCGCAACATCGCGGCTTCGGGAAAGTTCGGTGATTGCCGTGGTTCTCCCCCTTCCCCACGGGGGGAGGGGCGGGTTTGCCCCGCAGCAACCGTCGGCGGGAGAACGCACAAGCCCTGCATTCCGTCGCCCCGTTCCCCCGTTCCCCCGTTCCCGTGCGAGTGTGCGAGTGTGCGAAAATGGGGGACAGGCGGGGGCCGGTGACGGATGCCTCCGCCGTTCCGGTTCTCGGCGTAACGAACGGATGATCCATGCTGCGGCGGTTCTTCGCGTACTACCGGCCCCATCGCGGGCTGTTCCTGCTCGATTTCTCGTGCGCAGTCGTCGCGGGGGTGCTCGAACTGAGTTTCCCGATGGCGGTGCGGGCGTTCGTGGATCAGTTGTTGCCGGGACGCGACTGGGGCTTGATCGCGGCGGCGGCGGCGGTGTTGCTCGGCATCTACCTGCTCAACACCGGCCTGATGGCGATTGTCACCTACTGGGGCCATATGCTCGGCATCAACATCGAGACCGAGATGCGGCGCAGAGCCTTCGACCACCTGCAAAAACTCTCGTTCCGCTTCTACGACAACCAGAAGACGGGCCATCTCGTGGCGCGGGTCACGAAAGACCTCGAAGAGATCGGTGAGGTTGCCCATCACGGCCCGGAAGACCTCTTCATCGCCATCATGACCTTCATCGGCGCGTTCTCGCTGATGCTGCTCGTGAATGTGCCGCTGGCCCTCGTCACCGGCCTGCTCGTGCCGATCATTGCGTGGGTGAGCAGCCGCTACGGGCGGAGGATGACCGAGACATGGCGGGCGTTGTTCTCGCGGGTGGGCGATTTCAATGCCCGCATCGAGGAGAATGTGGGCGGGATACGCGTGGTACAAGCCTTCGCCAACGAGGAACACGAGCGCGAACTCTTCGCCCGCGACAATGCCCGCTACCGCACCACGAAGCTCGACGCCTACCGCCTGATGACCGCCAGCATGTCGCTCAGCTACCTCAGTATGCGCCTCACGCAACTGATCGTGATGGTCGCGGGGACGTACTTCGTGCTGCAAGGCGAACTGACGAGCGGCGGTTTCGTCGGCTTCCTGCTGCTGGTCGGCGTCTTCTTCCGGCCCGTGGAGAAGATCAACGCCGTGCTGGAGACGTACCCGAAGGGCATCGCCGGGTTCCGCAACTACACCGCCCTTCTGGACACCGCCCCGGATATCGCCGAGGCACCGAACGCTATGGCGGTGTCGAACCTGCGCGGGGCAATCCGCTACGAGAGCGTGACGTTCGGCTACACTTCCGGTCGGCCCGTGCTGCGCGATCTGGATTTGACGGTCGCACCGGGCGAAACGGTGGCGTTCGTGGGGCCGTCGGGCGCGGGCAAGACGACGATCTGCTCGCTGCTGCCCCGGTTCTACGAGGTCGAGGCGGGGCGCATCACGATTGACGGCATGGACATCCGCGACATGACGCTCGCCTCGCTGCGGCGGCAGATCGGCATTGTGCAGCAGGATGTGTTCCTGTTTGCCGGGACGATCCGCGAGAACATCGCCTACGGGCGGCTCGACGCCAAGGAAGCGGAAATTATCGAAGCGGCGCGGCGGGCGCGACTGGGCGGGATGATCGCCGACCTACCTGACGGGTTGGACACCGTGATCGGCGAGCGCGGGGTGAAGCTCTCCGGGGGGCAGAAGCAACGACTCGCCATCGCCCGCATGTTCCTGAAGAACCCGCCGATCCTCATTCTGGACGAGGCAACCTCGGCCCTCGACACCGAGACGGAGCGGGCGATTCAGCGTTCGCTCGCGGAACTTTCCGAGGGGCGCACCACGCTGGTGATCGCGCATCGGCTCGCCACGATCCAGAACGCCGACCGCATCGTGGTCGTGGACGAGACGGGCATCGCGGAGCAGGGGCCGCATCACGAACTGGTCGCGGCGGGGCGCACCTACTCCCGGCTCCACGAGGCGCAATTCGGCCCGCTCATGGCACGGGGCGGCTTGGACTGACGCGGCAGCGGGCGAAGGCGAACGGGAAGGTCGGCGGTACCGACGCACCCGTCCCCCCGATGCGTCGCGTCAGGGCGCGATAGGATGCGCCGTTTGCGACTGCGTTTGCCGCCATGCGTCGTACTGATCCTGCGCCTGCTGTAGCACCCAGAGGGCGGGCAGCACGCTCGCGGCACTGATCGGCGGTTCGGTGCCGTCGCGCACGGCGTCGAGGAAGGCGCGATCCTGCACCTCGAAGCCGGGAACGCCGTCCTTCGCGTTGCCGTCAATGAGCAGCGATTCCTCGCGCCCGACGAGCACGTAGTCGTACAGGCTCAGATGCGAGTTGTACGACATGTTCACCGACACGAGTTGGTCTTGCGCGGTGCGCACGAGCACCGAGAGGTCGAGCGGCACCCCCATACCCTGATCGGGCAGTGCCACCTGCGCCGTCACGGACAGCCCTTCGACCTCGGTGACGCCGAGCAGCCAGAGCGACAGGTCAACGGCATGGCAGCCGTGGTGCCAGAGCAGGTTGTCCGTCCACGAGCGTTCGCGGCCCGACCAATCCTTGTTCTCGCGGCGCAGGAACATGTAGCGGTTGACGATGCGATGCACCGCCAGTTCGCCCGCCCCGATCTTCCGCCGTGCCTCCTGCGCGGCGGCGCGATAGCGATGCGTGTGCGCGATCATCAGCACTTTCCCGCGTGCTTTCGCCAGTTCCGCCAGTTCGCGCCCCTCGGCATAGCTCATAGCGAGGGGAATCTCCACGAGGACGTGCGTCCCGGCCTCCAATGCTTGCCGCGCCTGCCCCGCGTGCGCCTCCGAGGGGGACGCGACGACCACCACGTCTATCCGGCGCGAGGCCAACGCCGCCGCAAGGTCGGTCTCGCCGTGCGCGTAGCCGTGCGCGGCGGCGAAGGCGGCGACCTTCTCCGGCACCCGCCCCACAATCGTGTCGAGCGTCACGCCCGCATCCGCGAGAATGCGCGTGTGCTGCGTCGCCGTCGCCCCGTACCCGATCATCAACAGATTCACCGCCCACCTCCAAGGAATTGAAAGAATGAACCACAAAGACACAAAAGCACAAAGAGAAATGCCGGGAAGGAGTTTGTACAGTGTACCTTCCCCGCGTCCTTTGTTCCTTTGTGTCTTTGTGGTTCGTCAGGGTTTATGCGTTTTCCTGTCGGCGGTCGTTGCGGAGGAAAGACACCTAAACCCCCTACCTGCCCATGCCGCCCAGAGGGCACCCGCGCCCGCCTTCCCCATAGGGAAGGGGGTGACTCGCCGCGACATCGAGGCGTATGGGGAGATTTGCGGCGTTTGTCCCTCTTGCTCCCCCTTCCCTATGGGGAAGAGGGCCGGGGGGTTAGGTGCATCTGACGAAACCGCATAAACCCTGTTGTGATTCGTTCCCGGTTCCGCGTCCGATTACTTGGTCAGGCGCGGGTCGAGGGCGTCGCGTAGAGCGTTGCCGACGAGGATGAAGGCGAGTACCGTGAGGGCGATGAACAGGCCGGGGAAGACCGCGACGCTGGGCGATTTCGTCAGGGCGTCGCGGGCATTCGTGAGCATGTTGCCCCAACTCGGTGTGGGCGGGCGGATGCCGAGGCCGAGGAACGAGAGGCTCGCCTCGCTGAGGATGAAGATCGGGATGTCGCCCGTGATGGCGATGATGAGCAGGTGCGAGACATTCGGCAGGATGTGACGAGCAATGATACGCCCGTCGGTGGCCCCGGCGACGCGGGCTGCCTCCACGTACTCGCGCCGCCGCACCGAGAGGATTTCGGAGCGGATAATGCGCGAGAGGGTGAACCAGCCGAGGGCGGCGATCACGAGGGCGAGTTGCAGCGGCCCGACATTGAACAACGCCCCGATAAGGATGAGCAGCACGAGACCGGGGATGGCGAGCATCACGTCCACGAAGCGCATCAGCAGCGTGTCCGCCCAGCCACCATAGTACGCGGAGACCGCCCCGACCAGCGTGCCGAGCGACACCGCGACGATGGTGGCGAGGACGGCGACGCCGAGCGAGACCTGCCCGCCGTACGCCAGACGAGTGAGGATATCGCGCCCCAGTTCGTCGGCACCGAAGATGTACGTGCCACCGCCGCGTGTCGCTTTCGCCCCGGCGGGGGCGTACTTGTCGAACAGGCTCTGGGCGGAGAGCGTGGTGCGCGTCACGAACTGCGCGATCAGCGAGGCACCGAGGGCGATGCCGACCATGAGCACGATCACCACGAGGCCGGCAAGGGCGAGCTTGTTCTGCCGGAACCGGCCCCACGCCCGCGCCCAATTGCTCTGAGATTTCGCGTGCGCCCGCGCCTCGCGCCCCATGCCAAGTACCGCCGTTGCCGTGGGTCGCGTCGCGCTGCTTTCCGCCATCGTGTTCCGTCCATTTCCCGTGTTCGGTGGTGTGTCCGACGCCGCTACGACAATTTAACGCGAGGGTCCGCGACACCATAGGCGATGTCCGCCAGGAGCGTGGAGAGCACCGTGACCACGGCGAAGAAAAGCACGCAGCCCATCACCACCGTGTAATCGCGGTTGTTCGCCGCCTCCACGAAGTAGCTCCCCGTTCCGGGCCACGAGAAGATCGTTTCCACGATAGTAGCCCCCGCGACCAGCCCCGGCAACCCAAGCCCGACGAGCGTGATAAGTGGCAACGAGGCGTTGCGGAAGGCGTGGCGGAAGATCACCGCGCCCTCGCGCACGCCCTTCGCACGGGCGGTGCGCACGTAGTCCTGCCCCATCACTTCGAGCATCTGCGCCCGCACGTAGCGCGTCCAGATAGCGATGCGCGGCAGGGCAAGCACCGTGACGGGCATCACGAGGTGCGCAATGCGATCCGCGAGGTCGCCGCCGCCGCGCAGGTTCGTGGTCCCGGTGCTCGGCAACCACGGCAGCCCCCACGCCTGAAACTGCACCGAAAAGAGCAGGATGAAGAGCAGGCCGAGCCAGAACCCCGGCATCGCCTCCCCTAGCGTCGCCAGCACCGTCACCCCGTAGTCGAGCGGCGAGTTGCGCCGGAGCGCACTTGCCACGCCGAGCACCACGGAGATGACGAGCGACAGCACGAGGGCGGTGAGCGTCAGCACGAGCGTGTTGCCCACGCGCTCGAATAGCGTCTGGCGCACGGGGCGGTAATTCTTCAGGGAAATGCCGAGGTCGCCCTGAGCGACCTGCGTGATCCAGCCGATGTACTGCTCCGGCAACGGGCGATCAATGCCGAGGGTGCGCTTGAGGCTCGCCAAATCCTCCGGCTTAATCGTGGGGTCGAGCCGCAGGTCGTCTATCGGGCTACCCGGCGTGAGATGCACGAGCGCGAAGACCACGAGCGTGATGCCGAACACCAGCCCCGGCAGTTGCAACAGTCGGCGTAGCACGTAGCGGGCCATGTCTTCGCTCCTTCGTCGCGGTGCTGCGTGTTGCGTGGAATGCATAATGTCTGTCTCGTGACGCATTCGCGTCTACGCAGCACGCAGCACGCAGCATGACCTATTTCCCGTCCGTGACGTACCAGAGATGCGCGGCGTAGGTGGAACTGACGGCGTTGGGGATGCGGTTCTTGACGCGCTTGCTGACGCCCGCGATGCTCTTGGGAAAGTCCGACGCGAGGGCGGGGGCATCCGCGAGCACGAGGTTCTGCACCTCCAGATAGATCGCTTTGCGCCGCTCCACGTCGAGCGTGCGCAACCCTTCCGCGAGGAGCATATCCACGCGCTCGTTCTTGTACGAGTAGCGGTTGAAACCGACGCCCTTCTGCTTGGAGTCCCACATGGTCTGCTGGTCGGGATCGGTACCCCACGAGAAACCACTGAGGATCATATCGAAGTCGAACTTGGCGAGTCGTTCGAGGAAAACCGAAAACTCCTCGAACTTCGGCGTCATCTCGACCCCGATGGCTTTCCAGCCCTCCTGCAACACGAGGCCGTACTGCTCGCGGGGCTTGTTGCCAGCTTGCGACCAGAGCGCGAAGGAGAGACGCTTGCCGTCCTTCGCCCGGATGCCGTCCGCCCCCTTGCGCCACCCGGCCTCATCCAGAAGTGCCTCGGCCCGCTTCGTGTCGTAGGCGAACTTCGTGGTGATCTTGTCGGGCTGATAGGCCCACGACAGCACGGGCTGCGTGCCAATCGCCACCGTGGTGAGGCCGTTGTAGATTTTCGCCGCCACGGCCTCGCGGTCAATGGCATAGAACAAAGCCTGTCGCACCTTCACATCCTGAAAGAGCGTAGTCTTGGTCATGTCAAGGTTGTACCCCATGTAGTTCATGCTGAAGCTGTCGTACGCCAGCACATCCACATTCGCGGACTTGCGCACGTCCTCGTACGCATCCGCCGACACCGCGCCGAAATCGGCCTCGCCCGTCTTCAATTGCTGCGCGAGTACCGACGAGTCCTTCACCACCTTGTAGATGTAGGTGCCGAGGGCGGTCGCGCCCCGGAAGTAGTCCGGGTTTCCGTCGAGCGTCACGTTGTCGCCCTGCTTGTAGCTCTTGAACTTGAAGGGGCCGGTACCGACCGGGTTCTGACTCGGCGCGGCGGTGCGCCACTCCTTCGGCGGGATGCCCTCGAACGCCTTCTTCGAGATGATCGCGTACGTCGCGTTGCTGACGAGGAACGGGGCCACCACATCCTTGAGCGTGAAGACCACGGTACGCGGGTCGCGCACCTCGATCCCCGCGATGCGCTCCTTGAGCGTACCCGCACGCGGGGTGCCGGTCTCCCCATTCATGTAGCCGCTCTCGTACGAGAACTTCACGTCGTCCGCCGTGAAGGGCGAACCGTCGTGCCACTTCACCCCCTGCCGCAGCGTGAAAGTGTACGTCTTGCCGTCGGCGGAGGTCTCGAATTTCTCCGCGAGCGCGGGGACGGGCTGCAAGGTATCGGGGTCAACGTCCACGAGGCCGTTGTAGACGAGGTCGTTGATGAGGCCGCTCGTGGTGTCGGTTTGCAGCACGGGGTTGAAGGTGCGCACGTCCGACACGCCGCCCTCGATCAGCGTGCCGCCCTTCCTGACTGCCATCGCATTGATTTGCGACTTGACGTTGCCCATCATTACCCCGCCCGTCGTCGCATTCGCGGCGGGCATGGTTGCGGCAGCCGGGGCGGTCGTCGCTCCGGTCGTCGCCATCGCGGGGCGGGTCGCGGCAGTCGTCGCAGCAGCGGGGGCAGTCGCCGCGCCAGCCGCAACGGGAGCGGTCGTCGGCGCGGAGGTGGCGGGCGTCTCCCCGCCGCACGCGGCGAGAATCACGGCCCCGGCGGTACCCGACACCCCGGCAAGGAAGCGGCGACGATGCAGGCGTATCGGTGTCATGGTTACACCTCCGAGGGAAAGGTGCTGCGTGCTGCGTGCTGCGTACATCCGAATGCTTCAAACGAGCATTTGCATTTCACGCAGCACGCAGCCCATAGCACGCGGCACGGCCTATTTTCCGTCCGTGACGTACCACAGATGCGCGTAATTGCGGTCGGTACCGGCGGCACCGTTGGGGATGCGGTTCATCACGCGCTTGTTGATGCCGACGACGGCCTTGGAGAAATCCGTAATCATGACGGGAACCTCCGCCGTGACAATGTTCTGCATCTCCAGATAGATCGCCTTGCGCTTCTCCTGATCGAGCGTGTGCAACCCATCGTTGAGCAGCATGTCCACCTTCGGGTTGTTGTAGCTGAAGCCGTTGAAGCCGCCACCCTTCGACTTCGAGTTGAACATCGTCTGCTGGTCGGGGTCTACGCCCCACGAGAAGCCCACGAGGAACATCTCGAAGTCGAAGACCTTGTTGATGCGGTCGAGGTAGACCGAAAACTCCTCGAACTTCGGCGTCATGTCCACGCCGATGGTTTTCCAGCTCTCTTGGAAGACGAGCGCATAAGCGTCGAACACCTTGTTACCGCTGAATGTCCACATCGAGAATTGCAACTTCTTGCCGTCTTTGGCGCGGATGCCGTCCGGCCCCTTCTTCCACCCGGCTTCGTCGAGCAAGGCTTCCGCTTTCTTGGTGTCGTAGGGGTACTTGTTCGTGATCTTGTCGGGTTGGTAGGCCCACGACAGGAGCGGCATCGTGCCGACCGCCACGGTGCCGAGGCCGTTGCGCACCTTCTGTACGATAGTGTCGCGGTCAATAGCATGGAACAACGCCTGCCGCACCTTGACATCTTGAAAGAGCGTGGTCTTTGCGGGATCGAGTTGGAAGCCGCAGTACGTGAAGCTGAAGGTGTCGTAGGTGACAGCGTTGACGTTCGCGGCCTTCTTCAGGTCCTCGTAGTCGGCGGAGGTCGCGGCCCCGTAGTCGAGTTCGCCCGTCTTCAACTGCTGCACGAGGACTTGGGTGTCCTTGACGATCTTGTAGATATACGTATCGAGGGCGGGCGCACCCTTGAAGTAGTCGGGGTTCGCGGAAAGGGTGACGTTGTCGCCCTGCTTGTAGCTCTTGAACTTGAACGGCCCTGTGCCGACCGGATTCATGCTCGCTGGCGCAGTACGGAATTGCGCGGGCGGCACGCCGTCGAACGCTTTCTTCGAGATGATCGCGTACATATTGCTCACAAGGAAGGGAGCCACCACATCTTTCATGGTAAAGATCACGGTGGTAGCGTCCTTCGCCTCGATGCTGGCGATGCGCTCCTTGAGTTCGCCCGCTCGCGCCGAACCTGTCTCCGATAGCATGTACATCTCGTAGGTAAACTTCACGTCATCCGCCGTGAAGGGCGAGCCGTCGTGCCACTTCACGCCCTTGCGCAGCGTGAAGGTGTACGTCTTGCCGTCGGTGGAGGTCTCGAACTTCTCGGCGAGGTTCGGGATTGGCTGCAACGTGTCCGGGTCAACTTCGAGCAGGGCACTGTACAGGAGGCCATTGAGGAGGCCGCTCGTGGTGTCGCTTTGCAGGATGGGGTTGAAGGTGCGCACGTCCGCCGTGCCGCCCTCGATCAGCGTGCCGCCCTTCTTGACGCCCATCGCGTTGATCTGCGACTTGACCTTGCCCATCATCGCGCCGCCCGTCGCCGCGCCCGCCATCGCAGCGGGGGACGCGGCGGCCATCCCGGCGGGGGCGGCGGTCGCACCCGTCGCTGCCGCTGCGGGCATCGTCGCGCCGCCGGTGGTCGCGGCGGTGGCACCCGCCATCGCGGGGCGAGTGGCGGCGGTCGTTGCGGCGGCGGGCGCAACCGTCGGTGCCGCCGTCTCACCACCACACGCGGCGAGGATGGCAGCACTGGCGGCACCGGACGCGCCGGCAAGGAACTGGCGGCGGCTGAAATGTGAGCGCAGAGTTTTCACCGTGGTCTCCTCCTGTAACGATGGCCGCAGCACCCCGCGCCCGTGTCTCGCGCCGTTCCTGTACGTGCAGGAACACCAGCCACACGCGGTCTCTCCCGAACCGTACCGATGAGGCGTTCATCGCCCGCTCATCTTCTTGCCGCGATGGTAGCAAGGGATGTCTTTCGCGTCAACAAATTTCGTGCAGTCGCACAGAAAACCTCACCCCCGGCCCCTCCCCCATGGGGAGAGGGGTGACGTACAGCGAGACCGAGACTTCCGCGATAGCCTCGATGTTGCAACACGTCACCCCTCCCCTATGGGAGAGAGGCCGGGGGAGGAGTTTTTCTTTACCCCCGCAACCGGGGATCGAGGGCGTCGCGCAACCCGTCGGTGATCTGAAAGAGGCAGAGGATGACGAGCGAGACCACGAGGCCGGGGGCGACGATCAGCCACGGGGCCACGGTGGGGTAGCTGAGCGAATTCGAGAGCATGTTGCCCCAACTGGCGGTGGGAATCTGCACGCCGAAACCGAGGTAGCTGATGCCTGCTTCGCCGAGGATCGCGCCGATCATGCCGCCGCCCGCCGAGAGCAGCACGAGCGACCCGACATTCGGCAGGATGTGGCGGAACATTACCCGCGTCGGGTGCGCCCCCGCGAGGATAGCCGCGTCCACGTAGTCGCGCCGCCGCTCCGAGAGCACGCGGGCGCGGATGACGCGGGCCTCGCCCGTCCAGCCAAGCACGCCGATCAGCAACGCCAGACCCAATACACCGGGCCGGAAGACCACCGAGAGCATGATGAGGAAAAACAGCGTCGGCGTGTTGTTGATAATCTGTATGAGGGCGTTGATTACGTCGTCCACCCAGCCGCCGTAGTACGCCGCGAGGATGCCGAGGGCGGCCCCGATGGCCACCGAGAAGACCATTGCGAAGAAGCCCACCGTGAGCGACACGCGCCCCGCGTGCAGCAGGCGGGCCAGCTGGTCGCGCCCCAGTTCGTCGGTACCGAAGAAATGCTCGGCACTCGGCGGCTGGAACTTCTGCGTCAGCCGCCCCCGGTTCGGGTTCTGGCGCAGCACATTGTCGGTGATGAGCGGGGCCGCCACCGACGCCACGACGATCAGCGTGAACAGGATCGTCGCGGCGAGCGAGAAGCGGTCGCGCACGAAGCGGCGGGCGGTGGCGCGGAACGCACCTTCGTTCGGTGCGACGGCCCGCGCCTGCGGGGCGACGAGAGGGAGGGAGGGTGTCGTCGTCGTCGCGTCTGCCATGCTCTCCGCTTCTTCCCTGTCACGCTAGCTGAACTTCACGCGGGGATCAATGAGGGTATAGGCGATGTCCACGAGCAGATTGCCGATGATGAGCAGCCCCGCCGTGAAGACCGTGAGGGCCATCAGCACGGGGTAGTCGCGCTGCGACGCCGCTTCGAGGGCCAACCGCCCCATTCCCGGCCACGAGAAGGTGTTCTCGAACAGGGCCGCCCCGGAGAGCGCGAGGGCGAGCACACCGCTGAACGATGTGACCACGGGCAATAGCGCGTTGCGCAGCGTATGCGTGAAGATCACGCGCTGCTCGCCTAGCCCCTTCGCACGGGCGGTGCGCACGTAATCCTCGTTCATCACTTCCAGAAACTGTGAGCGCATCAGGCGCGAGTAGCCCGTCCAGCCGCCCAACGCGCCGATCAGAGCCGGGAGCAGCAGGTGATGCAGCCGCTCGCCCGTGCTGCCGTCGCCCGACGTGAGCGGGAACCAGCGCACGGTGTTCGCGGAGACGAGCAGGATCACGAGGCCGAGCCACCAGTGCGGCGTCGCGTTCACGAGCGATGTGCCGAAGCGCACGCCGTGATCGAGCGGCTTGCCGCGCCGCAGTGCCACCCACACACCGAGCGGGATGCCGAGCAGACCAAGCACGAGGCTCGTGCCGCTGAGGAGGAGCGTGTTCGGCATTCGTTCGAGGATTTTCTCGGTCACGGGGCGGCGGTCGGCGAAACTGCGCCCGAAGTCGAGCCGCGCCGCCGCCCCGAGCCAGCGCACGTACTGGACGGGCAACGGCGCGTCAAGGCCGAGTTCGCGCCGCTGCTGCGCCGCGTAGTCGGCGGGCAGGCGCGGGTCCTCGCTGAACGCCTCCGGCCCGCCGGGGGCAAGGCGCATCACCATGAAATTGAGCGTCGCCACCCCGAACAGGATGAGCACCGACTGAATGACGCGACGGACGATGAATCGGGCCATAGTGTTCGCTCCGCTCAGAGCCGGTAGCCGGTAGCCATCAGCCGGTAGCCATCAGCCGGTAGTGAAATGCAAAATGCGCGTTCCCGCGTCCCTGTATTTCACTACCGGCTACCGGCTACCGACTACCGGCTACCCGTGATGTACCACTTGTGCAGGTCGTACGGGCCGGTGGGACCAATCGGCACACCGCCGACGCGCTTGTTGATGCCGACGTACGAGCGGCTCTCGTAGAGGAAGACGTACGGGGCGTCGTCGGTGATGCGCTTCTGGATCTCCGCGAAGATCACCTTGCGCTTCTCGCGGTCGAACTCGCGGGCGGAGAGGTCGAACAGCCGCTCCACGTCCTTGTTGACGTAGCCGCCCCGGTTCAGTTCGGGGATGCTCGTCTCCGCCCAAATCTGGTACATGTAGTACGGCTCGATGGTCGCCGACCAGCCGCCGAAGAACAGGTCCCAGTCGAACGGCTCCTTTTTCGTCGCTTCGAGCAACGCTTGAAACTCCACCGCCTGCGCGTCTATCTTGACGCCCAAGTCGCCCATCTGCTGCTGGATCACGGCAACGATGTTCTCGGTCGTCTTGCTGCCCGTGGCATAGAGGGCTTTGAGAATCAGTTGCTGCCCGTCCTTGACAAGGCGGTTCCCTTGCAGCGTGTAGCCCGCCTGCTTGAAGGTGTCCGCCGCCCGCTTCACATCGAACTCGTACTTCTCGACGGCGTTCGTGGTCGCCCAACTCGATTGCGGGAAGGGCGAGGCGAGCGGCCTGCCGAGGCCGAACAGCACGCCTTCGATCAGCCCCGCCCGGTCGGTGGCGTAGCTGATCGCCTTGCGCACGAGTGGGTCCTTCAGGGCAGGGCGGCGCAGGTTGAGGCCGATGTAGCTCCACGAGCCGTTGGCGGCGTACCACTCCGGCACGGCGATGTTCGCCAGCCCCTTCGCCTCTTTGTAGTCGCTCTGCTGGAAGCCTGCGTAGTCCACCTCGTTGCCCTTCAACGCCTGATACGCGAGCGTCTGGTTGCCGAAGACGCGGGTGACGAAGGTGTCAATATTCGGGCGACCCTCCCAGTACGTGTCGTTCGCCACGAAGGTCGCCTGACTGTCGCGCCTCCACTCCTTGAGTTTCAGCGGCCCGCTCGTCACGGTCGGGGCGTTGATCTCCGGGTTCTTCGCGGCGTCCGTCCAGTCGTACTTCTCCCAGATATGGCGCGGCAGGGGGATGCTCACCGCGTCGGCGTCACTCAGCCCCGTAACGAGCGGCTCCGTGAGCGTAATCACGAGCGTGCGCGGGTCCTTTGCCGTGTAGCTCACGACCTCCTTGAGGTTGTCGCGGTAGGGGTACTTGTTCTCCGGCTTCTTGATCTGCTCGAAGGTCCACACATAGTCGTCGGTGGTGAGTGCCTTGCCGTCGCTCCACTTCACGTTGTCGCGCAGCGTGAAGGTGTACGTCTTCTTGTCGGGCGAAATCTCGAACTTCTCCGCGAGATTAGGCACGAGGTCGAGCGTGTTCGGATCGTAATCCACGAGGCCACCCGTGAACACGTACCCCTGATAGGCACTGCTCACCGTGTCGCTCGTGAGGTACGGGTGAAAGCTCTTGGCGTCTGTGCCGACGAGGGCGCGGGTGAAAGTGCCGCCCTTCGGCACATTGGCGGGTGGCGTCGGCACGGCGTTCGACTGCATCATCCCCGGCGCATTGTTTATAGCGGGCGCGGCGGGCGACACGGCCCCGGCGGGGCGCGTCGCCATCGTTGCGGGGGCGACGGTCGGCCCGGTTCCCGTTGTTGCCGGAGACGTGGCGGCGGGGGCGGCGGGGGCGACGGTGGGCGTCTCGCCGCCGCACGCCGCGAGGATAGCGGCACCGGCGGTCGCGGTCAGCCCCGCGAGGAAATGACGGCGGCTCAGATGGCGGGCTTGCGGATCGCTCACGTCGGGTTCTCCTTTACGCAGGGTTACACGGGGTTGCACAGAATGGCACGGGGATATGCAGACCGCGTGGCACAAGCGGCACCACGCGGCGATACGAAACCTCTGTTATGTCCACGAATGCTATCACCGGGTGTGCCGGGGGTCAAATGAAAACCTGCTGAGCGAATATCATCCCCACGGCGTGTTCACCCGCGCTGCACATGCGCCCCGCTCGTAGTACCCTGTCCCCGGCAGTTGACCCACCCTTGCGCAGGAGGAACGGCGAAATGACAGCGACACCATCCATGCCCCGCGTCACGGTCTGGAACGAGTACCGCCACGAGAAGGTGAACGAACAGGTCGCGGGCATCTACCCGGAGGGCATCCACGCCGCCATCGCCGCCCCGCTCGCGGCGGCAGGGCTGGACGTGCGCACCGCCACGCTCGACGAGCCGGACAACGGCCTGCCGGATGCCGTGCTCGACGCGACCGACGTGCTGATCTGGTGGGGCCACCGCGCTCACGGGGATGTGCAGGACGACACCGTGGAGCGCGTCTACAACCGCGTGCAGAACGGCATGGGGCTGGTGGTGCTGCACTCCGGTCACTTCTCGAAGATTTTCAAGCGGCTGATGGGGACGACCTGCAACCTCAAGTGGCGCGTGGGCGACGACCACGAACGCATCTGGGTCGTCGCCCCGAACCACCCCATCGCGGCGGGGTTGGGCGAGACGATTGAGATCGAGGCCGAGGAGATGTACGGCGAACACTTCGACGTGCCGCCCCCGGAAACGCTCGTCTTCGTCTCGTGGTTCTCCGGCGGCGAGGTCTTCCGCAGCGGCTGCTGCTACACGCGGGGCGCGGGGCGCATCTTCTACTTCCGCCCCGGTCACGAGACCTTCCCCACCTTCCACCACCCCGACGTGCAGCGCGTCATCCAGAACGCCACCCACTGGGCCGCCCCCACACCAAGCGCACCGCGTACCTTCGGGCGCATGGAACCCCGCGAAGGCCGGGGGAACGCTTAACCGCCAAGACGCCAAGAATTGGAGGGATTCACTACAGAGGCACAGAGGCCACAGAGAAATATAAAAGTGAAGAGTACATAATCTTTTCCTCTCTGTGTTCTCTGTGTCTCTGTGGTAAATTTTTCTCTCCCTTGGCGTTCTTGCGGGCGCCCTCTGGGCAGTATTGGCGGTTCAATTTCCCCACAATCATAGGAGGAAGTATGCCCCGCAGCCTCGACACCACCGAACTCTCGTGGACCGAAGTGCGCGACGCGCTCGAACAGGGGTACGACACGATTATCGTCGCCGCCGGGAGCATCGAGCAGCACGGGCCGCACCTGCCGGAGATAACCGACACACTGATCGGCACCGCCCTCGTGAAGGAGATCACGACGCGCCTGCCGATGAGCCTGCAAGGGCCGACGATCAGCATCGGCTGCTCCGAGCACCACATGACCCTTCCCGGTTCCGTCACCCTGAGCCACGAGACCTTCATCGCCGTGGTGCGCGACGTGGCCCGGTCACTAGCGCGGCACGGCTTCAAGACGGTCGTCTTCATCCCCTCGCACGGCGGCAACTTCGCCCCCCTGAAAGAGGCGGTGGCAGGCTTGTCAGACGAACTCGCGGGGGTGCAGGTGCTCGCCTTCACCGATCTCGTCGGCTTCGTCGAGGTGATGAGCGGCGTCGCGTCGCGGTTCGGCGTCTCGCCGGAGATCGCGGGGGCGCACGCGGGCGAGACCGAGACGAGCATAGACCTGCACCTGCGCCCCGACCTCGTGCGCATGGACGTGGCCGAGGCGGGCTACGTCGGCCCCTTCAACGCCGAGGTGAGCGCGAAAATCTTCCGCGAGGGGATGCCCGCCCTCACCCGCAACGGCATCTTGGGCGATGCCCGCCTCGCCACGGCGGAACACGGGGCCGCGTATCTGACCGCACAAGCGGACTTCCTCGCACGGTGGATCGAGGCACAGCGCGGCTAGCAATCGGAAGGATTGACCACAGAGGCACAGAGAACACAGAGAATAAAAGGGAAGGATTGAGGCAGTATGCAGGGAGGTTGGCGAGGTTGTCCCTGTTGTGGCGCGGGCTTATGAACCTGAAAAACCAGATCGGGGAGTGCGCGTTTTCCGGGTAGGATGGTGCTCTCGGCCCGTCACCCCCGGACGACGGGCTGAGAGCACCATCCCACCACTACCCGATGCAGTCGTGAAGGTTCATCAGCCCGTGATTCGTGCCAGTGCGAGAGAATCACGGGCTGAAGCCCGCGCCACATGGGGAGTACCCCACCAATCATTGTGCAAACTGCTCTAATTCTCCTCTTCATTCTCTGTGCGCTCTGTGCCTCTGTGGTCAATCCTTTCAATTCGATTCCGCTTCGGCGTGGGCCTTGAAGCGGCGCAGGGTCTCCTCCACGAGGCGCACGGTGAAGCCCTCCACGGCGCGAGCGACGAACGGGCCACCGGGGGGATCGAGCGTCAGTTGCAGCGTAACGCGGTTCTCGTCGTCCGCGTCCGCCAGCGGCTCGAAGCGCACCGCGAAGATCGCGGGGAAGGGTGTGTTCGTCGCCTTCCAGACCATCAGCCGCCCCGGTTCGTGCTTCGTCAGCGCGAGACGTACCTCCATCGGCGGACCGATGGGGCCGCGCAACCGCGCCCGCACCGTGTTCTCGTCCACGCGAGAAAATGCCTCGATGCCCGCCGAGAAGCGCGTCACCTCGTCCGGGTCGCGCCAGCGGGCGTACGAGGCGTCCGCACTCTCCCGCACCCGCAACGCCCGCGTGATCGTCGGCATCCCCGACCTCCTTCAAAGAAGGATCGAACCACAAAGACACGAAGACACAAAGAAAACCTGTTTTGGTTCTTCCTTTGTGCCTTCGTGTCTTTGTGGTTCGATCCCGGTTTCTTACCCCAGCTGCGGCAGCAGGTCGCGGATATCGAGGGCGCGGCAGGTCATCATCGGCGTGTCGCGCAGGGTGTAGGCACTCGCCTGCGTCTCGCGCAACCGCGCCACGAGATCGAGGAAGTCCTGCGGGAAGTCCGACTCGAACGCCACCACCCACTCCTGATCGTCCAGCCCGAACGAGTACGTGGTGTTGATCTTCACCGAGGGGAAGCCTTGCCCGACCTCGATGTGTTCGCGCATCATCGCCTGCCGCTCCTCGTCGGTGAGCAGGAACCACGGGCGCGTCTTGACGAAGGGGTAGACGAACAGGTACTTGCGGCCCCCCGGCTCGATGGTCAGCCGGTTCGATTCGCTGTCCTGCTCGTGCGGGTCCACGTACTGCGAGCGGCGCGTCATGCTCAGATAGGCATACGGCGTGGAGAGGTAGGTGCCGAGGCCCGTGCGGTTCAGCTTCACGGCGAAATCCTGAAAGTCGTCGAGGTCGTACGAGACCTGCCACAAGAGGAAATCGGCGTCCACGCGCAGGCCGATGCACGAGTACGAGCGCACGAGCATGTGCGGCGTGGTCTCGTCCACGGCGGCGAGGAATTCCGCCATGCCGCGCTCGCGCTCCTCCGGGGGGAGCCGTCGCCACGCGGGGTCGAGCTTGTAGAAGGTGAAGCGCACGTACTGCCGCTTCGTGGCGGTGCGGGGCTGCATCTGCGGTTTCGGGGTAGGGGCCGTTTCGGTGGTTGGCGCGGTCGGGTTCGCGGTCGCGGTCATCGGTGGATGTCCTTTCCGTAGGGGCCGTTCTCGTAGGAATAATGGTACCACGCGAGCGGCGACGCGGAATGTGCGCGGACTACACGGCGTTCTCGCCCGGTAGAGACGGCACGCCGCCCGTAGTCGCCCGTAGTGGGGCGAAGTGGGGTAATGGGTAGTGGGATGGAGGCAGGGAAGCATGGCGGATACCCCGGAGTTCCAGTTTGTGGAGGAAGCCCCCAAGAGTGCCATGAGCATCATGGCGCACCCCGACGACACCGAATTCTCGTGCGGCGGCACATTCGCCATATGGGCGCGGGCCGGTACGGAGATCACGATGGTGATCCTCACCGACGGCTCGAAGGGGTCGCCCGACCGCTCGCTCACCTACGCGCAACTGATGGAGATGCGCAAGGCGGAGCAGGCGGCGGCGGCGAAGCTTCTCGGCGTCACCCGCGTGGTGCATCTCGACTACGAGGACGGCGTGTTGCAGCCGACGATTGAACTGCGCCGCGACATCGCCCGTGTGATTCGCCAATACCGTCCGGCGGTCATCATCACCGGAGACCCGGACGCCCGTTTCGGCGGCGAGAACTACATCAACCACCCCGACCACCGGGCGGCGGCAGAAGCGACCCTGTACGGCATCTTCCCGGCGGCGGACAACCACAACTACTACCCCGAACTCTTGGCGGAGGGGCTGGAGCCGCACTATGTGGAGCAGTTGTACATCACGCAATGGGGCGAAGGGAAAACCGTGGTCGCCCTCGACGAGGAGGCGATGAACGCCAAACTCGCCGCCCTTGGCGAACACACGAGCCAGTTCAAGCTCTCCGACGTGGAGCCGTTCGTGCGCGAACGCACGGCGGAGGCGAGTGCCAAGTACGGCGTGCCGTACGTGGAGACGTACCGCCGCCTCATCCTACGCGAACCGCGCTCCGCGAAGGAGCAGGCCGAGGTGAACGCCGAGCAGCAGATTCAGGCCACCGACCCTGTGGCCGAAGAATCCCGCGAGGTCGCCACGGTGGGCAGCGAGGAATAGCGTCGTATGGGAGCGCGGCGGTTCTATCGTATCCTCAAGGGACAAACGCCAACACGGGAAGATTTCGCGTCCGATGAGGAAAGCGGCAGGATTCCACCGCGTGACGCCGATAAGGCACATTATATGGCGCGGGCGTTCGGTGTTTGCCACGCTCGATCAGGCACGTACGCTCGTCGCTGGACGTGGAGAGCGTACGCTGGCGCGAGGACGACAGTGGAAATCCGTCTTCGTCGCCGAAGTGACGGCTCCGACAGATGGCTCGGTGACAGATGAAGAGTGGGGTAGTACCGGACACCACACGCTCTGGGGCAACACGGACGGAATTTTTGCTTGCACAACTGGTGTGTTCCCCGGTCACGAAGATGAGGGTTAATCCGATGACCACGTTTCAACTGTGGAACGACGACACGAACAACTTGATAGACATCTTCCCTACCGAAACGGCGGCTCTCGATGAGGTGCGATGGCGGTTCGCGGTCGGTGGCAGTGCTGCCGTGGAGGAACTTTCGCTGGTATGCCTCGACGCGGACCGCACGCTCACCGTCGTTGCCTTTGGTGACGAACTGTTAGGGCATGCGCGAGAAATGGCGGTTGCTCCCGCCGCTGGTAGTTACGAGTAAATGCGGAGTGACAGGTACGACGCATCGCCCCGTACCTGTCACGTTGCCCGCTTCCAGAATACCGATCTCAATGCCGCCACGTCCCCGGTTACGTCCCCCGGCTACGTTCCCAGTGCCGCGATCACGAGCCGCGCCGTTTCCTTGCCGGAATACTGCTGCTGCCCCGTGATGAGCCGCCCGTCGCGCACCGCGAACGGCTTCCACAGCCCGCCCTCGATGTAGTTCGCGCCCTGCGCCTTTGCCACGTCCTCGATGCGCCACGGCATCACCTGCTTGCCCACGATATCGTCCGCGAACTTCTCCTCCACATTGGCGAAGCCCGTCATCGTCTTCCCCGCGATCAGCAGCGAGCCGTCCGAGAGCCGCACATCCATCAGGGCCGAAACCCCGTGGCAGAGGGCGGCGGTCGGCTTCTCCGCCTCGTAGAAGGCGGCGATCAGCCGTTGTAGCGCGGCGTTGTCGCGGAATGTGAACATCGGCGACTGCCCGCCGCAGACGAGGATCGCGTCGTAGTCGGCGGGATTCGCGTCCTCCAACTTCATCGTGTTCTCCAGCAGTGCCGCGAGTTTCGGCGTGTTGATGAACCCCATGCTGACGAGGTCGTGCGCCGAATACTCGCTCGCGTCACGCGGGTCGCTCATCGCGTCCATCTCGATCTTTCCCCCGTGCGGGCTGGCGATCTCGACCGCGTACCCCACCTCGGTGAACTCGTAGTACGGGTGCGTCAGTTCCGATGCCCAGAACCCGACCGGGTAGCCGAGCGTGGTCGAGACCGCCGGACTCGCCGCCACCATCAACACGCGCTTCGGTTTCGATGTCGTGGTATCCACATGTGCCGCCATCCTTAGCCCCTTCCGAAACACTTTCCGTCGGCGCAACGGACGACACCGTTTGCCGTCTCATCGCCGACAAATTATCTATACAATACCGTATTGTAAAATATCCCCGGTCGGTCATGCCGACGTGATACGATACGCGGAGCGGTGATTGCGCAACGGGAGGCGGGCGACAGTGGAGCCACGCGGGCGGGGGCGACCCCGCGAACCGGACGTAGACGAGCGCATCCTCGCCACCGCGATGCGGCTGATGGCGCGGCACGGCTACGCCCGGATGTCGGTGGACGCGGTCGCCCATGAGGCGGGCGTGGCGAAGCCGACGATCTACCTGCGCTACCCGAACAAGGCGGCACTCGCCACCGCCGCCCTCGCCGCCTACTGCCGCACGGTGCTGCCGCCGCTCACGGGCGACACCCGCGCCGACCTCGCAGCGGGGCTACGTCACCTCAAGGACGGCATCGAGGCGGCGTACGGCATGTCGCTGCTCGGCACCCTGCTCGTCGAGGAGCGCGACACGCCCGACCTGCTCGCGCTGTATCGGGAGCAGATCGTGTTGCCCCTGCGCGGGCTACTACGGGCGACCCTGACGCGGGCGCAGGCACGCGGCGAACTCGCGCCGGGGGCCGAGATCGAGTACCTTATCCACGCCCTTGTCGGCTCGTACTACGCCCGCTACGTCGCCGCTGCGCCCATCGAAAACGACTGGCCCGAACGCACCGTGGACGCCCTGCTCGCGGGCGTGTTCGTGCGCCCGCCGCAGGATAGGGACGAAGGCAAAATGTAGCGCGATGTTGAACGCAATCGAATCGGTCTGCACGATGATGGGCGGAGCCGTGTTCATGTGGCGCGGGCTTCAGCCCGTGATTGTTCCCCACCGGACGAATCAC
>JAABUN010004133.1_pt1 | contig 20515 bp, 23 predicted proteins | sample 5559311 | NCBI WGS metagenome assembly JAABUN01 (sample SAMN10711877, study PRJNA513370) | rock metagenome | isolation source: Antarctica rocks | place: Antarctica: Victoria Land, Siegfried Peak sud
CCCCGGCGGAGCACGGGGCGGGGAGGTCGCCGGAGCAGAAGACCACGGGCGGCGTGCTGAAGGCCGCCGGCTCGGCGCCGTCGTCGGCCCGGATCTCTTCCTCGAGCTCGGCCCGCATCACGGCGATATCCATGTCCCACTCCGTCAGGTCCTCGGGTCCGAGCGTCGCCCGGAGCAGGAGCATCTCCCGGTCGAACTCGGCCATGGTGTCCTCGGTCGTCTGCACCGTCGCCGTCATGGTCGCGCTCCTTCTGCAGGGGAGGGGGTGGGGGTCAGGATGCGGACGAGGTGGCGATGCCGCCGTCGACGATGAGCGTCGCGCCGGGATCGCTGATGGCGTAGAGGACTCGCAGCCGGGCAATCAGCGGCGCCCGCTCCTCGTCCGAGAGCCCGGGGTAGAGGTCCGCCGCGGTGACGACGTCGCCCCGCTCCCACGTCTCGCCCGATCTACCGGGCTTGGAGATGTAATGCAGGACGATGTAACTAGCGGCCATGGTCGGGGTCCTCTCTTCGGGTTGCAGGGGTGCGAACGTTTATCGGGAACATGCGGCAGTCAGAGGCGCGGGGCCGGCTTCGCCCTCGGCCGGGGGCGCCGGCCCCGTCAGCAGCCACGCCAGCAAGTCGGCGGAGCAGGCTCCGCAAAGGTCGCGATCCGGCCCGTAGTCGCCATCGCCGGGGCGCTGGATCGCCAGTCGCGACAGGGCCGAGGCCGCCACACTCATGCCACAGCGGTCGCAGGTGATCGTGGTCATGGGGGCGCCTCCACTCGTGCATCGGGTCGGGGCCCGGAACGGCGCGGCAGGGGCCCGAACAGCTCGATTGCCGGCGCGTCGGGGGTCGGGTCGGGCCGGGTCGTCGTCGTCGCGGACGTGCTCATCGGGTCGATCTCCCTCGCTTGCCGGGGACGGGCATGGTCCAGGGGTCGGGCGTCAGTCTCGCCAGATCGTGGGCTTGAGTTCGTAAGTCTCAGGGTCACTCGTGGGGACGATCTCGAACTCCGTCGACCCCTTGTGGAAGTGAAACCTGAGCAGCGACGCATGGCCCCATTCGCATACGAATCGGACCAGGATCGTTACGCCTCGACCGTCCGCCTTGCCCTTGGTGATCCTGGTCCCCTCGTGATCCACGTCGGTGATCACCCCGCCGCTGTTGACCTCGACCCCCACCGGATGGACGCAGAGGCATTCGCATCCCGGCGCGGGGCAATGGACCAGTCCGGTCTCGACCGAGGCTTCGGCCGTCATGATTGGCTCCCTTCGGCTCGGATCAGGTCATATGCCACGCGATCCGCCGCCCGGATGTCGTCGGCGGTCGGCTCGTCGTCCTGCCCCGCGAGCAGCTCCCCGGACAGGGCCCGCCACCGGGACCAGCGCCCGGGCGGCCAATTGGCAACGTCCCATCGCCAGTCGCGGGGGACGTCGATCGGGGGCTCGTCGTCGGCCAGGCCGGGGCCCCAACGCAGGGCGGAGAGGGCATCCCACTGAGCAGCGGCGGGGGACTTCTTTCGTATTTCTTCGTAGGGTTTCAGGGTTCCTGCAAATCGAGAGGCTTTCTCCCCATCATAATCCCCCCATATTGCCAAAGCGGTCTCAAGGTATCCCATTGAACCACTTCCTCGAAAACCATACGAAGTAATACGAACTAAGTGAGGTTGAGAGCCTAAAAGCCGAGGATTCAGATACTTCGTAGGGGTACGAAGTAAATACGAAGGAAACGAAGTAAATCCTCCGGCCAACCCGGTTGGAAGCCATTTACTTCGTACCGGTGGATATACTTCGTAGCGCGATTTCACGCCCCCCTCCCTGCCCGCCAGAGTTCCTTCGGCCGACCCCTCTCGGCCTTCACCCTCGTGCGATGAACGAGCCCCTCCGTGAGCATCTCGGAGAGCAGGCCGTTGATCTCGGCGCGGGGCTTGTTGCCGCCGAAGACCTTCGTCGTGATGTCTCCCCGGCTGATTCCCTCGGGCGCGGCTTTCAATGCCTCCAGGAGCTTCTCGCCGGCCGGGTTTGCGAAGGCGTCGCCGAAGGTGTAGCGGGCGCTGGCCTCGCAATAATCCCAGAGGGCCAAGGCCGCGGCGAGGTGCTCCGGGTGGACATAGCTCGACTCGTCGAGCAGGGCATAGACGCACGCGAGCCGCATCACCTGGGGCTCTGCCCGGCTCAGCACCGCGCCGAGTCGCCCGGGCTTCCCCGCCGTCAACGTCCCGTAGAGGCCCTTCCAGAGGCGACGGGCGTCGAGGTCCCTCTCCATGCGGTCGACTTCCCTGGCATAGGCGACCGTCCGCTCGAGCCGGTGCTTGATCGGCTCCCATTCGTGCTCGAATTCACGCGAGTAGATGTCGCCTCCGTCGGGCAATTCCTTGGACCGTCGCACGGCGACCCAGGCAAAACGGTTGCCGAATCCGTTGAGCATGTCCTCATCGGCCATGTGCTTGCCGACGTCGGCCCGGGTGATGTGGCCGATGATGGAGACGTGTGCCCCGGTCGCGATCGCCCCTTTGTTCTTCCCCATCACGGCGAGTCGATCCTTCTCCCATGCCTGTCTCACGACGTCCGACGTCGTGTTGGCGTCGCGACCCATCGCCTTCAGGAGTCGCCCCATCTCGGTTTCCAGTATCAGCAGGCGTTTATCGCTGACGCCGCCGTCGACCATGACCCTCTCTCTCTTGCGGGATCCTCCAGGGCCCTTGACCTCTTTCTCTTCGTAGGCCGCGTCCCGGACGTGATGGATCAGGCCTTCGCCGCTGACCAGGCCCCCTTGGATGCGGTTGGCCGCCCAGTCGGGATCGAAGGGCGATAGCACCCAGTGGGCCATGTCCCACGCGGTACCCTTCCGGCCGGATGCCGTAGGGCCGACCAGGGCGGTGAACAGGTTCATCCGGTGTTTGGTGGCGCCGACGGTGAAATGCGGCCTCCTCCCGATCATGCTGCCGAAGCCGACCAGGAGCTGGATCAGGACACCCATCGGGTCGGCTTCGGTGTGGGGCTCGAGCGCCCGCACGATGTCGCCCGCGAGTCCGTAGAAGGCGAGGGGCTGGGGTTTGGGCCAGCGGTCGAGGATGTCATCCTCTTCGTCATCCTCCGGCTCGTCGTCGCCGGCCTCGACGGTCACATTCGCCGCGCCGTTGCCGTTGCTATTGCTCGAGGTCTCGGCTTTTGGCCTGGCCGCTCCGTTGGCGTGGTGATGGCCGTTCATCTGACCGACGTGCGACAGGTCGCGGGGCTCGAGGATCCCAGCGTCGATGCCGCTGGCGATGGTCTTGGTGGCCTCATCTCCACCGAGCTTGACCGCCTCAGCCGCGGCCGTCAGATTCTGGACGATCGTCTCGCGGCTGAGCTCCGGGCCGACGAGCTGTCCGAGGGCGAATGCGCTCTTGTTCAACTGGTCGTTTCGATCTCCTGGGATTGCGTTGGCGACATTCGCGACTTCCTCGGCGAGGGCCTTGGCGATGTAGCGAGCCAGTGCCGTCCCGCCGCGTACGCCAGGTCTCGTTTCCCCATTGGTTGGCCTGGCGGGCTGCGCCTTCAAAGGGGGCTCGACGCTGTCGGCCAGGGCCTCGAGTAATTCTCCCGGAACGAGCTCGAGGTGTTCGGGCAGGTCGAGAACGCGGGACAGGCGGTGGGGGCGATCGTCGGTCGACTCCCCCTTGCGGGTCCAGGTCCCGTAGAATTTGCAGATTCTCGAAGGGTTGTAGACCTTCCGGTCGACGTCGACGGCGTCAGTGCCGAATCGCGCCGACGCGGCCAGCAAGCAACGCCTGACGAGGTTCTGGTCATCGGCGGGGAGGTCGATGCGGTAGAGCACGTGATAGCCGTTGCCCGAGTCGGCCAGGACGGGCTCGGGCCAGCCCTCGGCTCGCAATTCGGCGCGCATCCTCTCGGCGGCGGCCAGGGCCAGGGCCTTCTCGGCGTCGGTCGAAGAGACGTCGGCGGGCCGCTTCGGGTCGAAGTCAAAGAGGATGAGCAGGCGCCTGACGATGTCCTGATCGCCAGCCGCCTTCCGCCCATCCGTGAGCTTGGAATCCGACACGTGGTTGATCGAGAAGTAGACCGACCGGCATTCCGCCGTCAACTTCCGGGCTCGACGGACGATGCCTTCCAAATGGAACCGGTCGGCGCGAAAGAAGGCCGACCGGTTTGGTTTCAGCCCGCGGACCTCGACGACCTGGCCGGGCTCGAAGATCACCCCGAACCATTCGAGCATCCGGTGTTGGATATGGGTCGTGGCCGTGCTCATGATCGGCCCCCGATCGGCAGGGGGACCAGGTCGACGTCGATCCCACGCCGGTGGAGTTCGCGGCGGGCTTCGGCCGCCCCTCGGCTGTCGAGATCCTTGGTGGAGTGGAGCCACCGGGTAAACGCGTGGATCGGGCCGGCGAACTCATCGTCCGGTTGGAGTAACCCGACCCTCCCGTCCGATGGAATATCCGGGCGGAACCCCTTGACTCGGAGGGTGTCTGGCTTCAAGATTGTGCGCACGACGACACTTCTCCCGGGCGGGGGTTGTGACGGTACCAAGAAAGGGTCGGGGGCTTGGCGGCGGCCCGATCCCACGAGTTTTCGCGAGGGGCTGGCACTGACAATGCCAGCCCTTCTCGCTTCGAACGGGCGCCATTTGAGCAGCGCCCATGAACCTCGGCAAGCGTAGCGCGAGCCGGATTCGGGTTGTCAGGCGATGGGCATATCGGCATGATGCGTCCCCCGGGCCATGGATGGGCCTTCGGGCAAATCTGGGCTCGTGGTTCGCGGGGCGGAGGGGGCAAAGCCTGCCAAAGCGACCCCCCTCGCCCTGCTCACTTCGCCGCGGCTGCGGCCTGCTCCACCAGGGCCATGATGTCCTGCCGTCGCCACAGCGGCTTCCGCCCGATCCTCAGCGGTTTCGGGAGCCAGCCCCGCGTCTGCCATCGGGCAACCCCCGCCTCGCTGATCCGGAAGAACGCGCCGACTTCCTCGCGGCTCATGAGCTCGGCGTCGGTCACCCCGACCGCGCCCCCGTCGACCGTCATTTCCTGAGTGGCGATGCTCATAACCTTGTGCCTCCCTAGGACATTCCGCTTCGCAATGGATTGCATCGGACGATCGGCGATCGTAAGCCACATAAACCGGCGGCAATCGGCGACTTTTCCTCAAGTTGCCCCGTCGCTCCTCTCACAGTCGGCAAAACTCTCACCGCCGTCCTCGGTCCGCCGTACGTATCCAGGTCACTGACACGAGGATGTGTCCAGACGCCGATACAAGAGGGCGGCCATTCATGCCCATACGTCTCGATGACGCGAGGTCCGCGGGGCCCCGATTCTCGCCGGTGCGCACGCCTGCCCGCCGCTGCGCGTCCCTTGGGCAAACCTGGTCCACCGATGGACGCAACCGCACCGTGCCCAAGGTCCGATAATGGCGATTATGTTGCGCACGCCGGTCGCAACGGCCATCGCTTGCCTACCGAACGGGCGGCCTCAATAGGCGTCGTCGTCGTGACCACTGGGTGGAGGTGGCGAACCCTGGTCATCCCATCGCGGCCGCCCTTCCGGCCGCTGCCGTCGCCGGTGGGCCTCGCGCGTCGGCTCCTGGTGCGGGGGCTGCTCGACCTGGCCGAGGGCCTTCACCAGCGCGGCCGCCACGGCCTCGGCCTCGGAGAGCCGGACGCTGATGCCACGTCCCTTCAAGGGCCAGAACGCACCGTCCTGGCCGGCTTGCCAGAGGCGGACGGCGATGTAGGCGTGCCCCTGGTACTCATCCAGGATGACGCGGAGCTCTTGCCGGACTCCGTCGGGGCCCTTGCGCGGGAAGCTGGCCAGCAGCTCGCCCGACGGCTCGGGGGCCTCGGCCTTGGCCCCTCCCCGTGCTTGGGCCAGGAGGCGTTCGCGGTCCGGGTGACGATCGGATACCCACATGATCAGTTCCTCGCGAACGGCGCGACGATGCGTTGTTGCTCGGGTTCGAGGGGTGCGAGGGGTCGGGCCTGGGACTCGGTGGCGGGGAGTGATACAACTGTAACACTCCCCGGTGTTAACAGTTGTTAACACGTCGGCCTGACAACAGTTGTTGTCAACCAAGTGGCCAGGATGTCCGCTTCATCTCACCACCTCCACCCGTGGTCCCGCTGCAATGCCGTGTTGAAGACTGCCCCGCGATTCCGCACCGCGGGCTTGTTCGCCTGGCGCAGCGCGTCGAGCACGCCGTCGGGCGAGAACTGCCCCCGCCAGGCCGCCAGCGCCAGGGCGTGGAACGCCGGCCAGAGCTTGCGATCCTCGGCCGCCCCGAAGTGCCGGCACATCATCTCGGCCGCGAGCTGGGGCCAGGTCACCGGGGCTCCCGGCAGCGCCGCCCACAGGCCCTCGAGCGTCGTCGGCATCGCCCGTTCGACGGCGAACCCGGGGCGCGGGGCCAGCGCCCGCGCCGTCTCGCTCCGGTGGGCCGGGTCGTCGCACAGGCGGTGGGTGTGCGGGGTGATCACCTCCCGCTTCCGGCCCGGGGACAGCTCGGCGAACCGGGCCCGCTGCGCCTCCGTCAGGCTCGCCAGCCAGGCGAGCTGCGAGGGGCTGTAGGCATCGGCCGCGGCGGGGGCAGGCGCGGGCGAATCGGAAATTATTTCCGTTTCGGCCTCGGCCCCGGGGGGATGCGAGACTGAAAGCGAAATTATTTCGGTTTCAGTCGACACCGCAGCGAAGGTGGGTTTGTCCTCCCTGGTGTTGACCGGGGACGCTTTTGCCAAATCTTGCAAAAGCGTCCGGCCCGGCGCCGTGTCGACGTGCTCTTCCACTTCGTCTGAAATCAGACGAAGTGGACCGCCCATTGCCGACTGGTTCGCCTTCGCCCGCGCCGCGATGAACCCCTCGGCCTTCACCCGCTCCGCCACCATCGGGTAGACGCGCGGCGCGGGCTCGGCCGCCTCAGCATCCTCGTCGACGGGCTCGGCCTGGTCGATCGCATCCGCCAGCGAGCCGCCGAGGTCTTCCACCATCGCCCGGGGCCCCGCGTCGTCCGCGGCGAAGGGGAGCGGGATCACCGCCGGATCGGGGTCCGGGTCGTTGTCGTTGTCGTTGAACGATTGAGGGGTAAGGGGAGTCTTATTCTCTACCCCCTCTACGACAACGACTCTATGTTGTCGCGCACTGGTGAGCGACTCCAATCGCTCGCGGCTGAGCGACTCGTTCGCGCACTGGTGAGCGACTCCTCCGCTTATGCGTCCGGCGGAAGTGCCATCCGCGGGCGCCTTTCGGGACTCCGCGAAGTCGGGCAGCTTCCAGCAGAGCACGATGACGCGACCGGTGGCGTTCTCGCGGGTCTTGCGGGCGCGGCGGCGGCGGATCCACCCCGCGGCCTCGAGCCGCCTCAGCGAACGCTTGACGGTCGCCAGGCCGATCCCCGCCTCCCTGGCGATCGTGTCGTCCGCGACGGTCGTGTGGTCGTCCCACCGTGCGTAGAAGAGCAGCCGGCCGGCGACGAAGTAGTCTTTCTTCGCCCGGTCGAGCCGGGGGTCGGTGGCCATCTCTCGCGGGATCGCGTCGAACGGAAGCGGATTGCCGACCTTGGCCCGGTTGGATATAGTTCCCATGGAAGTCTCACAGGATGGGCCGGTCGGGGGGCGCTCGCCAAAGTCACCCCCGCCCGGCCTGTTCTCGTTCTGGGCTCACGCTCCTCATCGTCCCTCGCCTCGCCTCTCTTCCTCGGCCTCGATCCACCTCAATACCGCCATGCGGGCGCAGGACGACATGCTCAGCCCGATCCGGCTGGCGCATCGCTCCAGTCGCTCATGGTCGGCCTCCGGAAGGACCAGTCGCACGGGCTTGACGGCCGCTTCCGCTTTCGTCGTGTTCACCTTGCTCGCTCGTTTCTTCGCCATGTCGCTCCCCTCGGCCGTGACTCGGTCCGCCCCGAGACTACCACACGGCCACACGGCATGGACAGGCTACATCCATTGTACGAGGCGCCGCACAAACGTCAATAAAATTGAGACAGAGCGTATTGACTCTGTATACGAAATCGCTACAATGAAGTTGTCGGGGTTGGAGACAGCCCCGGAAACGAAAGCGGGGCCCGCCGGGTGTATCAGACCCGACGAGCCCCTTGAACCTCCCCTGGTCTTAGGCAGGAGAAGCCCCGTGTCGATCTCACTCGCAACGCGCCCCGCGGTCAACCCGACCTACAAATCTGCCGGCCAGGACCCGTGGCTTGAGCCCCCCGTCTATGCCGTCGAGAAGGGCGGCCTTGTGTTCGGGGCCCGCATCCATCACCGGGTGATCCCGGGCCTCTGGAAGGTCGTCCGGGGCCCCGAGCGGTCCGAGAGCACCCGGCCCTACATAATCCGCGTCCGGGAGGTCGCCGAGAACGGGAGTCTGTTCGGGCCGGTGCTGTCCTGGACCTTGAAGGAAGTGGCCTCGCTGGTGACCGACGAGCCCGTCGCGGTCGATGTGTGCTCTGCTCACGTCGAGACGCTCGCACCGGCGGCCGACAAGCCCCTCGTCGTGGCCATGGCGATCGGCATCAACGGGACGCACTACAGCGTCTCGCCGCTGGCCCCGTCGCCCGACGCGGTGAAGGCGTTCCGGTTCGTCGTGATTGGCGGCGACGGGCGGGCGTACGACGTCGAGGAGCTGGAGGGCGGCGCGCGGTGCGACTGCGGCGACTTCGTCTTCCGGCGCGAGGGCCTGGACACCCTCGGCTGCAAGCATGTCCGCGCGGCCTGGATGTGCGGGCTCATCGCCGAGTATTCCGCGGCCCCTCAGCTTGAGGCCAATTGGCCTCAAGCAATCAAAGGCCAGTCACGCGCCGCGGCCGAGGTCCGGCTGATCGACGACGACGGGACCTCGCTGGAGACGCCGGGCGAGATGGATGCGAGGCACCGGTCCGAGCACATGGCGAGGGTCCGTGCCCTGCTCGACGGCAACCCCTTCCTCGACCCGGCCGCGCGTGAGGTCGAGCAAGTCCCCTGCTGCGATCCGGCCGAAGCCCTCCCCTGCCAGGCGTGCGTCAACGTCCACACTCTCCCCGATGATTTGTCTGGGGACGATTGGCAAGACGGGTTTCGCTACGAACTCGGCCCCGACGACGCCCCGGACCCGGACGGCTGGATGCCCACGGCCGCCGAGTTCCGTCAGGCCGAAGAGGACGGCGCGTATGAGCAGTGCGAGGGCGAAGGCCCGATGGCCGATGCCACGGACGAGTGCCACGTGGCGGTGGCGGCCGGGCTGGCGGACTGGATGCGGGAGTCCGGCCTGGTCCCCTACATCGACTGGGTGTCGCGGGAGAATCGCGACGACCTGATGGCGGATGACGCCATCCTCTGCGGCTGGGCCTGCCACCGCGAACGCGACCGGCACGAGGGGGTGAAGGCCCGGCAACTGGCCTATGCCACCGCCCCCGATCCGACCCTCGAGCTCGACCTGGCCGATCAGGTGGCCGACGTCGCCGATGCCTACCGGTCCAACGGCACCGCTTTCGGTTCCTTCCTCGCGAAGCACCTCGACGAGCTGGCCGACCGCGTCCGGTTCCTGGGTGCGACGACGACCGACGCCTACCAGGACCGCCACCAGGCGCTGCGCGACTCCGTCCGGACCGAGGCCGAGGCGCGCGACGCCGCCGGCTGAGCCACGCTCCCATGGGGGTATGGTTTTCCCTGCCCCTTCCCATTCCCCGACCGACGACGCGACGAACCCGGAGGACGACGATGACCCCGACGACGACCAGAGGCGACGACGAACGCGAGCCGGTGTCCCTCTCCTACGCGTGGGCCACCTGGGTCCCCTGCCCCGCGTGCGGCGGGCCCGATCGCATCCCGCCCCGCTGCTGCATCGCGTGCGGCGGGAGCGGCAAGGTGATGGCGCTGGACGCGATCACCTGGCGCGCACGCCTCGGCCTGGCCTGAGGCCCGGCCCCCGGCAATCCACATCCCGGGGCGTGGCCGATGCCGCGCCCCCGCCCTTCCACATCCATTCACGACTGAGGGAGTAGTAGGCCGATGAGCACGCGAACCGCGCCCCGCCCGTCCATCAAGGCCACCCGCGAGGCGATCCTCGACGACCTCTGCCGCGACGCCGTCCGCTCCTACCGGGAGACGCTCCGCGCCCTGGCCGACGCCCAGGAGCAATTCGGCGACGACGACGAACTCGACTCGCTCATGTGCGTGGTGCAGCAACGTCGCGACGACGCCGGGAGGCACCTCGTCCGGGTCATCCTGCGGGCGAACGGCCGCGACACGGACTTCAGCTTCGGCCTGGAGCAATACCACTGGGCCGGATGCGGGATCCGCCTCGGCGGCGACCTCTACCTGGCCGTGCCGGACCCCGAGGTCGCGGAGTGGGTCGAGGTCGGCAAGCGGGACGAGAAGGGCCGGGCGGTGATGAAGCTCCTGGTGATCGAATCGGCCTCGATCGCCGACGTCGGCGGCCTCGTGAGCGACGGCCGGCGGGTCTTCGCCGTCGGCGACATGCGGGACCTCGACCCCGCCGGGCCCGCCGAGGCACCCCGGGCCCCGACCGTCGACCCGGGCGATCGGGACGAGCCGGCCGAGGCCTCCGACATGCGCCCGGGCCAGCCGGTGCCGAGGGGGGCGTTCGGAGGGCGCAAGATGCCCCTGGCCCGCCTGACGTCCACGTTCGTGCACCCGTCGGACAACTGGCCGGTGACGCTGGAGGCGATCGTCCTGGCCGGGGCCTGCGATGGGGACCACACCGCGGCGAGGGCCGACCTCCCGGAACTCCAGCTCGCCGGGTGGGAGGATCACGAGTTCGGCCCATTGACGCTGTTCGTCCGCGTCGTCGTCGGCTGAGCCGACCGCCCTTCCTCTGCCGATGAAACCCCCATGCTCGGCCCGGTCCCACCGACCGGGCCTTCCCCTTCACCGGAGCCCGAGACGCATGGCACAAGAGAGCGAGCCCACGTCGATCGGCGGGATGATGGTCGAGACCCGCGACGCCATCGCGCGATTCCACGACGCCCACGCGGCCCTCGCCGGGGTGGGCCGTCGCATCAGGCAAGCCCACGATGGCGAGGTGACGCCGACCGACGCCGAGCGTTTCGAGTGGGAGATGGCCCGCGGGGATATGAAGCATCGCGAGGCCGAACTGATCCGGGCCATCCTCGCCTGGCGGCCGTCGCACGCCGAGACGGCCCGGGGGGAGGCATGCCGGCCCGGGTGGAAGCCGCGGGGGGTCATCTTCGAGGGGATCACCTACGTGCTCTTCACCGATAGCCGGTGCGACGACGACGCCCCCGAGACGACCGTCCTGGTCGACGACGACGCGCATGATGGACCGCCGGCCGAGCTGGTCTGGCGTCTGGAGTCCGCGATGACGGACGAGCTGATCGACCTCGACGACGCCTTCGCCTGATGACCCGGCCTTCCTGCCCGGACGCACGGATGCCCCCGGCCCCGACGTCCGACGCTCGCCATGTCAGTCGAGGGTGGTGAGCGACAGGGGCAAGGCGAGGGCCGGCCGGTGAGGGCCCTCCTTCGCGATGGGGACTCACCGGCCGCTCTCCTCTCAGTGGTGGCGCGCGCCCGGCGGGGAGATCGTCCCCTCGAACGTGCCGAAGGTCGTGCCGGCGGCGATGTCGTAGTGGCGCTCCATGGTGAAGCTCCCGGTGGCGCCGGCGAAGCGTCCCGTCCCGCCCGTGATCTCCGCCGTCTCCACGACCTGGAGGATGGGGGGCGTCGCCGGCGGCTCAGCATGCCCGGTCGCGGTGGCGGTCAGCGTGTCGCCGTTGGCCGCCGTGAAGGTCCAGGTCGCGAGCCCCTTGTTGGCCGCGAAGTCCACGAGCGCCGTGGAGCGGAACGTGAACCGCCCCAGGTGGGACGCGTTCCCCGTGCCTTCCAGGAGCACCGATACCAACGGCGTGCTCGTTGGGGTATTCGTCACGACCCCCTCCAGGCTGCCGCGGAAGGGCACCTGATGTTGTGCCTTCGCGGGGTGGGCCACCTCGGCTTGATGGGGCGCGCCGTGGGGGTGGACCTTGGCGGCGCCGCCGCTGAGCAGGGCGCGCCCCTCCAGCGCCTCGAGTTCCCACCGGCGGGTCGTCGCGTGCGGGGGACGGGGACACGATGAGCGGAACGACTTCAGTGACCACATGCGGGCATCTCCTCGAGGGGGGCGATCTGCGATCCTGGGCGGGGGCCATCCCGGCGCGCAGACCGGACGCCGGGGAGTTTCCCTGGCCGGTCAGTGGGATGATGATGACGGGACCGGCGAAGGGCCGTGCCCCGGATGCTAGGGCCGCCGCGGCGGGACGGGCAACGGAAATCCGCGGGGCCGGGCCGTTTTGTCTAAGGTGGCCGGCGCGCGTCGTCGCGCCACCGCCCCTCCGCGTCTCCCCTGCCCCGACCGGGCCCCGACCGGGCCGACGGTGCGACCGTCACGCGCGGAACCGATCGCCGGGCCGGGGGCCGGAAATTCTATGGAGTCAGGCCGGGACCGCCCGATCTACCTCATCGGAAGGGTCACCGTGTCCGTCCCGGTTCCTCCGATCGAACACGACGATACCGACGAGGGCATCACTGATGGCCCGTGCACAAAACGTCGACTTGTCCAAGCCAGCGAGCGCCGCCGCCGCGGAGAGCCTGGCATGGGTGGCTACGTCGAGCCGCACACTGGTCATGACGTGCTTGCGGGGAGCCGCGGCGGCGGGCCCGCGACGACGAGGGGTCTGAGCAGCCAAGCGAATGCCTCCCTACTGAGCCACGCAGGCCCGGCCTCGCAGAGATGCGAGGGCCGGGCCTTGCTCATTATCGGGGGGACGTGGCCGAGGGCTTGCGTAAATGCGAGAGGCCCGGGGCACCTCCTGAATTCGGGAGCGACGGCGCGCGAGGGCGGGGCGGGGGAGGACTAGAACAGGTCCGAATGCGAGCCCGTCCGGGCTAGGAGCAGCTCCGTCGCGGTCTTCCTGTAGATGATGATCCAGTCCGGGTCCACGTGGCAGTCACGCCAGCCCCTCCAATCGCCCGTGAGGGGATGATCGCTGAGTGCCGGCGGCAAGGGGGCCCGGGAGCAGAGGGCCACGATGACCGCCCTGTACCGCCCTGTACCGCCCCATGTCCTCGCCCCGCGCCTTCATCCGTTCCATGTCTTTCCTATACCGATTCGTCGGACTCGGTGTCAGGGGAGCCAACGACTTGGCCGGACCCTTCGGCCTGGACTTGGCCATATCACGTGCCCATCTTCTCGAACATCTCTTCCGGGCTGCTGTAGCGAGTCACCTTGCCGGCGTCCGCGTCACGGATGGCCTTCCGGGTCACGGCGTTGGGGATCTTGACCTCGAACGGGAGGCCCTCCTGCAAGGCAACCTGACTGTAGAACAACCGGATGGCATCGCTGGCATTGAGGCCGACGGCGTCGAAAATCGCCTCGACCCGGACCTTCAACTCCGGGTCGATCCTGGCCCGGATCATGCCCGAGCGGACAGGGTTCCCGCCCCCAGCTTCCCCCCCGGTCGTCTTGGTGGCCTTGCCGGACTTGCCGGCCGCGCCGACTGGATACTTCCTACCGGCAGCCTTCGTTATCGCCATGAGGGAATTCCCTCCCGAAAATAAATTACCCCACTTCATTGTATCCCAAACGAGATACAAAATTCGCTCGAGGCGTCATACTACTTCGCCGCATCGCGTGCGTCCATCGGGACCGTCCTGGGATTCTCGGAGCCGGAGGTAAGGAGTCGCCTCCGACCGTTGGGGCAGGGTCGATCGATCCCGGGGGAGGGGGTCAGTCTGCCGGCGGCGGGCCCGGAGACGTCGCCGGCCCACCCCGGGGATGAGACGCCGACGCCGGACCGGTGTGAGGCGAGCCTGTCCTTTGTGGAGACGAGGAGGTTATCGCAAATTCAGGAGATCCGCCAGGGCTAGAGATCTCTAGCCCGAGGCAGGGAGTCGGTTCCGTCGCCGGCGCGGTCCGCTTCCTGGCGAAGATCGTGATGACTGGCGACGAGGACCTTGTCAAAGATTTTTCACAAGGTCTCTCCCTGGAAGACATGAGATACGCCGCCTTCACCGACACGATGCCGCCCGGTGTAGAGATCTCTACACCGGAGATCCAGAAGCAGACACGATGCCGCCAGGGTGGCAAATCTGCCACCCTGAGTTACAGAAGCAGGGAGTTGGCTCGCTAGCCAAAGCGGTCCTTGAGCGGCGTATCGCAAGAATTTATGCGATACGGCGACCTGGACAGGGGTACGCACCAAACCCGCACCCCCGGCCCCCTCACGCCGTCGCCGCCCCCTGGTTGCTCAGCAGCCCGCGGAGCTTCGCCAGCGCCGCCCCCTCGACATGGCCGATCCGAGAGGCGGAGACCCCCGCGATCGCGGCGACCTCGGCCTGGGTCCTGGCCCCGCCGCCGTCGAAGCCGTACCTCAGTTCCACGATCCGGCGATGGCCCGGGGCGAGGTGCCGCAGCGCCCGCCGCAACCGGGGATGGTCCTCCCTCGCCTCCGGGCCCTCGGCCCCGACCAGGTCCATCTCGACCACGTCCGAGCCGCCGGTCCGCTCGGTCGCCAGCGCGGCCCGGACGACTTCCCGGTGCCGGGGGGCCAACCCCATCGCGTCGGCCACCTCGGCGAAGCCGACGGGACGGCCCTCGGCGGCCTCCATCTCCCGCTCCCGCCCCCGGAACGCGCGCCGCAGCTTCCGCGCCGACGGGGGGACGTAAATGGTCCCGGCTCCCCGCGCCAGGCCGTCCAGGATCGCCGAGCGGATCCGCCAGGTGGCGACGGTCGAGAAGGCCCCGCCACCCCCCGGGTCGAACTCCTCGGCCGCCCGGATCAGCCCGACGTTCCCGAGCTGCTCGATGTCCTCCAGTGGGACCCGGGACCGCCGATACCGTCGTGCCACGCTGTAGACCAGCCGCCGGTTCTGCTCGACTCGCTCATTGCGGACGCGAAGCGTCTCGGCCCTCGCCTCGGCCTCGGAAGGGGAGGGGGGCGCGGCGGAGAGGATGGTATCCAAGGCGTCGTCGCGGTCGATCATGCGGGCCCCGACCTGTTGGCGAAGTGGTGGCGGGGAAGTTCACTTGCTTGCACTTGATTTGACTGTTTCCGGCCCGGTTCGGGAAACACAGGGATGGCAAAATTCGGCCCGGGGGGGGTACGGCAAAGGGGCGTCAAACCTACGGGAAAAACGCAACAAAAAGGACGGTGGAATGTGCGGCAAGTGGGGGGCAAAAGGGGAGCAAAAAAGGGGTGGCCGGACGGTCATTGCCCCGCGACGTTGACCTGGTGCCCCCCGACGTTGACCTGGATATTGGGCACCCCCAGCTTCTGCACCGTGGCCAGGGTCCGCAGCGACGACAGGAACCGGCGGTGCGCCGCGTCGATCCGACGCTGGTGGAACTCGAACTGCTTGAACGACATCTCGCCCTTCCGCAGCACGAGGGCCGATTCGTATTCCCAGAGGATCAGCCAGCAATAAGCCGCCCGCTCCGCCAGCAGCCGCTCGATCGGGCCCGGGTCCGGGCCCTCCAGCTCGGCCCGCAGCTTCGCCAGCTTCCGCGGCGTCGCCGCCTTGACCGCCAGGTTGCTCCCCGCGACCAGCTCGACGGCGAAGTCCTCGGCCCGCGCCGCCAGGTTGCCGAAGAACTCGACCACCTTCGGCCCGCGCTCGGGGTGGTCCAGCAGGCCCTTGAAGACCCCCATGCTGCTCTCATCCCCCGCCTGGGCGCGCTTGAACAGCTCCAGCACCGACGGCGAGCCCGGGGCGGGAACTTCGGGCGGCTGGGCGGGGGCCGGGGTCGTCCCCTCACTCCTCGCAGGCGGCTTCTTCGACTTTGCCACGTCGTTTCCTCCATTGGCGTTTTGGACGGTGATAGCCGGCCGAGGTCAGCATCGCACAGGCTTGGGACTCGACCCGGTCGAAGTACTCCGCGAACGCCCGGTCCTCGGCCTCCAGGCGCGTCCGCTCCGCCCGCCATGCCCCCGTCGCCTCGGCCCGCTCGACGCGGTCGGCCTCGGCCAACTCCGCCATGCCCATGGCGAGCATCCCGCCGCCCACATACTCCGAGACGACGCGACCGCCGCGTCGCACCTTGCGATAGAAGAAGGGCCGGCCGCGGCGGTCTTCGATCCCCATGGGTGGCTCCGAGTGGGGCAACTGCGAAAGCGTAGCACAACAGGAAGAAGGGCCCCGGGAGGCCCGACCCGGGAAGCACAGGGGAGGACAATTGCCCCCTCGAACGCCCCCGACCGAGGACAGCCTACCGGGGAGTCCGGGTGGGCGGCAAAGGGGCGGCAAAGGGGCGGTAAAGGGGCGGCAAAACTACACACAGGAAAGTCCACCGGCCAGGAAAGTCCGGGGGGGCCGCGTGATGGTCGCCAAAACTCCCCGCAAGCGACTCACATCGGCCCGCGCCCGGGATGCCGTGCCAGGAACGCCCGGCACTCCTCCGGCGTGGCTGCCTCCGGGTCGAAGCCGTCGTCCCCCCGGGACAGCGGTTGAACTTCTTGCGTTGAGCTTCTTGCGTTGAACTTTGGCGGGGGTCTTGGCGACCATAAAGGGGGCCGGTCGTAAACACCCCCCGACGCGCTAGTTTCTCCGAATACGTGACCAAAAAGGGGCTGGTCGGGAAAACACCCCCCGGATGGCCTGCAATCAGGCTGCGCGGGGCCTCGTTTTTCCGCAATTCCCGACAAAAGGGGGCCGGGCGGATCTATCGTCCGATCCTGCCCCCCTCGCTGCCCGCCTCCGGGGCCCCCGGCTCCACGCCCGACGGGATGAGGCTCCGGGCGCCCCGATCGCTCACGGGGGCTCCTGGGAGCCCGCGGCGGTCATGTCGATCGCGATCTCCGCCGCGAAGGCGTCGACGGCCAGGTCCGAGCCGGTCGCCTGGCGGATCAGGGCATCCCAGCGGAGCGAATTCCCCGGGGCGAAGACGCGATCCACCAGGAAGCGCCCCACCTCGGCCCGTCCCGCGTAATTCGCCCGGGACGGTTCGACGCCACCCAGGACCTCCCGCGCGATCGTGCGATGGAGCTGCGCGGCGAGGAGCTCCCCGAGCATGTAATTGTGGTAATCGCAGGGGCGGTTGATGATGTGATAGCTGCACGCCCAGTCCGGGGCGTGCAGCCCACCGGGCCGGCGGATGCCCTGGTATTCCTCGACCAGGTCCCACCAGAGAGTATCCAGGTCGCGGCCCGGGTCGGCGTACATCGCCGCCTCGAACCGGAACACCACCAGGGACCACCGGGCGAAGAAGAGCAGGTCGTCGCGCCGCCTCCGGGCGCCGGCCGCGGCGAAGGCGGCGGGGTCGTCGAGGCGGACGCCCATCGCCCGGAGCCAGCCGCCGTCCGTGCTTAACCGCTCGAACAGCAGCGCCGCCCCTTCGGACACCAGGGAGTGCGCATGGGTCCTGAGGGCGCGGGGGAGCCCCCGGCCGATGTTCTTGAAATAGGCCGCGTGGCCGAGCTCGTGCAGGAGACAGCCGGCCGAGGCCTCGTCGGCCGCGATGTCGGCCAGGACCCGGATGTCCCCCTCGCGATCCAGGTCGGTGCAGAAGGCGTGCGGGCCCTTGCCGGGCCTCTCGTGCAGGTCGCTCCGCGCCAGGACATCGTCGAGCGGCAGCCCGATCCCCGCGTAGAAGTCGCCGCAGAGCCGCGGGATGTCCGCCCCGCGGTAGGGCGCGTCCAGGTCCACGCCATCGGCCGCGGGGGCTCGCTTGGCGAACTCGTCGTGGTAGTGCCAGGGGCGGAGGTCGCCGGGCCCGATGCCGCAGGCGCGGGCGAGACGCGCGTCGATCCCCGCCTTGGCCGCGAGATACGGGCCGCGGGTCAGGGCGTCGAGGTCGTCGAACAGGGCCGCGAGCCGGCGGGCGTCCAACTCCTCGAGGTGCAGGTGCATCGCGCGGAAGTCGGGGAAGCCGACCTGACGGGCCGCCCGGTTGCGGAGCCCCACCAGGCCGACGAAGTCCCCGGCGATCCTCGGCCCGAGCGCCCGGGACGATTCCCAGACTTCGGCACGCCGGGCCGTGTCCCGCCCGGCCCGGAGCACGCCGCGGACCTCGTGGGGGGCCATCTCCCGGCCGTCGAGGCGGACGCGGTGCCCCATGGTGGCGCGCTCGATCGCGCAGGAACTGGCGTTGATCGCCCGGAGCAAGGCCGGGTCGGCCTGCCGGGGCAGGGCCTCCAGGTAGAGCACCTCGGCCGACCGGACGCACCCCGGCTCGTCGGCATCGAGCCGCGCGATGAGGTCGAGCCCGGCCGCCCCGAGCAGGCGGCGGTGGCGCGCGAGCGTTGCGAACCAGGCCGGGTCGGCAAGCGCGGCATCCCGGCCGTCCATGGCCCCGACCGCGGCGGAGAAGTCGTCGGCCGTCCCGCGGACGAAGGCATTCCACCACAGCGACGCGTGGGCCTGCGTATCCGGGGGGCTCGTCTCCTCGCTCATCGCCTTGACCTCGCCGTGGTTGGTGAATGGCAAGCCCCGGGGGGCGGCGTCGGCTTGCTAGACCGCGGCGCCCCCGGGGACCCGAGGTGGACCAGGCCGCGGTTGATGCCCGGCGGCGGATCAAGAAACAGCAAGAAACCCGCCCCAGGCCGTGCGTCGCCCACTCACGACAAACAGCGACGCACCAGTGCTCCCGGTTGATTCCATCGGCTCACGCCGGGGGGCTGATCGCGGGCCCGTCCGCGGGCCTGATCGCCCCGATGTCCAGGAGCCGCTGCAGGAGTGGCTCGGGTTCCAGGACCCCCGGGTAGAGGTCGGCGGCCGTCACCCGGTCGCCCTGCCGGTTGACGTCGGAGCCGTCCGGCTTGTAGCCGACGGCGCTGTGCATGATCTCGTATATCCGGGGGGCGGCGCCCGCGGTCGGGTTGCTGGCGGCGGCGGCGGTCTTGGCCATGTCTATCTCCTCAAGTCAGGGATGGGACGGGAACGGTCGGTCACTCGGTCAGCACGAGAACAGCAACTACAGCAGCAGGCCCGCCAGGCCGGCGAATCCCGCCGACTCCAGGGCCTCCATCGGGGCCGACTCCAGGGCCTTGCCCAGCCCGTCGGCGAAGGCCGACGGATGCTCCCGCACCGCGTCGGCCAGCCGGCGCCAGTCGCCCACGCGGCCCCCGAGGGCCTTCGTCACGAGCGCCGACGCCTCCCGAAGCGCCACCTCGCGGGCCTCGGCTCGTCGCGCCTCCCGGGCGGCCGACAGCTCGTCACGGCGGGCATTGAGCCCCGCCGCGGCGCGGCCGCCGGCCGGGCCCAGCGCCGCGAGCTGTGCCTCGACCGCGGCCAGCTCTTCGGCGTCGGGGTCGGGGGCCGGATCGGCCGCGGCGATCAGCCGGGCGTCGGCCAGGTCGCGAGAGACCTGCTCCGCGCCGCCGGCGCCCTCGACGGCGCTGGCGACGGCCGCCGCCAGCGCCGGGCCGAGCCCCGCCCGGGTCCGCTCCGCCGCCTCGACTTCGGACGTCCAGGCCGTCGCCTCGCGGGCCGCCGCGTGGTATCGCTCCCTCAGCGCCTCGATCCCGTCGACCGGGTGGAGGAGAAAGGACCGGACCAGGCCATCGACCTTCGCGGCCGCCTCGTCGGCCTTGGGCTTGAGGAACGCCAACCGGCTTTCCAGCGCCTGGACCAGTTCGGCGAGCGTGGTCTTCCTCGCCAACGCCAGCCGTGCGATGGCCCGGCCTTGCGCCTCGGCGACCTCCCCGGCAGAAGGGGGCCGGTATGCGGACGGCCCGTCGGCCGACTCGAGCGCGGCGAGCATGGACCGGAGCTGCTCGGCCTGCTCGACGTGCTGGCGCACGGCCGCCGGCCAGTTGAAGGAGTTGTACCCGTGCGGCGCGGAGCTCGCCTGGCGTTCCTTCTCCGCGATCGCCCGGCGGAGCTCGGACGCGGCCATGGGTCCGAGGGTGGTCGCCAGTCGCGACAGCAAGTCGCGGTCCTCGGCCTCGGTCGGCGGCGCGGGGGTCACCTGGACGACGGTGTTGACCGTCGGCGGCGCCGCGGGGGCATCGGCCACGGCCATGGAGAACTCCGCCGACGCCCGGCGGGCCAGGGCCGCGCGACCGGCCGACGTGTTCTGCAGGGACCTCTGGGCCCGGTGGCTGAGGTCGGGCGGGCCGAGGTGCGCGGAGAAGGCCGCCATCAGTTCGGCGCCCATGATGCGGGGGTTCTCGACCATGCTGAGCTCGAGGATGGTCTTGGTGAGGCGGTCGAAGGCGGCACTCACCTTCCGCTTGCCGGCGCCGAGGGCCTCATCGAGCCAGCGAGGCAGGTGGGTGATCCCGTGCAGCTCTCGTCCGTCAGCCGAGGCCTCGACAGACGTCAGGTGCCCGAGCTTGCCGTCCAGGACGCTCGGGCGATGCTCGATGCGGATGGGGACCTTCTTGAACCGGCGGGCCATCGCCCGCAGCTCGTCGGGGGTCAGGGAGAAGGCCCGGTCGGGATAATTCCCGGAACGGAAGATCAAGCCTCTCCGCTCGACCAGGTCGCCCCCGGCGGAGCACGGGGCGGGGAGGTCGCCGGAGCAGAAGACCACGGGCGGCGTGCTGAAGGCCGCCGGCTCGGCGCCGTCGTCGGCCCGGATCTCTTCCTCGAGCTCGGCCCGCATCACGGCGAT